>Ga0326727_10003383_pt1 | contig 51075 bp, 39 predicted proteins | sample MB2enrmetagenome_FD_207643 | JGI IMG/M metagenome (GOLD analysis project Ga0326727, IMG submission 207643) | Lab enriched peat soil microbial communities from McLean, Ithaca, NY, United States - MB29MY | ecosystem: Environmental > Terrestrial > Soil > Wetlands > Peat | place: USA: New York...
CATCGACCGGCTAAGGCAGTCAAACCCACGGGAAGCGCGACGGAGCCAGTTGGCGGCTCGCCGCGAGCTTCAGAAGTACTTTGCTCAGAAATTGGCCATCACGGGATTCGAACACGACGTGAGATCAGCCCGTTATTTATTGGAGCCTTATGAAGATTAATCGTGTGGAACTTCGGGAAATTCAGATGTCACTGGTCCATCCTTTCGAGACGAGTTTTGGCAGAACGACTCTGCGCAGAATTGTGCTGGTGCGGGTGGATGCGGAAGGCCTTACGGGATGGGGCGAAGTGACGGCGGGCGAAGCGCCGCTTTACAGCCACGAGACTTTCGAAACGGCCTGGCATGTGTTGCGGGACTTCCTCATTCCCTGGGTCATGGGCACGGAATGGGCGTCGCCCTCTGAAGTTGCGGCGCGCTTCCGCCCTATCCGCGGCCACAACATGGCCAAAGCTGCCCTCGAGAACGCCTTCTGGGTGATTGAGGCGCAACAGAAAGGCATTTCATTGGCGAAAGCCGTAGGCGGGACGCTGGAGGAGATTCCCTGCGGCGTATCGATTGGGATTCAAAGCAGGGTTGAGGAACTGCTGGAAAAAATCGGGCGCGAAGTTTCAGCCGGGTATCAGCGGATCAAGGTCAAGGTTAAGCCGGGCTGGGACCTCAACATCCTGGAGCGAATCCGCACCGAGTTTCCGCGCATCGCCCTGATGGCGGATGCCAATTCTGCTTACACGCTTGCTGACTTGGATCGCCTGAAGCAATTCGATCGGTTCCACCTGATGATGATCGAGCAGCCGCTCGGCTGGGACGACATCCTCGACCACGCCAAGCTGCAAAGAGAGATTTCCACGCCGATTTGCCTGGATGAATCGATTCACAGCGCCGACGACGCGCGCAAGGCCATCGAGGCAGGCGCCTGCAAGATCATCAACGTGAAGTTGGGCCGCGTGGGGGGCTTGACCTCGGCCCAACAAGTTCACCAGGTGTGCCGGGCTCAAGACATCCCGGTTTGGTGTGGCGGCATGCTCGAGTCCGGAATTGGGCGCGCCCACAATGTTGCCATGTCCTCGCTCCCCGGATTCACCCTTCCGGGGGATGTTTCAGCCAGCAAGCGTTACTGGGCGGAGGATATCATCTCGCCGGAGGTGACCGTCAGCACTCACGGAACCATACACGTTCCGCAGGTTCCCGGGCTCGGGTACGAGCCCAACCTCGATCGAATCGAAAAACTGACCATACGAAAGGAGCAGTTTGGCTAGCGTGGTGTTTAATGGGACTTGGCGCGCCTGTCGTCCTTCGCTTCGCTCACGATGACAGACGACGCCGAAGCGCAGAAGTGCACCTGTCCTGAAGAGTCAGACGCACCGCACTAGCGCACTAGTGGAAACAGTGCCAGGCGCCTCCTCCCAAGCCCATAGCCACGCTTTGATGCACCTTCTCCTGTTCTGGGGGACGGTGTTTTGGGCATCGAATATTGTGGCAGGGAAAGAGGCGGTGAGTGGTTTCAGCGCCATGGGGCTGGCGCAGTTGCGTCTTGGCGGGGCCGCGCTGCTCTTTGCTGCCCTATTTCTGGCATGGCGCAAGCGGCCCGAACTGCGTTTGAGCAGGCGTCAATGGCTGGTCCTCACCGGCGTGGCATTCAATGGGCTAACCCTGAACCAGATTTGTTTCATTAATGGTTTGGCGAGGACCTCCGTGGCGCACACCGGGCTCATCGTGGCGCTGGGTCCGGTCATGGTGCTCTCGCTTTCCTGTTTAATGCGGCTCGAGCCGTTAACCCTGCCCAAGCTGCTCGGCATGCTGATTTCGTTCGGGGGCGTAGCAGTCCTTACGCTGGGCGGGGAGGAGGTGGGCAGCGCGGCGCATTGGCAAGGAGACCTGATTGTGCTGGCCGGGAGCGTATCCTTCGCCTACTACACAATTCAGGTTAAGGAAATTGCGAACCGGTACGATGCGCTTACCCTGAACACCCTGACCTTCGCCTTGGGGGCGTTGCTGATGATCCCGTTTGCCGCTCGTTCCGTCCTGAATATCCGCTGGGCCAACGTGACCCTGGGCGCGTGGGGGGGGTTGGGATTCATGATCGTCTTGGGCACAGTGGTGGCTTACCTTTTCTACGCGTTCGCCCTTACTGAACTTTCCGCCTCACGCGCGGCAGCTTTCGCGTACCTCCAGCCGGTGGTGGCGGCGCTGCTCGGGACATGGCTGCTTGGGGAGAAGATCACGGTGAGGGTTGTCGCCGGCGGCGCTCTGATTCTGCTGGGCGTCTACCTGGCCGAGCGCGAACGGGGGGAACAAGGGCAGTAGCTAGTTAGGCAGTGGGCAGTTGAGTAGGTGGGCGGAAAGCCCCACGGCGCGTGCCCATCAGGTTGGGCTACGGACAATTGGAATACGGGTGCAAGGATCGATCGGAATGAATCGTATACCATCATATCAAGTCCTTGGGGCATCTCAGCCAAGCTGTGAGTTGGTCGCGCAGGTGGCGGGGGCGGCTCGCGAAACGTCCCTGCGTCGTGCCATTCCGCGAATCTCTGGAATACTTGCTTGGACCCTTCTGCTGTTCACTTTCTGGAATCTTGAATCAGGAATTTGGAATGCGGCCCCGCCGCCTTGTGAGACCGACTCCCGCTCAGTATCCAAACCCCTGCCTAGCGAACCCAAATCTCGAGAAACTCCTTATCACTTGGTGGTCCACTCGAACATCGCCGAGGTGGCAGACGCCGATACCTCGCAGGTACTCTACGAGAAGAACCCGAATCAAATTACCCCGATCGCCTCGATCACTAAACTGATGACGGCCATCGTCATTCTCGAGGCGAAGCCGCCACTGGCTGATGCGGTTGAGATCAACGATGAGGACGTCGATGACCTGAAGGGTACGCGTTCCTTCTTGAGCTTGGGCACCCGCTTGACGCGGGAAGACATGCTGCACCTTGCTTTGATGTCCTCCGAAAACAGGGCTGCCGCGTGTCTCAGCCGTTATTATCCTGGGGGTCGGACCGCATTCATCGAAGCGATGAACCGCAAAGCGCATGAATTGGGGATGGAAAATACCCACTTTGTTACCCCAAATGGGCTTTCCCCTGAGGATGTTTCCACAGCTCGGGATCTGGTAAGGCTCGTGAAAGCTGCTTACGAATACCCTCTAATTCGGCAGTTCTCGACTGATACCCAATACGAAGTCTTTGTGGGCGCAAGCGGGAAAACGCGGCTGCAATACGGCAACACGGATCGCTTGGTTGGACGTCCGGACTGGGACATCGAACTCCAGAAAACAGGATTCATCAATGAATCCGGCAGGTGCCTGGTAATGGAAGCGCAGGTCGACGGCCGAAGACTCATCATGGTGTTCTTGGATTCGTACGGCAAACTGACCTGTTTTGCTGACGCCCGGCGCGTCCGGAGACAATTGGCCGCCCTGCTGGGGCGGTGAAGGCGGAAGGCTGCCTACTGCACTTCGACTACCGGGCCTCTGTGGACGGGGCTGAATGCCACCGCGAGGAGCATGCCCGTGATAAATCCTCCCACGTGGGCCCACCAGGCCACGCCGCCGCCGGTTGCTGATTGGATTGCCAACATCTGGTAGCCGGTCACGAACTGGATCAGGAACCAATAGCCCAGAATCAGGATGGCGGGCAGTTCGATCGTCCAGAAGAAGAATATCAAGAAAATGAGAGTGGTAATGCGGGCGCGAGGAAAGCTGACGAAATATGCGCCGAGCACCCCGGCAATGGCCCCGCTGGCCCCAATGGTTGGCAGGCGCGACCCCGTGTTGAGGAAGATGTGCAGAATGGCACCTGCGAAACCGGCACCTAAGTAGAGAAGTAGGAACTGGAAGTGGCCATAGCGGTCCTCAACACTCCGGCCGAAGACGAACAGGAAGAGCATGTTCCCGAGGAGGTGGAGCCACCCTCCGTGCAGAAACATGGAAACGAAGATGGGAACAAGAAAACCTGTCACGGTCAGGTGCGAGAATCCGTAGCGCGTGACATAGCGCGCCGGAACGATTCCGTAGAAGGATACCAGCCGGTTGATGCCGCGGCCCTGCGCCAGCTCAAAGAAAAAGACCCAAACGTTCGCGGTGATGAGGGCGAGGGTAACGAACCAGAAGCTCCGACGACGGATGTGGTCGGTGAGGGGAAGGGGAACCATAAACCAATTTCAAATGGCAAATGTGAAACCATTTGAGTTTTGCCATTTGCCGTTTGCCATTTGCCATCGCAATTGGGAGCGATGTGGAAAGGCGGTTATTATACTGTGAAGAAGTAAGTGCGGCGGGGCGCTAGGTTGACTGCTTGGCTTTGGTTTTCTCCAACTCCAGTTCCAGTTCCTTCATCTTTTGCTGGTGTTCCATCTCCTTGAGCCGCAACTCTCCCTGGACGCGGAGTTCGTGTTCACGATACTTAAACCACCCTCCGATTGCCACCACCGCGATGATCATCACCCACAAGCCATTTCCCCGTAGAAGTGAAACGATATCGTGCATCTAGCCTCTCCGTTTCGAAGGCCGGAGTTCATGCTAGCATGCCGAGACACTCCCGGTCGAGTCAATTCCTCTTACGTGATTCCTGTGCTATGGTGCGAAGATTCGACGGCAACCAAGGGGTTCCGAAGGGCCCCAACATCGTTAGTTGTTCCCCTTCGGGAACCGCTGGCGGGCCGCGCCTGCGGCCCGCCAACTCATTTCCCGAGATGGCAGTGGAAGTTCTTCGACGGTGATACTACTGATTGAAGACCAGAACTTTGTTCGAAACCGCAAAGTGAATCTCGACTAGAGACATGGTTCCGTCCGCAGCAGTGTCATAGACAACCGCGCCGGGGTTGTAGGCGTTAGCGCCTTCCGCTGCTTGGTCCGCGCTGGTGAGCGTCATGCTGCGATAGTTGCCTTTGCGGATCAAAATCTTGCCTTCGGTCGAAAGGACAACCTTGTGGTGTTGCACGAATTGTACGGTTGCTTCAGGACTGTGGGTTTCCCACTGGACAGTGTAATGACCTGCCGGAAGAGTTGCCCCATTCACAACCACATTATGAGAAAGGGTCACACTCTCCGAGTTCTTCGCCAAGCCGGCAACGCCGGAGGCCAGCACCAGCGCGACCGCCAGGGCCGATGTTCCGAGTGACTTCCGAATATTCGTGTTCATTCCAGTCTCCTTTTTCCTTGGATTTGGTTTTTCCCCTGGTCGAATTTTGTTAACCCGGACCGCACGAGCCGTCAGTCGGCACCCCTGGTTGCTTTCGGTGGCCCGTCGCGAAGTCACGGTAGCTTTGTCAATCTCAAGCCCTTCCGTATGTTCTCACTTTGGCTTGGACGCCGGGCAACGTCAATGGACTGCGGTTGAACTGTCGTTGAACTCTTCATGAACTGCGGAGTGTGGCGGCGTAGGGCCGCCGCTAAGCTTTATTTGCTATACTTAGGTTCGAAATGGACCACCCGTCATCTCAAGCCGATGAGGTTCGCTTCGCGCCGTTCGCGGTCAATCTTCAGGCCGGTGAACTACGCAAGCACGGAACGAAGGTAAGGCTGCAGGAACAGCCCTTTCAGATCCTGGCGGCGTTGCTCGAGCGGCCCGGCGAAGTTGTGACGCGGGAGGAACTTCGCAAGAGAATCTGGCAAAGCGACACCTTTGTCGACTTCGAGCAGAGCCTAGCCACGGCAGTCAAGAAGCTCCGGCGGGCGCTAGGTGATTCCGCCGATCATCCCACCTTCATTGAAACTCTGCCCCGGCGGGCTACCGCTTTCTCGCAAGGTTGGAAGCAAAGCCCGGAGCGGACAAGCAGATTGTGGCGGTGCTGCCGTTCGAGGAGCCTCCGAGTGCTGCCGGGCTGGAATACTTCAGCGAGGGGATGACCGAAGAGATGATTGCGCTACTGGGACGCTTGCAGCCGCAACGCCTGGGCGTGATCTCGCGCGCTTCGGCGATTCGATACAAGCACACCGAGAAAGATATCGATCAAATCGGGCGAGAACTGGGGGCGGACTATGTCCTGAAAGGCAACGTCCGCTGCGCCGGCAAACGGGTACGCATCGCCGCAGAACTCGTCCAGGTCAAGGACCGCACTCACCTGTGGGCCGATCGCTTCGAGGGCGACCGAGCTGACGTACCGGCCTTCCAAAGCGCGATTGCCCGCCACATCGCCCGCTCCTTGCAGATTGAAGCGCCTCCCGCCAAGCGCGTATCCGTGGTTGGAGCTTCGAGCGCAGATCCGGAAGCTCACGGTGCGTTTCTCAGGGGCCGCTACTGCTTGACTAAAGGAACCGCCGAGGGCGTGAAGAATGCCATCGCGTACTTTGAGGAGGCTACATCCCGCGACTCTTCGTACGCTGTGGCGCATGCGGGACTGGCGGTGGCGTTGGATTTGGCTGACCACTATCGCATTATCCCCGGAAGGCAAGCTTTTCCCAGAGCCAAGTCTGCGGCCATGAAAGCGCTAGAGCTTAACGATTCGCTTCCCGAAGCTCACAACGCCTTGGCCTTCGCCAAACATTCATTTGACTGGGACTGGGCCGGGGCCGAGCAAACCTATCAGCGGGCCATGGCGCTAAATCCGAATTTTGCGACCGCCCGCCATTGGCACGGGTTCTATTTAGGAATGCTGGGGCGCGTGGACGAAGCGATCGCCGAGTTGCGGCGTGCCCAAGAACTTAATCCGCTGTCGATTATTATCAGGACACACTTGGGGCTGATGTTGTACTGGGGTGGCCGATACCGTCAGGCGATCGAGCAGCTTACTCAGACGCTCGAGATGGAACCTTTTTTCGCAGCGGCCCACTACTTCCTCGGCTTGATTTATGAGCAACAGGGGATGTACGAGAAAACGATCGCGCATCTGCAACGCGCATTGGAGGTCTCCCCGGGGAGCCCTGACAAGGTGGGGGCGCTCGGCCACGCCCATGCGGTGTTCAAGCGAAAAGCCAGTGCACGCAAGGCGCTGGAGGAGTTGCACAGGCTGGCCGAGCGGAGATTTGTGTCGGCCTACGATTTTGCCATCATCTGCGTCGGCCTGGGTGAGACCAGTCAGGCGTTCACTTGGTTCGAAAAAGCCCAGGAAGAACGTTCCTTCTCAATGCTGATGAGCCTCAAAGCGGAACCCATGCTGGCCCCGATTCGTTCCCACCGTCGTTTTCAAGACCTTGTACGCAGCGTGGGATTGCCGCCTTAGCTCGAGCGGCGCTCTCCGAGCCCGACGTAGCTCGGAACACGCCAACGGCGGCGAGAGGCCGCCGCTCGAGCCGCGTGCCGATCGTCGCTAATTGAAAACGAGGACTTGGTTCGAGTTAGCGAAGCGAATCTCAATGATGGACAAGGATCCGTCGGGCGCGTTATCGTAGACAACCGCAGTGCTGTCAGACGTCTTGTCGCGCTGTTCGACTCTCCCGTCAGTGGAGAGGACAACCCTGGAGCGCTGCACGAATTGTACGGTTGCCTCTGGGCTATGAGTTTTCCACTCAACCGTATACTTACCTGCCGGGAGATTTTTCCCATGCACGACAGCATTATGGTTGAGGGTTACCTCCGCGGAGTTGCTGGCTACGGCGGGAATGCCAGCAGCCAAGAGCAACCCCAATGACACGATCCCGGTTACGAAACACTCTTTGATACTCCTGTTCATTTCTTCCTCCTCTCTAATGTTCTCTCAGCTTCACGTTAGTAGTTCCGAGCCATTCAAGCCATCGTTCGTTGCTGGACGGTCTTCATCCCCTGGCTGACGGGACCTCCCCTCAACCCTTCTTTGGGTACCCCTTGCATTTCAGTTGTGAAAGCCCTTACAATCAGGTGGGGTTAAATGAAAAGCCGGGGCCGCAAAACCTCGAGCCTTTCCTCCGGGATTCTCTTCGCCCAGGCCGCCAAACCTTCAGCGAAGAGCGTCCATTTAACCCCTCTACCTAATTTTCATCCACTCACCACGTTAGACGTGATGAGTTGCCTTCGAGTTTCCTGACCCAGTTGTAACTTCTCTCTCACCGAATCCGCTTCCATGTTTCTTAGACGCCGGTTCTACAATTCAGTTAGCCGCTTTCATCAGCAACTAATACGCACGCGCTGGGCGAGAAGTTCCACGGCCTGCGGCAGTTTTTATCACGCCCTGCTTTATGGCAATCCGCTTGCCATTCGAGCCATGCGCCAACGAACTGAATCTACAGGTTTTTGGCGGTAATCCGAAAAAACGAAGCGCTGCCGAGTGTTCGCTTTTGAGATTTTGTTTCCCAAGATCGAACACTTCATTGGCAGTCATGGCTAAGCCCCAATCTGCATATATCGTACAGATCATCCTCAAGTTTGTTTCCGTCGCGGCACTGATTCATCATTATTTTGGGGCGGAGTGTTAGAGCAACCCGATTCCTGCTGTCGGACGCCACTAACATTAGTAACGGGGTCGAAGGCGCGTGACTGAGGCGCGTTGACGCTCTCGGGCAACGTCGTTATACTTTCAGGTAGCGGGGCCAAGAGATTGCTTGTGGCGGGATAAACCGTTTCCCTCCCTGTGCATTCACATGATGACAGCAGGTTTCCCGCGGGATGCTTCATGAAGCTCACCGCTTTGGTCCACGAACTCGAAAGGACTTTGGGACGCGAAGCCGTGCTATGTCCTACCCTCTATGAGGAGCGGTGGATGAGGGGACGGCGAGCCGTCCCCGTAGGAAATGGGGAGGGTCGCATCTATGGCTACTAAACCGCAGGTGAATGCGAACAACGTGCTTGATCCGACAGATGCTCCTGACAAGCATCACCTGCCGGATTACGAGGCTGCCTACAGGAGTTTCAATTGGGAAGATGTGCATAAGGAGTTTGATTGGAGCCGCACCGGCAAAGTGAACATAGCCCATGAGGCCATCGATAAGCACCTGACGCGAGGCCGGCGAAACAAGCTGGCTCTGATATACACCGATCGTGAAGGCACAACACGACTCACGTTCGAGGACCTCTCGGTGCAATCCAATCGCTTTGCCAACGTCCTCAGGAAACTGGGAATTATGAAAGGCGATCGCGTGTTCGTGTTTTTGGGGCGGCGGCCGGAATTGTATATCGCAATTCTTGGAATCTTGAAGATAGGCGCGATTCCCAGCCCGCTCTTCGAAGCGTTCATGGAAGACGCGGTTCGGGATCGCATGTCGAACGCCGAGGCCGTGGCCTTGGTGACCTCACCCACTCTGTTGGACCGAGTCCCCCAATGGGAATTGCCGACACTCAAGCACGTGCTCCTGGTCGGCGCAGGCTCCGATGGCTTGCCCCACGGACATTATAGCTTCGGCGCGTTGATGGATGGGGTGGACGACGAAACCGAGCTCGAGTGGCTGACGCTGGATGACCCGCTCATCATCCATTACACCTCGGGCTCGACGGGCAAGCCCAAGGGAGTGCTCCACGTTCAGCGGGCCATGCTCGGACATTTGATGACCGGCAGGTGGGTGCTCGACCTTCAGGAAGACGATGTTTATTGGTGCACAGCGGACCCCGGCTGGGTGACGGGTACCTCTTACGGGATATTCGCGCCCTGGTTGAACGGAGCAACTAATCTGATTCGCGGCGGCCGCTTTAACGCCTTGGAGTGGTACAGCACGATTGAAAAGTTTCGGGTGAACATCTGGTATAGCGCTCCCACCGCGTTCCGGATGCTGATGGCGGTGGGCGACGAGGCGGCGAAACGCTACGATCTTTCCTCGCTCCGGCATGTCCTGAGCGTGGGGGAACCTTTGAATCCGGAAGTCGTCTGGTGGGGTTGGAAAACTTACGGACGAAGGATTCACGACAACTGGTGGATGACGGAAACCGGCCATATCCTGATTTCGAATTATCCCTCCATGGCCATCCGGCCCGGCTCGATGGGCAAGCCTGTCCCGGGCGTCAAGGCGTGCATCGTGGACGACGATGGCAAGGAGTTAGCGCCCAATACACTGGGGAATCTGGTGGTCAAGCCCGGCTGGCCGGGCATGATGCCGGCCATCTGGAAACAGCCGGAGCGCTATCGGGCCTATTTTCGTATTCCTGGATGGTACGTCACCGGGGATAGCGCCTACTGTGACAGAGATGGGTATTTCTGGTTTCAGGGTCGCGTGGACGACCTCATTATCACGGCGGGCGAGAATGTTGGACCCTTCGAGGTGGAGAGTTGCCTCCTCGAGCACCCGGCGGTGGCGGAAGCGGGCGTGATCGGAAAGCCGGATGCTTTGCGCGGCCACATCATTAAGGCGTTTATTTCGCTTCGCGAAGGAAACGAGCCCAGCGATGAATTGAAAGATGAGATTCAGAAATTCGTTCGCCAGAAGCTGGCGGTGCATGCCGCGCCACGGGAAATCGAGTTCAAACAAAAGCTGCCCAAGACCCGCAGCGGCAAGATTATGCGCCGCGTTCTGAAGGCTTGGGAACTGGGCTTGCCCACGGGTGACCTCTCGACTCTCGAGGAATGAAAGACGCTTCATGAACATTATTAGCATCGGTGAAGTATTATGGGATGTATTGGGGGGCGCAGAACACCTGGGTGGAGCGGCTCTTAATTTTGCCGCGCACGCCAGAATATTGGGCCACTTCGTGTCCTTCATCAGCGCTGTGGGTGAAGACCGCAGGGGGCAACGCGTCCTGGAAAAGATGGAATGTTTGGGGCTGCCTGCGCGTTTTGTCCGCGAAGTGAAGGAACAACCCACCGGGATTGTCACCGTCAAGCTCGACCCCTCGGGCCAGCCACACTTCACCATCCATCGGCCTGCTGCCTATGACTTCCCCGCACTCTCCGAGGAGGACTTCAGGGCTCTCTCAGCTCATCCGCCCGATTGGATTTATTACGGAACCCTGTTTCAGATGAGCCCCAAAGCAAAGGCCCTGACCCTGAGGGTAATTGACGCCTATCCGGCAGCGCGCCGCTTTTACGATGTGAATCTGCGTGAGAACTGTTATGAGGCCACGCTGCTGCATGAATTGATGTCGCGCGCCACCGCTGTGAAGCTCAATGACCAGGAAGCTGACATGATTCAAACCATGTTTGGCTGGTCCTATCTCTCTCTGCAGGGTTTTTGTCACGGGATGGTACGAAGATTTGGCTGGGAGGCCATCTGCGTAACGCGCGGTGAAGCCGGGTGCGCGCTGCAGGTAGGGGATGATTACGTCGAAGCGGAAGGCTACAAAGTCACTGTGGCGGATACAGTGGGAGCCGGAGACGCTTTCGCCGCCGCTTTCGTCCATGGCATGGGATGCGGATGGCCGCCCAGCGCGATTGCTGATTTTGCCAACCGAGTCGGGGCGTTAGTCGCCAGCCGGCCTGGCGGAACTCCCTCCTGGACTATCAAAGAAGCGGAGGCGCTCAAAGGACGAGCGATCGGGAGACCGGGTGATCCTGTGATCGGACGAACAAATCCGTGAGTATTTGAAAAACGAATACTTCATTAAGGTCTGCGCTATAGCTGGGAACTAGCCGCTTTCGACTCAATAGAACCGAATCTCGTCGAGGTCCAAGGTGAACTCGCCGGGCGGGCCGGTGACTGAGATCTCCAAAACCCACGGTCCGTCCGCCGGCCCATTCTTTGCGGGATTCGCCAGCCACGCGACGGGCAGGCGCGCGTTTTGCCATGCCTCGCCGGGAACCAAACTGATCGAGGGAAAGGGATCTGCATCTGGTTTCGCTGAGCCAAAAGCCGCAGACCCAAGAGCCGCAGACCCTGATAAGCGGGTCTGCGCTACTTTCGGGGGAAGGAATGCCACCTGGTAGACACGCGATTCGCCGCGAGCTTCAAACTCGATGCCGCGCAGTCCTGTCGAATTCGCGGGTGGCTGAACTTCACACCGTGCTGCGACATAACCCTGAGGGTTCTTGGGGCCAGGCGCCAAGCGTCCTTTCAGGCGCATGGCGTGCCGCGCTCCCTCGGCGCCGGGCGTCAACACGGAAATCTCCGCCATGGAATGGCCCGAGACATCGGAGTCTGTAGAGACTTGCCAGCGGCGCAAAAGCTCTTCGGAAGATTGCAGACCGTCAAAGTCTTCAATCAGGTTTGCCTTCTCTGCCTCGGCCTGCGGGCCGGCATCGGATGGTTTCTCGAACACGTTGTAGGTGCGGGCCCACACAGCCGTTGGGTTGGCGCGAGTGTTCATCCACAAACCCATAACGAGGAAGGGGAGGACAAAGACGCCGGACCATAGTTTGGCCTTGGTGGATATCCGTTCTTCTTTTTCCCAGCGGAAGAGCTTCATGGCGAAAAGTAAACCAAAGATCCCCGAGATTACCAGGACGAGCATTTCCGGCCAGTGGCTCAATAGCGGTTCTCCCTGCGCCATGATGCTTTGAAAAGCGCTGACGAGATAGGTGGAAGGGAAAAACATGGCGAGCCGCTGAATCGAGCGCGGAAGCATCGGCAGAGGAAATGTGACCCCGGAAAGAAACAATAACGTGAACCAGACGATGTTATTGTAAATCTGGGCTTCCTGCATGGTGTTCGCGACGCTGGCAATGGTGAGTCCGAAGCCTGCGAAGGCAAACGTTCCCACAGTCACCAAAGCCAGCAGGGTCAGCCATCCGATCTTCATCGGCATGTGGAAGAAGACCAGGGCACAGAAGAGTAACAGGCCAATGGTGGGAAGCCCGAGGAGGTAATTCGCCAGCAAATTGCTGAGCAGCATGGTCCGCGGGCCGATGGGAGCCAGACGGTAGCGCCGCAGGCTGCCCCGCTCGCGCTGCATAACGGATTGCATGCCGAGTCCAAAGAAGCCGCTGCCCATGATGTTGAGCGTGACGACGGGCCCAAACATGTAAGCCACCACCTCGGGTCTGCCGTGCGCGATCAGGCCGGCATAAGCGAACAGGAAAACCAAGGGGAAGAGGAAGGTGAAGAACAGCGCCACCTTGGTGCGCATCACCAGGCGGATGGTCAGGAGCGCAATGCGAATGGCGGGCATAATCAGTCTTCGAGCCTTCTCCCGGTCATTTCCACGAACACATCTTCCAAGCTGGGCCGGGCGATGTGCAAATCGAGCAACGCATTCTCGTCAGATTCCAGAAAGCGGATCAACGCAGAAATCGTCAAGGCGGCGGGTTGGGCGCGCAGGAAATAGGCGCCCGCCGCTTCGTGGCAGTCAATCACGCCTTCGATCAGCTTCAAGCGCTCGAGGCCGACCGGTTTGGCCAGGCGAAGCTCGAGGCGCGTGCCCTGGCCGGAGCGTGCAATCAACTCCCGAGGAGTTCCCAGAGCCACGAGTTGCCCTCGGTCCATTATCGCCACACGGTCGCAGAGCCGCTCGGCTTCTTCAATGTAATGGGTGGTCAGAAGCACGGTCCGTCCCTCTTCCCGAAAATGCTCGATGAGGGCATAAATATCCCGGCGCAATTGCGGGTCGAGACCCACCGTGGGTTCATCCAGCAGGACCAGTTCCGGATCGTTCACCAGCGCCAGCGCGAGCGCCAGGCGCTGCTTTTGACCTCCGGAAAGCTTTTCGAAGAAGGTGTGACGCTTCTCCTGCAGGCCGAAGTGATCCAGGAGCATCTGCACCGAGGCGGAGCGCCGATAAAAGCCCGCAAACAACTGCAGAGCCTCATGCACGCGCATCTTATCGGGCAGCACGGTGGATTGAAGCTGCGCTCCAATGCGTTCCTTGAGCGCCATGCTCTCCTGAGCAGGATCGAGGCCGCACACTCGGACCGCCCCGCTGTCCGGTTGGCGGAGACCCTCGATGATTTCGATGGTGGTGGTTTTTCCCGCCCCGTTAGGCCCCAACAGGCCAAACACTTCGCCTTGCAGGATCTCGAAACTGAGACCTCGCACGGCCGCTAAATTGCCATAATGCTTGTGTAGATTCTGGACACTGACGAGGACCGAGTTCTCCTCAAGCGCGGTCATGGGCGGGTAGGACCATGATAGCGAACAAAAATGTGCAAGTCGAGGTAATCGGGAGATCGGGTGATTTGGTGATCGGGAGATCGGGTGATCCGGTCATCGGATGAACGGGAGATCGGGTGATCAAAGAACAATTGAGTCGAACTGAGTTTGATCGGGAGCGGTCATTGGGCGAACCAAGGGAAAGTTCGATCGCGGTAGTTGTTCACCCGATCTCCCGATCACCCGATTAGTTTAGCGCCCGAGTCCGACGGCGAGGGTCTTGACCATGCTGCCGTTGGCGTCATCGTCCTTGAGAGCCCACACAAAGTTTCCGCCCAGGCCCCCTGACACGTGTGTCCACACGTAGACCGTCTTTAGAGACGCCGTGAGGGTGTCGTCGCAGCTCCAGAAGGTTTGGGTATTTGGGTCGTAGAGCCACGCCGCAACACTCACCGAATCGAAATAACTGGTGTGTCCGTTGGCAATCAGGTGTGAGAGTGTGGAGTAGGTCGCGGCCCCAGGGGTTAGCAACGGGTCGCAACCAGGCGTATTACCCGTGAGATCGGTACAAAGACCGGTTCCGTCGGCCAGGGGCACTGGAGCGGCCCAGGGGTCAGCTGTCGAGGTGTGATACAGTCCATTGTCTCTGTTCGGAACGCCAGTCCAACCTGCGCCATAGAGAGGCACGCCCATTACGTACTTGGACGGAGGGACGCCGGCGCTAAGGTAAGCGTCCACGGTGCAAGCAATACAGAGGCCCTCCCCATGCTCTGGATCCTTCCTGGAATCGAAGAGGGGAGAGGCGTGATTGGCGACGTTCTCCCAGGTTCCGTTGTAGTTGTAGCCATTGACGGTGATGAAATCAACCAGCTTGGCGGCCTTCGCGAGGTCTATGTTGGCATAGTTCTGCGCGCCTGCCGGTCCATCGAATGACAGCTCGTAGTATTTACCATTGGTCTTTCCCAGCGCGTCCAGTTCCTTCCGGAACTCCTGCAACAACGCCGTGAAGTTCTGTGTATCGGCGGCGGCTGGGAATTCCCAATCGATATGAATTCCGTCAAAGAGGCCCGGAGCTGTGATAGCGCCGTTCCAGTCGCTGCCCACGTTGCCGGTGATAAACATGTTGATACAAGAAGCAGCGAGCGCCTGACGGCCTAGCGCCGTGCTGGCTGCGAGCGAAAAAGTTGCCGTGTTGCTTCCCGAGGCGCCCCCGATAGAAATCAGGGTCCGCAAATGCGGATGGAGCTGTTTGAGCTTCAGGATCTCGGCGAAATTCCCATAGAGCGGCCAGGTATCAGCGATACCTCCAACTGGAGGGAGGTTATTATCCTCAAAATCGGCCCAAGGGTCGGCAATGGCGCAGGTGGACGACGACGGGTTCGAGGGGTCTGCCGTGACGTTGGCAAAAGCGTAGATGAAGTGCGAGAGTTTGTTGGCGACCCCATTGGTCTGCATGTCTGCGATGTTGTAATTGGCGTAATAAATGCTCCATTCTTCAAAGAACCCCGCCAGGATCTTGCCCTTGCCGCTACGACCGTCGGCGAACATCAGAGCAGCACAAGCGAACAGCGCCGCTAAGCTCCCCAAAGCAGCTCGGTGCAGTTTAAGTCGAGATTTGCCTGTCATGGAAGTTCCACCCCTTGTTGTGTCAACCACAGAGACACAGAGGAAGCCCCTTTCTTTTCAGATCTCGTTTTCTCTGTGGTTCAGAGTCCCTCCGGGCTCGACTTCTCCACTTGTATTCCGTTTACTCTCGCAACGGTTGGATTATACATCCGGCCGTCTGCGGGTCAAGGCAAAATAGACATGGTTAATGCTTCAAGAGCATCTCGATTTGAAACTTGTAGCGGCGGTTTCCCCGGATTCTTAAGAACTTACGGCACTCAGGGAGCAACGCCACGGCAAACTAACGGTTGCTCGGAACGGTATGGTGATGTCATTCTGAAGGGAGGGCAGCGAAGGGGGGCGAGAATGTAGCCTTTAGTGGCGCCGTCGGGTTCTTTGTAACCGCCATAGGGCTGCCACAAGGGCCACCCCTGCATCGCGACTCACCAGGGAGTGGACGATGAAGATTCTTGTGCTCAATTGCGGCAGTTCATCCATAAAGTTCCAATTGATCGAGACAAATGCAGAGATGATTGAGGCAAACGCCGACCGCTCGATTGCCAAAGGAAGCGTCGAGAAAATCGGAACAGACGAGGCGGTGTTGCATTTGGCCGTGCCCCCCAATCCTCCTCAGAGCATAACGGAGGAGATGCTGGACCACCAAACGGCCCTTACGAGGACCATTCAAGCCCTTAAAGAGGCAAAAGCGCTTGGAGATATTTCACAGGTCGAAGCGGTGGGACACCGCGTGGTCCACGGCGGCGAGCGATTTTCGGCTTCCGTAATGATTGACGAGGAAGTGGAGAAGGTGATCCAACAGTGCAGCGAGTTGGCCCCCCTTCACAATCCCCACAACTTACGCGGATATCTTGTGGCACGAAAGGTATTCCCGCAGATTCCGCACGTGGCTGTATTTGACACAGCATTCCACCATACCATGCCTCCCAAGGCTTATCTTTACGGCCTGCCCTATTCTTATTACCGGCGGTACCGCATCAGGCGTTATGGGTTCCACAGCACGTCGCACCGCTACGTGGCTTTTTATTGCAGGCAGATGATGGGCAAGAGCAAGGGTGAGGCGAACTTGATTACCGCCCACCTCGGCAATGGCTGCTCGATTACGGCGATTGAGAAAGGCCAGTCCATTGATACCTCCATGGGCTTCACTCCCCTGGAGGGGCTGTTGATGGGCACGCGCTGCGGGGACATCGACCCGGCCATCATCCTCTATTTGATGTCCAAAGATGAATTAGCCATTCACGACGTATCTACGCTTCTGAATAGGTTCAGCGGCCTGTACGGGATTTCAGGAGACTCGAATGACATGCGAGAACTGATCGCGGCGGCGGCAAAAAACGACGCGCAAGCACTGACGGCCATCGAGGCGTTTTGCTATCGCCTGCGGAAGTACATTGGCGCTTATACGGCTGCTCTCGGCCATGTCGATGGCTTGGTTTTTACCGGGGGCATCGGTGAGAATGCGCCTCTGATCCGCGAGAAAGCCTGCCAGGGGCTTGCAGAACTGGGATATGAGATCGATTTGACTCGTAACAGCGAGGCGGTCGGCAAGTCGAGCGAAATCTCCACCGATTCCAGCCGCATCCGAATCTTCGTCATTCCGACCAATGAGGAGTTGCTGATCGCCCGCGACACCTTCCGGGTGGTTCGGGGATTACCGATTCCGTCGTAAAAGGGTGGGCGGTGTTAGAACTGAATGAACAGCTTCATCTCCAGGGTAGAGGCCAGTTTATTGAGATTGAGGGAAAGGGCTGTCCAGTGAGTTTTGAGCGGGAGAGCGAAGACTCGCTCAAGCTTTGTCGGTCACAATGGGCAAGATCGCCTTCACGGAAGTTCCCCCGTGGCCGGAGGTAATGTCCAGCCGTCCTCCCAATTGGGCGACGCGTTCCCGCATACCCAGCAGGCCCAGTCCGAGACTGTGACCAGGCGCTATGCCGCTACCTTGGTGGAATCAGAGTTGGGCATTTGATCCTCCCCTCGACGGGTAGCACACTCCCCGGAATTGCAATGGCTGATTTGGGTTACGCGTCATCTCGCGATGCGGTGGGCCGGCTGTCAGACAATCTTCGGTGTGCGTTTGGGCGTTCGTGACATTAAAGGAATTTCGTCGTTCGCCAAGGCTCGAATCGCCGCGATCAAATCGCTCGCCGCATTCGACTTGAGCACATACCCTCTGGCCCCTGCTTCCAGAGCGGTCTGCATCATTTGCTCCGAATCGTGCATGGTGAAGATGAGTATTTTGGTTTGAGGAGCAGTCTCCATGATCAGGCGTGTCGCGTCAAACCCGCTCATCACCGGCATCGTGATATCCATGATAACCACATCGGGCTTGATTTGATTCACTAGCTTGACGGCGTCCGGGCCATTGGCCGCTTCACCCACTACTTCCCATCCAGCCTGGGTTCCGAGCAGGGTGTGCAACCCCCGCCGGACCACCTCGTGGTCATCAGCGATCAGTATGCGGAGATTTTTCATGATTCGGTCCTGGGTATGAGTACATTGCGCCGATCATGTTGCCTGACACTCACAGCCGGCGCCTCCCCCCGGTGCCAGATGACGCTCGGCGGGAACCGGTGCCTCTGCCCAGTCTAACACAATTGTGAGGTAGCGGCGGGTTTACCCCGCCCTTTTCTCGCCCCATTTACGCCTCATCATGACCATGATTGACTTAGACTCCCGGACCCATTAGGTTGGGTGCAGGGAAGGCCGGATGCCGAGAATTACTGGGGGGGTGAGGTGATGGATGCAGGGTACGCCATGGCGTGCCCTTACGCCCGTCGCGATGACAGATAGAGCGCTTGCAATTTCTGGATTACTGCCTCAGCTCTGCCGCCGCCCGAGAGGAATTCATGGACCACCGGTCCGGCGGCTTCCTGAAATCCGATGTAACTATCGTATCGTGGACGCAGGGAAGCCCGGTCCAGCGCCGGTAGGGTGTTACGGAAGAAAAGGGGTGGTCGATCACCATCAAGTCGAAGTTCTCCGCCAACTTGGCCAGAGGGTAATGGCCGAATTCCTCCAAACTCCTCTTGACCCAGGTGATCTCTGCGCCGGGATGCGTTTCACAAAAGCGCTGTCCGGTGGCCACCATGGGCATCAGACCCCGGCTGTGACCCCAGGTGATTCCTTTCAGCGTGATTTGGCTGGATAGCGTCATTTCAGATTGCGCACCTCGATCATTATTACAGCCTCTTGCGCTCTGCGGCAAAGCCGCTCGTGCCCATCGAACCCGACGTAGAAAGTCCCACCCGCGCTGAGGGGAATGGTGGGCCCGTATTAAAGAGGTGTCTCACGTGGATTGCGAGCTGGGATAAATGCTTTGAACAAGGGTGCGCTGGCAAAAGGGCAGATAGGCCAGAGGCGCAATCGAGCCCAGCGCCAAGCCATACCCGATATTATAGACCAGCAGCAGCGGCGATACCGCCCAGAACGTATCAAGAATGAAGAGGGCAGGGAACAAGCGCCGAAAGTTCTCGCCCGCAGCCCGGTGGTTGAGCCCCACCGAGGCAAGCAGATAGAGGCGGACGGCGATGCCGCACATTGCAATAATGAGAACCAGTGGCCCGGCCATCGCCGCCCATCCGCCGAGTCCGCGCGCCAGCACTTCTCTTACGGCCTCCGCCTTATAGAGCGCGGCGCAATACATTGCAAGGTAGCCGCACTGCACTGTCAGGAAGAGAAAGCGTGCCAGCGGCCGCGGCAGGCTGAAATCGGCATCTCGCGCTCGAGGGGCCGTCGCAGTCAAACCCGCCGCCTGAGAGGGAGCGGCTCCCGAAGTTCCTCTGGGTGACACAGCGTTTGCAATGGCGCCATTATCCGCTAACGTTCGGCCTCCCGAATTGTTCCGGACTGCGCTCTCGTTGTTCGGGCCCAGCGTGGGTAGGCTGGCAGCCTTGTCCACGCGGTTTTGCGGCCCGGTCGCGGCAGAAGTTTCCACCGCAGCGATGAACCGGTAGCCCTTACGTGGAAGTGTTTCAATGAACCGCGGCCTATCAAGGTCATCTCCGAGCGCCGCGCGGATTTTCCGCATTGCTGTATTGACGGCGTGCTCGAACTCCACGAACTCATCCTCGCGCCACAACGCCTTCTCGATTTCCGCCCGTGTTACCAGTTCCCCGGCGCGGCTGGCAAGTAGAACCAGCAGCTTTCCGGGCTGGTCCTGAAGCTTGATGAGGCGGCCGTCCTTGCGAAGCTCTCGTGTGTGAAGGTCCAGATCAAAGGATTCGAATCGGATACTCCCCTGGCGCTCTGGTGGAGGCATGGTTTCCTAAACCCCGGCAACTCAAGGTCAGCGTTTATTATACCATTCGCGTTTTGGAGGTCGAGGCGGCTTTACGCCGCCACGTGGCGAGGTAAACTCGCCGCGACAACACCCACTGGCCCGCTCCCGTCGCTTTGTTTGGTCCATGCGTTACGACGGCCCGGACCGGCTGACCTTCTAGCGGCGACGGGAACAGAGTGAATTTGCGGAGTTCTTCGGCCCGGGGGAGGGGACCTCAAGTACTGGCAGGGAAGTATCACATGGTCATCACCGTGGGCGAGCACAAGGTGGAAGCCGACGTCAGTGTGCGGGAGCGAGCGCTTGCCAACATGACCGTTTCTGGTCATAATATCACTATGAAGAAGGTCCGCATCGCTGAGCTGAAATTCAGCGCGGCGTTTCGAGCGCCCTTATCACGACCGAGAGCCTCCGTACGTTGGACCGTTTGCGCCTCAGAGCGAATCTTTCTGACGCGGGTGTTGCCGCCCGGCGCGCGGCCATCCTGGCGCTCATCGACTCCCTCGAGGTAGTCGAGATTGATGCCGGCGTCCTCGCCCGCGCCGCCCAGCCTATGCTGACCGAACTCCGTACGCCGGACGCAATTCACCTCGCCACCGCGTTGCTCTGGAAAGAGACAACGGACGCCGATCTCGTTATGGCCACGCATGACCGCGCCCTCGCCCTGGGCGCGCAAGCGCATGGCCTTAGGGTGCTGGGCGTGTCGCGGCTGTGAACACGGGTGAAGCAGCGCGTCGAGCGAAGCCCTGCGGCCGCCGGGGAGTTGGGTGAGGGAGGCGGCGCAAATATGCATGGCATGACCCTCGAAGAAACGCTGAGGCGCTTGCGTTCGAGCGCGAGCCTCCTCTACCGAACCTTCAATCCCACGCGCCAGGAATTGCGCACCCGGCCATGGTTTGAGGTCGAGGGTGACAGGACCCTCATGTACGATTTCGACGTCAAGCCGGACGACGTGGTCTTCGATCTGGGCGGCTATGAAGGACAGTGGTCGAGCAATATCTTCTCGAGGTTCTGCTGTTCCATTCACGTCTTTGAACCAGTGAAGCGGTTCGCGGAGGGGATTGCAGCGAGGTTTCAGCATAACCCGCGCATCGTCGTCCACGCGTTCGGTCTGGCGGGTAGCACTCGAACAGAGTCAATTTTGGTAAACGGGGTTGCTTCATCTCACTTTGCGAAGAAGGGGGCGCCGGAAAGCATGCGGCTTGTCCGCGCCAGCGATTTTCTGGCGGACAATGGCATCAACAACATCCGGCTGATGAAAATCAACATCGAGGGCGGGGAATATGAACTGCTCGATCACCTAATCGAGACGGGGCATATACGTAACATCTCCAATGTGCTGGTGCAGTTCCACGATTTCGTTCCCGATGCGCCGTCCCGCATGCGCAAGATCCAGGAAGCACTTTCACGCACTCACTACCCGACGTTTCAGTATGAATTTGTGTTCGAAAATTGGAGGTCCAGAGCCGGCTGACCCCACGCGCCCCTAATCTGCTCTGTGCCAGCTTCCGAATGTGCCCGTAATTCGCCTACCGAAGCCCCCTGAAAATTCCACTTGACAACCGTCCACCAACTGTCATAGTGTCATATGACAGAGAGCCGACTATGATCCTCCAAGTCAATTTCAAGTCCGGCAAGCCCATCTATCTCCAGATCGTGGACCAGATCAAGGCCGCCGCCGCATCCGGGGCGCTGCGGCCCGGCGAGGCGCTCGCCTCAATCCGTCCCCTGGCGGAGGAACTGCGCGTCAACCGCAACACGGTCGCCAAAGCCTATTCCGAGCTGGAAAGCCAGGGCGTAATTGAAACGCTGCCGGGGCGAGGTTGTTTCTTGAAAGAGAATCAATCGGCATTACGAAAGAAAGTCCGGCGCGAGCTGCTGATCGAGGACATCGACCAAGCCATTGTGCAAGCGCACCATTTGCAGGTGCCACGCGATGAATTCCTGGAATTGATCCATGAACGGTTGGATGTGCTCGACCACAAACGGCGCGCCAATGAAGACCATAAGGAGGATTGACCGGCCATGAACTCTCCAACTCCCGTCATCCAAATCGAGAATCTCACTTACGCCTATGGGCGCATGGAGGCGGTCCACGACTTGAGCCTGACCGTCGAGGCCGGCCGCTGTTACGGACTCTTCGGCCGCAACGGGGCCGGCAAAACAACCACCATGAAGTGTTTGCTCAATCTGCTCCGTCCGCAGCGGGGGCAGGTGCGCGTATTCGGGCTCGATCCGGCAAAGCACGAAGTCGCGGTGAAACGCCTCCTCTCCTACGTGCCGGACCAGGTCGCATTTTATCCCTGGATGAGCGTTCGCGAGACGCTCGATTACCTGGCGTCATTTCGCGCGCGGTGGAACCGGAAGGTTGAGCAGGAGTTGCTCGAGCGTTTCCAGCTCGATCCGGCGCAACGCACTGGAAGCCTGTCCAAGGGCCAGCGAACCCAGGTGGCGCTGATCGCCGCGGTCTGCCTGGAGACGGACCTGCTCGTGCTCGACGAGCCGACCTCGGGCCTGGACCCCATCGTTCGCCGCGAGTTCATTGAAGCGGTCATCGGCGCGTACCAGCAAGGCATTCCGGGCAAGCGCACGATTCTGGTTTCCACCCACCTCATCACTGAATTCGAGGGATTGATTGACGAGTTCACGCTCATCGATCGCGGCCGCGCCGTGCTGACACTCGACGCCGACCAGGCTCGCGAGCGTTATCAGAAAATCCGCGCCCGCTTTGCGCAATCGCCGCCGGAGATCGACCTGAAAACGGCATTGCACGTGCGCCGCGACGGGCGCGAACTGGAGTTGATAGTCAACGGTGGCGGCGCGGAATTGATCGAGCGCCTGCGGCAGCACAATCCGGAGGAGCTCTCGACGGAGTCGCTGACCCTCGAGGAAATCTTCGTCGCGACCTTGAAAGCATAGGCAGAAGGAAACGAGAATGAATGCCAAGACCACGCGGATTCTCAAGGAAGCACGGCCCCTGTTTTGGCCGTGGTGCGCCGTGGCCGCCGCGGGCGTGCTGCCGCTCGCGCACCCGCCACAATTAATTGAGTTGATCTGGCCGATTGGATTCTTCCTCGGTATCCCGCTGTTGGCGACTCTCCCGCTGGGCAACGAATTCGAGCACCGCACGCTTTCCCTGCTGCTTTCTCAACCCATAGGACGGATGAAAATCTGGGGCGAGAAGTTGAGCGTTACGGTGGTTGCGGTCCTGTCCGCGGTTCTGTTTTTCTCACTGACCTTGCGGGCGACCGCATTGCGGCAGGACTGGAAGATATGGGCCTTTGGGGGAGCGTGGATCGTTGCCATCACTGCTTCGGCGCCGTTTTGGACGCTTTTCACAAGATCAACGGTGGGCGGTGTCGTCCTGAACATTGGGGTCCAATCTTTCATCGGTTTTACTGTTCCCTGGGCGAATTTGGCCGCCTGGCTTCGCGCACGCGGATATCTCTCGCCGGGAAACCCCTTCGTTGTTTCAGCCGTTACCTTCGTCTTCCTGTGCTACGCAGGTGTAATGCTCTGGCTTGGCTGGCGATTGCTGGCGCGGTTTCAGGCGACGGGAGGCATGGCGGGTGATGATCTGTTGACGGCCGGTCCGGACGTAATGCCGGGCGCATGGGCCGGCTGGTTGCGCTGCCGTTCTAAGGGCGCGGCGCTGAACTTGATCCGCAAAGAACTTCGTTTGCTGCGCCCGGTCTGGCTGATCAGCTTGCTGGCCGCCCTGGGCTGGGCTTGCCTGAGCTTGTTCGGCTCGCTGTTCGAGCGAGGATCTTCCAAGAATTTCGAGATCGCGGTGGTCATTGTGGGTGTGGTCAGTACGTTGATGATCGCGATTTTCGCCGGAAGTCTCTCGCTGGGGGAAGAAAGAACCTCGGGGACGCACGCCTGGCAACTGACCTTGCCGGTGTCGGCCCGCCGCCAGTGGCTTATCAAGCTGTGCATAGCGCTGTTCGCGGGTTTGGTTGGCGCGGGGCTGCTCCCGTGGTTGATCGCAGGGAGAATTCTATTTGGAGCGTCTCGGATATTTTCGGATGTTCATTTCGGAATGGGTTGGCTCGTCGTGGTGCTAATTCTGACCTTTGCCTCATTCTGGTGCGCGTGCGCCGTCAAGGGGACAGTGCGTGCGGTGCTGTGGGTTTTTCCGGTGCTGATCGCCGTCGGCCTGGCCAATCTGTCCGGTGAACGGTCCGGCCGTAAACTCGTGGACGTTCTTGTTGCGAGGTTCGATCCCTTCACCAGTTTCAGATTCGCCACCGCTGTTTCGCGCCTCGATCACAACATACTTTTCAGACTCATCGATGCCGCGTCGGAAAACATGACGGGCAGCCTACAAGCAGCACGCGTGTTAACAGCAATGCTCTTGTTTCCGGTACTGCTCTTAGCAGTCATCCAAAGTTACCGCTTGTTTCGGGCGCAACTCCAGGACCGAGCTTTGTCTGTGGTCAGAAGTCTGCTGCCCTTGGCCATGACGGCATTTCTGTGCAGTTTTTCATTGCTGGCCTTTTGCACCTTCGTGCGCGAAGCGACGGCACAGACGCGGGCGCTGGTTTTCAGAACTGGACTGGCGATCGAGGAGATCCTCCGCGCACAAGTGATCGAAAAAACCTCACCCAGCGCCGCGAAACTGGATGCAACGCATCCACTGCAACTCACGGGCGATGATGTGGAAAAAGCTGATTCGGAGAGAGCTTTCAAGTTCCCTTTCCCCCTGCCGGATAATACGCGGCGCTGGCTGCGCAACGCCCGCATCACGGTTACTCCCGACAAGTCGCATCCCAGTGGTTTCTACTGCGTGGAACCTCGATGGGGAGGGACTTGGTGTTATTATTCCGCCAGCATCCATTTGGCAGACGGCACCGATTTAACCGAGTCATGGGAGCCCGACGTCCATGGCAAGTTTGGCGGGCACCTTAAGGTGCGCGCCCGCTGGCCAGGCGCCGCGGAGCAAGAGTCCCTGTGGGACCGGTGAAAACCCGCCGCCCTGGTAATCGCGCCCCACCTTCATTGCAACACCGCGCTAACTGCGTTTAGCTGAGGTTTCATCGCCACACGGCCTCGGATAAGAGCCCGCGGAGGGTACGAATTTTTTTCTTGACAGTGCTCTAGTACACTAGTACACTAGCACTCTAAATGAATGTGAAGCAGCCCAATTCGCGTGCCCCCTTCCGCTTCGCACTCGATCTCCAGAGCGGCGTCCCGGTTTACAGGCAGATCATCGATCAGGTGCAGGCCGGCGTAGCCACGGGTGCGCTGGGGACCGGGCATCAGCTACCCACTGTCCGCCAGGTTGCTGTGGATCTGGCCATCAATCCCAACACCGTGCTGCGCGCCTACCGGGAATTGGAGATCCGCGGCGTGCTGGAAACACAGCAAGGTACTGGCACCTTCATTTCGCATCGCCAGGCCAAGCCGGACGACTCGGAACGCGAGCGGCAGCTTGAACAACTGGTGAGCGAGTTTGTGGCCCGCGCCGGAGCCGCAGGGTTCACCCTTCAGGACGTCGTGGAGGCCTTGTTTAAGCGCTACCCCGCTCTAGGCAAAAGGAAGAGCGGGTCAGTTTAATCTGGAGGCGGCTTTACGCCGCCATGGGCGGGATGAACCCGCCGCTACACCATCAAGTTAGCCCACTACCGAAGGAGGAGATAAACCATGTTGGAGAACATTCAGAAGGTCAGCAGTGTGGGCATTACGGTATTCGTGGCGTGCGCAATTGCCGGCGGGATCGGGACCGCTATTTGGGAACGCCCGTACCCCCTCGTGGCAGGGATGCTGGTGGGTATTTACTTCCTGTTTGCCATTAAGGTGGCCGCGCAATGGGAAAAGGTGGCACTGCTGCGCTTTGGCAAGTACGTGGGTCTTTGCGGACCTGGGATCTTCACCATCATACCCATCGTCGACACCCTCAGCCGCTACGTCGATCAACGCGTGCGTACAACCAAAGTGACGGCGGAAACGGCGCTGACACGCGACACCGTGCCGGTGAACGTTGATGCTATCGTCTTCTGGGTGATTTGGAACGCGGAGAAGTCGATCCTGGAGGTGGAGAATTTCATGGACGCCATCACCATGAGCGCCCAGACGGCCTTGCGAGAATCTATTGGACGCCACGAGCTGGCACAGATGATCACGGAGCGCGAAATCCTGGGCCACGAGTTGCAGCGCATCCTGGATGAAAAGACAAACCCCTGGGGAATCACCGTGCAGTCCGTCGAGATCCGCGACGTCCACATTCCGCAGGCGCTTGAAGACGCTATGTCGCGGCAAGCTCAAGCCGAACGCGAGCGCCAGGCGCGCATCATCCTGGGGCAGGCCGAGACCGAGATTGCGGCCAAGTTCGAGCAGGCATCGAAAGTCTACATCGACAATCCTGTGGCTCTGCACCTGCGCGCCATGAACATGCTGTATGAGGCGATCAAGGAGCGGGGCTCGATGGTGATTGTACCCTCCTCGGTGGTTGAAACCATGGGACTCGGCGGGATGCTGAGCGTGGCAGCACTAGGCAAAGGGCAGTAACGAATGCTATTGGGCAGATCTTGGAAACTGCACGGGGGCAACCATGATCAGCGAGCAGGTCAAAGAAGAGCGCCGGGGCAGTTGGGGTGTAGGGCTTATCACTGAACTCCGGCAGGATGTGCGCTACGCCGTGCGTCAATTGCGACGCAGCCCCGGCTTCGCTGCGGTAGCTGTGATTACGCTGGCGCTGGGCATCGGGGCGAACACGGCGATTTTCAGCGTGGTCAGTACCGTACTGATACACCCCTTGCCTTACAACGAACCTCGTTTAGCCTACAGCGACCCTGACCGTCTGGTGTGGATCACAGAATACGTGCCGCAGGTTTCCTACCTCATGGGGGACTACAACCCTGTGCCCATTCCTGACTACCTGAATTGGCGTGAGCAAAACCATGTGTTCGAGAGCATGGCCGCTTACAACGGCCGGTTTGGGCTTAACCTTGGCGGCAAAGGCGAACTGGAGCGCATCGACGCAACCGAGGTGACCTGGGACTTCTTCCCCATGCTCGGTGTGCGCCCGGCCTTGGGACGAAGTTTGCTCCCTGATGAAGAGCGGCCGGGAGGACCACCCGTTGTAATCCTGAGCTACGCGCTCTGGCAGCGGCGTTTCGGCTCCGATCCGAAGCTTGTCGGTAGAATGATAACTCTCGACGAAAAAGGCTACACCGTTATCGGAATTATGCCCCAGAGTTTCCACTTCCCCGCTGACTGGAGCCCGGAGCTATTCACCCCTTTGGGTGTCGATCCCAATTTGGATTGGGATTCCCCTTCAGTTGGGGCGGTGAATGTAATCGGGCGCCTAAAGCCGGGAGTAAACGTCGTTCGTGCCCTGTCTGACCTGAACACGATCCACCAACGATCCGCCAAGGCGCATCCGCATATGGCTCAGGCGCTGGCCAGTTTCCAGGTGAGAATGGTGACTCTGCACGAACACCTGGTGGGAAATGTACGACCTCTACTTTTGATTTTCCTGGGGGTAGTTGGATTCGTGCTGCTGCTCGCGTGTGCGAACGTCGGAAATTTGCAGCTCGCTCGTTCCGCCACGCGAGAGAAAGAGTTTGCCGTCCGCGCGGCGCTCGGCGCGGGCCGCTGGCGTCTGGCGAGGCAACTGCTCGTTGAAAGTCTTGCACTCGCGGCACTGGGAGGGGTGGCCGGGCTGATCCTGGGCGCCGGCGGTATGGCGCTTCTTCGGAACTTGGGGCCGCCCAACATTCCCGGCCTCACGACCGTAGGCCTGGACCCGTGGGTGTTTGCGTTTATCGCTGCGATTACGGTTTTCACCGGCATCGCAGTGGGTCTGGCGCCGGTGTTTGTCGCTTCCAGGCTGGATTTGGAGGTAACGCTGAAGGAGTCGAGACGGAGCACAACGACGGGGGGCGCTGCCGAGCGACTGCGCGCGTTGCTGATGGTTTCGGAGGTCGCCTTGGCTCTGATCCTGCTGACGGGCGCGGGTCTTCTGATCCGCAGCTTCGTCCGTCTCACTTCTGTGGATCCCGGTTTCGACCCGCGGCATCTTCTCACCGAGCGAGTCGTGCTGCCGCTGGGAAAATACCCGGAACCGGCTCAGTGGACGCCCTTCTTCCAGAACGTCCTCGAACGCGTCGGGGGACTGCCTGGCGTCGAATCGGTTGCCGCGGCAAGCCCCTCGCCCTTGACGGACGCATTGCTCGGTGGCTTGGAGATCGAAGGCCGGCCAACTCCGCGGGCGGTGCAGATCTCCACCCTCATAAGCGCTATCACCCCGTCCTACTTTCACACCCTGCGGATTCCGCTTATCTCGGGCCGAGAATTCACCTCCTTTGACGACGGCACAGCTCCCAAGGTGGCAATAGTCGACGAGATTTTCGTCCGGCGCTACTTCGGACAGGATGATCCGATTGGCCACCGCATTCGCATCCTCGACGGCTCCTGGTACTCGATTGTAGGCGTTGTGCCGAGCACGCGGTACCTGCCTCTTACCACTGAGCCGTCCCCCGAGGTATTCGTCTGCGGCCCTTCTAATTCCATGACGCTGATCGTCCAGGCCACTTCCGACCCGGCATCGCTCGCCGCCGCAGTGCGTGGCAAGGTCCACGAGGTAGACCCGAACCAGCCCGTCGATGACGTTGCCACCATGGAAGAGCGGTTTTCGCAGGCCGTGGCGCCACAACGTTTTAACGCGGTCGTGCTGGTTATCTTCGCCGGCATGGCGGTGATCTTAGCCGCAGTAGGCGTTTACGGCGTGATGGCTTACTCCGTGACCCGCCGCACGCATGAGATCGGAGTCCGCATGGCGCTGGGCGCGCAGCGGCAGGATGTCTTGCAGCTCGTCCTCCGCCACGGGGTGCTGCTCGTAGCCTCCGGCATCGGCCTGGGCGTTGCCGGAGCGCTGGCCCTGACGCGGTCCTTATCGAGCCTGCTCTATGGCGTCAAGCCCACGGACCCGCTGACATTTATCGGGGTCTCTCTGATCCTGATCAGCGTTGCGCTCATGGCCAGCTACATCCCCGCCCACCGGGCCACGAAGGTCGATCCCATGGTAGCGTTGCGGCACGAGTGAAGTCCTCCCCCGGGGCTGTCGCCCTGGGATACAGTCTTCCGCCCCTGACGGGGCTAAAGGCTCCCAGCATGCGGAAGACTTTCTTAGCGAACTACTGACTCGGGACAGTATTTCGCTTTGGTTGCCACCGTAGCCGCTGCTACGCGCTCCCGCGTCAAACTTACTTCGCGCGGAAGATCAACAACTCCGAGGTCAGGTTTCCTTCCAACCGTACGGGGATGCCCTGCTGCAACAGAAGGTACCCGGGAATTTCGAGTGTCTGCTCGCTATTGGAAAACGTAACCTGGTAAGTGCGCGAGAGGTCGAGGCCACGCGGCATGAAGTGGTACACGGGGTCGCCGGATTCATCAGTTCGGAATATCCAGCCGAGGCCTTTCTGCGCATCGGGTGTGGCGTACTCCAGAACCACCCAAGGCGAACCCTCGAGCATGGGAATGTACGGCGTGTGGTGATAGACGCGGCAGTCCTTCAGCATCGGGCGGATAACGTGTTCGTACAAGGCAATGTTCTTCCGCACCGCCTCTCGCTCGAGCGGATTGAAATCCCCCAGCGTGGGGCTTAAACCCCGCAGAATCGGCAGGGCCATGGTGGTAGCGCGCAATTGGGTGACAAGGTCGGCATCGGAGACGGGACCCTCAGACTCGGTCCCGAAGGTTCGAAGCAGAATTTCCGGCGGTAGAATCCAGGTCATGCCGTTCAGGATCTTCAAGCCGCGTGGGGCGCGCAACCAGTCGGAGAGTTCGGTGTTTTGAAAGCGGCTCATCATGCCCAGGTCGAGCCTGCCACCGCCCCCGGCGCAGTTCTGAAAGATGACGTGAGGGAATTGCTTCCGAAGCCGGTCAAGCATGGCGTAAAGCGCCTCAACGTGGCGCCACAGGGTGTTTTCCGTAAAGCCATCCCGGATGCGGTTGCCGCCTTCTTCGGCCGTCGAGTTATAGTCGATGCGAAAGAGGTCGAGGTCGTATCTCCTGATGATACGGGCGATTTCCGACTCCATCCAGGCGGTGACGGCGGGATTGGTCAAATCCAGCAGGCGCCCGCCGGCCACTGGCTTGCCGTCGCGGGTCAAGACCCAATCGGGATGTTCCCGCCGCAGCTTCGAGGCGCTGCCGATGCTTTCGATTTCCACCCACAATCCGAAGAGCAGGCCCTTCTGCCGCGCGTACTCGCGCAGCGGATTCAGGTCGTTAGGTAGCCAGGCGCCCGCATACCAATCGCCCACATTCGGGCCCCAGCGGTTGGGCTCCGGGCCATACCAGCCGGCGTCGATCACAAACATCTCCGCGCCCACATCCGCCGCCAGATCGATCTCCCGCTTCAGGCCTGCTTCGCTCTCGTGGTCAACGATGTAACCGCGGTGGTTGGCTTCCACCAGCATGTCCCGGTTGGGAAGCGGGGGCGGCAGTACCTCGCGCCGCACGTATTCGTGCAGAGCCTGGATAACGCTGTCCAGATCGCCGCGCTTGCATAGGGTGTGAACCTTCGGGGTCGAAACTGTCTCGCCTGGTTCGAGGACGCGCAGCGCCGGGTCGGCCGCGCTGGGGCCGATCTGGAACAGGAGGATTGCGCGCTCCATCTCCGGATTCTCTTGGCCGGTCACTTGGATGGTCCAGTTACCGCTCCAGCCAAGCGAGCTGACGAACCACTCTCCCGTCGCCTGGTTGTGCGCGAAGAACGTCGGGTGTCCCCATCCGGACCTTCCGCGAGTGCCGGAAATGGTGCGGGCGCCGTTCCCGAGCGGCTCAAAGCGCCATGCGCCTTCATGCCCCCATTCTTCGTATTGCAAGTATCCGACCTGGAAGGGAGTCTCGATTCCTTTAGGCAGGCGCTCTTGATAGTCAGTGGTGTCCCAGACGAGACCGGACCAAGGGGAGACGGCGGTGATGGCGGTGGCCGTCTTTCCTGTGTTGGTGACCTCGAGCCAGCGCACCATCACCGGTCCGCCGTCGAGCAGAGTGTGAATCTTCACCCTGATCGGGCGCGCGCTGCTGGCGAGTTCCACCGTAACCAGCAGGCCCTCGGGGTTGTGGACCTCCGACTTTTCCGCCCTCACCCATCTCCAGGTACCCGCCAAATCCTGACCCTCGATGGAGAGACGAAAACCATCAATCGGCAGGGACTCCCGCCTCTGTTCCTGTCCTTGCAAGTGAAATTCCGGTTCGATGATTCCCGTTGAGATCCAGTAACGGTTCACCCACCTCCCCATCCACAGCGCCTCATCGCAGATGCTCAATCCGGAAGTAAGCCGAGTTCCGGGCAGGGGTTGCTGGTGAATATCCGCCGCCCAATACCCGCCCTTGCCGGTTTCCTGCGTAGCGGCGAACGCGGCGGCAGAGGAGAGAATCAAGACCAGGCACACGCTCCATAGCAAGCCTGGGAGGATTGTCCGGCGACCTGAAGACCTGGTTGGGTTAATCACTTCGCGACCTCGTCGAAGGCACGGCATGGCGGCCATTATAGGCCCCGAACCCACCCCGGGGGAACTTCATTTACCCAAACTGTCATTTAACCAAACGGAACCATAGAGGAAGCCAAGCCGCAGTTGTATTCGACTGCGGGCGGGCGTATATTCGAAATCAGGGCAGTAGTCCATAACTGAAATTCTGGTTGAATTTGACCGCGGGTTCGGCTGCAAGGAAAAAGTCCACGTTCACAACAGCAGCGACCGCGACCCGCTGGAATTAGAGCAATCACGGCGGAACTGTGGCGGCCTCGCTGGTCAGAAGGGCTGTTCTCCCTTGTGGTCATGAATACCAGTCGATTCCGGACCTGCGTATTCGCGGAACGAAATCGCATTGGAGGTGTCCTAAGATACAAGGGAGCCGAAGGCCGCGGGTGACCTTACGGTGGGAAGTTCATACGGCGCAGGAGATGCTGAAACCGCGGGTCGGAGCGGAGCGGATCAAAGATGTACCAAACTTTAAGATAGGGGATTAACTGATCATGCTCCTCAAAGGCTCTTTGCAACCGCTCGATCGCCCGATCCCTTTCTCCCAGGTCAATAAGGACCGGAACCTCGGTCACAGCGGGCACAAACCTTCCGCGCGACACGCCTCTTATCTCTTCCAGGATCTTGGTGGCCTCGCTCCGCCTGCCACTCATGGCATACGCTTCGGCCAATACTCCCAAGTATGCTTTGCCCCCCGTGAGCATCACGGCCTTCCGGGCTGGGGGAACGGCCTCCTGATACGCTCCTTTTCCAATGTAGCTCGAAGCTAGCTCGCTGTACGCATCCGGGAAGTTGGGAGCCATCTCGACGGTCCCGCGCAGTACTTCGATGGCGAGGTCGTACTGGTGGGCCATTTTGTAATGTGTTCCGAGGTGCGTTTTCGCCGCAGGGCTGAGCGGGTCAAGCTCAAGGTAACGCCGACTCTCGCGCAGGGACTCAGCAAACCGACCCGTCGAAATGAAATAGTGTGAGTACATGTGGTGAGCATGTGCGTAACTGGGATTGAGCTCAATCGCCCGCCTACATGCTATCTCGGCGGCCTCCCAGTCCCAGTCGTAGAAGGTTGCGACGCTGCACAGGGAGGCATACGCCTCCGCCGAGTTCGCGTCCAGGGCAAGAGCCCTGCGCGCCGCCAGCTTCGCTTCTGGGAACGTCTCGTTCGCTGGGAGGTAGTGGAACCGACCCAGGAAGACGTAAGCATCGGCCAAGCCGGCGGAGGCTGGCGCGAAACCGGGGTCTCGTTCAAGCGCCTGCTCAAAATACTTGATGGCTGACCGACCGTCTTCCAATGTCCAATTCTCCAGAATGGTGCTCGCCTTCAGGTAGGCTTTGTATGCCTCGGGATCGACTGGCCGGGCGCTGCCCAGGCACACGTGCTCCTGCGGCGTGACTTTGATCTGAATTTCATTTGTAATGGCCCGTGCCACTTCGTCCTGCAACGCCAACACGTCCCGCAGGTCGCGCTCATAGCTTTCGGCCCAGAGGTGACGGTCGGTGGGAGCGTGCAGCAAATTGGCGGTGATGCGCACACGGTCCTCGGATCGCTGGACGGTCCCCTCAACCACCGCGTCGACGTTCAATTCTCGCGCGATCTCTGGCAGCGGCTTGTCCGTATTCTTGTAACGCATTACCGACGTACGCGAGATCACGCGCAGGGCGCTAATTCTGCCGAGATTGGTGATCAACTCCTCGGTCATGCCGTCGGCGAAGTATTCCTGCTCGGGATCGTGGGAGAGGTTTTCGAACGGCAGGACGGCGATGGATTCGATTTCGGGCACTGGCAAGGCGTGCCGCACCAGGCGTTGGCGTAGGCCGGCGACATTGAGGGCGAGAAGCACGGCCACCAGGGCTACCACCAAACCGCCTGCCGCCGCGACAACCCAGTGTCTTCGTAGGGGCGATTCCTGAATCGCCTTCGTGCCGATTGTCGGCAAAGGCAATTCCGGCAAGGCTCCACCCTCCACCGGCGCGATAAAGCGATATCCGTGGCGCGGCAAGGTTTCGATGAAGCGCGGTGTAACCGGATCGTCCCCTAAGGCCTGGCGCAGCTTTTTTATCGAGCTGTTGACACTGTGTTCGAAATCAATAAAGGTGTCCCCCGGCCAGAGCTTCTCTCGAATCTCTTCACGGGTCACCAACTCGCCCGGACGCTCCAGCAGCAGGGCGAGGACTTGGAAGGGCTGGCGGTGTAGCTTGACCTTCAGTCCCTGCTTGCGCAGTTCTCCGGTGCGAAGGTCAATTTCGAAAACACTGAAGCGCAACTGGCGCGGTTGGGCGTTACTGTCATTCATTGGGGCGGCTTCCCCCCCTTGAGGGCAAGAGTATCACTTTACGAGTTTCGTTGAAAGGCAAACCCCTAAGAGTACATTCGATGGCAAACTGTCACTTCTCAGGGAGTTAACCAGCTACAAACATTTCACCTCGCTGTCACCCGCAGAGCATTGACCTTGAGATGAGCCCGGAACACGCTGGGCGCATGACGACGCGAGTTGGGTGAGGTTGCGTCCTCCGGCCGGACTCCGGCGGCGGAGCAAGGCGTTATCGCGCGGCGCCTCGCCCGACCCACAGAAGCCCGTCATAACTATCTTAATGGTGGGAGGTGAGTTTATGCGTAAATCATTCAGCATTGTGTTTTCGGCGGTCCTGCTGCTGGTCGTCAGCGGCCAAGGGACCTGGGCTCAACATAGCAAAGTCTGGGAGCTCGGCACATATCCCGGCGGAACGTGGGCCGTCCTGGGGGACATTAACAATTTCGGACTTGCGGTAGGCCAGGGCGACCTGACCGACGGCTCAACCCACTCCCTGGGGGTTTCCCTTTTTGGTCCACGTGCAGGGAAGTGGTTCGACCTCGGCACGCTGGGTGGAACAGCCACCGGCTGGGAAGAGGGCGTCATTTCGGTCTCGGACACAGGCATGATCGTTGGGCACTCTGCCTCTCGGGACAACGACCGTGCGCACGCTTTCGTTTGGACAGAGAAGTCCGGTATCGTCGATCTCGGCACCCTCGCCGATATCGGTTACCCGACCTATAACTCCAGTTACGCGTACGGAGTGAACAAGCAGGGAACCCTGATCGTGGGCTGGAGTGGGGTCGAGGAAAGTTGCATCACGTGTGCTCCCAGCCTGCCGGTTGTCTGGACCCCGTCGGTTGTGTGGAAGAACGGGCAACCTGTTACCAGATGGACGATGCAAAAGCTCGACACAGACGGTTTTGATGAAATGATCTGGTGGTTTGCATGGGGAGTGAATGATTCCGGCCAGATCGTGGGGGAGGGTTTGAACAGTCAGGTGCAAGTCGGTGTGGTCTGGACCCCTCTTAAGAATGGGAAGTGGAAGCTCACCAGGCTTCCCGTTGCCTCAGGCTACCCAGTTTCGGAACCCTTCAAGATTAATGACCGCGGGGAAATCTCCGGCGATTTAGAACTCGTGGACTTTAGTGGCTGGATTCCTGCGTATTGGAAACCACTCGATCCTCTCAGGAAAACGTACAGCGCTCCAGTTGTACTGGCCACGCCAGAGGGTGTCTCGATCTGCTACGCCGAGGGCATCAACGAACTGGGCGACATGACAGGTGAGTGTTGGAACGATGACTATACGTTCGACCGGCCTATGCATTGGATTACGAAGGACCCAACTTTCTTCCAAGTCCTTACGTCGCCGGGGGATTGGGGCTGGTCTTTCAGCGTGAACAACAGCAGAATCGCGGCAGTCACCTACGGCGGCGGCACCAAGTGCTCCGGCGACACTTACATCTCGTGCGGAGGCGCGGTGCAGCTCCAATCTAAGTGAGGTTCGTTAAGCTGTAGTTCGGAGGGGAGGAGATCATGTCAAGTCACAGGGCGCTTTCGATCCTGGCTATGACGTGGGCCGTCGTGCCGGGCTTGGCCATGTTTCTAGGTGCAGTTCCGGCCACGACGCAAAGCAGTTCCGCAAATTACACGTTCCTGGTGGCTGCGGGGTTCCTTTGTGATTCCGGTGACCCTGCTACCTGCCCGGCGGTGGTCAAGTCAGCCAACGGGGACAGTTACGAGATGAGCGGAGCGGGCACGTTCTCCCCGCAGAGCAAGTTGGTTACGGCAGCCGGAACTTTCACCCACAAGTCCGCCGATGGAACGGTGCTCGAGACGGGTGTCTGGACGGCGAGTGAAGTCGTTAGCTTTGATTCCTATGGGATCGTGCCGGGCGGGCTCATGCGCGAAGGCCGGGCCTTGGGCCCCCCACAGCTCGGTCCCATGCGTTCGCGGATGTTTTCCGGCCCCATGGCGGGGGGCGGTCTGGCCGTTTTCCGCATCTGCCTCTTGCCGGTGCGGGGGCGGTCGAGAATGGCTATGCTGCAAGTGAACTGCGCCCTCGGCAAGGTACCCGCCGAGCACCAGGTGGAAGGGATAAGGCTGGCTTTCGAGGGAGGCAGGGTCGAATTCGATGAGGAAGTCGGCGGGCGTGCCCTATTCCTCTTGACCAGGCCCGCAGCCACTGCTGCTTCGAAGGCCCCCGCACCGGAGGTTGATGCAAACCCTGCGCCCACTGAGGTCCAGAAATGATTTAAGTATGCAGGGTCAAATCAAAAGCCAACAGAGACAGGCCGGGGTGGAACCGAGCCAACTTCCTCGGGGTCAGTGATGGCTCAGGCGAAGTCAGAGTGCAAGTCCAGCTCTCGGATTGCCCCACTGTCCGACGTAGGTCCTGACGGCGTATGTTGACTCAAGCGATCAACGCTCTGGTGGTCGGCCATCTGGAAATGACCCAGGTCAAAAGATCGGCGGCCATACGTCCATCAAGTCCCGCCGAGGTTGCCGCGGCAGCACTGAACGGGCTTCGGCGGTCGTAGCACAAGAGGCGGTCTTGGAGATCCAAATCTCGTGGCCCGCACCAACTCTCCTGAGTCAGAGCTTCCTTGAATAAGTCAGCCCGCGGAGCGGGCGAAAGAATGTCAACGCTGTCCAAATTAGCGGCTCACGCGAATGCTCTTCGCGGCTCTGCCGCCCCGCTGTGAGAAAAGGCTCCGCCTCCTCGCCCAATTCGGCGCCTTTCATTCTGCTCCGCACAGCAGGCGGCTGAGCCGCAGGTCCTCCCCCGGAGCTTGCGCCCCACGCTACAATCTTCCGCCCCAGACGGGGCTGCGAAAGGATCAGCCGCACAGGGAAGGCTTTGTAAGCGAACTTTTAACTCAGGACACTGGCGGCCGCCTTACGAAATCGAGTTCAAATCCGCCTTTCCACACCCACGGCATCGCCGGAGCGCGAGTTCCGGCAGCGCGGGGCCAGCGGATGTGCGGGCGGTCGCGAGGCGCGGCGCAACAGAAATCTTTTCAAAGGGACTTCCTGTCTCTTGACAAACGGAACAAGATAGGCTAGGATAGTAAGTGGGGTCAGGGACTAGGTGACAGGTGACAGGGGCCAGGATTCAGGAGTCAGGAGTCAGGAGTCAGAAATCAGAAGTCAGGAGCACGCCTCGTGGACCAGGACAAAATGTTTCCTACCGTGACGGAAGGCTGACGGCTGAGAGCTGAGAGCTTTCTTACGAAACAAACCGGGAATGTTGATGAAAACAAAGGACAAGGTCAAGAAGTCAAGAAGTCGAGGAGTCAGGAGCGCGCCTCGCGGACCAGGACAAAATGTTTTTTGCGGCGGTCGAAGACTGGCGGCTGATAGCTGATAGCTGAGAGCCGATAGCGTTCTTACGGAACAAACCGGGAATGTTGATGAAAACAAAGGACAAGGTCAAGAAATCGAGAAGTCAAGAAGTTGAGAGTCGAATGGGAGAGCGGAGTCGACCGGCAGGCTGGGGAGTGTTTGTTAACTCCTCGACCCTCGACTCTCAACTCCTCGACTCGTTGAAGGCTGACGACTGACAACTGAGAGCTGATAGCGTTCTTACGGAACAAACCGGGAATGTCGATGAAAAGAAAGGACAAGGTCAAGAAGTCGAGAAGTCAAGAAGTCCGAGAGTCGAATGCAACTGCGAGGTCGACCGTCGCTTGGGGTGCGGTTGTCAACTACTCGACTCTTGACTCTCAACTCCTCGACTCGTTGAAGGCTGACGGCTGACAACTGAGAACTGATAGCGTCCTTACGGAACAAACCGGGAATGTCGATGAAAACAAAGGACAAGGTCAAGAAGTCGATAAGTCAAGAAGTCTGAGAGTCGAATGCGAGAGCAAAGTCAGCCGGCGGCCTAGGGCGTGTTTGTTGACTCCTCGACCCTCGACTCTCAACTCCTCGACTCGTTGAAGGCTGGTGGCTGATAGCTGATAGCGTTCTTACGAAACAAACCGGGAATGTCGATGAAAAGAAAGGACAAGGTCAAGAAGTCAAGAAGTCGAGAGTCGAATGCGAGAGCAAAGTCGACCGGCAGCGTGGAACTCCTTTGTTAACTCCTCGACCCTTGACTCTCGACTACTCGACTCTCATATCTGGCGGAGAGGGTGGGATTCGAACCCACGTCACGATTTCTCGTGAACACGCTTTCCAAGCGTGCTCCTTCAGCCACTCGGACACCTCTCCGGAGCGGCAACGGTATTTAGTATAGCACGGAGGGGACCGGGAACAGGGAATGGGGAACAGGGAATAAGGGAGTAAGCAGTGGGCGGCAGGCAGAAAGCAGGAAGGAACCTCAAATTGCAAAATGCAAATCGCAAATCGCAGATGTCAGACCCCAAACCCCAAAATCCAATACCATTCACATATAAGAAATCATAACATACATAATATCTAAAGCTAAATCATATTCACAAATCACATAACAAATACGTCCCCAGCCCCCAGCCCCTCAGTCCCCGGTCCCCAGCCCCTAGCCCCTCTTCCCTCACTTGAATCGCCTGCGGAATCTAAGTTCCACTCCGACGATGCCGTTGGGGTCGCGGACGCCGAGCAGTGAGATATTATCTCCGAAGGCATACTCGAATTGGATAATTTGGTATTGTGAGGAGGCGGTATTGGTGATGTAGGTGAGGGTCAGGTCTTTGGTCACTTGTTGCTCGATGGTGACCCGCTCGCCATTGTTAAGGCCCGGCAGTCCCACGTTGGGGTCGATCTGGATTCGGCTGACGCCGAAGAGCCGCTGGATGCGACCACCCACCTGGGTGGAGAGGGCTTGGGAGAGCAACGCGCCTTCGCCCACGGTTTGCGCTGGGTTACCGGCGGCGAATGAGCTGACCAACCCTGATGTGGACCCTTGCTGTTGTTGGCGCGCGTAGCCGAGCGCCAGCAGCGAGAAGACATCCGGGGTGGGAAGGGGCGGATCGGAACGGTAAGTCATCTTCAACCGGCCGAGGGGGCCCGAGACGTCAACCGTAAGGTTGTACTGCTGGACGCGGGTCTGGGCCTCCAAATCGAGCGAAGCCTGAGTGCGCAGAGGGTTGGTCAGGCTCAAATCGCCTCGGGTCAGAGTGAAGCGATTCCCCCGAACGACCGCTTCGCCATTGAGGAAATGCACTGTTCCCAATTCCACAGGGTTTGCCAGGCTCCCTTGCACGCGTATATCAACGTCGGCGGTCAGTCGCAAATCCTGCACTTGCAGCCTCACCGGCGTGGGCGAGGCCACTCGAACATTCGACCGAATGGAATTTGCCAGGGAGGAAGCAGTGGCGGGTGCAGTGTTTTCGAAGGGGCTGGCGGTCTGCATTATCTGGCTGAGCCAGGGCTTGCTTTCGCTGGCCAGCACCTGGCTGAGAGAGAGCTCGCCGCGGAGTTGGGAGCGGTCCGACGTTCCATCCAAACGCAATGACCCGCTGAGGATGGAAGTGAAAGCCGCGGGATAAGGCGCCCTTACTTGATCGAGTTGGGCGCGCAACTCCACGCGGGAAGGCAACGCCAGGGTCACGAAGCCGTCTAACGTAACGGTGCCACCGCCGCTGACGCCCCGTAACGATTTCAGCTCGGCTCTCTCCCCCTCGAGCTGGATCTCGCCGTTCACGTTGCTCAGGCGGATGGGCAGACCGGGATAACCGAGACCAACGTCACGAATCTCTACCACTCCATTCACTTGAGGCCGCGCCGGTGTGCCTGACACGTTGAGCTTGATTCGTGACTGCCCGGAGGCCTCCAAGCCGGGCTCGAATAGTCTCAAGATGGTGGCGTCGGCAACCCCTTGCAGAGTCAACGACAGGGAAGCTGGGCCGGCAAGCCTGAGAGAGCCGCCAACGTCAAGATTGGTGGAGGGGCCCTGCATGCGGAAGGGTTCTGCGGTAAGCCGGTTCTCGGCATATCGCACTTCTACGGGATGTTCGTTTATCCATGTCAGAGAAGGGAAGCTCACCTCCAACGTGTCGATCTGGCTGTGCAAATCGAGTCTCGATGCATCGCGAAGAGAGCCATGGGCTTCGAACGAGCCACTTGCGGTCACCTGGGCCTCGAGGTTGTTACTCAGGAGCAGACGGACCCATGGATCAACCCGAAAAGACACGTACTGCCCCTGCACTTGGAGCGGCCAATCGCCGGCGGCCTGGGACTCGCCGTTCAAGCTGAACGTCCCCGCAGGTCCGGAGCAGATGCCTCGAAATTGAACGTTATCGCCTTCGCCGTCCAGTTGAGCACGGAGGTCGCCGACCTGAGCTCCGCGCATTCTTATCCCTTTCACCAGGGCAGTGGAGTGGAAGTGCAAATGGTCGGGAGTGCCGCTCCCATCCAGGTCGAAGCTTACCTGGCCGTCCAGTCCGCTCGAGGGGCGGCCCTCGTTGCCGCCCTGGCCCGCCGCAGAGGCGACTCCTGCGGCATGGGGACCTGAGGGGCCCGGGAACGTGTTTGCCAGCCTTTTGAAATCGGGAATCGAAAAGTCTGTGCCGTGAAGGTGGCAAGTTACGGAGCGATGTAAGATATCTATCTGCGCCTTTCCCGTCATCCTGCCGTGACCTTTCACCAGCTCGATCGCACCCAGATCCCAGGCGGATCCCGCGATTCGAATCTGGGTCGAGAAGGAGTTGAAGTCTTCTCCGGCGATGCTGCCGCCTTCCACCTTGATGGTGCCGGTCCCCTCGAGGTTCGAGTCTGTCCCTGCCACATTGACTTGCCCGCTGATTTCACCGGCGACGGGGTAGTTAATCCCCAGCACCGCTTTAAGACCCTCGAGAGGCGTGCGTTGAGCCCGCGCGGAAAGCCGCACCTGGGATGGCTTTGAAATCCTCCAGTCTGCAAGTTGAGTGGAAGCCTCGAAGTTCAGGACGCTGCTTCCGCGCGAGAGCTGTCCCGAAGTAACCTGCAAGGCATCCGGCGAAACGGCGATGTTTGCCTTGAGGCTGTCCCAAGTCCAGCCGCGATAGTCGAACTTGCCTACCCGCACCGAACCGCGAACTTCGGGATTTGTCCTCGAGCCCGTAATCTCTCCCGTCAGGCTTGCCGGTGACTCGAGTGTAAGTGGGAGGTTGGGGGTTAAGAGGAGCTGGGTCTCGAGCAGGGAACGCCATTCCTCGAATTTCGTCGTCTCCAGTTGGATTTGCAGGCGACCGGGAGGTTCGCCATGCTCCGTTGATTCGACCATGGTTCCCTTGGCGCGGAGGAGTGAGTGCGGTGTCCGCAAACTCGAGTTCGTCAAGCTTACTGAGAAGCCCTGATTAGTTTCCACTAAACCTTGCATCTCGCCGCTTATGGGAAGGGAGCCGGGGGGAGGAGCCGCAGGAGACGAGAGCTGCAAGTTGAATTTCGACTTGAGCTTCGCAGATTCGGCGGTCCAGGTCATCTCAACCGTCCCGTCCATGCGAGATGCGGGGTGGAGCTGCGCGATGAACCGTGGCTGGCCTCGGGAACTCTGCAGCAGCGCGGCGAGATTCAGTTGACGGAGTCGGGCACGAAGGTGTAGCTCGGGCCCCGGCCGGGCGAAACTGACTTGGCCGTCGCCTTGCGCGCTGCCACCCCATCCAAGCACCTTCAAGTTGGAAATCGCCACTTGGGACCGATCCGCGGAGAAGTCGGCCCAGACCTCGAGCGGGCCGGAATCGAACGGCGCATCCCGGAACAGAGTCTGCCGGGAATGGAGCCGCCCCCGCGCGGAAATCTGCCCGTGACGGTAGATCCCCTGGCCCTCGAGGCTCACGTTCCCATTCTTCAATCCGGGAAGACCAACGAGCGGGTTCAGACTCGCCACCTCGAAGCTGGTTTGAAAGGAAAAGTACGCTTCCGGTTCAGGGACAGGGTGAAAGGTCAGGCTCCCTTGTCCATGCATCCCGCGCAACTGCCAAGTTAAAGATGTGACTGCGAGCTCATTCTTTGACAAACCGAAGCGAGCTGAAAATGCCAGAGGCGGCAGCGTCCGCCCTGTCTTCTGAACCGTCACCGCAGAAGCCACCAGGTTGCCCTCGTAGCGGTGACCGCTCCGGAGGTGGAGAAGCAGGGCCACGTCGCGCGCGCTCAGATCCATTTTGAGCGCCTGGTCATTCCAAAAGAATGTGGAGTGCGCGAGCGTCACCCTTCCGATACGGAGATCGATCAACTCTCCCATGAACTGGCCGGCGTTAGCGGTGTTCATGGGCCCGGGCAGGTTTGTCGAGCCGTCAGGGTTCGTCCTGAAATGCACTTCGGCGCCATCCCAATCCAGGCTCATGATGCGGATTTCGCGATGCAGCAATTCCGAGGGGCTGAGGCCCAGCACGACGGTCCGGGCAGAAAAGAGAGCAGGCGCGGTGGGCGGCTCGCTTCCGTGGAGGACAAGTCCGTGAAATTCTGCTTGCAGTGCAAGGGGGTGAAAGCGAAACTCCTGAACGTCGACCCGTCCGCCGGTCACCTCCTCGAGCGCCACGATGAGTCGGCGTTCGAAAGCACGGCGAAACCACGCGGTGCTCATGACAGCGACCGCCGCGGCGGCCAACACCGCCAGCAACCCAAACATAGCGAGCGTGATTCGAAAAGGTTTCGACATGCAATAACCGAAGTGACGAGTGACAAGTGACAAGTGACGAGCACGATTACGGGTGTCAGGTGTCAGGTTTCAGGTGTTAGCGACGGGCAGTCGGGAAGTTTGTAAAAACAGAGCCCCGAATTCTGATTTATGCTTCTGCTTTTCCGCTCCTCACTCGTCACTTGTCACTCGTCACTGCTTCCCTGACACCTGTCACCTGACACCTGAAACCTGTACTCTTGCTCGTCACTTGTCAGTCGTCACCGGGTAAAATCGCACCTGGCGGATCGGCCTCAGATCCTCCAACCAACTGGCCAGAAGCTGATCGATCTTCTTCTGGACTAGGATTTCCTTTATTTGTCCTTCCACTTCTGTCAAGGGAGGCACTGGAGCGCCGTGCGTGCGCGTGTACTCGGGGGTAAAGACGTCACGGTAGTACGATTCAACCTCGAGCGTCGCGAGGGCCGCCTGCGGCCGCAATCGCTCTTCGATGATCCTTAAGATTCTCTGCTGATCGACCAGCGCGGCCAGGATCTGTTTATCGTCCATGCCCAACGAGTGGAGAGCGGCGAGGTAGTCCTGCTCGGACGAGAATCGCTTGCGAACTCCGTCCAACTCCTCAGTTGCGGTCTTTTCCAGGGCGGGGTCGTGGGAAAGGTCCTGGTTTTCTTCCTCGAGTAAGAGTTTTTGATAGGTCAGTCGGTCGCGAACCTGCTCCAGAGTCTTGGAGTCCGGGGGAGGTGGCGGCCACTGGCCGTCGAGAAAACGCTCCAGGCGGTATTCGTGCTCGACATCACTCTGGGTGATGGCAACCTCACCGATCGAAGCCACGACACGATCGAGAATTTCGGCGCGCGAAGATGATAAGCTCGAGATCATGGCCAGCAACACGAGTGCACAGGTTAGAAGTCCATCCCGCCACACCCGTTCACCTCGGCGACGGCGGGAATCCACGTTGGCGCGGGCCGGCGATGGACCCCCGCCTGCGCGGGGGTGGCGACGCATGCCAGTTTCGCCATCCCGAATGGGACGCTTGTACGCTCGGAATGAAGTCTGCCCAAACATGCCTAGAAGCTTTGCCCTACGCTGAAAAAGAACTGAAAGCGAGCTAATTGCTGCACCTCCAACGCTCCCGTGGTCGTGGTCACCTGGTACCGCGGGGGATTTAGATTGTAGCCCACATCAAAGCTCAAAGGTCCCACAGGTGTCTTATATCGCAGCCCCACTCCAAACGCATCGGAGTCGTAGTCGAGATCGGTGGGGCTGTTTTGGTTGAATTTCAGCAAACGCATGTGCCGGATGGTTGTGAACACATTTCCCGTATCGTTGAAGAGAACCAAGCCCAACCCCTCCTGCGCCATCCGAATTCGAAGCTCGACCGAATTAGAGAAGAGGGCGTTTCCGCCAATGGGGTATCCCGTTTGAGGGTCACGCGGTCCGGCTTGGTTGATGGAGAAGCCACGATCTGAGTCGGCGCCCCCCATGAAGAGTCGTTCGGGTAAAGGAAGGCTGTCGGTATACGTGTACTGGTTATTGCCAAGGGAGATCTTTTCCGGGCTGCCATAGGGACTCTCCATACCGACTCGCGTGTTGCGGGCAAAAACCAGGTGTGAGCTCAATCGGTGGTAAGTCGCATACTGACCCATGAGTCGTACGAAATTGGCCTCCGAGCCAAAGCCCTTATACATGATTCCAGCGTCGCCAAGTGCATAGTAGCCGCGGGTGGCGTCTAAAGGATCGTCGCGGTGGTCGCTGACGAAACTGCCGCCGAATCCTCCCACCCGTGCCGGCTTGCTAAGCAACTCCGCCTCCTGCGGGGAAATGCGACCGGAAAGGTCGAGAGCCTCAACGCGAGAGAAGCTATAGCGGGCGGAGACGGCCGTCGAAGCACTGTAGCGCTTTTCGACCGTGACCGAGGCCCCTTTCTGGTCATCCGTAAAGGTGAGCACCTCGCGGCTGCGGTCTATCAGCCCATTGATGCGCAGGCTCAGGTCCTGTCGATTGGCCAAGTAGGGGATCACATAGCTCGCTCCCGCGCCCGTGTCGATGTACGATAGCCGCCCCCACAGGGTAAAGGTTTGATCGCGTCCTCCGACGTCGATCCGGCGGAGGTCAAGGGAGATGCGCGGGCTGGCTTTGAAGGTGCCCTGTGGGTTATTGCTGCCCAGCCTCTGGACCTCGAGACCCCCGCCGTAACCTAAGGTCCAGCGGCGGCTTTCATCGACTGCCACCAGGACGGTTTTCTCCGTTTCCGAGCTGGCCGCACCCTGGGGAGCGATTTGAACTTGGCTGAACATCCCTAACTCATATAGATGGCTTTGTGATTCCGCGACGTTGTTCTGGCTCAACGGTTGACCCTGGTGGATCACCAGTTCGCGGCGGATAACGCCCAGACGGGTGTGTTCATTTCCCAGCACAACGATGCGCCGGATTCGCTCTTGTTGCCCCAGCTCAACGCTGAAATTCACGTCGACTTGATGTTGTCCCTCGACGGGGGACGTGCGCCAATTCACCTCGGCCTGAGCATATCCGAGGTTGGCCAGATAATCAGAGATCGTATCGCGATCTGCCGCCGCCCGTCCTGGGGAATAAGGCTGGACTGGCTTGGTCAGCAGCGACGGCCAGAGGGCCCTTTTCATGTCGCTCGAGATGCCAGCAATCGCGGCTTGGCGGACCGTCGTCTGAAGTCCCTCTTCGACCAGGAAGGTGACAAACAAATGATGGGCTTGGTCGCGGTAATGATCGTTCAAGCGAGGGGTGACCCGGACCTCCAGAAAACCTTTTGATTGATAGAGGTTCGTCAGCGTGGTGAGCTTGTTCTCCAAAAGGGTGCGGCTGTACAGCGGGGTGCGGCTGATAAGCCCCTGCGCGGGTCGGGAAACGGCTGCCATGAGCTGCGCAGCCGGAATGGCTCGATTGCCTTCGAAACCATATCCCTCAAATTCCCCCGGTGTGCCCAAAGTTGCCTTGAAGGTGAGCTCCAGCGTTTGAGAGTCGGCGTGGAATTCTTGCGTCGGCTTCACCTCGGCGGAAAAGTAGCCGCGTTCCTGAAAGTAGTCTTCCAGGATCCGGCTGCTTCGCGCCAATGAGGGCGCATCCACTACCCCGTCTCGATAAACGGGCAGGAGCGATTTCAATTTCGAGCGTGGGATCCTGCCCCCCTCGATGCGAGCGCGAAGTCCCGCAGGCAGGAGAGATTCGACTTTAGAGGGCGAGGCTCTGACTTCCTCGATGCGCACGCGAAACAAGGGGCCGCTTTCAACCCTTACCAGCAACTTTTCGGTGTTGAGGTTAGCGTCATAGTCGCGCTTGAGAACACTCACCGTTGCCTGAAGATGATTGCGCGATTCGAAGAACTGGTGGAGTTTGAACAAACCCCGTTCCACGCGCGCCGAGGTGAGTTGGATACCGTGATGCCAGCCGGCTACTTTTGCGAGCTTTGCCGTGGGAAATCCGGGGTGGCCCTGGAATTCCGCGACGCTGAAGCGTGCGGGCTTCCCTGGAAATACTGAGAAGATTGCGTCCGCCTCCTGGGTGGAGGGGTCAGGACGGAGGCGATATCGGACAGTTGCACGGTAGTACCCGTTCGAAGCCAGCATCTCGGAGATATGCCCCTTGGCCGCGATAAGAACGTCGTCTGAAACGGGCTCTCCCAGCCGCAGGCGCGTAGAAGTCAGCAGAACTCGAGGCTCCATGGCGCTTGGAGTTCCCTCTACCTGGACAACGCCCACAAAGTACCGCGCCCGCCCAACGAATACTAAGTGGACCCCTCCCTGACCCGGTTCGCCCTCCGCCCGCAATTCATCAAAGCGGCCTGTAGCGTAGAGCCTCTTCAGACTTTCGCTGATTTTCGCAGGGTCCAGGGGCTGGCCAATCTCTTGCGTGACAACACCGGGGAAGTCAGTCATCGACAGGTGCGCGTCGCAACTGAGCCGGATATCCAGCACCGGCTGTGCCCACAGGTCGACTCGGGAGTCAGAGACCTGTGCCCCTGTAGGCTGTGGAAGGGCGAGCCAAAGCGCAATAGCAAGGGTGAACTTCACACTCATTCGCATTGGTAGTCATTCCCGCTTTCGCGGGAATTCATTTCACAATCCCCCCCCATCACTGGCTTCCCGCATTCGCGGGAATGACTGCGAACGGATTGCGGGAATGACTGCGAACGGAACTCCATGCGCCGCCAAACTATTATACTTCTCTTCTCCTCATTATAGGTTTACCCAGCGTCGCGCTTAATAGGTCGTTCTGCGGGAATCCTTGCCCAAGATGTTGGCGAAATCCTTCGGCCCAGGGGAGATCGACAAGCGCTCCCGTCCGGGCGGCCATTTTCCGCATGCTGTCCGCGGGGCCGGAAAGTCCCTGTTGTGACTTCAACCAGGCTTGCTGGCTTTCGTGGCGCCCCAGCATCATCTCCTTACGTTCCAAAGCGGCTTCGATATTTACATAGGTGCTCGGAATGACCTCCCTCCCCAGAATGTCGGTGAAACCCGTGGGCTGGGCGTAATAGAGATGCGGTATCGCTTGAGTCGGCTTGGCGGGATTTCTCACACCGGTGTGGAAATTGGGCGCCATGGCGCCGAAACAGGCCGTCTGGCACAGGAGACTCGTGTTTTCGTGGTCGAGCATGTAATCTGACGGCGAGTGGGTGAAGACGAGAACGGGATCGACGCGGCGGACTAGTTCCATTACTTTGCATATTGTCGGCCGGTCGTAGAGGACTAGCAGGTCCTTCTCCTTCAGGCTAGTGAATGGTGCGCCGAGCATGGCGGCGGCCCGTTGCCCTTCCTTCAAACGAACCCGGGAAATCTCGCGTGAAGGCAGAATGGTGCTTCCGCAATCGCCCGCCGTCATCGTAGCGACGTGAATTTCGGCTCCCCCGTCAGCCAGAAGGAATAAAGTGCCTGCGCAAAGGAACTCTGCATCGTCAGGGTGAGCAAATAGTGCCAGCACTCGAAGTTGTTTGGACATAAGAGTTCCAGTTTAGCAAGTTGAGAGTCGAGGAGTCGAGACATCTTGCGACACTCCCGTGGCACTCCAAGCGGAGGGCTCCTCTCCCCCTTGGGCTGAATGTGTCCCACATCTTCGGCTGGATGCCGCGGGCTGAAATGAGCCGCACCACCGCTGGTGTCCAGCCAGAGAAATGGGACACGCTCAACCCTTGGGGAAAGTGTCCCACTCCGGCGGTTTCATCAGGCGGCGCGGGCCGGGTGAAGGAGGTTGACCCGAACCTGCAACGGTCGTTACGCACCGCCGCCTAAGCGGGCTTAAACGAAGCAGAAAGGCGCATCTTCCCCCAGGTGATCTCGAGGACGCCCGTGCCGCCTTGGTCGGCGAGTTTTATGGTGACCATCTCGACCGAGGCGCTTGTGTCCTCAAGGCTCAGCGGAACTTCCGCGATCTTCGCGCTCGGATCGTACTCGAAGACAGATTTGCTCGAGAATACCAATGTCCATTTCCCGGGCGCGTCTAAGCGCGCCAGCAAGATATGCTTGCCCTTGGGCACAATTGTTCCGCCGAAATCCAAGTCCTTATCGGATTCAAGCGTCGTGGGATCGTCGGCGCCGATGCGCCAGAGTTGCCCTGGTTTGATCTGAGCGAGCATGTCGCGCCCCCGCAGTAAGGGGCGCCCGTAGTCGATGGTGACGTGCGCGCCGCTGATGGTGGCCTTCACACTACCGCGTTCGGCCCCATGCGCCATGCAGGGGCTGGTCATCAGAACAATAAGAGTCGCCGTGGCGATTGCGACCGAAGTTGGGCCAATCTTCCTCATAGGGTTGTCTCCTTGGTTTGAGCTGTCAAAGTAGCCTTTTCAGCCTGCTTGAATAGCCTGGAATGGAACTCGAGGGAAAAGTGCAGGTATTGATGTAAGTAGTCCCAACCATGACCTCCGGGGCGGATGGCAAAAGTGTGCGGGAAGTTCTTCTCGGAAAGGATGTGGTCCAGAAGTTCGGCCCCTTCATTGAAACCGTAGCGGTCGTGGTCGCCGCAATCGAAGTAGAGCGCCAGGTGGGGGAAGCGCTCGGGGTGCTCGGCTAAGGTCAGAGGGTTGTTGGCCTCGAAATAGCTCTCATTAAGGGGCGACCCGAAAGGCTCCTGCAGCACCCGCGCGTAAAAGCCCCAGCGGCCCTCGGTGGGGAGCGGATCCGGAAACTTGGGCAGCAACGCCGCGCTATGCGCGCTGGCCGAGCCAAACACGTCAGGATGGCGCATGGCAAGATGAAGTGCGCCGTAACCGCCCATGGAGACTCCGGTGATCCCCCGCTCGTTGGGGACGGCCAGGGTGCGATACTTGCGGTCGATCTCGGGAATGAGTTCTTGAATGAAGAAATCCTCGTAGCGTTCGCGGCCATCTTGTGAGTTGACGTAAAAGGTACGGCCTCCCGAGGGCAAGACCACAATGGAGTTCGTAAGGTCGCCCTGCGCGGTGAGACTTTCCCAAATCTGCTCACCTCCCCGGTCCAGCCAACTGTGTTCATCTTCAAAGAGGCCGTGGAGGAAGTAAAGGGTTGGATAACGCTTGTTGGGGGATGACTCGTAGCCTGGTGGAAAAGCCACACAATAGCTCACGGGGTTCTCCAAGATTGCGCTGGAAACAGATGCACACTCGACCTTCGCAGAAGTCTCCGGCTGAGGTCGAGCGGATAACCTGTGAGCGCCGCCAAGAACAAAGGCAGCCGCAAGAATACACAAGCACGCTTTCGGGTGAATACGCCGTACGACGTTGACCATTATTTGAGCCTTATACCCTTTAAGAGGTCCGAGACACCCCACCAAACATTTTGACGCCGCAAATGCCGGGAGTCAAGCTGTAGCAGCGACAGGCGAATCTCGCGGGCAAAACAGGTTCGTGGCGCACTAGCCTAGTAGCGAACGAGCGTTTCCCGTCGCGTCAAAATCGGCGGAATGAGTTCCTTCCAGCAGTTTCCAGCGTTTCAGGCCTGCGGCCTCGCGAGCCAACGAAGCTGAGATGGCGATTCGATCCAGGCTCAGGGTGTTACGAATCCAAACGATCCGCTGTTCTGCCGGCTCCGGACTTCCCAGATGGCCGAGACTGAGATCAAACGCTTCGCGGTCCGAGGGCAAATGGATAGGTAAGAGAACGCCTCGGGGATTGAGGGCCGTACGCGCGTTCAGGTATGTTTTTTCGAAGTCGATCTTGCGGTAAAGGCGTTCGTGAATGACATCCGCGGAGCCCATGCCCACCGCGTTGCCGCCACTTTCCGGGGTGAGGTCGCGAACATAGATCATGGAGATCTCGGGTGCTTCTCCCGCTGGCAGATCCACCCCCCGCCCAATCACCTTGGTGTCCATTCCCGTTCCGCTAATGTTCTTGCCCATTTCATCCACCACCAGCATGTGGAAGGCTGGAAATGGGATGCGCGGCACCAGGGTGCGAGCCAGTTCGAGCGTCGATTCCTCCTGGCTCACGAGGTCTTCCGGCAGCGCGGCGCGGGTGAGGGCAATCTGGTGCAGTTCGTTCTCCACCACTCCCACGCCAAAGAGAATCTTTCCGCTGGCCAGGACTTTCCCCGAAACGGTGCGAATTGTGGTTTCAAACCCGTATTTCCAGCTCTGCCGGTGACCCTCGCTGGCTCCCTCCAGCTTGCCCATGCCAATCGTCATCATCTTCAACACGCCGCTCTCAATTTTCCCTGAAAAATCGGTGTGCGGCTTGATGCGGTTCACCACCACCACGCCATCGGACTCCCAGGCATTCCGATCCATAAAAGCATGGAACCCTTCCGGTGTTGTTCCCAGAAGCACGGCTTCCATCGAGGATCGGATCTCGACTCCCATGGCGGCTTCTGTGACGCCGTATCCCTCGAGGATTTTGCGCTGCCCCTCCGCAGTTCCTCCTCCGTGGCTTCCCATGGCGGGGAAGATAAACGGCGAAGCTCCTTGCGCCTTCAGCCAGCCGCACACGGCGGCCACAATTTCGCTTAAGCTGGCAACACCTCGGCTCCCTATGGCGACGGCGACGCGCTTTCCCCCCAGCTTTGCGGCGGGTAGGCCCAGTCCGTTCAGAGCTTCCCGAACTGACCCATTCAAATCATCAAGCTTGGGAAGGCCGGGCTCCGTCCGTTCCAGGAAATAAAAGCTGGCGAGTGGGAGATGTCCGTTGGTTGCGGTGTCCATGAATAAAAGTTAGCGTGCCGTTCGACGCTCGTCAAGAAGTGGTGGCGCGGGCGTCTCGCCTGCAGTCGCGCGGGCATCCCGCCCGCGCTCCGCCGTTCGCACGCACTACCCCTTTCGGTTGGCAGGGCTAAGTCCCTGCGTCGGCCAAGCGAAATCTCTAAACTCACCCGTATGGTCGAAGCTGCCAGGGGCAATTGGCTGATCGGGCTCCACCGCAATTCCCGCCCGGCGGACCTGCGCCAGGACTTCCGCTTCGTGAATCCGCGAGGCGTCGTATTCGATCGCGAGATCCTGGCCATCAATCGAGAGCCCGCGGATGCCATAAACGGTAGAGAGGAGGTTCAAGCGCTCGAAGTCCTTTGGACCCAAGTTCTGCTTCAAGTGATAACGTGTGGTTAAGAACGTCATAGGGGTGAACCTCGAAGATTAGCTATTGGTCAGTTGTCCGTTGTCCGTAGTCCGTAGTCCGTTGGCGAACATGATCGCGAGATTGAGCGTTTTGTTGCGACGGACGACTGACCACGGACAACGGACCACCGACAACGGACCACGGACAGCCTTCCCACCTAAAGCTCAAGTCCCCGCAGCCGCAGCGCATTGCTTATCACGGACACTGAGCTGAACGTCATGGCCGCCGCCGCGAGCATGGGGCTCAGCAGCAATCGCAGCACCGGGTAAAGCACTCCCGCCGCCAGCGGCACGCCAAGACCATTGTAAACCAGCGCGAAAAAAAGGTTCTGGCGGATATTGCGCATGGTGCCTTTGCTCAACCGGCGCGCCCGCACGATTCCGCGCAGATCTCCTTTCACCAATGTGATCCCGGCGCTCTCCATCGCCACGTCGGTCCCGGTCCCCATGGCGATGCCCACCTGGGCCAAAGCCAGGGAGGGGGCATCGTTCACGCCATCCCCGGCCAT
>Ga0326727_10003384_pt1 | contig 51073 bp, 46 predicted proteins | sample MB2enrmetagenome_FD_207643 | JGI IMG/M metagenome (GOLD analysis project Ga0326727, IMG submission 207643) | Lab enriched peat soil microbial communities from McLean, Ithaca, NY, United States - MB29MY | ecosystem: Environmental > Terrestrial > Soil > Wetlands > Peat | place: USA: New York...
TAAAAAGTGCAGTTCCATACTGCAAACGGTATAAGGTGTGGCAAAGTGAGCTTTTATCCAGCATGATGAAGTCATACGCAAGCCATTGATAATGAAATGGTCGGAGCGACAGGATTTGAACCTGTCTCCACCCTCTGATAATCAAGCACTTACAACGGGGAACACACAAGGAGACTCACAAACTGCGGTCACTTCGCTGCACGATCTGTCACAAGTTGTCAATGCCTGGCCCCGGCTTCTGCGCCCGCTTAAAGCCGCAATCCTGGCGATTGTCAGCACCGCCACGAACGAGGAGGGCTTGTGAAAGAGGAATTCTCCACTCTTACCGTGGCGCGATGCCCTGCCAACGCAACAGCCCGTTTTCAACCTGTCGGAGTTGATCGGGCGTCAGAAAGCCAAGACGGCGCAAGAAATACTTGGGAGGCAATGCCTGAATCCCCTGAACGAGAAACGCGCCTTCGTCAAGAAACCGCGTCGGCACAGAAACCTCAAACTGCGAGCCCCGCGTGGCCCTGGTGTGCGGAATTACGCCAATCAAGGCGCGATCCGCGTCCCCGTACGGAACGCTGATGACCAAAGCCGGCCGAACCTTCTGCGTAATGCCAAAATCCACCTGCCATACCTCTCCACGTTCAGGCATGCGGATGGTTCTCCTCCTCATCCAGTGCGCGGAAAGAAGCCGCAGCCAGAGCCGCGAAATCGTCATCCGTCAAATCATCAGACATGGGAACACGTTCGACGATCACACGCCGAAGTTGTTGACGCTCTTTTTCCGAGAGCTGCTCGAACTCGCCAAGAATTTGGGCGACTGCTTGTGTCATGTCCTGAACATACATGGACGGAAAGATTTGCGCAAGTGCCGGGGCACGAACAAGGGGGGCCAGTGAAACCGGAGCGACAGGACGGCGCGGTAAAAGGAGAAGAACCGATGCTTCGAGCCAACTGCTCGTCGGTTCTGCGGTCGGATATGCAAGGGACTGGCGGCGGCGGGGGGCGGCGGAGCGGCGCGGAGCGCCGCCCGCCGCCGCCCTTCCTTGTCTATTAGTCACAACTCAACCAGAGTTGGCGAGGGGTGAAGCTGACGAACTTGGCGCGGGGCGGGGTGGCAAGCCGGGTCGCAATGGCGCTGATGCGGCATAGTGACCGGCGGTTGACCGACAAGATTTACACTGATGAAAACCTCCTCGGGACCTGGGCGGCGTTTGACTGCCTGCCCAACTGCGGGGAGCGAGCATCACAAGGAGCATCACAAATTTTAGGCGCAGGCGGTCAAGCGGTGGCCTTGGCTGGCACAACAGGCGGCGGGGCGGAAGTGGGGCAAACCCCTATAGACACGGGCGATTGTCACGTGTTGGCATCGTGCGCCACGGCGGGACAGAATGCGGGGAATGGCGGGAGCGGCGGGGCTCGAACCCGTAACCTCTGCCGTGACAGGGCAGCGCTCTAAACCAATTGAGCTACGCCCCCGCTAGGGGCAGCAGAACGTATGAAAACCTTGGCGGCGCGTCAAGTGGAACCGGACAAAAAAGGTACGGCCTGAGAAGCTCAGCGACCCACCACGATAATATCAAGCATGCCTGGGCTGCCGCCTCTTTGACGACCTCCCGGCTGTTCTGCACCTGCCGGAGGGTTTGCACCAGGAGCATTTGGAGCCGGTTCAGTGGTGATCAGGACAATCCGGTTGTTCTTGGTGTCCAATGTGCATGTTCTGGCACGGGACCTGGTTTGCACCGTCTGCTCGACCTCGAAGGTGGTGGGACTGGTTTCCTTGATGATGGTCAGCGTTCCATCTCCCTGGGAACTGAACGCTTCCATGGTGCTGGGATTGAACCCGCCACCGTCGGTGCCTCTGCCAATAGGCAGGGTGGCGAGGACCTTTCCGTCGTCGGCGCTCAGGACCACGCAGGTCTGAGGGTCGTGGCACATGGCAAAGAGAATGTGGTTCTTGGCATCCAATGCCAGGCCGCCTGGTCCGCCGCCTTTGCCGGCCAGATCATAGTGCGCCGTCACTTTGAGGGTGTTCACGTCAACCACCGCAACATTGTCTTTGTCCTCGATGTCCACGTAAAGGCGGCCCTTGCCATCGCTGGCTGCCTGTTCAGGGGCCCCACCCAAGTCGAGCGTGCCGACAACCGAACCGTCTTTGCCGTCAATCACTGTGGCGTTGGGTTGGCTGTGGCTGAAAACGTAAATCCGCTCCGTCAGAGGCTCGAACAGAATCCCGTCCGGCCGCCCCTGCACCTCGATGGTCTTGATGGTCTCCAGGGTCTTTGCGTCCCACATGACAAGCGGACTGCTGCTGCAAAAGCCGTGCTGGGCCTTGGGGTCCACAGCCACCCCTCGGGCTCGAGCGTTTGTAATCGAACCAACTGCCGCAAGGCTGTCCAGGTCAAAGACCAGCACTTGGTTGCCTCGGGGGACATAAAGGCGGCGGTTGTCGTTATCGGCATGAACGTAGTCAATCCCGCCCGCCCCCATGGTCTGGGCAACCTTGAGGACTTTGTATGGACCGGAGACTGAAGCGCCTTGCGCAAGAGCGAATGAAGCAAAGCAACTCAACGCCATCACCGTCCCCACCTTTACAGCATTTGTGTTCATTGTTGTGCTTGGTTAGTTGTGAATCGACAGCTTAATTTGACGCGACCAGCCGTGGTTTTCTGGACACGGAAGATCAGACGGGTTGGCGAGAGTATCGGTTACACGTTTCGGCTGCCGAACGACCCGGAACTCCTCCGAGTGGCGCGCCCTGCCTGCCTTGGGCGGGCCCGCCCGCCCTCAGTGACCGGATACCAAAAAAAGACGTCGGGCAGCAGACGCCAAGGAGGTGGGGGTGGGGAACCCCGCTGAAGAAACGTACTGCTGCCCGAACAAGCTTATTCTAGGGCAGCCACAGCCCCCTTGTCAATAGGATACGCGGCCAGTCGAGGGGGGAACTATGAATTATGAAGGCTGAATTATTAAGGACGAATTATGAGGGCGCGCTTATGGCTCTTCGTCTCAGCGCCGGCTCTGGACCACCAGGTCCAGGCGTCCCAGGTCCAGCGGCTCGTCAGGCTGGCCGCCGGGGATTTCCGCAACCTCAACCTCCCTGTGGACCGAGCCGATGTATGCGCCGGGGGAGAAGTTCTGCGGGCCGGGCTCGTTGAAAGTCAGGTTCAGGTCGTATTTGCCGGGCGGGACGTCTTCGATGCGGAAGGAACCGTCGTCGCCGAACCGGACGACATAGTAGCGGTAGCGGGCGCGGGCCTCCTTGACTTGCGGCGTGTTTTCCCAGGCCGCGGCCTCCTCCCGGGACGCGAAGGAGCCGGACGGGGGTCTTGGCTGCGAGGTGCCAAGGGTATAGTGGCCCGACTGCCACGGGATGTCGCGGGTTTCGTTGGGCACAACCTTCCCGATGACGGTCCGGCCCTTGCCGCCGTAATCAATAAGGGTGGTTTCGCCGGCCTTCACGGTGATCGTTTGGCCATGGCTCCACATCCAGCCGCGATTGCCCTCCATCGGGTAGAGGCGGGTCAGAAAGCGTTCGCCGGGCGGGACGTTGGTCAGGACGAATCGGCCCTGTTCGTCTGCCTGGACCCGGTAGGTGTCGAAATCGTACTGGATGCCCTGGCCGAGGCCGCTTTGGGCCGGCGCGACCATGACCCATTCGTTGGTGGCGGGCTTGTGTCCATTGCGGACGACGCCCTCGATCCGGCCCCACGGCTGCAGGGTCAGGGTCAGCGTCGTGTCCAACCGCTCCAGGAGCGCCTCGGCGTAGCCCTCGCTGCCTGCGGCCACCAGACGGGTCGCATAAGAGGCGGGCAGGGCGAATTTGCCCTCGGTGTCGGAGGCAACCACGGCGCTGCCGCTGCCGCCCAACAGGATGCGGGTGTCTTTCAATTGAATATAGTCCCCGTTGAGCAAGGCGACCGAGACGCCGGCGGCGGGTTGGCCATTGGGAAGTTTGAGGAGGCCCTTGGGGCCGTCGCCTTTTCTCAACTCGAAGTTGTTCGTCACCCAGCCCGACGGAGAGAGCGGGGGCGAGGCCTGCGGCAAATACCCGTTTGCCTCAACCAGCAGGCGGATGCGCATGCCCGAGAAGTTCTGCTCATTGTGATAGGAATATCTCCCGCCGCCGGCCCGGAGGGGATTGTAGCGTTCCCAGTTCATCACGTCCTCGCCGGAAAAAATCCGTCCCATGATGACCTGAAATTCCTGGATCGGCTCCTTGGTTTCGGCATCGACCACGCTCCCCACGATCCGGGCGGCGGGCCTCAACACGATGGTCATGTCTTCATCGCCGGGAGCCAGGTTCTGCTGCACGGGCGCATAACCGTCCATCCGGGCTGAGAAAACGGCGCCATCGCTCGGAGTGGAATCCCAGGTGAAACCGCCTTTGGCATCAGTCCGGGTCTGCCATTTGGGAAACGGCAGGTCGTTCCAGGAGACCAGGTCCACGGTGGCGCCGGCAACGGGTTTGCGGTCCTCCCCGAGGACGGTGCCCTTGAGCGGTCTGGCCGGCTGGAGCTTGAAGGCGACCGGCTTGAGGCCGGGATCGAAAGTGACATTGGCAGATTGAGGCGAATAACCGTTGGCGGCGACGGCCAGAACGCCCTGGCCCGGGTCCACCAGGACGAGCTTGAAATGGCCGGAAGAGTCCGTGGTTGCGGAGCGGTCCTTGGGCAGGTCCGAGGCGTCGCGGAGGAACACGTCGGCGTTGGCGAGGGGTTTGCCGCTGGAATCGGTCACAGTGCCCTCGAGCGTTGTGCCCGGTTCCATCACCATGACCGCCTTGCCGGCGAGGAGGTCGGCCTTCGAGCCTTCCTGCGACCCGGCAGAGCCGGAATCCGAGATGTAGTATTCCGCGGGACGGAAATCCGGCTGGGTGAGCTTGAAGGTGAGCGATTTGAAATCGGCCGGGACGCTGCGCGTGGACCATCGGCCGGACTCGTCCGTGGTGGCGATGTCGGTTTCCGCCTCGATCGACTGGCCGACTTCGTCGCGGAGGACGGTGTTGACGCTCACGCGGGCGCGGGCGACGGGCTGGCCGGCGGAGTCGCGCACGATGCCGCCGAGCTTCACGCCGGGCTCCAGTTTGATCGTCTGCTCCGGCGGGAGATTGCCCGGCTGGACATTGGCGATGCTGAGGCGAGCCGGCAAGCCGACGGAGGAGCGCACCTCGATGGCCAGCTCGCGAACCTGGTTGGCAGGGTAATCCACCACGGTTTGGCCGCGGGCGTCCGCGACGTTCGTGCCGTAAGGAAAGGTCCGGCTTTCGTCGGTCAACGTCAGCTTCGCCACGGCGTCCGGAGCCGGCTGGCCGTCCTTATCGACAAACCGAAGCACCAATTCCCGGCGACAGGCCGATTCGTCCACGTCCGGACTGGCGGGGACGTTGACAACCGGGGCGCCGGGGTTTTCTTCGAGGGTGATGGCCACCACGACGGGCGTGGCCCTGGAAAGGAGCGAGACCAGATCGATGCTCTTGATCTCGAGGTCAGGGCGGGGGTTGCGGAAGGTGGTTTTGTAGAGGCGCAGATTAAAAGGCGCCTGGGTATAGCTCCAGGCTACCGTAGCATCCGGGTCGCTGACGCGGTCCTCCATCTCGACAGTCTCGCGCCACCAGTTCCTGGTATGAACGCCATAGCGGAGGTAAAAGGCCTGCTCGGCGCCGTCGGCATAGTGGGCCAGGATTTTGGCGATGGGAGTGCCGTCCGGGGCGTTGTAACCGGCGCCGGTGATGAGATGCAGCCGATGGCCCTTATGGCCGATCGGGATGCCGGTGATGCGGGTCCGGTAAAAGCCCCTCTGGTCCCGCGCGCTGCCCAGGCCCGTCAGCTCGAGGGTGCCGTCCATTTGAAAGGGCACACCCTCCAGCCTCTGCAAACCGCGCGGCACGACCGTCCAGCATTCCCCGGGGTTGAATTGGTCCCATCCCTTGACAAGGCCGGACAGACTGACCGGATGAAAGGCGGGCGCGGCGGCCGCTTCCGAGCCGGCCTGGGTGCCATCGAGCCGCATCTCGCCGAACCCGGTCGCGGCGGCAAGCAAGCAAAGGAGGAGAATTACTCCGGGCCGCGCGGGTCCCATCCCCGACGTTGCACGGTCCAAGCCCGGAGTCCAGTGGCTGTTCTCGCGCATGACATTTGCCTGGACTACTGGGTCTTGACCTGGGCGGTTTGCAGCGGAGCGCGCAGATAGACCCAGACCCAACCGTGCGGGCCGCCGCTCCCGTACCAGTAGTCGCCCACGATGAGGTCGGGGCGTCCGTCGCCGTTCCAGTCAGCGACACAGACCTTGGCGTTCAAGGCGCTGCGGTTGGGGAGTTGGACGCCCAGCCGGCTGCCGGAGAGGCTTGCGCCGCCGGGAAACGGTTCAACCAGCGTGATACCCGCCGCCAACTGGGGTTGGCCGTTGGCGCCGATGTTGCGATACCAGACCACGCGGCCGGAGCCGCAGCCGACCACTAGGTCAAGCTTGCCGTCCCCATCCCAGTCCGCGACAAACGGTCCCGCCGTCCCGCCATCAGCCACAATCAACTTGCCATCGGCTTTGAGCCGGTCGGCGCGCCGAAACACCGGTTTCTGCCGAGTCCCTTCGTTGGGCAGCAAATAAACATAGCCGTCTCCGGTGCCGACAAAGAGGTCAAGTTTGCCCCGGCCAAACCAGTCAGCCATGGCGACCGCCGAGCTGGCGCCAAGGCTGATGGGGGCGCTGCCCGCGCCGATGAGGCCGCGCACCTCCTGCCTCAGGACCTCCGGCAAGCCAAAGGTGCCGTTGGGTTTGCGCCGGTAGAGATAGACCTTCCCGGAAATCGAACCCGTCAGGAAATCCATCCGGCCATCGTTGTCGTAGTCCACGCCATGTGGACAAAAGCCGCCGGCGGCTCAGCCACCGGGCAGGCTCGCATCCACGCCGCCCGCCTTGAAGAAGGCCGATACGCCAAACTTGGGTTCCTTGTTGCTGCCCACGTTGCGGTAAATGCGCAACTTGCACTCCCCCCGTTGGCCGAGCATCAAATCAAATAGCCCGTCACCGTCGAAGTCCGTGACGAAGGGCGCCGCGTTGCCCATCTCCATATCGATTGGCTTTCCGTTCGCCTCGACGCGAAACGGCGCAAGCAGCTCCCCGCCCTGCGAGGCCAACGAGAAACTGAGTCCCGCCAGCGCCGCGCCAAGACAAGGCTGCCAACGAAGAATTGCTGGTTTCATTATGGGTTTGATGAATGGGTTGCTGCGTTGCCTTTCGGTGTTTGCGCTGAACAAGCTGAATCATCCCTTTGACTCTTAACCGCGCTGCTTTGTTCAATTAGGTTCCCCTGGGCCAAACACCGGACCCCAGGGGAAGTTGCCGGGGGACACTCGAGTAACCGGTCACTGAGGGCGAGCGGCTCAAGCCTGAACGGGCCTTGCCGTTCGATGTTGTTTCCCTTTGGCTGTCAGGGGGTTACAGAGGGCGCCGCCCTTAGAGACTTGACGTGGAGGTCTTTCTTTCGATCATTCCTGCGCTTTATGAAAACACGGGAAATTGGATTATCAAATCAAACCGGCAAAAAGAAAACCGGAAAACGCGCGTCGAAAGCGACGCCGATGCCCCCGGTCTCCCTGGGACAGCCGGCAGGACAGACTGTGGCGGCAGCCCCGGCTCCTGAGCCGGCGCGGGCGCAAGCCCCGGCTCCGGTCGCACCTCGAACGGTCAACGTCCTTTTCTCGGTGCTTCAGCCTCAGGCCGAGCGAGTCTCAGTCTGCGGCGAATTCAACGGCTGGTCACCGGAGGCCAACCCGATGGAAGCACACGGAGAGGGCCGTTGGCAGACAGTCCTGGCGCTGGAACCTGGGCGGTATCAATACAAGTTCGTCATCGATGGGGAATGGGCGCCCGACCCGGAGGCAAAGCAGAACGTGCGCAACGCCTTCGGGACGCTCAACTCCGTGGTCGAAGCGGGCTAGTCCAGGAGTCCCGGGCCGGGGAGCAGTCGCGGCAGACGACTCGAGGAGCCTCTGATTGGCTTGGGGAGGACCTTGCCGGGAGCCGCGTCCGGTGTGCCCCGTGCCAGGCGCGAGGGCTTGACATCGCTTGCGCTCTCCCGCCATTTATCCGGCAGAATGCGTTCGAGCGACACGAAACCGGGGCGCCTGGCTGAACGGACTGCCCGCCTGAAGCTGATGCTTGATTTTGCCCTGCGGCGGGGCAATTCGATGCGGGAGCGCGCACGTTTGTTTTACTATGCGGAGGTCAAGCCGTCTCTGGCGGCGCGCCGATGGGCCAGGTATCGGCCGGGGCGCATTCTCAGTTTTTCGACCCGGGCGTCGCCGCACGGTCCTTTCCGGGTTCATATTCGGGACAACGGGCTGGATATGTGCACGTTTACCGAGTTTTTTTCCTCCCGTTACGTGCTCATTCCTCCCGAACTCCCGCCGTTGGAGCCGGAGGTTGTTTATGACATTGGGGCGAATATCGGCATCGCCTCTTTGTATTATGCGACTCGTTTTCCGAAGGCGGCGTTTTATGGGTTCGAACCGGTTCCGTCGAACGTGGATGTGTGCCGGCTCAATTTCCGGAACTTGCCTCGGGGTGAGGTGTTTCCGTGGGCGGTCGGTGGGCGGAGCGGGACGGCCTTTTTCGAGTTCAGCGAGGAGGACTTGAGGGGGGGGCGGCTTGAAGGCCAGGGGCAGGCCAAAGAGGATGCGTCGAAGAAGCGGATTGAGGTGCCGGTGTTTTCGATTGCGGACCTGGCAGTGCGGAAGGAGCTTCCCCCGCCGGACTTCGTGAAGATCGATGTCGAGGGGGCGGAGTTGGAGGTGCTCAAGGGGATGGCAGGACAGGCCGGGAGCATCAAGCGGCTGCTGGTCGAGACGCACGGGCCGGAGGTGGATGCGGCCTGCCGCCAGTGGTTTGGGGCGCACCAGTTTGCGATTCGCCACTCGCACGAAGCGGCCCCCGGCTTTGCCGCTATCTGGTGCGACAGCGTGAAAGGATGAGCTGCGGCGATGGGAGTCTCTACGAACATTCTGGGCATCTCGGCCTTTTACCACGATAGCGCCGCCTGCCTGGTTCGGGACGGGGAGATTGTGGCGGCTGCCCAGGAAGAGCGGTTTACGCGCAAAAAGCACGACGCGGCTTTTCCAAGCCAGGCGGCCGCCTATTGCCTGCGCGAGGGCGGCATTGGTGTTGGAGAGTTGGACCTGGTCGCCTTTTACGAGAAGCCGTTTCTGAAGTTTGACCGCATTTTGCACACCTACCTGGCCTGCGCGCCTGCGGGGCTGCGGTCGTTCCTGATGGCCATTCCGCTCTGGATTCGGGAGCGGATTTGGATGAAGGAGCTGATTCGCAAGGAACTGGGTTGCCAGGCCAAGCTCCTGTTTCCCGAACACCATGAATCCCACGCGGCGGCGGCGTTTTTTCCATCCCCCTTCCCCGAGGCGGCGTTTCTGACGGTGGACGGAGTGGGGGAGTGGACGACGACGAGCTTTGGGACGGGCAAGGGCAACCGTGTGGAGATTCAAAGCGAATTGCAGTTTCCCCATTCCCTGGGCTTGCTCTACTCGGCGTTCACTTATTTCACCGGGTTCAAGGTCAACTCGGGCGAATACAAACTCATGGGCCTGGCCCCTTATGGCGAGCCCAAGTACGTGGAGGCGATCCTGCGGGAGTTGGTGGACCTCAAGGCGGATGGCTCGTTCCGGCTCAACATGCGGTATTTCAACTACGCGGTGGGCCTGACGATGACCAACAGGCGGTTCGAGAGGCTCTTGGGCGGGCCGCCCAGGAAGCCGGAATCGCGGTTGACGCAGCGGGACATGGACCTGGCGCGCTCGATTCAGGACGTAACGGAAGAGATTCTCTTTCGCATGGCGCGGCATGTGCGCCGGCAGACGGGCTGCAAGCACTTGTGCCTGGCCGGGGGTGTGGCCCTGAATTGCGTGGCGAACGGACGCATTTTGCGGGAAGGGGTTTTTGAGGGGATTTGGATTCAGCCGGCGGCGGGCGATGCGGGCGGGGCGCTGGGAGCGGCGTTGCTGGCGTGGCATCATTACCTGGGCAAACCGCGCCAGGCCAGGGGCCCGGGCGACGCGCAACGGGGTTCCCTGCTCGGGCCGAGCTTCTCGAACGAGGAGATTCGCCGGTTCCTGCTCGAGCGGCAGGCCCCGTTCGTTGAACTGTCCGATGACGAGTTGCCGGGACGAGTCGCCGGCCTCATCCAGGCCGGAAAGGTCATCGGGTGGTTCCAGGGACGGATGGAGTTTGGCCCCCGCGCGCTGGGGGCCCGCTCGATCCTCGGCGATGCGCGTTCGGCGAAGATGCAGGAACTGATGAATCTGAAGATCAAGTTTCGCGAGAGCTTTCGGCCGTTCGCGCCGAGCGTTTTGAGGGAGCGCGTCTCGGAGTATTTCGATCTGGACACCGAAAGTCCGTATATGCTGCTGGTGGCGCCGGTGGCCAAGAGCCAGCGGCGGGAGTTGAGCGCGGCGGAGCAGGGTCGTTTTGGGTTGGAGAAACTGCTTGCGCTGCGCTCGACCATTCCGGCGGTGACGCACGTGGATTACTCGGCGCGCATCCAGACGGTCACTGAGAGGGACCACCCGGTTTATTACCGGACAATCAAGGCCTTTGCGGACCAGTGCGGCTGCCCCGTCATCATCAACACCTCTTTCAACGTGCGTGGAGAGCCGATCGTATGCACGCCCGAGCATGCCTATCTCTGTTTCATGCGCACCAACATGGATTGCCTGGTGCTGGGCAACTTCCTGCTCGAGAAAACCGACCAGAAGCCGCTCGATAAGGACATCGACTGGCTCAGGGAATTTGAATTGGACTGAAATGGCCTTCCAGGAACTCAGAGGTCTGAAGACCGGCGCGCGGGAGTTGCGCAAGTTTGGCCTCACGGTGGGTGGAGTCTTTGCGGCGCTGGGCCTGGTGATGTGGGCGCGAGGCAAGGCGCACTTTCCCTGGTTCCTGGCTCCGGGGATGGTGTTGCTGGCGTTGGGGGCGGCCCTGCCCAAGGCATTGAAGCCGGTGTATATCGCGTGGATGGGGCTGGCGTTGGCGCTCGGTTTCGTGGTTTCACACCTCGTTCTGACGCTGTTCTTTTTTCTGGTGATTACCCCGGTGGGCTGGGCGGCCCGGCTGCTGGGCAGAGATTTCCTGCGCCGGAAACCGGACCGGCAGGCGCCGACGTATTGGCTGCCCCGGGAGGGCCCAAAGACAAAAGCGCCAAGCGAGTACGAACAGCAATATTAGACAGGGGAGGAGATTGAGGCGGAGCCTCTGACCACCAACGCAACGAAATTGGCTTGTGCGTTCCGCCGGACCGTGCAAAGGATAGGCCCATGAGAAAGACCTTCTTCTTGCTGCCGGCCTTGCTTTGCTGGGCCGCGCTCTTCCCTCCCTCCGCTCCCGGCCAGGCCGCGGCGCCGCAACCCGCCAGGCTCAAGGCGCTCATCGTTGACGGCCAGAACAATCACCCCTGGCGGCAGACGACACCCATCCTCAAGGCCGCCCTCGAGAGCTCGGGCCGGTTCACCGTCGAGGTTGCCACCAGCCCGCCGCAGGGACAGAGCCTGGCCGGCTTCAAGCCCGATTTTGCCAAGTACGAAGTCATCGTCTCCAACTACAACGGCCAGGATTGGCCTGAGGCGACGCGGCAGGCCCTCGAGGAATACATCAAGAGCGGCGGCGGCCTGGTCAGCGTGCATGCCGCCGACAATGCCTTCCCGAGTTGGGCCGAGTACAACCGGATGATCGGGGTCGGCGGCTGGGGCGGGCGCAACGATAAGAGCGGCCCCATGCTCCGCTGGCGCGACGGCAAGGTCGTGAGGGACACCCATGGCGGGGGAGGCACTCACGGCCAGTTTTTCTCCTTTGTGGTCGAGACCCGCGACCCGGACCATCCCATCACCAAAGGGCTGCCGGCCCGCTGGCGGCATACCCGCGACGAACTCTACTCGACCCTTTGCGGGCCGGCCGAGAACGTCACCGTGCTGGCCACCGCGCAATCGGATGTGACCCATCAGGAGGAGCCGATGCTCATGGTCATCCGCTACGGCAACGGCCGCGTCTTCCACACGACGCTCGGGCATAACCCGGAGTCCATGGAGGACGTCGGCTTCGTGGCCACCCTCGACCGCGGCGCCGAGTGGGCCGCCACAGGCCGGGTGACTCAGGAAGTTCCGGCCAACTTCCCGACGCCAGACACAGTGAGCAAATGGCAGCCGCCGGCGACAAAGTAGCCGGAACGTCCCTTGACACTCGCATATCACTTGCTGGCGGCAGCTCTGCGAGGGGTCCACTCTCTCAACATCCAGTCAAAACTGAGCTTCACTTCATCGCCGGTCTTGATGATGCCCAGGGCGATCTTTGGCTGGACCGGGCCGACCTTGTAATCGGACATTTTCAGGGTGATAGCGCCGGTAATCTTGAGTTTTTTGCCCTCAAGCGGCAGGACCTGGACAGGCATGGAGATGGTGTTGGTGACGCCGGCGATGGCCAGTTGGCCCTTCGACTCAAAGAGGTAGGGGGCGTCCTTGGACTTGGGCGCTTCCTTGAGTGTCAGTTCGGTGAGGTGGAAACGGATGGCGGGAAACTTCTCCACCTTGAGGTGCTCGTACATGATGTCGTCCATGCTGGCGCTGTAGGGCGTGCCGTCCTTCTCGACGCTCTTGAGCGAGCGGACCTGGATAAAGACATTGGTAGCTTGGGCTTCCACTTTGCCGGGCGTGACGGCCTGGCCGGGCTCGGTGGGGAACCCGGGACCGACTTGAAGGCCGCCGAGGATGTAAGTACCCTCGACCCACCAGGTGGTGTGAATCATGTTGGCGGTGCCTTCGATGCGCATCTTGCTGCCGCTGGGAGCGGAGGAGTAGGCGATGGTCTGGCCGGGCGTCCGGACGGGGAGGGCGGCTGCCAGCAACACGGCGAGACTGCCCGCAACGAGTGTTCGTATTTTCATGGTTTTTTCGTAGTTGTTTAGTTCCAATTCTAATTCATCAATCTTGATCAATCCTGACGTTTGGCGATTCAAGCTAATTCATACAACTCGGGCTTGATGGCCACCCGCCGGCCCGTGAGGATGGCCTCGTTGGCCTTAATCACGGAAACGGCCGCCTGGAAGCCCTCGAGAAAACCGGCGGCCGGGCGGAGCTTGACGTCTTTGGAGAGGTGCTCGTTGAGCCCCTCGACATCGGCGTCGCCGACGTTCTCGATGTATAGCTTTTTGGCGGCGCACAGGTCGTTGGCATTGAGGGCGAAGGTTTGGAGGGCGCTGAACAGGGCAGTGGTGGTAATCGGGTCAATGGCCTGGCCGCCCGCGGGCTTGGGTTTGCTGGCATCGGCCAGGAGGGTGATGCCGGTTTCTTTGTAGAACTGTTCCTTGCCGGCATAGATTTCCCAGCCCAGAAGCGGGGAGTCGACCTCTTTGAACATCCAAGTCTTGCCATCGCGGAACATGACGGCGGCATTGGTGCCGTAGAGCATTTCGTAAGCGCCGTCAAACGAGTTGCAGAGGGTGGCGTCATAGACGAGGGCGACGCCGCCGGGAAACTCGAAGCTGGCCTGGATGGTGTCGGGCACGTCGCGCCCATCGTCGGTCCAGACCAGGAGCGAGCCGGAGCCGGTGACGGCGGTGGGTCTGGCGTTGAGGAATCGGGCGGTCTGGTCGACCGCGTGAGAGCCGACCTCGCCTATCAAGCCAAGGGAAACGGACTTGTCCAGCCGCCAGTTCAACTCCTTTTCGCGGTCGGGATTGGAGGACTGGGCGTGCCAGCTTGTTTTGTTGTGCCACTGGGCGCGGGCCAGGACTGTCTGGCCGACGGCCCCGGAACGGACGAACTTGAGGACGAATTGCTGCTGCGGGTCCGAGCGTCCCTGGAGGCCGGCCTGGAAGAGGCACTGCTTGGCGGTCTTGGCGGCCAGGGCGATGGCGCGGGCGTCTTCGATCGTGTTTGCCAGTGGGGCCTCGCAATAGACATGCTTGTCGGCCTTGAGGGCGTCCAGGACGATGTCTTTGTGTTTGTGAGTGGGGGTGGCAATGACGACAGCGGGGATGTCGCGGTTGGCGAGGAGCTTTTTGTAATCTTCGCTCGTGGCCACGTTCGGGAAGTCCCGGGCGCAACGTTTGATGGCGGAGGGATAGTTGTCGCAAATGGCGGCGACTTCCGCCTGCGGCACTCGAGCCAGGGTGTTGAGAATCTCTCGTCCCCACGGGCCAAGGCCGATCACCGCGACCTTGAGTTTGGGTCCGGCGGCCTCCGCGCCGGGGGCGGGTTCGGCGGCGGTCCGGGCAAACAACTCCACTCCGCCTAAGAGGGTCATCAGGCTGGCGGTCGAGCCGCCCTTCAGAAAATCGCGCCGGTTAAAGTCCTGAGATTGGGTCTCGTTGTCGTTCATATCTGTCAGTTCTTTCGATCAGCGGACCCTCGGCTACTCGGCGGCGCGTTTCTGGGGCGTGGCGTCGAAGTTCTCAAGGCCCACGGCCCACTTGATTCCATTCAAGATGAGATTCTGGTAGGCCTCGGCCACTTCCTTGGAATTGTTGCGGTCGGTCTCGTTCGGGTCCCAGACGTCTTTACGGTGGCCCAGGGAGGTGTAGAAGACGCGGCCTTTGCCGAACATTTTGCACCAGGAAACGGGGTAGTGGCCCGGGGTTTTGTCGTTGGGATGCTTGTCGAGGGTCAGCAGCTCATGCACCTTGGCCGGGTCGTACTTCTGCATCAGGTAGATCTCGTCGTACACCTTCCAGCTCGGGCCCAAGCCGCGGCAGATGGGGCAGGCCGGGTCCTGGTTCAGGGCCTCGATTTCCACCTGCGCGTGATGGGTTTGGAATTCAGCGCCGAGCATCTCGACGTAGGGCGCCCAGTAGCTTGCCTGATCGAAGGTGTCGGCGGCGGCGTGCATCCCGACAAAGCCTTTGCCGGACTTGATCCAGTCTATGAAGGCCTGTTTGTCGGGCAGCGGGAGCGCGCCGGTGGTGTTTGCGAACACGACGGCATCGTAGTTCTCGAGCGCGGCGGCGGTCATCTTCTCCGCCATCTCCTGGTCGGTGCGGACGTAGTCCACGGTGAAAGCGCCGCTTTTCTCGGCCAATTCGCCGAGCACTTTTTCGGCGGTTGGGATTGAATCATGCCGGAAACCTTTTGTGACCGTCACGACGAGGACCTTTTTGGGCGCGGCTTGGGCCGGCAGGGCCAACCCCAAGGCGCACAAGACGGTGGCCAGGAAGAACTTGCTTGAGTGGATCATATTCATTGTTTTCATAGGCTTACGCGGGCAATCAAACGTCTATCTGATAACCGTATGACTTGCACGGTGGGGATGTAATTCAGTTTTTCTGCCGCAGTCAAGCTTCTGTTGCTGCAATGTCCGGCTTGACTCGGGGCGATGGGAGTGGTGTAAATAGGCGGTGGGCACGCCAAGGCTTTGGGCCTTGGAGCGCAGGCAGGAACAGAAGCGGCGTACAACAAAGAAAAAGACTATGGCTGACATCAAGTTCACCTGTCCGCATTGTCAACAGGGGATACAATGCGACCAACTCTGGTGCGGGCATGAGATCAACTGCCCCACTTGCCAGGGTGCGATTATGGTCCCGCAAATGGCCACGGCCCCGGCCGCCGGCGGCGCCACGGCGATCAAACCGCCATCCAGTCCTGCGGCCCGGCTTTCGGCCGGCAAGACGCAAGTGGCGCGTTCAAGCACCCCCACGGGGGTGGCGCAAAAGCAATTTCAACCGGTCCCCCAAAAGAAGCAGAGCCCGTGGCTCAAGTATGCCCTTATCGGCTTGGGGGTCGCGGCGCTTGGGGTGGGCGGGTACTATGGTTATGGGCTGTGGATCGCGGGGCGGGACAAGGTCAAGGCCACCGCCGATGCAGCCGGCAAGCGTCGCGTCGGTGGAGAAGTTGCGGGTGCGATGGACGTCAACGACGCGCTCAACGGGGCCGAGCCAAACCGTCCTGCATCCTCATTGAAGGCCGGCGTGAGAAAGAGGGCCGCCGGGCGGCGCGTCCCGGGGGTGCCGGCTGCGGGGGACAGCGCCAGGGCGTTGGCAGACAATGGAGGGCCCGATGGCAGCAGCGTCGCCCTGGCGGCCGCGAGTGCCTTGCCGGTGGTGGCCCCGGTGCATACGATGGATGTGAGCAGCGTCACCATCCCGGTCAGCAAGGTCAACGGCGTCATCTCCGGCAGCCCTTTCGTGGCCGATAAGGCGCGAATCGACAAAATGGGCGCTGCTTACGTGTTGACCTTGCGGCAGGGGGCCGGCCTGACGCCGGACCGAGCCGTTCGCGTTTTCCTCCATCTCCAAGGGAACGGAGGACCGACGAATCAAACCTTTACGGTTTCTCCGGACGCCAAGGACCCCGCCGTGTCGGAGGTGGCCAAGCTTTGGAAGACGAGCGCGGGGTTCGCGCCCACGGAGAAGGACTTCTTTTCCAACTATGCCCTGAAGCTGGAGTTGGGCAGCATGGATAAAGGGCTCATCCCCGGGAAGATCTTCCTGGCGTTGCCGGACACGGACAAGACGGTGGTGGCAGGACAATTCCTGACACCCGTCATCATGCCCGACCCGGCGGCTCTGGCTGCCGCGGCCCGGTACTCGATGATGGCGACCAACTCGGCGGCGTCGGCGAACCGGCAGAGGTACGGCGGCCGGGCCGGCAGGCAATGACGTGACGCATCGTTGCAGGGACTAATATGGCGGGGAATCCGAGTTTTCTGGACAAGGTTCTGGGGCGGGTCGGGCGGTTGGATGCCGAGGGGTTCCAGACGGTCATCCAGAGGTTGGCGCGCGAGCGGAGCTTTCTGGAGACGCTTTTCAATACAATCGAGGACGGCGTCCTGGTGGTCGATGAGGCGGGGCGGATTCTCTACTTCAACCAGGCGGTGACGCGGTTGCTGGGGTTGCAGCCGGACGTCCAGGGTCAGCCGGTGACTCATCATATACCGGGGCTGGACTGGGAGAAGATCGTCCGTTTCGAGCTGGGCGGGGGCCAGGGCGGGGTGCGGCATGAATTCGAGGTGGGCTATCCGCGCCCGCGTTTTCTGCGGCTCTACGCGGCTCCGCTGGATGGAGAGGGGGCGGGCAGAGCAGGGGTGGCGCTCATTCTGCATGATGCGACCGAGGCGCGGCAGCAGACTTTCGAGGCGATCGAGAGCGAGCGCATCCAGGCGCTCACGTTGCTGGCTGCCAGTGTGGCCCATGAGATTGGCAATCCTCTCAACGCCTTGCACATCCATCTCCAGCTCATGGAACGCGAGGTCAAGAAACTCAAGGGCGCCCTCGGGGCAGGGCCGGTCTCGCCCGCCGCTCCGGGCGCAGGCCCTCACTCGAGGTCCGCTCAGCGCGCGCGGCCCAGGGTCGAAAGGGAGGCGGGGGAAATCATCGGCAGGATCGAGCAATTTCAAGCTGTGGCCAAAGGCGAAATCAACCGGCTGGATTGCATCGTGACCCAGTTCTTGCAGGCCATTCGCCCGACGGCGCCGCAACTCAGGCCGGCCGGACTCAACGAGGTGGTCCAGAAGACCCTGAAGCTCCTGGAGCCGGAGCTGGAGAACCGGGGCTTGAATGTGAAGGCCACGCTGGCCCGGCAACTGCCCGCCACGCCGATCGATGCGGCTCAGATGCAGCAGGTCCTGGTGAACCTGATACGCAACGCGATGCAGGCCATGACCGGGGGCGGCACGCTGACTTTGCAAACCTGGGAGGGGGCCGACGGGGTGTGGGTCAGCGTGGCGGACACCGGGGGCGGCATTCCCCAGGAACAACTCAAGCGCATCTTCGAGCCGTTTTACACGACCAAGACCAAGGGCTCCGGTTTGGGTCTGATGATTGTGCAGCGCATCGTCCGGGCGCATGGGGGGCGGATCGAACTGGAAAGCCAGGTGGGTCGAGGCACGACATTTCGCATCGGGCTGCCGCTGCACGAGCGCAAGCCGCGCCTGCTGGAGGCGCCGGCCCGTGAGTAACGGCTTGAAATTGCGGGTTGTTTGGCAGGGGCAGGCCCTTTAGTCTTTAAGCAGGAGACGACGCAGGGAATGACACCGACGCTATTGATAGTGGATGACGAGAAGACGCAGCGGGAAGGACTCCGGGCGGCGCTGGACCATCGTTATGATGTCTATCTGGCCGAGGACGCCCGGACGGCGATGGAGATGCTGGAGCGGGAGCACGTGGACGTGCTGTTGACGGATTTCCGTTTGCCCAAGGAGGACGGGATGAAGCTGATTGTCCGGGCCAAGTCGCTTTCCAAGCCGCCGGTTTGCATCCTGATGACGGCCTACGGGTCTGAGGAGCTGGCGGTGGAGGCCATGAAACGCGGCGCCGACGATTACATTGCCAAGGGCCGGTTGCAGATCGACGAGCTGGAGATGCGCATCGCGCGGGCGTTGCGCCAGCAGAGCCTGGAAGCGGAGAATGTGTCGCTTCACCAGCAACTGGACACGAAGTTCGGCATCGAGAGCATCATCGGCGAATCGCGCGCGATGCGGGAGGTGCTCGAGATGGTGCGGCAAGTCGCCCCGTCTCGGGCGACGGTGCTCTTGCAGGGGGAGAGCGGCACGGGCAAGGAGCGCATCGCCCGGGCGATTCATCAGCTCAGTCCGCGCGCGCAGCAGCCGATGGTCACCGTGCATTGCGCGGGCCTGGCGCCGACCTTGCTGGAGAGCGAGCTCTTCGGACACGAGAAGGGCGCCTTCACCGGCGCGCATGAGCGGCGGATTGGCCGCTTCGAGAAGGCCCAGGGCGGGACCCTGTTTCTGGACGAGATCGGCGAAATTGACGCCTCGATACAAGTCAAGCTCCTGCGGTTCCTGGGCGAGCGGACCTTTGAGAGGGTCGGGTCCAACAATACGCTGACCGCCGACGTCCGCCTGGTGGCCGCCACGAACAAGAACCTGGCCGAGTTGGCCAAGACCGGGGCGTTTCGCGAGGACCTGCTTTTCCGGTTGCGGGTGGTGGAGGTCTGGCTGCCGCCGTTGCGGGAGCGGCTGGAGGACATTCCGCTGCTGGCCCAGGCCTTTTTGCGCCAGTTCGCCCTGGAGAATGAAAAGCGCGTGGACGGCTTCACCGCCGAGGCCCTCGAGTTGCTGCTGCATTACCCCTGGCCCGGCAATGTCCGCGAGTTGCGCACCGCCGTCGAGCGCGGCGTCGTTCTGTGCCGGGGGGACCGCGTCACGGCGCGCGACCTGCCCCCTGCGCTGCGGGAAGCCGGGGCGGGCGGCCCGGACGAGAGGCGGCCATTGCCGGCGCGGACTGATTTGACGGTGAAAGAAGCGGAGAAAGAACTGATTGTCCGGGCGCTCAAGGAGGCCAATGGGAACCGAACCACGGCTGCCGTCAAACTGGGCATGAGCCGGCGGACACTGCACCGCAAACTTCACGCTTACCACCTCGAAGGATTCTGATTTGGATTCCGATCCGGATTTTGACATGCGCATTCCACTCCCCCAAGACCTGATACATTATTTGGACGTCGCCACCGGCCCGCGTGTCTTTCGCGTTGGTTTGACCGTGCTGGCCGTGGCGGCGCTCACGTTTCTTTACGACTGGCTGGCGTTCAGGAACATGAGCACCCAGGAGGCGATGGACTGCGCGCAGGTGGGCCGGAACCTGGCCCAGGGCAAAGGGTTCAGCACCGGCTTTATCCGTCCTCTGAGCATTTTCCTGGTTAAGCGACACAGTCAACACTCGCCCTGGCGGCCGGACAGGGCCTCCGACCCTGCCCGGCTCAAGAGCCCGCACCCCGATCTGGCCAACGCGCCCCTCTATCCAGTCGTGCTGGCCGGCCTGATGAAAGTATTGCCGTTCCATTACCCCGTCTCGCGCGGGGTGTTTTGGAGCTACCGCGGGGAATTCTGGCGCTATGAGCCCGACTTCCTCATTGCGTTGTTCAACCAATTGTTGTTCCTGGGGCTGGTGGTCTCGGTTTTCTTCCTGGCCCGGCGTCTGTTCGATGCGCCGGTGGCCTGGCTCTCGGCGGTGCTGTTGCTGGGCGGCGAGTTGTATTGGCGCTTCACCGTCTCCGGACTTCCGACCATCCTGTTGCTGCACATCTTCACGGGGTTGGCCTGGTGCCTGGTGCTGCTGGAGGAGGAATCGCGCCAAGCCGGGCGGGGGCCCAATGGCTCGCTCCTGCTGGCGGGGGCCATTGGCGCGCTGCTCGGTCTTGGCGGGCTGACCCGCTACAGTTTTGGCTGGCTGATCGTGCCGGTGGTGGTTTTCCTCATTCTCTTTGCCAACCCGCTGCATCGGGTCAAGGCGATATTGACCGTGCTGGGGGTGTTTGCCGCGGTCATGGGACCGTGGATCGCCCGCAATGTGTGGGTCAGCGGCACCCCCTTCGGCACAGCCGGTTACGCGGTTATGGAAGGCACGACTCTTTTCAGGGAGAACCGTCTCGAGCGTTCTTTGGAACCTGATTTTTCCAGGCTCTCCTTGGCGCCTTTCTTTTTCAAGCTCACGGCCAACGCGCGCGAAATCGTCCAAAACGCCCTGCCCAAACTGGGCGGGACGTGGGTCAGCGCGTTTTTCCTGACGGGCCTGTTGGTGAATTTCCGGAACCCGTCCACGCGCCGGTTGCGCTACTTTCTGTTGATGTCCCTGCCCGTCCTGGGCGTGGTGCAGGCCCTGGGCCGCACGCAGCTCTCGGAGGCCTCGCCGGAGGTCAACTCGGAGAATTGCCTGGTCTTGCTTGGTCCGTTGGTGCTGGTCTATGGCATTGGTCTTTTCTTTTTGTTGCTCGACCAGGTCGAGGTGCCCGTGCTCCAGGCGCGCTATGTCATTATTGGTCTGTTCGCCGCCGTTGCCTGCCTGCCCCTGCTGCTGGTCTTCCTGCCGCTCCGCCCGACGCCCGTGGCCTACCCTCCCTATCTGCCGCCGGCCATCCAGAAATTGTCCGGTTACATGAAAGAAAGCGAACTCATGATGAGCGACATTCCCTGGGCCGTGGCGTGGTATGGCCAGCGCCAGTGCGTCTTGCTCACCCTCCAGGCTATGCCCGGCGCCAAAGACCGCGCCGGACACGAGGACTTCTTTGCCATTAATGACTTTCTCAAGCCGGTCCAGGCCCTCTACCTCACGGCCGAGACCATGGACAGCAAGTTCGTTTCCCAATGGGTCCAGGCCGGTGAAAAAAGCTGGGGCACCTTCATCGCCCAAACCGTTCTTCTCAGCCAGGAACCTGCGGCCTTCCCCTTGCGGAAGGGCTACGGCATGTATTTCCCGTACCAACTCTTTTTGACGGATTGGGAACGGTGGAGATGACTGCGCTATGAACCGTCTTCTATTCGTCACACTGCTTGCCACAGCCGGCTTTTGCACGATTGGCTTTTCCCAGACCTACTCGACCCGATTCGAGGGGCTCGAGAGTCCGCTCTCCGAGGGCGGGAGGTGGATGAATAACGGGGTTGACTGGACCCAGATCAGGAAGAAAGACGGCATGGCCTGCAGCACCCAAACCGGGACTAACACCGGCGTATGCAAGTTCAACGATTCATACGCCCATCTCTCCGGGTTTCCGCCGGACCAGGAGGCCTGGGGACAAGCGCGCATCGCAAGGCCCAATGCGTCCTGCTATCAGGAACTGGAGATACTCCTCCGATTCACCAGCCAGCCCCATCGCACAACAGGGTATGAGTGCTTTGCCAGGTGCCTTAACGGCGCGTCGTCCTACGTCCAAATCGTGAGGTGGGACGGGCCGCTTGGGAAGTTCACGTATTTGGCCGACAAGCGTGGCGCCAACTATGGCCTGAACAATGGGGACATAATCAGGGCGTCCATCGTCGGCAATGTCATTCGGGTGTATATCAACGGGGTTGAGAAGGCCCGGGCCACCGATGAGACCTTCAAGACGGGCAATCCTGGGATTGGCGAGTTTCTTGCCTGCGATACCGGCCGGGGCATTGGCTCGAACTCCGATTTTGGGTTCTCGAGTTTTTCAGCCAGGGGCCTCGGCGGGACCAACGAAAGCCCGAGTCTGCCAAGATGACCGGGGCGCACGGGGCGGCTCAGGCCCCGTCTTCTGGCTCAAGGTCCGTCATTCTGCTGGCCGTGGCTCCGCGCATAGTAAACCTTTGCACCGGCTCGCCCATCGCAAAAGGCCGGCCTTCCGGCGTGACGCACAGAGCTGCGCCGCGCGGGATTCCGTGTCCGACCGTTCCGGGTGCGGCCACGCGCAGAAGAGCCAACAGTTCTTCCCAGTTTTCAGCTTCTCCGTGGGTATCACACAGGACCGGCGCAAGGCCCATGCAGTCGAACGCCTCGGCAGTCGAATCGTCGTCGGGGTCGCGCCAGCGCACCCATTGGCGGGAGAGCATTATGCTGCCGGCTGAAAGACCGACAAACACGGTCCCGTGCTCGTGGCGCGCGCGCAGGACCGGCATAAGGTTCATTTCGCCAAGCACCCTCATGCCCTCTTCCACGTCTCCGCCCGACACGAGAACAGCGTCCGCATTCCCAAGAACATCGAGCGTTTTCCCCAGGTCCGCCTTTGCGCCTGCAGTGGGCGCCAGCAAGACATCCCCTGCCCCGGCGTTCTTCAGCAAGAGGGCGATCATCCTGAAGAAATCCCGATTGTCTCCGCTCGCGCTGCCCAGGTACGCAATACCCGGACGAGCCTTGCCGCATTTTTCGACGACCCGTTTCAGCAGAGGATCGGGGCGATTGCCTCTTGGCATTACTTTCGGCCTGCCTGCCAGCAGAAACAACGGGGCTGGCGATGCGGCGTTCATGGACACGAAACCGCCCGGCGATCAAAAAAGGAACTCGAGTCAATCGCAATGAGCGGCTTGACAAGGCGGTACTTGCCGGGAATGTCCGGCGAAAGGGCGCGCGCGCTTTTCACCGACACTTTGGCATCGCCGCCGTACACCGACGCGAGGGCCTCGCCCACCTGTTTCTCGAGCGCCGAGGGTGTGCCGGAGGGGCTGCACACGATGGACGCCGAGTACTCGGCGCGACTCGTTTGGAGGACCTGGTATTCCTCGACACCGGCAACGCCGCCCATTGCGCGGTCGATCTGCCGCTGCGTGACCGCTTTCCCGCCAGGGGTAACGGTAACGTTCTTGAGGCGGCCCTCGACTGCGGCAATCGTGATTCCACCGTTTCGTCCGCAGGGGCACGTATGCCGGGGTTCGAGCCTCACCAGGTCGCCCACGTCAAACCGAACCACGATGTACCATGGATTTTGAAATGTGGTGACCAAGATGCGGCCCACGTGCGGGCCGCCATGCTCTTCTGCGAAGGGCAGAAAATCGACGCGGCAGAACTGCGTGTTTTCGTGGAGCCGTCCCGCTTCGCATTCCATGAAGACGTACCCGCATTCCGTGCATCCGTAGGAGCTTGCCAGCGGAGCGGCAAAGGCCTCCCGTATAAAGCGATAGTGAAGGATGGACGGATACTCGTAGGTGAGAACAATCATGCGTGGTTGAGCAACCCTTTTCCTGGTGCGCACGATGTGCCGGGAAAGCCTGGCCAGGAAGGACGGGTTCGCCTCGAGACTATGGGGCTGAAAGCGATTGAGTTCATCGACCATGCGGTCCATGTGCTCGCGGGTCCATTGGGCCGGGTTCACTTTCTCGTTAAGAAAAAGGAAGCGGCCGAGCCTGCGTTTCTCGAAGGGGAGATAGCCGGTTTCGCAGGGCATCCCGGCGCACAACGGGCTGGTGAGAATCGCTTCGGGCTCGGAACCGGTGAGTGATTGGGCGGCGGTGGAGTGCAATTGCCAGGAAGCGCGCTCCGAGGCATTCCACCATTTCTGGTTCCAAATATTGGTGACTTGTTCGTCGGTGGTCCCGCTGGTCTTGACGCATTCGATCTCGCCGGAGGCAATGCCATCGTCAAAATCCTTGTTGGGCGGCACGAAGGCCCTCACACCGTGGGCGCGCATGTCTGCCTTGGTAAGGGCCGGCATCCGTGAATAACGAATGTCAATGTCCGAGCCTGGTCCGGGGTCGAGCTTGCGCCAACTTCGATAGGCGGGCAAGGAGGCAAGCGCGGTTTCCAAGGTGGCGACAGACCGGCTGACGGAAGAGCGTTTGTTTGATGCCAGGGGGCTTTCTGACCCCGGACGGGCAAGGGAGAATTGGTTTTCGGCGGCGATCATCACAGTTACATTGTGTCCGGCGCAGTGAATTAATCAAGCTCCAATTCCTGTCGATTGGACGTTGCATGTTTGGCCGGCGGGGAATAGGATGCTGGGACATGAAACCGCCGGTCACTTTATGAAATGGCAGGAGTTTCATCCCTGGCGGCGGCGGTTGGCCCGGGGCCGCCGGCCCGGGTTTACTTTGATCGAGTTGCTGGTCGTCATTGCCATCATCGCCATCCTGGCCAGCATGCTCTTGCCGGCGCTCTCTCGGGCCAAGGAGAAGGCCAAGGCCATCAAATGCCTGAGCAACATCCGCCAGATGTGCTTGAGTTACACACTCTACGCCCACGACAACAAGGATGACGTGGTGACGCTTTACCTGGAGGATACGCCAGCCCCGGCCAACGCGTATTTTCCAGGTTCGGACACCTGGTGGGTGGACCTCCTCCGGCCATACTTGCAGGGGACCAACGTCCTGGCCTGTCCCGCCGTGTTGGGCGGGGTTGGGTGGGCGGCCGGCGGCCCCGGCGGGCTCGGCGTCGCTTTGAGCCATCCCGAACTCTCGGCCTGGTCAACAGACTGGCGGCCCAAGCTGTCCTGGCTCACGCAACCGGTTAAGAGGCTCCCCTTTGCGGATGCCGGCTTGATCGGCAATCCCAGGGAGCCCAAGCCGGACAAGTGGGTCGAGGTGCCCTTCCAACAGGCCCTCTATTGGCGTGTGCCGACCAACCAGGGCTATTACGACGACGACCCCGAGCGCCCTGTCGGACGCCACCTCCGGCGCTGCAATGGCGGGTTCGCCGACTGTCATGGCGAAATGCTCCTGGTCAGCGCCATCGGCCTGCAGTATTACCCCGGCAAAACGATCAACGACCGAAGCGCCACCGGCATCCAGTGGCTCGGCGGCAATGGCCTGTTCGATGACCGCTGGATGTGGTCTTGGGGCCCGTAAGGCCCGAATGTGCCACCATGGACAAGCCAACCAGAGATATAGCGGTGGGCAGCCTCGCCATTGGCGCGGCGGTGCTTTCCCTCTATCTCGGTTTCCGCCCGCGCGGGCCGAAGCTCGATCTCAATACCTACGAGGTCCTGGGCGCCGTGACAGCCGAAGAAACCGCCAAGCTGGTTGGCGGCCAAGGCCGGGTGATGGTCATGGCCCGCGACACCGGCCCGGCCAGGAACCCGTCGGCCGAGGCGGAGTTGGGGGCGTTCCAAAAAACCCTGAAGAAACACGCGGGTCTGAGCTTGGTCACTGAAAGAATCCCGGTGACCCCGATGCTCATGATGGCCACCGGCGGCAGCGTGCCGCCCGGCCAGTTTCTCAAGGCGCTCCAAACCCATGCCAACCTGGGCGCTATTGTGTTGTTCTTTGGTTTCCCCCAATTGGGCGAGGCCGAGTTGGAGGCGCTGAAACAATCCGGCGTCAAAACCGTAGTGGTTTCCTCACCCCGTCCGGCCTACAAGCAACTTTTGGAGCGGCAGGCCATCCAGTTGGCCATTGTCCCCCGAGCGGGCGCCTCCCCGCCCCCCGCCCAGGCGGCGCAGACGTTGCGTCAACGCTTCGATCAGGAATACACCCTCCTGACGCCGGCTGAGGCGGCGCAGTTGCGCTGAACGCGACACCGTGGCGGCGGCGGTGGGGAATACGGCTGCTCCCTGGGCACTGAACGAACTGGGGGGGGCATCGCGGGGGCGCCGCCGTTCGGGCCGCCGAACCCTGCGCCCTCTCCATTTTGACCCCCGGCGGTTGATTTTGACAATGTTGGGATTTGGGCCATACTGCGGGCGCAATCGAAGTTCCAATGAAAAAGATCTCGGTTTTGCTCGTGGACGATCACACCGTCGTGCGGCAGGGCTTGCGGGCCCTTCTCGAGGCCGAAGGAGACATGGACGTGAGCGGCGAGGCTGAAAACGGGCGTCAGGCCGTGGTGATGGCCAAGAAGAACCCGCCCGACGTGGTGGTGATGGACGTGGCCATGCCGCTCTTGAACGGTCTGGAAGCGACGCGGCAGATACTCAAGAATGCCCCCGCGGTGAAAGTCCTGGTCTTGACCTCGTATGGCGACCCCGAATGCGTGGCGCAGTTGATGGAGGCCGGAGCGACCGGTTACCTAGTCAAACAAACCGCCGCCGACGACCTGTTGAGGGCCATCCGCGAAGTCCACCGGGGCGGGGCGTTCTTCAGCCCGTCAATCGCCAAGCGCCTCCGCGATGAGCGCCGCGAGGTTTTGACGAGCGGGCAGACCTCGAGGAAGGCCGGCAAGTTGACCTCCCGTGAGGCCGAGGTCCTGCAACTGATTGCCGAGGGGTTTTCCAACAAGCAAATCGCCTCCGAACTGAGCATCAGCATCAAGACCGTCGAGAAACACCGGCAGCAGGTGATGAACAAGCTCCACATCCACTACGTGGCCGGCTTGACCCGCTATGCCATCTCCAAGGGCATGACCGAGCCGAGCACGCCCCCCGTGGCAGCCTAGGGCCGGTGTATGACGCCCACTCAATTCCGCTCCCTGGAACCGATGAGAACAGAACCCTCTATTGCCGGAAGAGCCTGTCACAAGAGCAGGCCCGCGCGCGTCCGAACTGCCTCGACCACGGGGTCGCTGCTTGTGCTGGCGCTGGCGTTGGCCCCCCCGGTTGCGGCAAGGGCCCAATTCACTTACGCGTACAACAATGGGGCGCTCATCGTCGCCGGATACAACGGTCCCGGAGGCCCGGTGGATATCCCCAGCTTCTCGGGGTTGGTGACCGGCATCGGGGCCGGCGCGTTCATGAATTGCGCCAGCCTGACCAGCGTGAGCATCCCCGGCAGCGTCACCAACATCGGGAGCAGTGCGTTCGCTTACTGCGTCAACCTGAGAGGCGTCTCGATGGGCGGGGGCGTCGCCAGCATCGGCGACGATGCATTCGCCGGCTGCGCCAGCCTGACCAGCATCGGAATTCCCGGCAGCGTCACCAGCATCGGCGACGGCGCCTTCGCCGGCACCAGCCTGGGCGGCGTCTCGATCCCCAATAACGTCGCCAGCATCGGGGCGTATGCGTTCGCGGGCACCAGCCTGGCCGGGGTCACAATTCCCAACAGCGTTACCAACCTCGGGGAGAATGCGTTTGGCTCCTGCTCGAGGCTGACCGCGATCACGGTGCAGGCGCTCAACCCCGCCTATAGCAGTGTGGAGGGGGTGTTGTTCGACAAAGGCCGGACCACGCTCGTCGAATACCCGGGTGGCATAGCCGGAGGTTATGCTATCTCCAACGGCGTGACCAGCATCGGGGCGGGTGCGTTCATGAATTGCGGCGGCCTGACCAGCGTCACAATCCCCGACAGCGTCGCCAGCATCGGGGAATCGGCGTTCGGCGACTGCTTCAACCTGGCCGGCGTGACGATGGGCAACAGCGTTGCCAGCATCGGGGACGAGGCGTTCGCCAACTGCGGCAGCCTGGCCACGGTGACAATCCCCAACAGCCTCACCAACATCGGGGACGGCGCGTTCAACTCCTGCGGCAGCCTGAGCGCTATCACGGTCGGGGCGCTCAACCCCGCCTACAGCAGCAGCGCCGATGGGGTCTTGTTCAACAAAGGCCAGACCACCCTCGTTCAATACCCGGGGGGCAAAGCCGGAGGCTACGCCATCCCCAACAGCGTCACCAGCGTCGGAAACCAGGCGTTCGAGGGTTGTTTCGGCCTGACCAGCGTCACGATCCCCAACAGCGTCGCCAGCATCGGGAACCAGGCATTCGCAGGCACGGGCCTGACCAACGTGGCCATTCCCAACAGCGTCGCCAGCATCGGGGAATTGGCCTTCGCCGGCGCGGGCCTGGCTGGCGTGACCCTTCCCAACAGCGTTACCAACATCGCGGACGGGGTGTTCGACGACTGCATCAGCCTGACCGGCGTTGTGATCCCAGAGAGCGTCACCGGGATTGGGGACCAGGCGTTCTATGGCTGTTCCAGTCTGGCCAGCGTGACCATCCCCGACAGCGTCACCCGGGTGGGGGACCAGGCGTTCTATGGCTGTTCGGGCCTGACCAACGTTACCATAGGCAACGGCGTGGCCAGCATCGGAGCCTCGGCCTTCTCGTGGTGCATCAGCCTGACCGGCCTCACAATCCCCAACACGGTCGCCAGCATCGGCGACGAGGCGTTCCTCGACTGCCTGGGCCTGGCCGGCGTCACGATAGGCGGCGGCGTCACCAACATCGGAAACGGCGCGTTCGAATTCTGCGACGGCCTGACGCGCGTCACAATTCCTGAGGGCGTCACCAGCATCGGAAGCGGCGCGTTCGGTTACTGCAACCACCTGACGGGCGTGTACTTCCTGGGCAACGCCCCTGGCGTCGGTTCCGACGTGCTCGAGGGCGACAGCACCGCGGTCGTTTATTACTTGCCCGGCGCCAGCGGTTGGGGCCCGCTCTTTGCGGGAATTCCAACCATGCTGTTGAGCCCGCAAGCACCGCCCGCCATTACCGGCTTCGGTGTGCGGACCAATCAATTCGGGTTCACGATTGTGGGCGCCAGCAACATGGTCGCGGTGGTGGAGGCCAGCGCCGACCTGGCCAATCCCAGATGGTCTCCCCTTCAAACCAACACCCTCACCGGCGCTTCGTTCTATTTTAGCGACCCGCTGTGGACGAATTATCCAGCCCGTTTCTACCGAGTGCGCTCGCCGTGAGTTGAAATCACGATTTCAGTTGCCAGGCGCCCCCGCTTCCGTGTAAAATGCTATTCGGAATTGAATATTATATGCGTTATCTCGTAGCTCTGTTGTTGGCCGCGCTCCTTCCAATCTCCTGCCTGGCCGAAGGAATCGGTTCGGCGGCCCATCACGGCCCGCCGGCCAAGCACCTGAGTTTGGCCCGAGCCCAGGCAAAGAAGGCGCACAAGGCCAAGAAGGCAAAGAAGGCCCCCAAGGCCAAGAAGGCCAAGAAGGCAAAAAGGGCCAAGAGGAGTTCCAACGTCAGGAGGTGATCGAGCCGTCAGCCCTTCGGGGTGATCGGTCGGGCATCAATGATGCCGCACAAGTTCCGGGAAGTTCAGTTCCAGGGTCTGATAGAACAACGCCGGATGGCTCAGGTCCCAGCACGGCATTGCGGAGTCCAGCGCGTCAAGGATCTGCTGGGCCTCAGCGGGCCTGGGAGTGGAAAACCGGCAACCGTACTGCTGGTAGAGTTCAAGCACCTGGGTCGAGGCCAGGCGCATCTGTGTGGCCTCGCGGCACGTGTCGATCCAAAAGGCCTGCCGCCGGGCGGTTGCCTGCTCCAGCTCCGTCAGGGGGGGTTGGGCCTCCTCTGGTTGCGGCAAGGGGGCCGCGCGTTTCACGCTCGCCACTGCCAGGCGGAGCAAGTAGGCCTCCGGCTCGGCCTTTTCACGGGCAGTCCCCACGTCCGGCGGCGACAGGGTGGTATGACGTTGCTCAAACCAGTTGATGAGGCGCGCTGCCTCCCCCTTGGTCAGTGAATAACCCGGCCTGTGCCCGAGTCGGCTCAGGTGATTGAGCTGTGTCTCCGTAGCTGGTTCGTCTGCCCAGTTCATAAGACGGAGCCTCTAGCAAGTGGTCCTTTCTAGTGTACCCCGGACTGCCTCGACCGGCAAGCTTTTTCTGCCGCCCTTTTTCTGCCGCCCGCGGGCGGCCCTTCGGAGGGGCAATCCCTGCAATCCGTGGTCGAACATCCCTCGCAGCCTGCGAGCAAGCACGGCCACGGCGTGGGCGCGATGGGCCGGATTTTAATATTGCGGAAGGAAATCTCGCCGTGGTCGCCCTGGAGGGCGATGTAACCGGTGTCCGACTTTGCAAAGCGCGGCATGCCGGCGAACTTGCTCTTGGCCACGCAGTTGTTGAAGTCCTCGCTGCCCAGTACGTATTGGAAGTATTTCACGCCGTTGATTTCGTGCTCGCATTTCTCGGGACTGATCAGAAGGAGGGCAGACCCAGGCTCACTTTTGGTTGCGTGCCGGATGCGGGTATTGGATAATCGGCGCAGTCCGGCTGAATCGAACGATGGCCAAAGGCCTGTCATATCTGGTTGGGGCACTGCTCATGGCGGCGGCAGGAACGAGTTGGGGCCAGAAGGCGTCGAATTGGAGGACCTACAAAGTGAGCAACGGGTTGCCCAGCCCGGTTTGTAGTTCGGTGACGATTGCGCCTCGGGGCAAGGCGCTGGTGACCCATCCCGGCATTCCGGTCATTACCGAGCTTGATGGCTATAGCGTGAAGCACATACCGGCGCCCAGCCCGCTCAAGAACCGTGTTTATGAGAGCCCCGCCGGCCAGCTTTGGACCGTGGTGCCGGAAGGGTTGCTGGATTTCAGGAGCGGCGCCTGGTCGCTGCATGAGTTGCCGGAGATCGCGGCCGAATCCAAAGCGGGCCGCTTCGGTCCGCCCGACCCGGTGCCGCTCGACCCGGTGCGGCAAGGCCGAGTGTTGTTTCTGCTGCCCGACCGCCTGGCGGAATTCGATTGCGCCGATCCCAATCATCCTCGCACGACTGTGTTGCGCATGGCCCGGCAGACCGCATTGGGGAGCTTCACCGGCATGTGCCCCGCCCGCGGCTATGGCGGAGAGGGCGGGCTGTGGGTCGGCGGGACGCACGGGTTGGCCAGGGCGCCCGGCCCGGTTCGAGGCATTAGCGCGCAGAGCGAATGGCGCGAATATCCCTTTCCGGCGCCGCTGCGAATTGAAGGTCTCCGGGAGTTGCATGAGGACAAGGACGGGAATATCACCGCCGTCGCCGAGTCCACGCAGACGCGCCAGAAAGTGATCGTTCATTTCGATGGCCAGCAATGGACTCAGGACACCGCCACCGCCGAGAGGCTCCGCTTTGCCTGGCGCGGCCCCGATGGGACCTGCTGGGCGGCCAATCCGAACACCCTGTTCCAATACCAGGCGGGCGGGACTGAAATGACAGAGTATGAAGACATCACTGCTCGAGCTTACAACGACCTGGCGATCGAACCGGGCGGCAGCTTTTGGCTGGCGTCTTCCGACGGCCTGTTTCGCTACGCCCCGCTGGCCTGGCGCAGTCCCGCCGCGGTGCAGAAGATTGACACCCCGATCCGTTGCCTGACGGTGGACCATGATGGACGGGTCTGGTTCATCTCTGGCAACCGGCTGCATTCATTGTATGCCGACCATCACGAGGAGTTCTCCTCCCCCGCCGGGAACGGACCCAGGCTCCAGTCTGCGCGCGCCCTGGTCCCGCTCAAGAACGGGGCGCTTTTGCTCAACGCCGGCGGGCGGTTGTTCAGGTTCGAGCCGGCTAAGGGCTTCAGCCTCGTTTGGGCCGCACAGAGCGGGGCTCGCTGCAAGATATTGGGGACGCTCAAGGACGGCGCCGTGTGCGTGCAAACCTCGGCGCCGGCCGGCGCCAACCAGTCCTATGGTCTGGAAATCTCGAGTGACGGCTCGCATTTCGAGCCGTTTCCTGACGCGCCTGCCCAAGAACTCCTGGGCGGGGAGTTCACGGCGCTCTTTGCGGCGCAAAACGGGGACCTCTGGCTCGGTGGCGAACAGGGCATCGCCTGGTTCCACGATAAGAGCTGGCGCGTGTTCTTTTCGAGCGACCAGACCACGCCCGGCTCCGCCCTGGGTTTTGCGGAAGTGGGCGGCGACAGGACGTGGTGCGCCAGCGAGGACCGGGTTTTTGAGTTCGACGGCCGCAATTGGCCGGTGGTCCGCGGAGGGTTCGAGCGCATCAGCGGCATGGTCCGCACGCGCGACGGCAGCATCTGGGTCGCTTCCGGCAGCGGACTCTACCGCTACATCCCCGCCTACAATGCCTGGGTCGAAAACGGGACCGAGGAGGGCCTGCCCAGCGCCGACGTCCGCGAGGTCTTCGAGGACCCCGGCGGCCGGCTCTGGGCGGGCACCGGGCGCGGTTTGAGCTTTTACGACCCCGACGCCGACCGTGATCCGCCCCTGACGCGCATCCGGGAATTGACCGAGGCCGGCGGGAAAGTGCGGGAGGGCGGGACGATTGCCCTGTCTTTCGACATGAGCCAGGACAAGTGGAACTACACGTTGCCCTCCCGGCTGCTTTTTTCCTATCAACTGGACACCAACCAATGGACCCGCTTTTCTGACGAGGTCAACGGCGTGCCCTTTGCGGACCAGCGTTCGGGCATGCACCACCTGAGCGTGCGCGCCATGGATCGCAACGGCAACCTCGAGCCCAAAGTGGCCGGGTACGAGTTCGAGGTCGTTCTGCCCTGGTACAAGGAAACGCGGCTGCTCCTCATCTCGATTGCCGGGTTGGCCGGAGCGCTCTTCTTCGCGGGGCTGGCTTTCAACCGCCATCAGCGCCTGGTGCGAAGCTATGCCGAGGTGGAAAAGAAGGTGGCCCAGCGGACTCGTGAACTGGAGATTGCCAACCGCGAATTGCTCCATAGCCAGAAGATGACGGCCCTGGGCACGCTGGCGGCGGGCATCGCGCACGATTTCAACAACATCCTTTCCATCATCCAGGGCTCGGCCCAGATCATCGAGGACAACCTGGAAAATGCCCAGAAGGTCCGCATCCGCGTGGACCGCATCAAGACCGTTGTCGAGCAGGGCACCGGCATTGTCAAGGCCATGCTCGGCTTCAGCCGCGACTCCGGCCAGCAGTCCGCCCAATGCGACATCAATGCCGTCGTGCAGGACACCATCAAGCTGCTGGGCGACCGGTTCCTGCGCGATGTTCAGGTCAGTTTCCAGCCGGCCTCCGGTTTGCCCGCCATTGCCGCCTCCAAGGACTTGATCCAGCAAGTCCTGCTCAACTTCATCTTCAACGCCGCCGAGTCCATGACCGGTCGCAAACGGATCATCCTGGCCACGGGGTTGGCGGACAAACTGGCGGCGGACCCGGTGCTGGCGCCGGCCAAGGCGGAGAGGTATGTGACCATTGCGGTGCGCGATTTTGGGTGCGGGATTCCCCCGGCCAACCTGCCCCGCATCTTCGAGCCTTTCTTTACCACCAAGGCCTTCTCCGTCCGCCGCGGGACCGGCCTGGGCCTCTCGATGGTCTATCAACTGGCCGGCAAGATGGAGGCGGGCCTGGCGGTGGAATCCGCCCTGGACCAAGGCAGCACCTTCACCCTCATCCTGGCAGCGCCCCGTTCAACGCCGACTTGAATTGACTTATGACGGTTCCCACCATCCTCATCATCGAAGACGACGATCTCCAGTACGAGATCTATGAAGAAGCCCTCGCCAAGTTCAACCTGGTGCGCGTCACCAACGGCACCGAGGCCATCGCCAAAATCCGGGAGCGGCGGCCCGACCTGTTGATTCTGGACCATGTCCTGTCGGAAGGGGAACTGGGCTTGAGTTTTCTTCCCGCGTTCAGGGAAGTCCTTCCCTACGTGCCGATCATTGTCGTATCGGGCGCGTTGGAAGTTCAGGAGCAATTGGCGGCGCTGCAGGGACCGCGCCGCGCCCATTACTGCCTGACCAAACCGGTGGACATCCACGCCCTGGCGCGCACCGTCACTGTCGCCCTCAAGGAGTGTGGGGAGCAAGAGGTCGTGCGGCAGTTCGAGGCCCTGGAGCGGTCCCGCCGCATCGATGCCCAGGAATTGCTCAGCCGCTCCACGGACCGCCTCAGCCGCCAGAACCACATCCTGGACATCATCGGCCGATCGCGGGACCGCCCCAACATCTCCGCCCTGGCCCGTCAATTCGGCGTCGCCCGGCGGACGATCATTCGCGACCTGCAGGAGTTGATCCGCCGCGGCCAGCTCAAACCCGAGGTCTATCCCGAGTGGGAAAACCCGTCTGAGGAGTGATCGCGGTTGACACGCGCGTTGCCTTTGTTAGATTCGGCGGACTGTTTCTGAGGACCTGACATCCGGGGAAACCTGATAATGATTGAGAGACTGTTATGGCAAAGAACGCAAAGACTACAAAGCACGTTTATCTGTTTGGCAATAAAAAGGCCGACGGCGACGGCAGCATGAAACCGCTCTTAGGGGGCAAAGGCGCCAACCTGGCCGAGATGAGCCGGATTGGCTTGCCGGTGCCTCCCGGATTCACCATCACGACGGAGGTCTGCACCTACTATTACCAGAACAAGAAGACCTATCCCAAAGACCTCGAACCAGCCGTCAAGAATGGCGTGGCGTTCATCGAGAAGATTATAGGCACTCGGTTTGGCGACACCCTCGCCATGCCGCTGCTGGTCTCGGTGCGCTCCGGCGCGCGCGATTCGATGCCCGGGATGATGGACACCATCCTGAACCTTGGCTTGAACGACAAGAGCGTGTTGGCCCTGGTCGAGGCGACCCGAAACGAGCGTTTCGCCTGGGACTGCTATCGGCGCTTCGTACAGATGTACGGCGACGTGGTCATGGGGGTCCAGAAAAGCGCCGGCGAAGACCACGAGCCCTTTGAGGTGGTCATTCACGGGCTGAAACAGGAGCGCTATCACCAGGACATCGAAGACCCGAAGCTCGGCGTGGAGGACCTCAAGGAGTTGGTGGCGCGGTTCAAGGCCCTGATCCGCGAGCGGACCGGCAAGGAATTCCCGCAGGACCCCTGGAAGCAGCTTTGGGGCGCCATCGGCGCCGTGTTCGGCTCCTGGAATAATGACCGGGCGATTGTCTATCGCCGGAAGTACAATATCCCCTCGGAATGGGGAACGGCCGTCAGCGTCCAGGCCATGGTCTATGGCAACACCGGGGAGCATTCCGGCTCGGGCGTGGCCTTCACGCGCAACCCCGCCAACGGCGCCAAGGAGTTCTACGGCGAATTCCTCATCAACGCCCAGGGCGAAGACGTCGTGGCCGGCATCCGGACCCCCGAGCCGGTGGTCCAGCTCAAGAACCACCTGCCGGCTGCCTTCGATGAGCTGGAGAACATCCGCAAGACCCTCGAGACGCACTTCAAAGACGTGCAGGACTTCGAGTTCACCATCCAGGACGGCAAGGTCTTCATGCTCCAGACGCGCAACGGCAAGCGCACCGCCATGGCGGCGCTGAAGTTCTCCATCGACATGGTTCAGGAGAAGCTTATCGATTGGAAGACGGCCATCCGGCGCAACCCGGCGGACCAACTCGATCAACTCCTGGCCCCAATCTTCGAGGCCAAGGCCGAAAAGGCGGCCAAGGTGATTGCCCGCGGCCTGCCCGCCGGGCCCGGCGCCGGCTCCGGCAACGTGTATTTGAATGCCGAGCGCGCCGTCGCGGCCGCTGAACGAGGCGAGAAAGTCCTGCTCGTCCGCAATGAGACCTCGCCCGAGGACCTGCGCGGCATGATCGCCGCCCAAGGCATCCTGACCGCCAAGGGTGGTGTCAGCTCCCACGCCGCCCTGGTGGCCCGGCAGATGGGCAAGGTCTGCGTTTGCGGCGCTGGCGCCTTGCAGATTGACTACGACGCCAGGACCGTCACGGCCGACGGCGTTACCTACAAGGAAGGCGACCCGATGTCCATCAACGGCACCCTCGGTAACGTCTATGCCGGCCAACTCCCGACGGCCCCGTCGGAAATCGTCCAGGTGCTGATCGACAAGACCCTCGACCCCGGGGACGCCCAGACCTACCAGATGTTCAAGAAACTGATGGATTGGTGCTCGAAGGTCACCCGGCTCCAGGTCCGCACCAACGCCGACCTCCCGGGCCAGGCTGCCAACGCCGTCGCCTTCGGCGCAACCGGCGTCGGCCTCACGCGCACCGAGCACATGTTCTTCGAGGGCAACCGCATTGACTCGATGCGCCAGATGATCCTCTCCGCCGGCGAGTTCGCCGCTTACAAGTCGGAGCTCAAGAAGCTCCAGGACTCCAAGGCCCAAGCGGCGGACATTGACAAGCTCAAGCAGAAATACGCATCGGACATCGCCCAGTTCGAGGGGGCGCTGGCCAAGCTCATGCCGATGCAGCGCGGCGATTTCGTCGGCATCTTCCAGGCCATCAACGGGCTCCCGGCCACGATTCGCACCCTCGATCCCCCGCTGCACGAATTCCTCCCGCACGACGATGCCGCGCAGAAGGACCTGGCGGCGAAGATGGGCGTGCCGGTCGAGAAGATCAAACAGCGTGTCAACGAACTCCACGAGTTCAACCCGATGCTGGGCATGCGCGGCTGCCGGCTGGGCATTGTCTATCCCGAGATCTCGGAGATGCAGTGCCGCGCCATTTTCGAGGCCGCCGCCCAGGTCCAGAAACAGGGCGTCAAGGTCAAACCCGAAATCATGATCCCGCTGGTCGGCTTCAAACGCGAGCTCGATTTGCAGGTTGAGCTGGTTCATCGCGTGGCCAGGCAAGTGATGGCCGAGCAGAACGTCAAGCTCACCTACATGGTTGGCACCATGATCGAAATCCCGCGCGGCGCCCTGACTGCCGACGAGATCGCCCAGACCGCCCAGTTCTTCAGCTTCGGCACCAACGACCTGACCCAGACCTGCCTGGGCATGAGCCGCGACGACTCCGGCTCGTTCCTGGCGCCTTACCAGGAAGCGGAGATCCTCAAGAAAAACCCCTTTGCCTCCATCGACCAGGCCGGCGTCGGCCAGTTGATGAAGATCGCCGTCGAGCGGGGCCGGAGCACCCGTCCGGACATCAAACTGGGCATCTGCGGCGAGCACGGCGGCGACCCGGAGAGCGTGAAGTTCTGCCACCGCATCGGCCTGGCTTACGTCAGTTGTTCGCCCTTCCGCGTGCCCATTGCCCGATTGGCTGCGGCCCAAGCCGCCCTCGAAGAGGAGGAAAAGACCAAAAAACCCGGCGGGGCCAGGAAAACCGGCGGCGCCAGGTAGTCCGCCAAGGGCCAGGCCCGCGCCCGACCCGAGCCGCTTTTGATTCAGGGCCGCCCTGGGAACTCCGGGGCGGCTTTTTTGCCAGCGGAGGCAATTAGCCCGGAAATGTCACGCAACTCATGCGGACAACCTGACCGCTCGGGCAATGCTGGCCAAGGGAGTTTTTCCGGTTGGTTGAGGAGGTGGGGCGCGAAAAATGAGCGCGGTCCATGGACGCGCTGGTCACCATCGCTTTGACCCGGCGTCTCTCGATTTGCTGGCCGAGCGTTTGACCCTGTAGGGCGCCGGCGCTTCGGCGAGATGGCTGCCACGCGTTGCGGCTTGCGGCTCGAGGACCACGCGGACCCTTGCGCTCAAGGCCTTAGCTACGCGGCGGAGCATACTTAGGGAGTGACCCTCGTAAGAGGGCGATTCGAGCCGGCTGATCTGCTGCTGGGAGGTCTTGAGCTTGTGCGCAAGGTCCTTTTGGGAGAGGCCGGCCTTTTCGCGGAGGGCCGCAATCTGTAGCGCCACATCCCACGCCTCACCCGCCAGTTTGAACCGCTCCGCAAAATCCGGGTCGCGGAGTTGCTCTTCGAGAAAAATGTCGAAATTGGTCTTGCTCATAACTCATTTCTTTCTTTCCAGTCGCGCATTCGTTCCCGCGCGGTATCGAGGTCCCGGGCCGGAATGGCCTGGCCTTTGCTGCGGATGCCGTGGACGGCAATAATGCGACGGCCTTTCACAAAGAACCAGAGCACCCGCGTGTTCAATCTGCCGACGTGCCGCAACTCAAACAGCGCGCCGCCGAGCGCCCTGGTCAGGGGCTCGCGGTGACACTGGCGATGGCGCAATTTCTCCAACCCCGCTGCCACCGCCGCGCAGTCGCCGGGATCGCTGGCTTTGAGTTCCAGCAGGAACTCCCGCACCGGGCATCGCCCGGAAGCCGTCTCGTAGAATTCTACAGCGAAGTCCACGGCGAGTCAACATCAAAATTGATGTTTGTCAAAACTGATGTTCAGCGAATCCGCATTCCATCCTGGGGTCCGCTTAGTGTCCGTTCAAAAACAAATTCCGATTTCCCCCAACCCGAAGGGTTGGCAGAAGGTAGCCGGTGGTCGTTCGGGGCGGAGGGGAACGACCACCGGGCAGGGCGTCCGCTGCCGATCGCACCCCGGAGGGGTGCCAGAACATAATGTTACGATTACGCCTCGCCTTCGGAACTTATTCTTGCACCAACCCTTAGCGTCGCGTCGCGGCCAGGCTGGCCTTTCTGGTGTGTTTCAACACATAAGGTTCAGCCAGGCCGTAGGGCACGGTCGAGTAGCTGTCACCGGCGGGCGGGCCTGAATTCGGGGCGTTCTGGAAAGCGCTGGGCCCGGCGGCCCCGAGCGGAGGATTGCCATGGTGAGGGCCCAGGGTGTTCTTGAGGGTGCCGATGACCGTCACCTCGACGTCGTTGTCGCCGGGTTCAATCCATTTTGTCACGTCGCATTCCCAGGGCGGGGCGTCGATGTAGCCGAGGGTCCTTCCGCGGACGCTGACTTTGGCCACACTGCCGTACCAGCCGCGGAGGGCCACCGCATAACGGCCGGTCTTTTGGCCGACCTGGAAATGCTCGCGATAAGCCACTCCGCCGCCATAGAAGGGAAGGCCCTGCGAATTCCAATTGGTCCCGAGCTTCAGGGGCTGGTCCGGGACGATGAGGAATCCCTGGTCTGCGGGTTTCAGGGCGAAGTCGCCCAGGACGTAGGCCGGCTCCAGTTCATGGTACATCGTGAATGGGGATGCCTTGATCGTGACGACATTTTCGCCCGCGCGCGCCGCCGACGCCAATGGGATTTTGCCGAAGGCCTTGTCGAGCCACCAGGCCTTTGGGGTGGGCGTGACGGCCTGGCCGTTGCAGGTGATAGTGTAGAGGTCGGCACGCTCGATGACGATGGCGAGGTTGGCCGGCGGGTCTCCCCGGAGTTGGAAGTGGTAGCTGGCCTCCAAACCGCTGCCGGAGGGAAACTTCTTGGAAATCAGCTCGTCCTTGAACTGCACTGCGCTGTCCCAAGGATTGCGTTCGAGGCCGTTTTTCTGCCAGGCAAACTTGTTGGCCTGGTAAAAGTAGAGACCCTGCCGGGTTTCCCCCCCGGCGGTGACATCCATGTAATCCAGCGTGAGGACATTGGGCGCGAGACGCCGGATTTCAGGGGCTTGGGCGGCGTGGATGACCGCGAGTGTTTCCGGGGCCGGTTGGCTCGGGAGGCTGGGTTGACGGGACAGGAACAACAGGAGGCTGCCGGAGGGGGGCAGGTTGAAGCGGGTCTCGATGCCCTGGCCCTGTGCCGCGAAGGCCTGCGGTTCGGTCTGGCCGGTGTAAAGGTCCCAGGCCTCCACGCCCTTGAGATTGGATCGGATGACGCCGGTCGAGGGCGCCTGAATGCTCGTATTGACCAGGAACAGGAGTTCGCCGTCGTCGAGCCGGCGTCGATGGTGAAAGAGGATGCCGCCGTCGGCCTTGGAGCGTGTAATGACCAGGCCGGCCGGGACAAGCTGTTTTGGCAGGTCTGCGGTCTCGACCCTCTTCCAATGGTCTGACCCAGCCAGGGCCGCCCCCGCCGGTGAGAGGCTGCCATCGATCCTGGCCGGCGGCTCTCCGCAGCTCAACACGGTCCCGCCCGCTTGCTCGAAGGCGGCCAGCAATTCGACGGTCTTGGCATTCAAATTCTCGGTCATGGGCGGCAGGACCACCGTCCGGTAATGGCGCCGTCCGACCTTCAGGCCGGCAGAGTCCGCCGAACCGTGCCGGGCCAGGATGTCTTCGCAGCCCAGGTCGTATTCGACCTGGGCGGCTTCGAGGGCCATGATGAGGTCGAAGCAGCTCTTGCCCAGCTCGTCGAGCTTTGCGCCGGCGGCCTGGTACATCCAGGCGGTGGTGGTCGGCTCCAGGACGAGCACCTCGTTCACCTGTTCGCCCTGGGAGAGGGCCGCCGAGAGCCGGGCGAAGTACTGTGCCAAGACGTGATAGCCCTCCCACCACGGTTCGTGGTAGGAGAAGGACTGGGGATAGTCGCATTTGCGGGCGCCGCGAAGGGTGATGTAGGAAAGATGCTGGTTCAACGTGTTGACCCCGAGCACCTCGAGCCAGTCGCCGATGCGCTTCATGTCCTGGAAACGGAAGTCCCAACCGCTGGCGCCGTAGGCCTCGCAGAGGGTGCGCGGCTGGCCGATTTGGTTGGCGACGCTGGAGAGTTCCCTGACCATCCGGGCGTTGCCGAATTGGGCGTGGGTATGTTCGGAGTATTGGTTCCTGAGGCAATCGATGCCGGGCCGTTGGGGCCAGGCGTACATGGACATGTTGTCGGGCACGTCAGCGCAGTCGGGCCATTGGTGGTCCCAATAGTGGCCGGTCCATTCGAGGTGATTGCTGGCGCAGTAATCGTGGTAGGGCTTTGACCAATGCTCGATGAACTGCTCGTTGAGCACCTCGTAGTAGTTGTGCCGGACCTTCCGCCAATCCCCCAGGGGATAGTTCAGGCTGGGCAGGTGCTCCAGGAGGCTGTAGCCCCAGCGTTTTTCAAACTCGCGCGGCAGGATTTCGCTCCAGGCGAAGGTGCCGGCCATTTCGGTGGCGCGAACGTTCGGCTCGTCCGAGAACACCCCCGGCACATGCCGGCCGAACTCGCTGCCGATCTCGCGGCGATAGGCCTCCATGGTGACCTCCAGGAATTTCTCCGTCACCCCGGGCGAGAGCAGGTTCACATACCAGCGGTCGCCGAACCAGGGCGATTTGGGGGCGCGCATTTCGGTTGCGGCCAGGTACCGCCCCTCGGCCAGGGGTTCGCCCGCCTTGGCCTTGGCCGTCACATCCTCGAAGTTGTCCCCCTGGCAGCGATAGAGGCCCACCAGGTTGTCGGACCAAGAGGGCGCTGTCCTGGTGTCGAGGAATTTGAGGCCGCGTCCCCGGGACTCAGGCATCACTTCGGGCACCCAGCCGCCGGCGAAGCCCGAGGGATAGGAGTTCTCGTCGTAGATCCACACGTTCATGCCCAGGCGTTGGGCTTCATCGAGCGCCGCCTTCCAGAGGCCAAACCAATCCTTCGACAGATAGGGCGTCATCAACCCCGGCCGGGGATGCACCCAGACCTGTTTGACCTTTTGGCCGGCCAGGTCGCGGAGGGTCTCCCGCACCTGCCGCTCGGTGAGCAGGTCGTTCCACACCCAGAGCGGGCCGGTGCTGTACTGGCGCGGCGGGTCCTTGAAGAGCGCCTTGGCCTGGGCCGACTCAGTGGCGCCGCACAACGGCGCGGCGCCCAAAACACAGACCACAGCGGCCATGGCCGCCAGCCGCGGGACGGCAGAATGCGAAACCCACCATCCGAACGTTTGCCGAGATTTCATAAGCGCACTCACTCTGCCACAGAAGCGGCTCCTGGATCAAGCCCCGGCGCGCGCCGTTCGCACGCATTGGGGTCGTATCTAAGCTTTAGATACGACCCCGGTTTTCCGCCTCAAGAAAGGCGGCCGCCAGCCGATATTGAGCTTGTGCCGCGAACCATCATTGACGCTGCCACGGGGGATCTTCCCGCCCCGGCGCCGGAGGCCGCTCTATCCCGAAAAGAGAAGCGGATACGCACCGATTTAGGGCTGGCCCTCATTGACGCCGTGCGCGCCCCCGGTGAACGGTTGACCTTGGAAGAGATCGCAATCTGGTGCGACTGCACGCCGCAGAGAATTGGAGAAATCGAACGAAGAGCACTTGCAAAGCTCCGGCGCCGGCTCAGGATGTTGAAACTGGACGACGTGGAGGTGCTGCGGGCGTTCTGTAAATGAAAGGCGGGCTGCTTCTTCATTTGCTCCACAATGAGGCCGCTGGCGGCCGGGAGTTGCTGGCGCGTGATGCAGGCGACGCTTTTGGCTGGTGCCAGAGGAGGGATTTGAACCCCCGACCAAAGGCTTATGAGTCCTGCTCGCAAAGTGATGTTTGCCCTTTGTTTATAGGGGTTTGAGCGATTACAAAAAAAGGTTGCCTTTGCGGTTGACATGGTTTCGGCAATGTGGTAGAATGGGGGACAATGAAAACGTCATTGCAGCCTAAAACCGTGGCAACCCCCGAGGCAACCGGGGAGAACATAATCCCCTTTGCGCTCGCCCCAAAGCCGCAGAAGCAGCTTGACCAGCGATTCAAGATCAAGCCTTTCGTCAACCCGCGCACGCACACCCCGAGCTGGCGCGTGGAAGGCATCAAACGGGACGGGACGCGCATCCGGGAGAACTGCGCCGATGAAGCCAAGGCCCGATGCCGGCAGATTGAACTCGAAACCGAGTTTTTGCAGGGCCATGTGGAAACCGCCGTCCGGGCAACGCGGCTCACCCAGGAACAAATCGCCCTTGCCGAGTCCGCCTTTGCGCGGCTGGATGCCGAGCAGGAGTTGGTTATGGCGGTGGATTATTGGCTTAGGCATGGCCGACAGAATGCCGTTGCCGAGTCGCCCCGGCTCGATGAAGCGTTCGCCAACTTCTGCACGTGGCTGGCCGGCACTGCCGAACTGCGCGAGTTGAGCCGGGCCAACCTCCGGCGCCGTGTGAATGTCTTTGTCAATTCGACAAGCAACGTCCGAGTCTGCGACGTGACGCCGGAGGCCATTGAAGCATTCCTGGCAAAGCGCGACGTTTCAGGCACGGCAAAAGACAACGACCGCCGCGCCGTGAGTCGGTTCTTTTCATGGTGCATCGAACGCCCTCGCCGGTGGACGGCGAGCAACCCTTGCCGAGAGATCCGCGTGAGCAGGGGAGAGAAACCTGCACCGGAGATCCTCTCCCTTGAGCAGTGCAAAGGGCTCCTCAAGGCCGCAGAGAATCACAAGGGCGGCCGGCTTGCGCCCTACGTTGCGGCTTCGCTCTTCGCTGGCCTTCGCCCCTGGGAAGTCCAAAGCCTCAAGTGGGACCAAGTGAATCTTGCGGACCGAGAGATCCGGCTCGAGGGAACACAAACCAAAACGGGCAACCCGCGCGTTGTCACAATCTGCGAAACCCTCGCCCGATGGCTCAAGGCATACCAGGGCGTCCCGTTTTACGCAGAGAACTGGCGGCGTGACTTTGACGCCATCAAAGAGCAAATCGGTTTCGGAACACCGACCGAGGCACAGCGCAGTCTGAAACCCTGGACGGTGGACATTTTGCGGCACACCGCAATCTCGCACTACTTCCGCAAGACCGGAAGCTACGGCCAGACGGCAGAGCAATTCGGCAACTCGGAAGCAATCATCAAAAAGCACTATCAGGGCAGAGTGAGCAGCGAGGATACGAAAGCCTTTTACGCTCTGCTCCCGATGAAAGGAGGCCGGAAGTGAGAACGAAAAACAAAGTCACGAAGGAAATGGCCGGAAAGCAACTTTGCGAAAAGCTGATGCTTGCATCGGACGGCAGACTTTGGAAAGAACGCGCGTTTGCGCACCGGGTTTACACATGCAAGAAGCATGATGTTGTTGGCGGAATGTTTCGCTATCACATTGACCAAGCCTACGAAAAACGCGACGGTTCTTTTTTCCGTGCTTTGGCAGAAGCGTTTGAACAGCGGGGAGAAGTTGACCCGATTAGGTCTTACTGCTTTCAGAAAATGTTGTGTCGAAGACCGGGCGAACTTCCGACGCGTGCGCAACTCGTGCGTGAACTTATTCAGCTTGGGTTCAAGGAGCGTGGCCTTCGCAGGGCTGTCGAACGGGCTTGCGATGATTCGGAGTTGACAATTCCCAAAGGTAAGGCCGGAAGGCCCCGGAGCAGACGGTAAATTGCGACAATTATCCCGCCTGTTTGCGCGGTTTCGCCATTCCGTTTCTATGCTATAGAAGCGGAAATATGGCAGACATATTAAATCAAACGGCGCGGCTGGCGACACTCGACCAGCTTTGCGAGACCACAATTCCAGCGTTCATTTCCCCCATCCCTTCACGGGACACCCTGCGGGCTTGGTTCGACCAGGCCGGCGTGCCACGCTTCAAGAGTAACCCTACGGCCAAGCGCGGCGGGGGGACTGTGTTCTATTCCGTGGCTGGGGTGGAGAAGCTTTTCCGCAATCACACCTTAGCCCCGGCGTGACGTGAGGCGCCAGCCCGAATACTGGGACGATCACGAGCCCTGGGTGCTCGATAGCTTCCAGCCCGAGGCCATCCGCATCCGGGTAAATGAAGCCCTTGCACGCCTAAGCAAAATTCCCGCCGCCGGCTCGCAACCAGCAACGGGAAAAGTTCTCTCAGTCGATGAGCAGTCTCTCACAACCGCCGCCCCCTGTCAAGCCCAGAAGCAGGCCGAGTGACGATGGCCGGTTCATCTGGCTTTCTTCCCTGGCTGCCGAGCGCATCGTGAACGAACTCGGCCAGACTCAGGCCGCATTCGGCATGGCTGTTTACGTCGCGCTCTGCCGACTCTCTTCACGCGAAAAGAATTCCCCGGAAGTGCGGGCCACCATTGGCAAAATCGCGGGCATGGCGCGCGTGGGCTATCGGACAGCTTTTGACATCCTTAAAGCCCTCGAAACCATCGCCCGGGTCATCAAGATTACGGCCGGAGAACGCGCTCCCGGTCATACCGTCCAACCGCCAAACACCTACACTTTGCTGGCGTGCAGGCTGCACAAGGCGCAGTCTGCCAGACTTCCTATTGCGCAGTCAGCAGACTGCGGGGGAAGAAGCCCGTCCCCCGCAGAGAATCCGAAAGACTCTGCCTTTGGCAGAGAGGATAAGAAAAAAGAAGGCAATAGCGGCTCTGCGCTTGACGCGCAGCCGCTACCTTCTTTTTCAAAAGAAGGTCCATTCGGTGACGTTGGCGACTGGAGGAGACCATGAGCCCAGAGGCCGAAGCGCGGAGGGCCAAGCAGCGCGAGCGGCATCTGGCGGCGTTCAGAAATTCTCTGCCAGTAGTTTACCGGGACTTCTACATCCGCTGCGCTCCAAATCCCGCACTGTGCGAATACCTGTTGAAGTTCTGGCGGACATGCGCAGTCGGCCCCGATGGTAACGACCTGCCGGAAGCGTTTGGGGATGGCAATCCAACTGGATTGCTCTTATTCGGCCCACCGCGCAGCGGAAAAACGCAAATCGCGTGCGAACTGACACGCCAGCGGATTAAAGACCCAGAGGACTATGCGGATGCTCGATTTATTGCTGCGGTTCAATGGGGCTGTGAAACAAGTCGGCGTGCAAAGGACTGCGAGCTTGATAAATGGGTGACGGACCAAATCGGCTTTGCATGGAGAAACGATCTCGACTGTGCGTATCTGGTCATCGACGACATCGACAAAACCAAGTTCACACCCACAGTAGAATCGCAACTTTTCAACTTGATTGAGAGCGCAACGTCCAACGAGATCGTTCTGCTTGTAACAACCAATTGCACGGCGGCTGCGCTCGTAAACAGATTCAGCGACAGGGCAATCGCTAAAGCCATCGTTGGAAGGCTGCAAGAATTTTGCAAGCCCGTCAACATGGGCATCCACATGGAAGGCAAAGCATGAACCGCAAACACTCACATAACCTCGACACGGCACGCATGATGCCGCCACTGAGGCATAAACTCGACGGGCAACCGTTTGACCTGGGCGCATCCCAAGTCCTCAAGTGGATTGCAGCGCAACCGCAGTTGCAAGCCTGGCTCTTTGAACGACTGCGCAACCGCAAGCTGATTGTGTTCGACAGTGCAGCGCAGAAGTGGCGCGGAAAGGATTGGAAACCATGAACACGATTCCCGGCCCTGGGGAAAGGAATCTCTTTTCGCGCGATCTTACCCGGAGGGTAATATTCGGGCGGTGGGCGCCTACAGAAGTAAGCAAAAAAACAACTGTCCTAATGTCCTATGACACATAAACCCAGCACAAAACCGGAAAAAACCCTTGCAGCGCACTGGCGTTGCGATTGTCGCACTGTCCGCCGTTGGCGACATGACGGCGCCCCGTTGAATGACGAAAGCGCAATGCGGACCTGGCTGGCAGGCCGTAGCAAGTTGCCCGATGGAACGGCGCGGCTGCTCCTGGAACACAAGGCGAAGGCCCGCGCCGCCAGTCTGGCGATTGCAGCAGACTCGAAATTGCCGCGTGGCGCCGCTGCCGCGTTGAAACGGCTCGAATCAGGGGAAGTCACTGCGTATGCGGCGCTGCAAACCGCACTCAAGGCCGGCGATGCTGCGGAAATCAAATTCGCCCGCGAAAACTGGCTGCGCACAGGGGAATCGTTGCGCAAATTCGACGTGGCCGTCGCATTGTCCCGCCGTGATTTAGGCGAACTGGTAAACAAATCAGAAATCGCGGATTGCCTCTACTGGCTTGGCGCGCACTTTCAGCACTGGGATCGCGCAGTGCATGAAGCTTGTCCGATAATTACCGGGATGAAAGAGCCGATGGACATCTGGGCAGTGTTCAAGAACGTGAAAGGCGCGTTTCTTTGGGATGCGATTGCCGGCGTGCGGTTATTCAAAGAGGACTTCCCCGATTGGATCATCGATGCTTTCGTGAAAGGACTCACCGGCTATAGCGAGTCGGCTGGAAAACTGGCGCAAACGCATCTTGAGCGGTTTAAGGAATTTGTCGAGTTGCGCTCGCACTCTGCCGCGTTCAATGCCCGTGCATTGATTGAAAAGCGCAACGCTGCACTCGCGCGCTATTATGCGGCAACTGACCCGGCAGAGAAGGCCAAACTTTGGGAAGAGATGAACCGCCATGAATAACATTCAAACGTCTGACAAGTGCAAGACTTGCGGCAAGCAAATTCCGCCGCTCCCGGCCGTCGATGCTTTTTGCGTTGCCTGCCGCTATGCGGGAAGCGGAAAGCCGTCAGAAGAGGCTCCCCCGAGCGAATACGACCTCGCGCTGGACATAGCCGCGGCCCCGGAGCAGCAGCAGGACCCGCTCGTGCGCCTTGCAGAGGACCTGCAGGACCTGGTGGGCGTCCAGTTCCCGGACCTGGGCGCGGCCCTGCGGGCGATTGATGGCGCCGTGCAGGACATGGCCATCCGCCGAGCCGGAGAAGCATTTGGCACCATCCTGGCCAGGCTTCCGGGCGGAAGGCGTGGCGTGGAACTGCGGGCGGCCCTGTTGGGCACGGTGGACGGCGACCTGGCCGGCCAGGCGCGGGCCCTGGGCGTGAGCAAGCAAGCCTTTTCGCTCTCGGTCAAGCGGCTCATGGCGCGAGTTTTCAGAAATGGTTGACCGCTCCCTTATATGTGAGTGGGCGCTATGTTGCGCTCCAACGCAAAACCGACAAATCAATATGAGCACACGGAAAGACGGACTTAACAACCCCTCGCCCGCGCCGGCCCCGGCGCCCCCAACTCGCACGACTCCGGCGATCCCGAAGACGACGCGCGTGAGCGAACCTGCCCCGATAGAACCCAGTAAGGGGAGCGCGCCGCCGCCTGCGACCATCCGGCGCTACGTCCCTGGCACCGGCGCGAGATAAGCCGCAAGTCGGCACTGTAACCCGGACACACATAAAAGCTATGGCCACACAAACGACCGCAGCCGGCGAGCGCCTACTTAACGATTTAGCGCGCCGCATCGCGCAGGAGCCGGACTTCGCCAACGGGAATTCGGCTCAAGGAATCCTCAACGCCGTTTCCGACATGCTTTCCGAGCTCGAAACGAGCGCAATCGTCAACCGGTGCCTGAACACTGAACCCTCGAACGAATGAACGCCCTAAAAGTAATTTTGAACGCGATTCGCCCAAACCGCTATGCAACTGCTGGCCCGCCGCCCCGTGCGCTCGCTCCGGCCCCGGCTGCACGTGCGCAGGACGTGCCTGTGCGCGTGATCTCCGTGCCCAGTGGCGGGCGGGAATTGAGCGTAGCCACAATGGGCGACCGCCTGGACACTACCCTTGCGCTGCCGAAATCCAGCATCGTGACGCCCCCGATTGAATCCCCGCCGCCAGGATCATTCGAGGAAACCTGGCTGCCGCGCATCGGCTGCGCATTGGCGAAAGGAAAGGTGCGACGCATTGAACGCGGGCCGCAAGTAACAGATGCCACTCGCGCTTACTTGCGCAATGCCGAGCCCGTGATTTTCCCACCTGCGAATGTCATTCAACAATACCATGACGAGGTTTACACACCTTTTTTCAAATTGGAGGCGTTAAAGGAAACGGCGGGCGCAGCGGGAATCCTCGAGGCGATGCGGAGAACGCGCGACGCTCTGCCCGATGCTCTGGCGAAAGGTGAATTGCCGGCGGGACTTGAGGCTCTGGACATGGAATCACAAGGAACACGTAACCGACACGTCCGCGCACAGTGTTCTATAGCCCAGGCACCCCTCACCAAGCGCGCGATTGATACGCTGCAACCCTTCTTTTCGCAAATGGCTGAGAAGGCCCGCCGCATTTGCACAGAGTTGGACGAAGCAGATCGCGCACGCGCCGCGCAATTCGGCACGGAATACAGACCGTCGAACGTGTGTCTTGCGTTGGCCTACCTCGCAATCGTGGAACTGCACCAGCTCGAGGATAACTACATTTCGGGCTATCCGTTTCCGCAACCGCCTGAAACGTTCTTTGGCGTGGCAATGTGGGAACGCAACGCTATCGAGCAAGCTCGGCACGATGCTTGTGTCAGAGCGGTAACACCGCCGGCAGTATCGCCTCGTATGTTAGACCTGGCGCGAGCAAAAGCGATAGAGGATGGCGACAAAGAACGCGCGCGGCTGGCCCACATTGAAGAAGTAAAACGCATTTCCGCGTTCAACGATGAATGCAGGATCTCCGGGGAAAAAGAGAGTGCGCGGAAGCGGGCCGAGCGGGAGGCGGCCCAACGTCCGATGAAGGTCGTTATCACAAATCAGCCTTGAACGCCACGATTCATTCTTGCGCTATGCTCGCCCTGTCGAGACACTATGCCGCAAGGGCCATCCAAGGTGGCGGGCCTACAGCTTGCACCCGCTGCCTGGCCTTTGCGGCTTCTGCCAACCTTCCCCCGCGCTCCGCTCTGGCCGTGCTGGCCGTGGCGAAGCGGTTTCCGGATAACGTCAAGGTGAACGCCTTTCTTCTCAATCTCGCAAGGCTATGCCCCCCGGTTCTATAGCAATGCCGCCGTGGTTTAGCGTGTCACGCGACGGCGATACCGCGGCTGTTTTCATTGGCGACGAAATCGGCATCGGCGCGACGGCTAAGGATCTGATTGGCCAGCTTGAAGGCGTGTCCCGCGTGGACCTGGCCATTAACTCTCACGGCGGCGACAGCGAGGCCGCACTGCAAATCATGGACAGTCTCAAGGGCCGGACGCCCGAGGCCACGATAACCGGCGCCTGGCAGAGTGCGGCCATCACCCTGGGAATGTGCGCGGACAGAATCAGAATCGAGGCCGGCGCCGAGGTTATGATTCACCGGCCCTGCCTTTGGGTGTATGGGCAGGCCGGCGACTTGCGCCAGAGTGCCGACCGTCTTGACCGAATCGAGGCCCGGGTGCGCGATCTGCTCAAGGTTCGCATCGGGCAAGAAGCCGCTGACAATGTGCTCGGTCCGTTTGACACGCACCTAAATGCGCTTCATGCTATTAGCCTTGGACTGGCTGACGAGGTTTTTTCACTGCCCGCCATGCCGGAGGCTGTCAACCCACCGGCTCATAATGATGCAGCGAACGCCGGGCCAGAGGATGCGGAGGCCCTATTCTTCCTCCTTCGCGCCTTTGGCCCGGTGACTGTCCAGGACCGCGCCCGCTTCGCACACGCTCTGGCATCGTGGGCATTCTACAACTCGCGCACAGCATGACCTTCTCCCTCTGCCGGCGCGCTCGCGGCTCCTTTCCCCGGTTCCGCTTCACCGGGGTTTCATCCCGTGAGCCGCGCCGGCAGCAAAAAGAACGTGAATAGTTTTCTCCAGGACTTGCTCTGGCCCTTCCGCTACGGGCCAGTGTGGTTGCAAATCCGCTGGATTCACGTTGCGGTTGCTTTTCACAAGTTGCCGCTCCGGTTGCGGCTGCACGCGAAACTCGCGTGGCATCGCTTCCGCCTCGCCGTGCCGCGTGGACGTGTGCGGTTGCGCACTTGGCGCGACAACAACCGATGAACTTTGAGATTCAACTTGCCGCCGCCGTGGCCGTGTGGAAGCTCCCGAGCGGATCTGCAGTGACTGGGGCCAGAATTCAGTTGACACACGGCCAAGGGTTGCGAGGATTTCCGAAATCGGAAACCGCTGGCTTAACTATTGCATGGCAGCCATCACAAACTTTAACTGTTCGACGCACGCCAAAAGGCGTATTGAGGAGCGCGGATTGTCCCTTGACGAGATGAAAAACGTTCTCAAATATCCCGATTCAAAGCGGTGGCAATACCGGGGTGAGCATGGCGGTGTAGTTTTTCGCTTTGCAAAGGCCGCTGGCGGGCGTAAGCTCACAGTGGTTGCGGAAGTGAAGAAGTCGGATTGTTGGATTTTGACGGGCTATTATGAATGAACTAAACCGTCTCGTGTTGAAGGCAAAGGCAAGGCCCGTCGTCGAAATCGACCCGGCGTGCCATGCGGTTTACGTTCGCTTTTCGTCCGCGAGGGTTCACAAGACCCTGTCCGATGACCGGGCTGGTGCGGTATTGGCGGTCGATCTAGACGCCAAGGGCCAAATCATCGGTATCGAGCTTGTTGGGGTGCGGAAGATTAGCATCGAGGAAATCCGGCAAGCCCTACCAGATCCCCTCAAGACCATTGATTTTGAACGAGCGACATTTACGCCCGCCGCCGCCTATCTAAGTCAGCCTGCCGCCGCATAAGGCCAAGCCGCGTTCGCCTCTGCCCGCGCCTGGCACCGGGCGAGGCCGGGCAGGGTGAACGGACCTTCCCCGGACCCTGGCTCGCCCTGCGGCATCCCGCCACGTCCACGTCGACCGGGAGCGACTCAAGGATTCGCCCTGCCCGGCTGCGCTGCGCTGGCGCCCTGGGGCGATTCGAGGCCGGCGAGGGTGTCCATACCCGGCGAGGCCCCGGACCGCCCTGGGGCATTCTGGCGAGGCCGGTTGCCATCGGTTGCCATAAAACGCCAGTTTCGGCCCTATTGGCCAAGATTCAACCCGATTGGAAGGCACAAGGCCAAAAGTGGGTTTCACCCTTTGTTTATGCGGGTTTTATGGGGTTTTTGGCTGGTGCCAGAGGAGGGATTTGAACCCCCGACCAAAGGCTTATGAGTCCTCTGCTCTACCCCTGAGCTACTCTGGCAACCCTATGGATAAAGGCGATCCTTCAAAGTCCGCGGTTGGGCGGGTCAGCATCGCCTGCACCACGCCAAGACTGTAGCCGACGCCCAGGCCGCGCGGCAAGTCCCGAGAACGGAAATCAAGTCCGGCAAGCTCCTGACCCCTGGCGAA
>Ga0326727_10003386_pt1 | contig 51069 bp, 35 predicted proteins | sample MB2enrmetagenome_FD_207643 | JGI IMG/M metagenome (GOLD analysis project Ga0326727, IMG submission 207643) | Lab enriched peat soil microbial communities from McLean, Ithaca, NY, United States - MB29MY | ecosystem: Environmental > Terrestrial > Soil > Wetlands > Peat | place: USA: New York...
TTGGGTGAAAGCAAACAATGGGAAATGGCGGCAAGGCAGGAAATTGCCCCCGGTTGGACCTTCCAAGCCGGGGTGTGTGGGTTCGATCCCCGCCTCGCCTGCCATTTAGCCTCAACGTTCTAGGGCGACTCTACTCTTGCCTCCCGATCTAATCCCCAGGAACTTGCAGACCGCCGCTCCCGGCGATGACTTTTTGTAGCCCGCTTAGTTGCCGGTCGCAGCCAGGTTCCCGCCGCCGGGAAGGCCGGGGGTGACGGGTATCACTGCGTTGCTCCTCTGGCGACGTGTACGTTAATGCGGGCTTTAGCGGTGTTTTTGGAGGGTCGAGGGAGTAGGTCCTAGGTCCTAGGACGGGCAAAAGTAGGGTTGAAAGCTTCGATTGCGGTACATGGCGGAGGCGAAGGGATGGGGGACGCGGAGAAGCGGGACCGGGGCTTGCTGCGGGTGGATACGGAGGAGTGCAAGGGTTGCGGGCTGTGCGTGGAGGCCTGTCCGCCGAAGGTGATCCGTTTAAGCGAGCGCATGAATCGCTACGGCTACCGGACGGCGATGTATTTGGGCGCCGGCTGCACGGGCTGCGGTATCTGCTTCATGGCCTGCCCCGAGCCGGGGGCGATCACGGTGCTGCGCCGGGCGAATCCCAAAGCCGGCGAAGGACGCGCGCCGAATTCGGATTTGGGTTCGGCCATGGAGGCGGCGATTCCATGCGCAAGCAACTGATGAAGGGCAACGAAGCGATCGTGAAGGCCGCAATCCTGGCTGGATGCCGCGCCTTCTATGGGTACCCCATCACCCCGGCAAGCGAGATTGCCGAGACGGCTGCCAAATACATGCCGCTGGCCGGCGGCATCTACCTGCAGGCCGAGAGCGAAGTAGCCGCGATGAACATGATCTACGGCGCAGCTTCAACGGGTGTGCGGGCGATGACGGCGTCGAGCGGGCCGGGGATAAGCCTGATGCAGGAGGGCATCAGCTACATGGCGGGCGCGGAGCTGCCCTGCGTAATCGCGGATATTACCCGCGGCGGGCCGGGATTGGGGAACATTGCCGCCGAGCAGGGCGACTATCACCAGGCGGTCAAGGGCGGCGGCCACGGCAATTACCGGACCATCGTCTTGGCGCCCGACTCCGTGCAGGAGATGGCGGATCTGACCGCGCTGGCCTTCGAGCTGGCCGACCGGTACAGGAACCCGGTAGTCCTGCTGGCGGATGGATTCATCGGTCAGATGATGGAGCCGGTGGAGTTTTCACAGCAGGCAATCGTCCCGCCGCCGCCGGAGTGGGCCATCTTGGGCACCCGGGAGACGCGCGGCAATCTGATCACCTCGCTGCATCTGAACTGCGATGATATGGAGGCGCATTTGCTCCATTTGGAGGCCAAGTATGAGCTGGCCCGGCAGCGCGAGCCGCGCGCCGAAGAATGGCGCACGGATAGTGCGGAGATTGTGCTGGTGGGCTACGGGATTGTGGGTCGGATTCTGAAGGCCGTGGCGGTCGAGGCTCGCGTCGGCGGACTCAAAGTGGGCGTGCTGCGTCCGATCACGCTGTTTCCATTTCCTAAGCTGCATTTTGAGCGGCTGGCCGAGAAGGCGCGTGTCTTTGTGGTGGTGGAAATGAGCAACGGGCAGATGCTGGAGGATGTGCGCCTGGCTCTGAATGGTACCCGGCCGGTGGAGTTCCTCAGCCGCCTGGGCGGCATTGTGCCTTCGCACGAAGAGGTGCTCCGGTTTGTGCGCGAGCAGGCTTTGCATCACCTGCCAGCCATGGAGCCGGAGGAGGAGCGGCTGGCCAATGTCTAGCGAGACGGTCCCTGAATACACGGTGGCGCACGCCAAGGCAAAGTCGTTCTATGCGCGCTATGAGCGCAAGGATGACTTGCAGCATCAGACTCACTTTTGCCCAGGCTGCGGCCACGGCATCGCCCACAAGCTGCTGGCGCGGGCCATCGATGAGCTGGGCATCCAGGACAGAACCATCCTGGTTGGCCCGGTGGGCTGCGGGGTGTTCACCTACAACTACTTTGACGTGGGCAATATCTCGGCGGCGCACGGCCGCGCGCCGGCGGCGGCCACCGGAGCCAAGCGGAGCCGGCCGGAGAGCATCGTCATCAGCTACCAGGGCGATGGGGACCTGGCGGCGATCGGCTCGGCGGAGATTCTTCATGCGGCCAATCGCGGCGAGAATTTCACAGCCATCTTCATCAACAACGCGGTCTACAGCATGACCGGCGGACAGTCGGCGCCGACGACCCTATTGGGCCAGAAGACCACCACCACCCCGAATGGACGGCAGGCGGCGACCGAAGGCTATCCGCTGCGCGTGTGCGAGTTGCTGGCCACGCTTGAGGCGCCGGTCTACATCGAGCGTGTGGGGCTGGGCGGCAATAAACAAATCGCCCAGGCCGCGCGCGGGTTGCGCCGGGCGGTCGAGAGCCAGGTGCGCGGATTAGGATTCTCGCTGGTCGAAGTGCTGTCGCCCTGCCCCACGATATGGAAGATGCAGCCGGTGGAGGCGCAGCGCTGGGTGCGCGATGTGATGGAGAAGACGTTTCCGCTGGGGGTATTCAAAGATCGCACCAAGGAGTCGGAGCCCCGGCGGTTGCCGGATGCGGGGCTGGCGCTCGAGGAGATTCCGCGCATTCTCGGCGTTGACCCTGGGAGCTTTTCGGAAGGCCATCCGGTGGCGAATGGGGCGGCGGATTTGGACATTCGCGTGCGCGCCGCGGGCTTTGGCGGGCAGGGAGTGCTGTTGCTGGGCGAAGTGCTGGCCGAGGCGGGACTGGACGCCGGCCTGGAAGTATCGTGGCTGCCATCCTATGGACCGGAGATGCGGTCGGGCACATCGAACTGCCACGTGCGGATTGCCGGCCGATCGATCGATTCGCCGCTGGTGACCGAGCCTACCGTGCTGGTGGCGATGAATGAGCCATCGCTCAAGAAATTCCAGGCGAGCGTGCGCCAGGGCGGATGGATTCTCTACAACGGCGAGAAGCTCCCCGAGGGTTGCGGGCGGACGGACGCGCATGTGCTTGCCCGGCCCTTTACGCGCCTGGCCGACGAGCTGGGCGACGCGCGCGCGGGCAACATGATTGTGCTGGGAGCGCTGCTGGAGATTGCATCCGTGCTGCCGGAGGCCAGCGTCGCCGCCGCGCTGCGACGGCTCGTCAAGAATCCGAAGTGGGTGGAGCTGGACGAGCGCGCGCTGGCGCGGGGACGAGAGTTGTACAGGGAATCGGTCGCCGCGGCCAGTGTGCACTGACGCCGGTTCTTGCGAAGGCAATGAAGATGGCCCGCGAGGCCAGGCCGTGTGAGATTTGTTCGTGGCTGGGAGTTATGCTGAAGTTACCGATTCAAACCTAGATTTGTATGTGCCCTATTAGCCGGGGGTGGGTTGGGGTCGGGGTTGTGATTTTAATCACGTCGTTAAACAGTCTAAGGAGGGATGAAATGGCGTTATTGAATGTCGAGACATTTGAAAGGCGTTGGTCTTATTTGCTTTTTGTTTTGGGTAGTGCGTTGTTATTTCTTACATTCGTTCTCTTTTTGCCGACAACAGCGACTGCCGAAGTATTACCCTTGCCGTTTCTTGTAGTCTTATTTTGTCTCGTTATATATGCGGGAGAGTGGAGTGAAATACTGAGGGCACGCCTCATAGTGGTCGGATTGCCACATTCGCGATGGCTGATCGCTCTCTATGGCCTATTCGTATACATTGCATGTTTCCTCCTTTCTTACTTCGTCTCCAAAGGTCGATTCCTCGCACCAGGGCTGTTCGTGCTCTTGAATTTGCCGCTAGTTATTCTTAAGGAGAAACCCAGCGTACCGGATGCCTTGCCCCTGACCGGGGCGGGTGGCCCGGGTCTGGCTAACACAAAATGAGAAAACGGAGAGTGACCAATGAAGAAGGCCGATAGCATTCATCTTTTGAACAAGGCGGTCGCCGACGAGTTGCAGGCGGTGCACCAGTACATGTACTTCCACTTCCATCTTGACGACCAGGGACTCAAGCCCCTGTCGCAGCTTTTCAAGAGGATAGCCATCCAGGAGATGGGCCACACGGAGCTGCTTGCCGAGCGAGTGCTGTTTCTCAAAGGGGAGGTCGAGTTGGTCGCGGCCGGTCCGGTGGAGAAGATCGTCGACCCTGAGGCCATCCTCGTGAAAGCCATGGCGATGGAAGAGGCGAGCGCACACTTCTATAACCAGGCCGCCATCGAATGCGGAGCGAAGGCGGACGCGGCGACGAAGCAGATCTTCGAACGGCTGGTTGGCGAAGAGGAAGGCCACTTCGACCTGTTCGATAAGCAGCACGACAACATCCAACGATTTGGCTTGAGCTATCTGGCTCTGCAGTCGTTTGGCGGCGGCGCGCCGGAAGGCGCTCAGAGCGCGGAGGAGTAGCCGCGCAGGCGCGGATCAGGCGGGAGAGAAAGCCAGCCAAGGGCTTCTGGATGATGATCGTCTTCCAGAAGCCGTCGACCGGTAAACCCGACACCTCGCCACCCGCCTGGACAACAAGTACAGTTAGTTCATCGTCAGCATTTGCATTTGGATTAATCGAAATTCCCTGAAATCATGGGACCGCACTTCATCGGGCGCGGGTATCTGAAACAAGACTGGGCGCCCCACCTGGGCGTCCTTTGGGCACCGCGTCCTTGTTTTTGCGGCTAGGGTGGAATTCCCTGCCGCGCTCAAACCCCCTGTGCGACATCATCGAAAGGACTGCTGTTGGCGAAGTTGATTCCTTGATGAACGAGGTACGGCAACCTCGCCGGCGCCGGTCGAAACGGGTCGAGGGCGCGGATAATCGGAAGTGTGGAGAATGCGAGCAATCACTGCCTCCTGAAGGACTACCAGGCGTATCTGCGCGTGGAGAAGGGGCTGCGCCCGCTCACCTGCGAGGCTTACGACGGCGATCTGAAGACCTTTGCCGAATTCATCGAGGGGTGCCACGGCGTGCTTCTGACGGCGGCCCAGCAGGATGTGGCGGGGTTCCTGGAACACTTGCGGGCGCACGGCATCGACTCGCGCTCGGCGGCGCGCAAGCTGAGCTGCCTGCGCGGCTTCTATAAATGGCTGCTGCTGGACCGCCGCATCCATCACGATCCCACCGTGAATATCGAATCGCCCCAGGCATGGAAGGTTCTGCCCAAGTCGCTGGCCGAGCCGGAGGTGGCGGAGATGCTGGAGCGGGCGGGCATGAATGCATCGCATCCGCAGGCGCAGGCTGCGGCGCTGCGCGACCACGCGATTTTGGAGCTGCTGTACGCTGGCGGGCTGCGCGTCTCCGAGGTCACGGCACTCTCCACCGGCGATCTCGGCCTGGACGCAGGCCGCGTGCAGGTGCGCGGCAAGGGCGACAAGGAGCGCATCGTGCCCCTGGGCCGCGCGGCGATCGAGGCTCTGGAGAGCTATCTGCGCGAGGGCCGGCCGCACCTGGCGCGCATCAGGTCGGGCCGGAAGACCAACGCGGCGCGCCCGGACGCTGCCCGGCTATTTCTCTCCCTGCGCGGCATGCCGCTGACCCGCCAATGGGTCTGGCACGTGGTCAAGGCGGCCAACGCCGCCGCCAGCCCGCACCGGCTGCGCCACAGTTGCGCCACCCACATGGTGGAGCACGGCGCGGACCTGCGCAGCGTGCAACTGCTGCTGGGCCACGCCGACATCTCCACCACCCAGGTTTACACCCACCTGGCGCTGGGCAGGCTCAAAGCAGTGCACCGCGAGCATCATCCGCGCGGACGGCGAAGGGAACTGGAGGCCGAGGCGACGCCGAGCCCGCGTTTAGCGCCGCAACCAAACTCGCGTCCGATCTCGCGCGGCGGCCTGCAACTTGTGCCGCGGAGGACCCCGGATGGGGATGCGGCATGAGCGAGCCGGCGGTCGCTGCTCCGCCCGCCGCGCTCGCCGCGCTCGCGGCCGATTATCTGCGCGTGCTGGCCAACGAGCGCGGCGCTTCGGCGCACACCCTGCGCGCCTATGAACGCGAACTGCGCGGCTTTGCCGGCTTTATCGCCGGGCGGTATGGCCCCGAGCAGACGGTGGACCTCATCGAGCACACGCACATCCGCGCCTACCTGGGCACGCTGTATGATCGCGGTCTCTCCAAGGCTTCCGCCGCGCGGGCGCTGGCGGCCATTCGCAGCTGGTTCAAGTGGCTGGCGCGGGCCGGTTACCTCGAGCGGAATGCGGCCTCGCTGGTGGCCACGCCGCGGCTGCCCAAGCACCTGCCGCGCGTACCCTCCATCGAGGAGATGAACCGGGTGGTGGACTCGGTGGGCGAAGACGCCGCGAGCTGGCCGGCGCGGGATAAAGCCATCCTGGAGATGCTCTATGGCTGCGGGATTCGCAACGCCGAGCTGACGGGGCTGAATCTGGACGACATTCACTGGGCGAACGAGGCGGTCCTGGTGCGCGGCAAGGGCCAGAAGCAGCGTTATGTTCCCCTGGGCGACGCGGCGGCCGAGGCGCTGCGGAGCTATCTCGCCGAGCGGTCGGCGCGGCTGGCTGCCGACGGCAGCGCAAAGGGACGCGCAACGCCGGCTCTCTTCGTCAATCTGCAACTGTGCGGCCTGGACAAGCCTGGCGGCCAGGCCCGGCTCACCACCCGCAGCGTCGCCCGCATCGTCAAGCGCGTCGCCATCCTGCGCGGACTCTCCGCCGACGTGCATCCGCACACGCTACGCCACGCCTTTGGCACCCACCTGCTGGAGGAAGGCGCCGACCTGCGCGCCATCCAGGAGCTGCTGGGCCACGAGCGCCTCTCCACCACGCAGCGCTATACCCAGCTCACCACGGCGCAGTTGACGGTGGTGTATGACAGGACGCATCCAAGGGCGAAGTAGGCTATCAATCTACCAGCGCTGGTCTCACTGGCAGTTCTCTCGCAGTTCTGCTTCATAGCTTTCTATGTTGGCGCAGAACATCAAGCCAAGTTCGTTCAGCCGCGCATTTTCATCAGATATCGTCTTACCATCGAGACCAGCACGATTAGTGAGGAGGCCGAGTTCTGTAAGCTTTTTTTCATGTATATCAATCAGACCTTGTGAGTCATGCCCGATTGCTTTTGCCATATATGACGCCCAGTATGAATAGCTACGTAAATAGCCTGGATGGGGTGCTTGGATAGCGTAAGCAGTTCTGTTCATGTATACCGTGCTCAGAAGCAGGAGTTCTCCCGAATTAAGCCTCTTGGCGATCTGCCAAAGCTGGTACGCCTTGATCTTCTCTCCGCCCGTGGTTCCAACTTTATTCACCGCAAAAAACATGGCCTTGAGCGCCCCGAGCCGGTCTGCGTCCGGAGATTCCTCGTCGATGATCGTCATCAACTCAACCCAAGTCTGAAAACCATACTTATGTTTTTTATCAGCGAAGTCGTCCGGGATGCGCCCGGCCTCTTGAAGTTTCTTGACCTCCTTGGACCATTGCTCGAAATGTCTTCCCTTCAGCATTGCCTGCACCATCCGCCCGCTGGCGAGAATCCAGTCGGACCTGCCAGCCGCCAGCGCCCCGGTGACCGTCGCCACAATAAAAGGAAGCGGCTCGTCGAAGAAGTCTTCAAGGACGCCGGGCTGCTGAAGCGTTATGATGTCCGAATAATCGCGTGGCTTCGTGATCAACGCTGAATCTTCACCCATGGCATATTCTCCAAGCGGTTCTTGCTTTGAAGTGTAGGGAATATGGCCACACATTCACAATGAGTGGAAGCCTCTTTTGCCTATAATCCGGCCACAGTTTATCATCTGTCGCCCTGCACTTCATTTCGCGCTACAATCTCCGTATGGCACACTCCTACGAGGAAGTTCAACAAATCGCCTGCGAACTGCCCGTGGATCAACGCATTCTGCTGGCCAACTCTCTCTGGGAGAGCGTTGAGCGCGGGGAATTCGACGCGACCGAAGCCGAAGTCGATGCTGCCTGGGACGCGGAGATCGGGCGCAGGGTTGCGGAGATCAAAGCCGGGAGCGCCGTGACGTGCTCGCTCGAAGAGGTCGAGGCCGACCTGCGCGCCATCGTTGGCGCGTGAAGGCTCTTCGGATTCACGAGGGCGCCCGGCGCGAGGCCAACCTCGCGACGGTTTGGTACGCCAAGCACAGCGTACCTTCGGCGCGAAGATTTCGGGATGAGTTGCTTGCGGGCTTCACTGCCGCTGCCGCGGCCCCGCTCCGCTATCCCTCGTATCTGCATGGAACGCGGAGGGTTCTGCTCAAACGGTTTCCCTATTTCATCGTTTTTCTCAATGGGCGGGACCAGGTTACTATCGTTGCCGTTGCCCACGCCAAGCGGCGTCCCGGCTACTGGGCCAAGCGCCTTTAGGCGGCCGCGCCAGATTCTGCAGATCAGCCTTCCGTGCTAACATTGTTATTACGAGGAGGCGCCATGCTCACAAGAATCCGGCGGCTGGGGAACTCGCAGGGGATTCTGATTCCCAAGCCGCTGCTGCAACAGGTGGGACTCGTGGACCAGGCCGAGATGCGCGTGGAGGGGGATGCGCTGGTCTTGCGAAGGCCCAAAGCCGCGCCCCGCGCCGGCTGGGCGGAGGCGAGCAAGGAGCTGGCGGCGGCCGGGGACGACGCCTTGGCGCTTCCCGAGTTTGCCAATGACGCGGACGCGGAGCTGACGTGGTAAAGCGCGGCGAGGTCTGGCTGGTGAATCTCGATCCCACCGTGGGCAGCGAGATTCAGAAGACGCGACCCTGCGTGGTGATCTCCCCGCCGGAGATGCACGACTATCTGCGCACGGCGATTGTCGCGCCCATGACCACCGGGAGCCACCCGGCGCCCTTCCGCATCGCCGTCCGGCATGGCGGCAAGGAGGGTCTCATCCTGCTCGATCAGATTCGAGCGACCGACAAGAGCCGCCTGGTAAAACGCGCCGGCGCCATACCTCCGGCGGCCCTGAGCGCCGCTCTGGCCGCTCTTGGAGAAATCTTCGCCGAGTAGCGAGACCGTTGTGCGCTGGGCGCCGGGCCCTGAGGCTACCGCACGCCTTCCGAACGGGCGCCTCGCCCGCCGCGGCGGGAGACGCGGGAATTGTCCCGAATCTCCACAACATGCACAGCCGCGGCGCCGAAATTCTCCGCTTTTGCGCCTTGTACCCGGCGTCGCCGGGGACTACGCTTCTGGATGAGGCCGGCGCCGGGCCGCTGCCCCCCGGTTGCACAGGACTTGGGGCAAAGCTGGCGGCCCGAGTCCGCGCCGCGCCTGGGGCTTTTGAGCTTTCCACAGGCAATTCCCGGTGTTTGCGAGCGAGATGCGGGAAATGAAAAGAAAATACAAGATATTGTGGTTTGTTGTTGACATGCACAACAGGGCGCGGTATTTTTTCATCTGCGGCTGTTAACGGGTTGTGACGAATCCTGGCGTGAGGAGTCTCCGGCAGTCCGCACAGAGAAGAGAACTCGCGGTCTTCCGTCCCCCGCTTCCCGTTCTTTGCAAGAGATTGACCCCGCACCCTTCCAGGCCGAGTCGCGCCGGATGGGGCAGGAGATGAAACGGCTTTTTGCCGACTGAGAGGATTCCATGAACAAGCCCCAAGTCCAGAACTCCGGCGCTGACCTTCACGCTTCCCGCACCGCCATGGGACTGGAGTTTCCCCGCCGCTTTTCCACCGCGGGCGTCTCCCCTTACGACGAGCTGCAGTGGGAGCGGCGCACCGCCTCCATCACCGATACCAAGGGCAACACCATCTTCGAGCAGAAGGACGTGGAGGTTCCGGCCGACTGGTCGATGACGGCCACCAACATTGTGGCCTCCAAGTACCTGCATGGGAGGATCAATACGCCCGAGCGGGAGACGGGGGTTCGCCAACTGGTGGCGCGCGTGGCGGAGACCATCCGCGACTGGGGCCTGGCCGGCGGCTACTTTGCCAGCGCCGGGGATGCGGCCGCGTTCCATGACGAGCTGGCCCACATGCTGCTGACGCAGAAGGTAGCCTTCAACTCGCCGGTGTGGTTCAACGTGGGCTGCGACCGCCTGGAGCCGGACGCGGAGGGGCAGAACTGGCACTGGGATCCCTCGACCGGCGGTGTGACGTATGCGGCTACCGGCTACCGCAATCCGCAGTGCTCGGCCTGCTTCATCAACGCCGTCGAGGATTCGATGAGCGGCATCATGGACCTGGCGCGGACCGAAGCCCTGCTGTTCAAGTTCGGTTCGGGAACGGGCACGAACTTCAGTTCCCTGCGTTCCAGCAAGGAATCCGTCTCGGGAGGCGGCACCGCCAGCGGTCCCTTGAGCTTCATGCGCGGCTTCGACGCCTTTGCCGGGGTCATCAAGTCGGGCGGCAAGACGCGCCGCGCGGCCAAGATGGCGATTCTGAACGTGGATCATCCAGACATCGTGGATTTCATCGAATGCAAAGCCAAGGAAGAAGCCAAGGCCTTCACGCTGATCAAGGCGGGTTACGACGGCTCGGGGCCGGATTCGGAGGCCTACTCCTCCATCTTCTTCCAGAACGCCAACAACTCCGTCCGCGTCAGCGACGAGTTCATGCGGGCCTACGAGAGCGACGGCGAATTCACCACCTATACGGTGAGGGGCCATGAGCCGGTGAAGACCTACAGGGCGCGCGAGATCATGCGCAAGATCGCCGAGTCCACCTGGCTCTGCGGCGACCCCGGCATGCAGTTCGACAGCACCGTCAACCGCTGGCACACGTCGAAGAACACGGGGCGCATCAATGCCTCGAATCCCTGCTCGGAGTACATGTTCCTGGACAACTCGGCCTGCAACCTGGCCAGCTTCAACCTGCTCAAGTACGTGAACGCGGCGGGAGTCTTCGACATTTCCGCCTACCGGCACTCGATTTCGGCGGTGATTACGGCCATGGAGATTCTGGTGGACAACTCCGGGTACCCCACCGAATCCATCGCCAGGAACTCCCACGACTACCGGCCTCTGGGGCTGGGCTACGCCAACCTGGGCGCCATGCTGATGGCCTTCGGCCTGCCCTACGATTCGGCGGCCGGCCGCGACCTGGCAGCCAGTCTCACCGCCATCACCTGCGGCCAGGCCTATCTGCAGTCTGCCATCATTGCCGCCAACTGCGCGCCTCTCACCTCGGCCACGCCGCTGACGGCCTCCGTCGAGCGCCAGGGCGGCGCCTGCCCCGGCTTCTACGTCAACCGCGAGCCGTTTCTGGGTGTGATCAGGATGCACCGCGCCGAGGTGAACAACATCGGCAAATCGCGCTTGAGCGGCGAGCCCTTCAGCGTGCCGCAACTCGACGCGCTGATCGACGCCAGCCGCGAGTGCTGGGATATGGCCCTGCTCCATGGCGAGCGCTACGGCTACCGCAACTCCCAGACCACGGTTCTGGCCCCCACCGGCACCATCGGCTTCATGATGGACTGCGATACCACCGGCATCGAGCCCGATCTGGCGCTGGTAAAGTACAAGAAGCTGGTGGGCGGGGGGATGATCAAGATCGTCAACAACACCGTCCCGGCGGCGCTCTTCAAGCTGGGATACGACAACGACAAGGTGAACGCCATCGTCAGCTACATCGACGCCACCGGCACCATCGAGGGCGCGCCCGGCATCAAGCCCGAGCACCTGGCCGTCTTCGATTGCAGCTTCAAACCGGCCAAGGGCACCCGCTCCATCCACTACATGGGCCACATCAAGATGATGGCGGCGGCGCAGCCCTTTCTCTCCGGAGCCATCTCCAAGACCGTGAATCTGCCTCACGAGGCCACTGTGGAAGAGGTTGCCGAGGCCTACGCCGAGAGCTGGCGCCAGGGCATCAAGGCCGTGGCCATCTACCGCGACGGCTCCAAAGGCACCCAACCCCTGAACACCAGCATGGACGCCAAGAAGGAGCCTTCGGCTCTGGACGCCGCCGGCGGGCGTGTGCTGGCGCGCCTGGCCAAGGGACAGACTGCCGCCGAGGCCGACCTGAAGGCATTGGAGGCCAAGGCTGGCGAGAAGCTCGATGTAAGCGCGAAGCAGGTGATCGCCGCCGCCGCATCCTTTCAGCGCGCGCTGGATGAGATCGCCAAGGCCAGTGCTGCGCCGGCGCTCGCGTCCTCGGCGGCCATCGAGGCTGAGCAGGGCAAAGATCCGGCCCAGGATCCCAACGCGCCGCCCCGCGCAGTGCGCCACAGGCTGCCGGGCGAGCGCGCATCCATCACCCACAAGTTCTCCCTCGCCGGCCACGAGGGCTACATTACGGTCGGCCTCTACCCCACCGGGCAACCGGGCGAAATCTTTATCAAGATGGCCAAGGAGGGCTCCACAGTCTCCGGCCTCATGGACTCCTTCGCCACCTCGATCTCCATCGCCCTGCAGCATGGCGTGCCGCTCAAGGTGCTGTGCGAGAAGTTCGCCCACACCCGCTTCGAGCCCTCCGGCTGGACCGGCAACCCGCAGATCGGCTACGCCAAGAGTCTGATGGACTACATCTTCCGCTGGCTCCATCTGCGCTTCCTCTCCGGCACGCAGTTGACGCTGTTTGCCGGTCTGGCTCCGCAGGTGTCGCAACTGCCGGCCTCGCCCAGCCTGCTGCCGGAGAACGAACCGGAGGAGGACGAGGCCTCGTCGCAGCGCCAGATGGCCCGGCTGACCGAGGAGGTTGCCAGGCGGCTGAACCAGGGAAGCGGCCAGACGGGCAATTTGTCCTTCAGCGCCACTTCAGGCAACGCTTCGCCCGCGGGCGGAATCGCGCTGGAGGCGCAAACCTGGGAAACGCCGGCCGGCCCCAACCCTGACTCGACGCACGGCCCCGATCTCAAAGACCGCGGCGTCTATCACGCTGCCGACGCCATGCGCGAACTTTACGTGATGAGCGACGCGCCCAGTTGCTCCACCTGCGGCGCCATCATGGTCCGCAACGGCAGTTGCTACCGCTGCATGAGTTGCGGCTCTACCAGCGGCTGCAGCTAGAGCGCAGTAAACTTCATAGGCGGCGGCTTGGCCGGAGCCGGATGCGCGGAATCTCGCGTGATCCGGCTGCATGGAGACTACTGTGTCGGTCTTCAAGCTGGCAGACCGGGGTTCAAGAGGCCCCTGAAAAAAGAATCCTTAGAACAGCCTCCAAAGCGGGCAGCGAGATTACAATCATTTCGATAGACAATGTTCTTCTATTCAGAAACCTGCCCGTCAAGGCTTCGGGCTCACGCCGCGACTAGTGGTGCATCGTCCGCCTCGCTGCGGCTTAATGTGCAACGGGGCTGAGCACCTGCCGCGGGAGCCGGGCGCTCTGGAGTGAGGATCGCGAGATGAAGGAGAGCCAATGCGCATTTGTTTTCTGTTGAAGGTCCGCCAGGAGAAGTTGGAGGAGTACAAAGCGCGCCATGCCCACGTATGGCCGGAGATGCTGGATGCTCTGCGCCAGACCGGATGGCGAAATTACTCGCTGTTCCTCAGGCCCGACGGTCTGCTGGTCGGCTATCTGGAGGCCGAGGACTTCGAAAAATGCACCGCCGGCATGAAGAATTTCCCGGTGAACGCACGATGGCAGGCAGAGATGTCTCCGTTCTTCGAGTCCTTGACGGTGGGCGGCGCCGACGACAATATGAGGCCGCTCACGGAGGTCTTTCATCTCGATTGAAGTATTCTTCGGCCCAACGGCGAAGAAACGATCATGAAATGATCCTGGCGTCCGGGTCGCGCCTCAACCCCGATTGGAGGAAGATCGGGATCGCGCGATCCTCCTGTGCAGGCGAACTCACCGCGCTCACGCACTGGCAAGTTCCGTCTTCCGTTCGCGCTTTCTTCCGGGCCCGCGCACCGACTGCTCCGTCGCCCGTTCGCTCTCGGCGGAGCGCAGATGGCGTTCCATGGCGCTGCGCGCTTCGGCGGCGTTTCCGCTGCGAATCGCCCTATAGATCTCGCGGTGCGCCTCCAGGGAGATCCTGCGGTCCTTGGCGCGCTCCGCGGTCTTGCGCCGTTCTTCGTAGAGCGCCGTTGAAAGCGTCTCCATCAGCGCCGCCAGGATGGGGTTGCCCGAGGCCTGGGCGATGGTGCGATGAAAGCGTACATCGTGGATCAGGTACTGCGCCGGATCGTCGATGGTCGCGTGCATCTCGGCCACTTCCTCGGCCAGCGCAGTGAAGTGCGCTTCGCTTCCGCGCTCGGCCGCCAGCGCCGCCAGACTGGTCTCCAGCAGGTTGCGCACCTCGAACATCTGCCAGGACTTGAAGCCGTGCAGCGCGCCCAGCAATCCCAGCGAGGACTTTCCAAACTCCGCCGGCCCATCGGCTACAAAGGTGCCTACCCCATGGCGAACCTTCATCACGCCCATGGCGGCCAGATAGCCGATGCCCATGCGCAGGCTGGCGCGGCTGATCTTCAGTTCCCTGGCGAACTCCCGCTCCGGCGGAATCCGGTCGCCGGGCTTCAAAGAGCCGTCTTCCATCTTTGCCCGGATATAGTTGACCACCTGCGAGGTCAGTTGAGTGTCGAGGGTCTGCGTCTTGCCGGCTTGCATAGCGACCGAATCCATGACTGCAAATCTACGGCCCATCCCGCATAATGAGGTTAGCACCGGCGGAGCGATTTTACCGCCCAATTTCAAAAGGGGGAATTGGGCGAATCAACCGGGACCGTGTATGCTGGTGGTCAGACCTCTTGAAGGCGGTCTCGCGCCGGTCCGGACGCGCAAGAAATCGGCAATGGCGAGCATCGCTTCGCCGCTGCAGCCGGCCCTGTTCTCCGGGCATGCATGGAAAGGTTCTGAAGACGATCATGGCTACACTCGGCAAATTCTCCATCGGAGTGGGCGATCGATTCGCCCATCAATCCAAGGCTCAACTCGAAGCGTGCATCCTGGCCTCCAAGGCGGGCATCGACGTGATTCCGGTGTGGAACAAGTCCAATCGCGAGCACACCATCATCGGCTCCGAGCCGGCTTCGGCCCGTGCCGCGGCCGATGCCGCCGTCAAAGCACTCGGCTGGAGGCTGCCATACTACTGCGACGCCGACCACATCAACCTCAACGCCGTCGAGCGCTTCCTCGCGTCCTGCGACTTCTACACCATCGACGTGGCCGACTACATTGGCAAGACCGCCGAACATTCCTCGATCGACGGCTTTGTGCAGCGCCACTCCGAACTGCTGGGGACGATCCGCATGGAGGGCGTTGGCCAAGCCATCGAAATCACGCCCGAGCTGCTTGGCCGAACCGCGGCCAAGTTCCTCTTCGCCGTTCAGGAAGCCGGCAAGATCTACCGCCGGATCGAAGCGGCAAAGGGCAAGGGAGAGTTCATTGCCGAAGTGTCGATGGACGAGACTGACGCCGCACAAACGCCGGCCGAGCTGCTCGTCATCCTGGCCGCCATTGCCGACGAAGGCATTCCTGTGCAGACCATCGCTCCCAAATTCAGCGGCCGCTTCAACAAGGGCGTCGACTACGTTGGCGATCCTGGCCAGTTCGCCCGCGAGATGGCGCTCGATATGGCCGCCATCCGCCACGCCGTCGCCGCCTACGGATTGCCCGCGAACCTCAAGCTCAGCGTCCACTCCGGCAGCGATAAGTTCTCGATCTACCCTGCCATCCACGCATCGATGAAGCAGTTCTCCACCGGCGTGCATCTGAAGACCGCGGGTACCACCTGGCTGGAGGAGATCATCGGCCTGGCCGAAGCCGGCGGCGACGGCCTGGCGCTAGCCAAGGAGATCTACGCCGAGGCCTTTGCCCACTCCGCCGAGCTCTGCGCACCCTACGCAACCGTGATCGACATCGACCCGGCCAAGCTCCCCGCGCCCGCCGAGGTGGCCCGCTGGTCCAGAGCCCAGTTCACCTCCGCCCTGCGCCACGACCCCGGCTCGCCCGCCTACAACTCCAGCCTGCGCCAGTTGCTGCACGTCGGCTTCAAAGTCGCTGCCAAGATGGGGCGCCGCTATCTCGATCTGCTCGAAGTCAACGAGCCTGTGATCGCGAAAAACGTGACCGAGAATCTGTACGCGCGCCACATCGTCCCGGTCTTTATTGGCCTTGAACGAGCGCCGGAAGCGAAGCCGACTGACCGCTAATTCGTCCGCAGCGCTTGCATTGGATCGACGGAAGCAGCACGGCGAGCGGGGATGAGGCACGCCGCGACGGCTACCAGGCCTAAGACGATGGAAACGCCAACGTAGGTGACGGGGTCGGTAGTGGACACGCGATATAACATGCCGTTCATGAGCCGCGCCACAAGAGCGGCGCCCAGCGATCCGAATAAAACGCCCATCGCCACAATGAGAATGCCTTGCTTCAGAACGAGCAACAGGATGTCGCCTCGTGTTGCGCCGAGCGCGATGCGCAAGCCGATCTCCGCCGTTCGGTGAGCCGCCGCGAAGGAGATGACCCCATAAAGGCCGACGATGGCCAACACGAGTCCCAGTCCGCCCAGACCCGCGGCTAACGCCGCGCCAACTCGATAACTCATCGAGCCGTTCAACGTCCCGGTCGCCTCCCGCATGGTCTGGACGTTGGAAACCGGAAGCTGCGGGGCAATGGAATGAATGGCCTGGACGATCTCATTGGTCATTGCGGCCGGAGCTGTTGCGGTGCGCACCTGAAGCGTGACGGCCGAGTTGTAACTTTGTGCGATCGGGAGGTAGAAGTAGGGGCCCGGCTCTCCGGCCATGTGGCGCATATGGCTGTTCTTCACGATGCCCACCACCTTGATCGGGGAGGCGTCTGAATCCGCGTGAAAGGTCCTGCCGATCGCATCCTGACCGGGCCAAAGCTGCTCCGCCATCGCTTGATTGATAACGGCAACCCGCTCGGAACTCTGAGTATCCGAGGCCTGAATATCCCTTCCGCGCAGAAATGGGATCTGCATGGTCTGGAAATACTCCGGGGATACGGAGTTCCTGCTCTCCTCGCGGTAGACCTTGCCGGCATCGACGGTGATCTCCGAGGCGTTGGCTGTGTAGCCCATGGGAACACTGGCAGCCACGGCCGCCGAGCGCACGCCGGGAAGCGACCGCAACCGTTCGAGAAGCCGGTTTTGAAGATCGCGGCCCTGTGCTTCCGTCAATCCCGCATCGTGCGGATCCACGCTCAGGTTCAGAACATGGCTGGCCTCAAATCCCAGGTCAACGCGGCGGACATTCTCAAAGCTGCGGACAAAAAGGCCGGCTACGATCAGGAGGATCAGCGAGCCGGCGACCTGTGCGACCGACAGGATGGTACGCAGGCGCTGACCTCCACCCCTCACCGTTCGACCCCCATCCTGGAGCGCCTCGGTCAAGTGCAATCGCGGCAAGCGCAGGGCGGGGAAAACTCCCACCAGCAGGCCGGTCGCTAGAGCCACAACAATGGCATACGTATAGACGCGCCAGTCGAAGGGGAAATCCATCGCGATGGGAAGGTCGGAGCCAAAGGGAAGGAACCGGAGAGCGCGGGTTGCAAGGGCGCCCAGGACGATGCCGCCGGCGCACCCCAACAGTCCGAGCAGCAGCGTCTCGGTGAACAACTGGCGCACCAGACGGGCGCGGCCGGCTCCCAGTGTAAATCGCACCGCCATTTCCCGCTGCCGGGCAGTGGCGCGAACAAGAATCAGATTGGCGACATTGACGCAGGCCAGAATCAGGATCAGTGAGGTCAAGGTGAGAAACACGGCAGCAACGGGGATGAGGTCTCCCGAATCTCCGGAGGAAGGTCCCATCGGACCCAACCGCGTGGCATGCAACCGAATGTCCTTGTAGACCTCGGGAAACTCACGCGTCAGCAGCGTCCCCACCAGATCCATCGCCGGTTGCAGCCGGTCAATCGGCACATCGGGCTGGACCCAGGCGAACAAGAGAAGGTCGGCGGCGGCAGGATCTGTGAAGGCGCCCGGCGGCACGGTACCGTCGGCGATCGCCATCCCCAGAGGCAGATACGCGTCCGTATCCAGCATCCCGATCATGCCGTGAAATCCCGGCGGCGCTACGCCGATAATCGTCACCGCATGGCCGTTCACGAACGCCGTGCGGCCGATCACCCCCGGATCGCTGCCCAGACGGCCCTTCCAGAAGGAATAGCCGAGCACCATCACGGGATTGCCCCCGCCACTACAATCCGCGGGCGAGATCAGCCGTCCGAGCGCCGGCGCGATTCCCGTGGCCGGAAAGAAATCTCCGGTTACGTAGTTCTCAAGAGACCGCACCGCGATGCCGTCGATGGCGATGCCACCCTGGTTCAACAGGAAACCGGCCATGCCGGTGAGGGAGCCTGACGTCTGCTTCTGAATCTCGATGAAGGCGGGATAGGAGAACCCATTGGTCCAGCCTCCTTTCTGTTCGTAAGACAACGAGACAATCCGCTGCGGGTCCCTGACCGGCAGCGGACGGAGCATCAGTTTATTCAGAACGCTGAATAGAGCTGTGTTCACGCCAATTCCGAGAGCCAGCGTGCAAACCACGATGACCGTTACCCCCGGCGATCTGCGGAGTTGACGAATAGCGTAGCGAAGGTCCTGAAGGAAGGTATGCATCTTAGCCATCCTCATTCCATGCTGTGACAGTATCGTATGGAGGAGAGTAAAGCACGCGAGTGGCCAAAATACGTACCGTTTCGCGCTCATTTTGGTGATGCCGATCACAGTTTCAGTACTCTCCAGTAGAGAGCTGTCCATTTATGGAATTCGGTGTCCGCAAACGAACATGCGGAACTCTGATGCGAAGGCTTGTGAGGTGTGCCTTTTTTGCCCAGTCGCACCTTCCGCACCCGCGGCAGCCAGCCTCCCAGCGGCCGTTTCATCCCCCGCGCCGCCTGCAACACGCGCATCTACCGGTCCAGCTCCCGCTGTACGCTCACCATGAATTCTTTCCGCACCCCCGCTCCCATTCCCTGCCCCTGATCTTTAATCTCCGATCCCTACACCTTTTCCCTGTCCCCGCCTTATGGCACAATAGCTTATCTCTCTTTTTTCCACCTTTTTCACGCGCAAGGAGTTCTATTCATGGGAAGTCTCTCGATAGCGGAGGCCGTAGGGGCACTAGCATCTGGGCCGCAAGTTCATGCAAACACACCTCTTGTCCAACTAATAGAGACCGCGATCAAGCGTGGTGAGGCCCGCTTGGCGGCCAATGGAGCCCTGGTGGCGACTACCGTCCCGCGAACCGGCCGCAGTCCCAAAGACAAATTCACCGTGGACGATGAGGTCACGCACGCCCTGGTCCACTGGGGAAAGGTGAACCAGCCCTTCTCTACGGAGCGCTTCGACGCCCTGCTGGAGCGGGTTCTCGAGCACATGCGCTCGCGCGAACTCTTTGTCCAGAACCTCTTCTGCGGCGCCGACCCCGCCTACCGGCTGCCCATCCGCATCATCTCGGAGTACGCATGGCACGCTCAATTTGTGCGCCAGCTCTTCGTTCGCCCGGAACCCGCTGAACTAGCGGCGCATGTGCCGGAGTTCACCGTCCTCGCCGCTCCTGAGTTTCAGGCCGTGCCGGAGCGCGATGGAACCCGCACCGGGGCCTTCATCCTGGCCGACTTCACGCGCAAGATCATCCTTATCGGCGGCACCAAGTACGCCGGCGAGATCAAGAAATCCATCTTCGGCGTGATGAACTTCCTGGTTCCCAGCCGTGACGTGCTGCCCATGCACTGCTCGGCCAATGTGGGCGCGGATGGCGTTACGGCTCTCTTCTTCGGCCTCTCCGGCACCGGCAAGACCACGCTCTCCGCCGACCCGGCCCGGCGGCTGATCGGCGACGACGAGCACGGCTGGAGCGCAACCGGCATCTTCAACTTCGAGGGCGGCTGTTACGCCAAGTGCGTCGACCTGAGCGAAGAGAAGGAGCCGCAGATCTACCGCGCCATCCGCTTCGGCTCGGTGCTCGAGAACGTGATCCTCGATCCCGCCACCAGTGAGCCCGACTACGCCGATATCCGGCTCACCGAGAACACCCGCGCCGCCTATCCCGTCAGCTACATCGAGAAGTCCGTCGTCCCCGGCATAGGCGGCCACCCCCGCAACGTCTTCTTCCTGGCCGCCGACGCCTTCGGCGTGCTGCCTCCCATCGCGCGGCTTACTCCCGAGCAGGCCATGTACCACTTCCTCTCCGGCTATACCGCCAAGCTGGCCGGCACGGAAGCCGGCATGGGCTCGGACCCCATACCTGAATTCTCCGCCTGCTTCGGCGCGCCGTTTCTGCCGTTGGCGCCGCGAGTCTATGCGGAGATGCTGGGCAGGCGCCTCAGCCAGCACCAGGCCGCATGCTGGCTGGTCAACACCGGCTGGTCCGGCGGCAAGTTCGGCATCGGCAAGCGCATGAGCATCCGGGTCTCCAGGGCGCTGGTTTCCGCGGCGCTCAACGGCCACCTCGACGACGTGGAGTTTGTCACCGAACCGGCCTTCGGATTGCGCATTCCCGTCAGTTGCCCGGATGTGCCGCCGGAGGTTCTCAATCCGCGCAACGCCTGGGCCGACAAAGTCGCCTACGACCGGCACGCCGCCGACCTGGCTGATCGCTTCGAAGAGAACTTCTACCAGTTCGACGCGCCGGAGGCAGTACGCGCCGGCGGACCGCACGGAGGCGCAATCGTATAGCGGTTGCGCCAGATCGACGAGATTGGCTACTGGCGCTATCTGATGCAGACCAGCAAGGGCGAGTAGGGACTGGCCGTCCAGGCGTAGCTCGGTCCCGAGGCTTTCTCAGACACGACCCGTCCGGTGTAGCTCGCGATTCTCTGGCATCTCCAGGATGGCTCGATGCGGATGCTGAAGGGTCTCAATTCGACACGGCCTGGCGGCAAAGGCAGAGACAAAAAGCCCTTCAAATCGCCGCTTTTGTGCTCAAAGCCGCCTAAGAACCTGAGATTTTCGGGGGCTATTGTCTACCATTCAGGCAACAGGGTAGCATTCGACCTGTGCCGATAACCTGTTTATTATATATGTCTTACCCTTTCCTCCGGATGAAGGATGCACCCTGAGAAATGGGCATTTTGTGGGGTAGGGGGGTGGGGTGCTTGTGGTGGGATACGGACCGGGGACATTCCTGACAGATTGGACCGGGGCTTGGCACGCTCTCCTCCTATCTACCAGTGTGCGCCGGGGGAAGGTTATTTTCTGCAAGGACTGGCCGTCAAGGCGGGCGCTTTTCGGGTAGTGGGCTACTTTAACCTGCTGCCGGGGAGGCAAAATGCCAGAATCGCCAGAGGTTAGAGAATACGCCTCAAAGATACCTTTTCCGCCTTCCATGCCAATTTATGCGAACCGCAAGAGACGGTTGGATTCAACTTTAATATCCTCGCTTTTATTTGGGCTGGATTTTCCACACCGCCTGTATAGATGGTGTGCCGCATTCCGCAGTTTTCGTGCCCACATACGCATTCAATCTCCCATAAATGGTGATTGCTTCCCGCTGGGGCAAACTCTGGGAGGACTTGGCCCGAATGACGGACGCATACTGTCCCGTGTCGAAGGCATAGAAAAGTTGCGGTCCAAATGCCCTTGGGTTGATTCAGTTGATCTGCGAATGTGGATGATGGGGTTTGAGGAGGGAGAAAAATACAACATGGCATCAGCGGATCGCCATGCATCAAGCATCCCAGTTGCACGGCAGGTAAAAGGCGAACAGTTCCCATAGTGTGATTCCTCAAAAGATGGGGAAATTGAATCCGCCTATTTCCGGGAGCATCCCACCCGCTTACGACGTTTGGGCTGCTGAATCCTGGCGTTCTATGCTCTTGAACTAACCCCTCCGTGAGGGGACCGGCCTCGTGAGGAAAACCGATCTGGCTTATTCTAGCAGATCGGTTCTTTTTATATGCCGATGTAGCCGCTCGCCGCGTTTCGTGGCATACTATTCCTATGCTAAAGCGCAAAAGCAAAACCGCACGTCCCTCAGACGTGAACCAAGCAGCATTCCAGATGGTCAGACAGTCTACTGGTACAGATGTACCTGAGTCCTCTATTCCTATCGCGCCCAGGAAACGGGCGAAGAGCGCCGCTGTGTCCGATTCGGAGATTTCTCGCGTCATGGCCGCTATGGGGCGCAGAGGCGGCCAGATCGGGGGAAAGCGCCGACTGACCACCATGACGGCAGATGAGCGCCGGGAAGTGGCACGCAAGGCCGCTCAAGCGCGGTGGACGAAAGAAAGCGAGAGCGCATAATGGCAAATTCAATACTCACTCATGTTTGGACCGGACGCTCCGGTATTCAGTACACCTATAACGTCTACCCGATTGGATTCGCTTTCCCAGAAAAGGTGGTTGGCAACTACATTTTCGTAAGGTATGCCGATAGAGAATACCATCCAGTGTACATCGGAGAGGGAATCCTAGCCGAACGCTGCTCCGGTAAACACCATCAGGCGAAATGTATTGTGTCTAAAGGAGCCATTCTCATTCACGCGCATCCCAACACCGTTGATCTGCTCCGAAAAGGGGAAGAGACGGACCTTCTCGCCGCCTATCCGCAAGCATACGCGCCAATCGGGTGTAACGAAAAGCCCGGAGGCTAAGAATCTCGATTCCTCATAGGCACATCCTTAATCTGCCCCTGATTAACCAAATTCTTATAGAACAGCACAATTCTCTCCGTAATCACCGCGTCAATCCGCGCCCTGAATAATGAAAAAATCTTGTCGAGTATCATTTTCCCTCTTGACAATGCTAAAGCGCATTGGTATTATGTACTCATTATGAACCGCTTACCAAGCGACACAAGAGAACAAGTGATTCACTGCTTGATCGAAGGCTGCTCGATCAGGTCCACCGTCAGAATGACCGGCGTTGCGAAGAAAACCGTGATGCGGCTGCTGGTTGAGGTTGGCGAAGTGTGCGCGGATTACCAGAATGAGGTTTTCCGCAATCTCAAATGCCGCCGTCTTCAACTTGACGAAATGTGGGCCTGGATTTATTGCAAGGAAAAACACCGCACGGAAAAGATCGCTAAGGCCCATCCTGACGCGGGCGATATTTGGCTCTGGACGGCCATTGACAGCGATACAAAATTGGTTCCGTGCTGGACTCTCGGAGGCCGTGACGCGGGAGTGGCAAGGGATTTTGTAGACGATCTGGCCAGCAGACTGAGGTTTAGGGTCCAGTTGACCACGGACGGCTACCGGCCATACCTTGAAGCGGTTGAGAGCGCGTTTGGATGCGCGATTGATTATTCCGTCTTGCAGAAGCTCTACGGCTACCCGTCCGAACGGGATTCCTGCTACTCCCCGGCGCAGTGCATCGGTATCGAGGTTAAACCCGTTTCCGGCAATCCTGACCCAGCTCACATCTCTACCAGCTACATCGAAAGGCAGAATTGGACCGTTAGAACGAAAATGCGCCGGTACACTCGCCTGTCCAACGGATTCAGCCGCAAGCTGCGGAACCATGAAGCGGCAACGGCGCTCAATTACTTTGCCTACAACTTCATTCAAATTCATCGCACCCTCAGAATGTCCCCCGCTATGGCCGCTGGCGTGACTGGTAAACTATGGGAAGTAAAAGACTTGGTTGCTCTATGGGAGTCGTATGAAGCGAAACAGATAGCCGCTTGAGATTATCGGCGGGCGAATCGGCTATCCTGTTTGCATCATGCTCAAATGGCTGGCAATACTCGTTTTCGCGGTAATCGTTGCCGTCTCTGCAATGGAATTGATGGCCGCTCAAAAGAATACAACCACCCAAGATAACGCATGGGAGCGAAATCAACTTCTTCCGACCATCAACAAAAGCAACAATTGCGTACCCGCTCAACAAAAAGAAGGCAGCGCCGATAGCGTGCAAGGGTGGCACAAATTCGTAACATGGCCCGAAAGCATCACGGCATGGGCGCTGATCTTCACTTTCTTTGCTATCGCTTCGCAGGCTTGCCTCATGCGAGTACATGCCAGGCATTTGCGTAGCCTTGCCGAGCATATCGTTACGTCCGAACGGGCTTGGGTTCAGGTATCCAAATTGACGCTCACTTCGGGGTCCATAGACCATCCCCAAGGCAGAAATCAAGTGTTTGTTAGCTGTGGCTGTATAAACTACGGAAAAACTCCTGCTCGTGTCTTGGGTTTGAATGTACTTTTGACACAGAGTCCAATCAATAATCCAGAAAGTGCTTGGAACAAGAGCCTTTATGATTTCAGCGGTAAAATAACTCCGAAATGGATTATTGCTCCCAACATTCCTAAACACGTCTATGAGACTATTCAGGGTTTTACCGCCAATCCCGACGATGAATTGCCTCCTCCGAGTGCCGGAAATGCCTATTTCATTCACGGTGTCCTTCGGTATTGGGATGCGTTCAGCGAAACAGACAGGTTTACCCGTTTCTGCTACCGGGAGGACAGGGGAGGTTCTAGGCTTGGTAAGGGCTGGCACATTGCAGGCGCAGAGCGTTGCAATCAGGAAACCTAGCAGGCACACTCCCGCCAGCGTTCCAATCCTGCTGGAACGCTTTAGCATCATCACGTTTTTATCGCTGCCGCACTGAACCAAATCCTAACCATCCGGAGGATTGGCTGGATTATGGGCTACGGGAAGCGCAGAGTCGGATGGCTTTGCGCTGAAAGTGTAATTGCTTTTAAGATAAGACAAGAAAGCTCCGAGTGGCGGCGTGGCGAAATCAGCAAACGCAGTGGACTGTCAATCCACTCCCCAACAGGATTGCGGGTGCAAATCCCGCCGCCGCCATTTCATCTTTCCTGCTATGGGGTAGCCGTTGGCACGGGGCGTTAGGTTTGAGCGCCCGACCCGTGGGTTCGATCCCCGCCTACTCCATACCCTCGTATTCTTTTCCATCTCACAAACGTTTGTCAAGACGAAAAGCCTATCCCTTAAAAGCAAAGTAGCCCACTACCGCTTTTCGGCAGATTTTGGGATATCCGGCGTGAGTGTCAAGGAAGGTTCGAGGGATCAGGACCGTAGTTCGGGCGGGGCTTTGCGGTTTACAGTTGTGTTGAACGTATGAGCAACTTCAAGCTGAAGCCAACCCACGCGCCGGTCAAGGCCTACTACGAGACGCTGGAGAAGTGCGCGCGGGGCAAATTCGATAATGAGGGCAATATCCGGCGGGCCTTCGAGGGACTGCTGGAAAAGTGCGCCCGCCCCTTCGAGTGGCTTGTGGTGGCCGAGTACCAGATCCCCCGCTCCGGTAAGAGCCCGCTGCGCGTGGATGCCGCTGTGCTGGACGCCTTCAACCTGCCGCGCGGCTACTGGGAAGCCAAAGACGAAAAGGACGATCTCAGAGCGGAGGTGAACAAGAAGTTCGCCGCTGGCTACCCGCGAACGAACATCCTGTTTCAAAAGCCGACGCGGGCCATCCTCGTCCAGGATGGCGGGATCGCCTTCGAGGGCGATATTGCGGAGCCGGAAGAGCTGGTTGAGGTGCTGCGGCGGTTCTTTGAATGGCGGCAGCCGCATCAGGAGGATTGGGATCGGGCGGTGCGGGAGTTCTCCGAGCGGATTCCGGAGATCGCCAAAGGCGCGATGAAGCTGATCGAAGGCGAACGGAGGAGCAATCCGGCGTTTGTGGAGCGGTTCACAGCCTTTGCCGAGCTATGCAGGGAATCGATCAATCCGGATTTGAAGGATGAGGCCGTCGAGGAGATGCTGGTGCAGCATCTGCTGACGGAGCGCATCTTCCGCCGCATCTTCGACAACCCGGAGTTCACGCGCCGCAACGTGATCGCCGCCGAGATCGAAAAGGTGATCGACTCGCTGACCAAGCGGCACTTCAGCCGCGATACCTTCCTACGCGATCTCGACCCGTTCTACAAGGCCATCGAGGAGACGGCGGCGACGGCCAGCGACTACGCGGAGAAGCAGGCATTTCTGAACAAAGTCTATGAGCGATTCTTCCAGGGGTTCAACCCCAAACAGGCCGATACGCATGGCATCGTCTACACGCCGCAGCCGATTGTGGAGTTCATGGTGCGCAGCGTGGAGGAGGTTCTGAAGACGGAGTTTGGCCGCAGCCTGAGCGACAAGGAGGTTCACATCCTGGACCCGTTTGTCGGCACAGGAAACTTCATTACTCGTGTGATGAAGGAGATCAGGACAAGCAGCTTGCCGCACAAATACAAGGAAGAGCTGCACTGCAACGAGATCATGCTGTTGCCGTATTACATCGCCAGCATGAATATAGAACACGCGTACCTGGACCGAGTGGGCGAGTACGAGCCGTTTGAAGGTATTTGTTTGGTAGATACGTTTGAGCTGGCGGAGCCGAAGCAGGCCGGTTTCGAGTTCATGACCGAAGGCAATACCGAGCGGATTCGCAGGCAGAAGAAAGCGCCGATCTTTGTTGTGATCGGGAATCCGCCATACAACGCCTGGCAGGAGTCAGAAAACGACGCCAATAAGAATCGTAATTACCCCGAGTTGAACAAGCGAATCGCGGAGACATACTCGAAGGCATCAAAGGCTACAAACAAGAACGCGCTCTCCGACCCCTACGTCAAGGCGTTTCGCTTTGCCAGCGACAGAATCCGGCAAGGAGGTTTGATCTGCTTCGTCAGCAACAACAGCTTTGTTGACCAGCTTGCGTTCGACGGAATGCGCAGATACCTTGCTCATGAATTCGATAGAGTCTATGTCCTCGACCTTGGCGGGAACGTGCGCAAGAATCCCAAACTTTCCGGGACCACGCACAATGTATTCGGTATCCAAGTCGGCGTGGCAATTACGTTGCTGGTCAAGCATTTGAACCATGAAGTCACCGATCGCGGCGAAATCATGTACGCCTCAGTTGGCCAAGATTGGAGGAGGGAGAAGAAATACGCCTTCCTTGATGAGTCGAGCGTGGTCTCCGGCGTTCAGTGGAAGAAACTGGAGCCCGATTCAAACGAAGTTTGGCTGACCGAGGGGATGGAAATCGGGTATGAAGGGCTAATGTCCTTAAGGGGAAGCATCTTCGAGATGAACACAAACGGCGTTAAGACGAACCGTGACTCCTGGACCTATAACTTCGACCGCAGTTCCCTTGAAAACAACATCAAACGCCTTGTCAAGAATTACAACTCTCAGCTTGATCAGTGGAGAAAGGCAGGACTCAAAGATCGCGAACTGGGTTCCTTTCTATCTGTAGAGGACGCAACGGTCAGTTGGTCAGAAACATTGAAAGGGCATTTACGAAGAGGGGAGCGAGCGAAATTCCGCCCAGAGCAGATTCGCCACTCCCTTTACCGTCCATTCTGTCAGCAATGGCTCTATTTCAATGCGCAATTCGTTGAACGGCGCTACCTCCTCCCGCTCGCCCTCCCCTCCGCAGAGTCAGAAGCCGAGAACAGGATGCTCTGGATAAAGACCGGGAGCGAAGTCCCATTCTTCACGCTCTGCGCGCGTTCGATCCCCAACGGATTGCCGCAAGGTGCGTCCCAGTGCTTTCCCTTTTACACCTACGATGAAGACGGCATGAATAGGCGTGAGAATATCACCGACTGGGCACTCGCGGAGTTTCGGAAGCATTATGGCGATAAGAAGATTTCCAAGTGGGATATTTTTCACTATACTTACGGGCTGCTGCATCATCCAGAGTATCGGACGCGGTATGCGGCAAACCTGAAGCGGGAGTTGCCGCGGATTCCGATGGCTCCTGAGTTCCGGCGGTTTGCGGAGATTGGCGCGGCGCTGATGAAGCTGCATGTCGAGTATGAGCAGCAGGCTGAGTATCCGCTGGAGCGGAGGGAGACAGGCAAGCTCGACTGGCGCGTGGAAAAGATGGCGCTCTCCAAGGACAAGACGCAGTTGCGGTATAACGAGTTCCTGACCCTGAGCGGGATTCCGCCCGAGGTGTACGAGTATCGGCTGGGGAACCGCAGCGCCCTGGAGTGGGTGGTGGACCAGTACCGGGTTTCGACCGATGCGCGGTCGGGGATTGTGAACGATCCTAACCGGGAGGACGACCCGGAGTATATTGTGCGGCTGGTGGGGCAGGTGGTGAAGGTTTCCCTTGAGACTGTGCGGCTGCTGAGGGAGCTGGCCGGATTGTCGATCGATCAGATTTGAGCGCGGCTTCGCCGCGTGGATTCATTTTCTAAGAGCAAGTTGATTGGATTGCGCGGGGGTTGAAACCCCCGCCTCCCTCCGGACCGAGTTTTTCCGGAGGCTGTAAAGCCGCGCCCTTACAAAGCCCCGAACCGCAGGTCCTTCGGCTCCGTTTGTCGCAAAGAACGCGCCAAACTGCGCTCAGGATGACAGCATATTGGGAGCTCAGGATGACAGCTCCGCGGGGCGCCGAGGATGGCCGCGTCCGCCGCGGCGAGACGTGCCGCTCGGGATGACGGCGTTCCGGGGGGACTCAAGATGACAACGGTTTAGGGTCGGAAGAGTCTGTTGGGGCGCGCAAAACGCGCGTACAATGTCGGCATGTGGAAATCGGCGGAGAGCGTGGCTCTGGCGTTCGTGCAGGCCATCAACCGGCACGATGTGGAGATCCTGGGGGAGTTGATGGCGCCCAGGCACCGGTTTATCGATTCGATGGGGCAGGTTGTGGAGGGACGGGAGAACGCGCGGGTGGCGTGGGGCGGGTACTTCCGCATGGTTCCCGATTACTCGATTTCCGTGGAGGAGATTTTCAGCAAAGGGCCAGTGGTGGTGATGGTGGGTATGGCGAAGGGGACGTACACCAAAGACGGGTGGCTGCGGGAGGAGAACGGGTGGAAGACGGAGTCGGCGTTCCGTGCGACGATCAAGGACGAAAAGGTGGCGGAGTGGCGTGTATATGCGGATAATGAGCCGATGAGGCAGCGGATAAAAGCGAGCGTATAGGACCATAAAAGACAGTTTTGTAACCCGATATTCATCTTCCTTTCATCTGCCTCATATATCCAGCGTTGAGTCTGGAGGCTGTCCCCGGTCAGCTCGACTGGAGAGGAAACCTATATCAAAACCTGGAGCAAGAAGCATGTCCGATTTGGCGACAACACTTGAAGGCCGTCCCCCGGCCGCGGCGCTGCTTGACAAGAAGATGAAGAAGTCGCACGCCATGATCAGCGGAGGCGTCGTTCTGGCAGCGCTGATTATCGGCCTCAGCTTCATCGCTTTCCACATCCTCGAGGACCTCCGGGACGTGACCATCGGCAGCGTCTGGCCCTATGCGCTGCTGGGCACGGCGCTGTTGATCGCCCTGGGCTTTGAGTTCGTCAACGGCTTCCACGACACGGCCAACGCCGTGGCCACGGTCATCTATACCCACTCGCTGGACCCCAACATCGCCGTGGTCTGGTCGGGCCTGTGCAACCTGACCGGCGTCCTGCTCTCTTCCGGGGCGGTGGCCTTCTCGATCATTACGCTGCTGCCGGTGGAACTGATTCTCCAGGTCAGTTCGGGGGCCGGGTTCGCCATGGTCTTCGCCTTGCTGATCGCCGCCATCCTGTGGAACCTGGGCACCTGGTGGTTCGGTCTGCCTGCTTCCAGCTCCCACACCATGGTTGGCTCCATCATCGGCGTGGGCATCGCCAACCAGCTGATGAACGCTCACACCGGCACCTCCGGCGTGGACTGGGAACAAGCCACCAAGGTCTTCAAGGTGCTGCTGATCTCGCCCATGATCGGCTTCGGCGCCGCCTTTCTGCTGCTGCTGCTTTCTAAACTGTTCATCATTACAAAATGGGCCAGGACCATGGCCGTTCACTACCATGAGAACTATAAAAAGCCCTTGTGGGCGATTCCCTCCATCGCGATTACCGGTATCGCCGGGACCTACTTGATGAATTGGGCAGCTCCTCTTGTCCTCGGGCTTTTTGGCCCTCTGGGAGCGCCGGTCTGGCAGCCCGTCGCGGTTGCCGAGAGCTGGCAATCCCCCTTTGGGCTGATCCTTGTGATGCTGCTGGTGGGAATCGCCGGACTGTACGTTCTGGCTTTGTGCGCCAGGATCGTGATCGAAAATGCAGATGTTCTGTTCACGGCGCCCAAAGGCAACACTCCTCCACCGTGGCCTATCCGCGCCCTGCTGGTCTTCACGTGCTCAGGCGTCAGCTTTGCGCACGGCTCCAATGACGGACAGAAGGGCATGGGCCTCATCATGCTGATCCTCATCGGGACAGTCCCGACGGCCTACGCGCTTAACCACGCCGTCTCCACTCGCGATGTGCAGGCATTCATCGCCGCCTCCGAACAGGCCGGACAGATTCTGGACCGGCACGTGGACAAGAACGGCATCCTGGGCGAGGATGCGCGCGCCGAAGTGACCGACTACATCCGGACCAAGGAGATCAAGCCGGACACGGTGCTGGCTCTGAGAGAGCTGGTGAAGGATCTGGAAGGAGATGTGGTTGTTTACAAGGAGTACAAGTCGGTTCCGGCCAACAAGCAAGCCAACGTCCGCAACGATATGTACGTAGCCAGCGAAGCCATCCGCCTGATGCAAAAGAACCACAATCCAGCCTTCACCCCCGCAGAGACCAAGACTCTGGCCACCTATAAGGGCACAGTCGACAAGGCGACCAAATTCATCCCCACCTGGGTCAAGGTGGCTGTTGCCCTGGCGCTGGGCATGGGAACCATGGTGGGCTGGAAGCGCATTGTTGTCACCGTGGGCGAAAAGATCGGCAAGCAGCACCTCACCTACGCCCAAGGCGCCTGCGCCGAGTTGGTCGCCATGTGCACCATCTCAGCCGCAGACAACTTCGGCCTGCCGGTCTCGACGACCCACGTGCTGAGTTCAGGCGTGGCCGGCACCATGGCCGCCAACGGCAGCGGCCTGCAGTGGTCCACTATTCGCAACATCGCGGCTGCCTGGGTCTTCACGCTCCCGGCCGCGGCGTTGCTCTCCGGAACGCTCTTCTACCTCTTCCGGCAGGTTGCCAGCTAGAGCCGGGACCGGCGCCGAGAACGCCGGCGCTGCTTCCGGCTTTATGGAAACGCCCCAAATGCAACCACCCCGATTGGAAGTCAATCGGAATGGTACGTTTATGCTTGAACTCCCGATTTGCTTCCAGTTGACTTAGATCCGCTACAGATTGAAGAGCTCGCGGAGACGGCGGGTTTGCGCGCGGCTGACGGGGATTTCGGTCTGGCGCTTGTCGTTCATGCGCAGCTGATAGCTGGATTTGAACCACGGAACCACCTCGCGGATGTGGTTGATGTTGACCACAAAGCCGCGATGGGCGCGCCAGAAGAGCGCCGGGTCCATCAATTCCAGCAGCTCCTCGAGCGTGCGGCACTTGGAGTGGCCCTCAAAGGTCTGGGTAACGATACGAATCACGCCCTCATCGATGGCCGCGTAGCAGATATCGGCCTGGTCGACCAGGAGCAGCCGGCTCTGGGCCTGGACGATCAGCTTGTTGGTGAGCCTGGCTGGCTGGGGAATGCGCGAGGCGCCTTGTGGACGGTTGAGCAGGCGGAGTAAGGCATCAAGCTGGGACTCAATGGGGGAATCGGCGCGGGACTCCGGCAACTGGCTAGCTCCAGCGGCGACTGAAGCGCTGCCGGCCATGCGGCCGCGGACCCGGTCTACAGCCTGCTGGACGCGGGTGCGGTCAAAGGGCTTGAGCAGGTAATCGACGGCGTTCACGTCAAAGGCTCGCACGGCATACTGGTCATAGGCCGTGGCAAAGACGATCTGGGGCAGGGGCTGGGCTCGCTTGCCAACTATCATTCTGGAACGGTTGCGCTCGATCAGCCGTTGAATGACCGCAAAGCCGTCAAGACCCGGCATCTGCACATCCAGGAAGACGAGATCGGGGTGGTGTTCCTCGATCAGGTCCACGGCTTCGATGCCGTTGGTTCCCTGCGCCGCCACCTCCACGCCGCCCACCTGTTCGAGCAGGTACTGGAGCTCGTCGCGAGCCAGTTGTTCGTCGTCGATGATGAGCGCGGAGATGGACATGAAGGCCGAACTTCGATTGTAGGAAGCAAACCCGGCCGGGTCAATCGGGGCACGGGCCGGGCCGTGTAGTTGCGGGACAAATCAGGCCGTTGCACACCGGATCGATGCTCCGGATATACTTCATCGCCAGGGGCTATTCCTGCCGGCTTCAACTTCGGAGCGCAAAGAACCTCGAGTAGTATTTCACGAAGTCCTAGGCGGTCCTCGCGGATATGGACTTCGGCTTCACGCAACGGATACCATATGCGAGTCGATTCTGTAAGTCTGACGTCATCGTTACGACTGCGGCGTTCTTGAAATGGGACGCATAGGAGAACACCTTGCCGTGCCAAATCAGAAATCTGTTCACATCTCTCGCGGTTGCAGGCGTCCTTGCCGGTTCCGGGCTTGACATGCATGCCGCCAGCGCGCGGCCGGCTCCTGCAAGCCACGCTTTGAGCATCAGGATTGCGACCGGGAGCGGGGTTCTCGTCCTGCCTGAGCCAAAGGGTCCCATGTACGACATCACGTCGTTCGGCGCGGCACCCGACGGCCCCGCGCTTCGCAATCAAGCGGCGATCAACGCGGCGATCGACGCTGCCGCGGAAGCCGGCGGCGGGACGGTCGTCATTCCAGCAGGAACATTCAAGACCTATTCGATTCGCCTGAAGAGTAATGTCGGCCTGCACTTTGCGACCGGGAATTCCATTCTCAGGGCGGCTATCCCGGGCATCGGCGAACACCAGGATGGAGGCTTCTACGATGCCCCGGAGTTGAACCCGTTTATCGGCGTGCAGGATAGCGGACACTCTCACTGGGCCAACAGTCTCATCTACGGCATCGGCGTCAGGAATGTAACGATTTCGGGGCCCGGCCTGATTGACGGGAGTTACCTTGACAGCACTGGCGCGGCGGTCAATGTCCTGTCGGCAGGCGATCCGCACGAGGGTACATTGAGGACCGCACTAGGCGTGCCTGGGGGCGCAAACAAAGCCATTGCATTGAAGGACGCGAATAACATCGTCTTTTGCGACTTTCATATCAGGAACGGTGGGCACTTCGCCATTCTGGGCACCGCGGTAAACCGTTGGACGATCGACGGGATTATTGTCGATACCAACCGGGATGCGCTCGATATAGACACATGCCAAAATGTGACGGTAAGAAACGCGGTATTCAACTCCCTGACCGATGATGCTATCGTCTTGAAGGGTTCCTTTGGGGCAGGAAGGTATCTCACATCAAAGAACATTCTGATCGAGCGCGATACAGTCAGCGGATACGACGCGGGCTCGGTCCTCGACAATGTGTATTCCACGCATAAGCTGGTTGCATCCGATCGCGACGGCCCCGCTGCGCGGGTCAAATTCGGGACGGAAGGAACCAGCGGTTTGGACACAGTGACAATCAGGAATATCGTCTTCGATCGCTCGCGCGGCTTTGCGCTTGAATCCGTTGACGGAGCGGAGCTGAAAGACATTCTGTTTACCGATATCCGGATGAAGAACGTCAGCAGTTCTCCGATATTCATTGTCCTCGGAGACAGGGGCCGGGCACCGGTTACCGGCATCGGCGCGGACCAGCATGTCAACCCAGCCGACAATGTTCGCCTGAACGACACCAGTTGGATACTGCCTAATCTGCGGAGCGATTACGGGAGTTATCCGCCGGTGAGATACATCCCCTCCTACGACAAATCGACCGCTGTTTCGATTGGAGGGGCGGCTCAGCCATTCACCATCGTCGATCCGCTCGCGCCGACGCGGTTGAATCCCAGTTCCATCCGGCCGGACGATCCCCGATTTGCGAATGCGGTGGGCGCCGGGTTTGCGAGAATTCATAACATTGCGATTCGGAATGTCGTGGTCGAGGACGCCGATCCGCGCTATCCGATTCTGCTGAGCGGCCTGGTGGACCACCCGATAGAAGATGTCAGCATGAGCAATGTCGTTGTCGAATATCGCGGCGGCCTGAAAATGGAAGATGCAATCGAGCAAAGACAACTGAACGAAGCCTACACTTACACGCCATACCAGGGATCTCCCGCGACTCAATCTCTGTCTTGGCTTGTGAATACTTTTTTCAGCAGGAATGAAGCTCTCCTGCCGAGAGTCAGTTGGGACGCAACATCAAATGCGGGGAAAGGTTCCTGGAAGAGCGATCCTTATAATGTCCCGGAGATGACTCGCGAGTATCCGGAGCCAAGCATGCTGGGAATTCTGCCGGCCTATGGAATCTACGCCCGGCACGTGAAGGGACTCAAGCTCAATGGAGTCATCCTGAAGTACAAAGTCACAGACGAAAGACCCGCCGTCGTGCTGGACGACGTGGGGGAATCGCGATTCTCAGGCCTCACTGTTATGACAGCGCACGGCGTTCCGGCTATTGTGGAGGTTACAAACACAAAAAAACGTGAGCCGGATCAGGAATATGTGAAAGAAACACCGTACAGGACAACCACCGTCACCGGCATTTCCGTGTTTCCATCGCTGCATGTGGAAAAGGTCACTGTCGATCGGCCGTCGCCCGGAACCCCTCCAGATGCTCTGTACGCGTATCCGACGGCGCCATCGGCCCAGCACCCATACGCTTATGCCATTGCGGACGATAAGTACCCGCTGCCCTTGACGGTATACCGGCCTAGCTTTGAACCCTTCGGCTCCAAAAGTATCGCGGCGGGGAGCCTGCTTCAATTCACGGTTGTGGCCAGCACGCCCGCTGTGGACGCGAAGCTGCGTTATTCGGCCGCCAACCTGCCCTCCGGCGCCAGCTTCGATGCTGTGACACGTACATTCTCGTGGACGCCAAGCCCACGGCAAGCGGGGGTGCACACCGTCACGTTTACGGCTGACGATGGCGTCCTTCCTGAGAGCACATCAGTGCGAGTTATGGTCTTGCCAGCGGCAAAGCCGTGAATCGCATTGAGGAGCTACTATTCCGATGACACGATTCTAACCGGTCCTAACATGCCGGCCACGGGCGCCGGTGAAGCAGGGCGGTTAGGTTGGTTCACGGCGGGCTGAGGTCGAGTGCCAGCAGCGGGGCTCGGCGGCGCCGGCGCAGGACCTCTTCCAGGAGGCACGGCCCGCACCTCGATCTCCACGACATTCCTGCCCGGCTTCAAAGCCTTGGTCACATCCCAGCGATAGGGCTGCCATCCACGCGCCTGAAGATCGACTCCGTTGAGGCGGAGATGCGCATAGTCGCGGAGATCCGCGCATTCAAGCAAGATGCGGCGCTTGCCCGCGGGCTTCGCGCTCAAGTTAAACACCTTGGTGTACGTTCCCGGGCTGGATACGTCCTTTACTCCCAGATCCTGCCATGACTTCAGCGGTGCCGTGAAACTCTGGCCATTGACACTGAGCGACCAGTCGCCGTCCAGTTCCTGAACTAACTTCCGCGAAGCAAGAACCGGCTCCGGCGCGGATGCATTGGCCGGCAAGGGACCAATTACAATCAACCTTGCTTCATAGGGCTCGAGCACAAGAGGCAGTTGGACCAAATCTCCTTGCGCTGTAGCATCGAGCATAGGGTGAATCTGACCTGCCGCCAGATCCCAGACCTGCGCGCGTCCATGACCTAAGACCGTCGCAGTCCGTACCTGCTCCTCATTGCTTTCATTGAAGATGAAGTAGAGGTCCGCATCTCTCCACGCGCGATGGTTGTAACGGATGAGCGGAGAGGGTTGATCAAGCACGAAGTCCGGCTTCGGAAGATCGGCGATCACGGTGGGCGTCAGATCGCCCGAAGCCTCGTGCATGGCGAAACTCAGGTCGGGAGCGGCATCCGGATGAAGGAATGTCCGGTCCACGACCATCGATGGCGTGCTCCCGATGAAGATGACTTTGCCGCCGGTGCTGGCAAAGCTCCGCAAACGGTCCAGCGAAGCGCGGGTGATAACAACCGATGAGGGAACAATCACGGCGCGATAAAGCTGGCCGCTCAGATTACGGAATCCATCCTTCTCGAGCGTTGCTACAGAACGCAGGGATTGCTCATCGAAGTAATCAAAGTCGATCTGGTGCTCAAGCAATTGTTTCGACAGCTTCGTTGTGCTGCGATCCGCGTCTTCATCTCCCAGCCACATGCTGTTAGCCGGATGATATAAGGCAACCTGCGCGGCAGGTCGGCCGATGGACATCAGATACCCGGCGCGATTGGTATACCAGGCAAGCATGGAAAACGCCGGCGAAACAGGGATCGGTCCGGCAGCTCCATTCATCCCGCTGCGCCCCAGAGCGCCCTGCAACTGCAGCGCTGTAAAGCCTTCGACCAGTTGATAATCAACCTGGAACTTGCCGTCGATCCCCAGCCCGCCGCCTTCTTCGGTCCACACGCGCGGACGCCCGAAGAGATGCGCGGCCGAAGACGCCAGCTTGGGGAAGTTATTGTTAATTGAGTAAGTCGGATCATCCGCATTCACCATCGCCGGCAGAAGCTGGCTGAGGTTATCGACGCCGGGAACCTCGATATGGCGCATATCGCGAAAGAAATCGCCTTCGTTGCGGATCAGGTCTTCGCCGCGAGAGAGATTCAGCATCAACTCTTCATGATTCAGATGGACCAGATACTCCAGATGATTCTGCCTGGCCCAGTCGCCCAGCACGCCGAAGAAGCTGTTGGAGAAGATGCCGCTCCACACATCCCAATAATCCGCCTTCACCCTCCACGCTTCGTCCGTCATCTTGGGCGCGAAGAGCAGCGGCAGATAGGGCTGCAAGTCGTAGCCCTTCTTCTCGCGAAACTGCTCCAGCAGCGTCGGGGTCCATGGCTTGAAGCCGGTATAGTCCGGCTCATCGGCAAAGAAGCCTATCACCGTCGATCCGAATTCATCGCCGAAGAGTCCCTTGTAAACTTCGTGGGTCGACTTCAGGAACGCTTTCGTGGCATCCGGATTCAGATAGTCGATCAATGAATACAAGCTGTCTTTGGAGTAAGTGCCGTCGGCGCGATTGATATAGCGAGTGGGCGAGCTGCGAAACACGTGGCGGATGAATTGAATCTCCCAGTGACCGTCGGGCGGCGCCGTCCATTTGATCTGGCCATCCACGATCGGCAGAGTCAGAGCCGTTCCCTCCGGAGGGCCCACCGGACCGCCCGGCGTCGCGCTCACTCCCATCGCCGGTCCCATCGCGGCGGGCGCCGGCCTGGGCGGCGCGGGCATATTCACCGCCATCGCAGCCAGAGTGTCCACCGGCACAGGCATGGCGATCGTCTGCCCCGGCGCAATGCTGACATGCACATCCGCCACAATGCCCTGCATGGTAAGTTGCGGATACTCTTCGCTGATCCTGCCGCCGGCAAAGCCGCTGGGATAACTGCCCTCATCCGCCAGCCAGACCTTCATGCCACGCTTCCTCGCCTCGGCGACGGCAAACTTCGTCAGCGCCAGATGCTCCGGCGAGAGATACTTGGGAGTCATTCCCCGCGCGGGCCCGAAGTTCACCACATACATGCCCATCTGCGACAGGGCGTCGAACTCCGTGGTGATCCTCTCTTCGGTCAGCGGGCCGCCCCAGATAGCCCAGTGAATCGCCCCATACTCACGCGGAGGCGTCTGAAAGTTCGCCGCGACTTCACGAGTGGCGGGAGTCGTCATTTGCTGCCAGGGTTGCTGCGCGGCCACTGCCATCGGCAAGGCCAGGAACAAAGTTGGAATCGTCCAGCGCATGGAATGCCTCTCTCGGATCAGTACGGTAACTCGGTTCTACTCCACATCTGTCTTGGTGATGGCGTCGCCCTCTTTCACATCCAGCGACAAGCCTTTCAAGTCCACATTGCGAGCGTGCTCGATCTTGAAGCCCTTCTGCGCGGCGATCTTGCAATTTTCGAAGGTGATGCCCTGAATGGGGCTGTCCGCAAGGCCGTGGATAATGCCGACAGATTGCACGTCGCCCGATACATTGATAATCTTCACATTCCTGACGACCGGCAAAACCTTGGCCGGAGGAGCGATCGGCGGCACCATGCGCCATTCAAGATTGAACTCAAATGCCTGTCTGGTCTCGTGCAGCTTCATATCGCGATAGGTGATGTCTTCCACCACGCCGCCACGGCTAGGCTGCGTCTTGAATCGAATTGGCGCCCAGTTGCCGGAGTCCGAGACGCAGTTGCGCACCTCCACATTGCGGATTCCGCCCGAGGTTTCGCTGCCCATCGCGACGCCGCCATGACCGTAAGCGAAGTGAGAATTCTCAATGACGATGTCTTCGGCCGGGCGATTGACACGCAGGCCGTCGGCGTCTTTACCGGATTTGATGGAGATGCAATCGTCATTCACATCGATGTAGACGTTGTTGACGCGCACGTGTCTCGACGAATCGATGTCGATGCCGTCGGAGCTGGGGATATTGTGCTCCGCGGTGATGCGCAGATTCTCCGCCAGCACATCCTCGCTGTAAAGAATGAAGAGGCACCAGACAGCCTGATTGTGAAGATTCAGATTGGCGATGCGAACCCGCTTCGAATTTTGAATTCCGATCAAGCGGGGACGGCCGCGGCGCATTCCGGGAGCTTCCGCCGACGGAGCAAAAGGCGGGCTTCCGGCGGCAACAGGCGGCGGCCTGCGATAGGGGTTGTTCTGCACCCACTCATCGCCCGAGCCATCGATCGTTCCTTCGCCGGAAATCTCCAGATCGGTCACACCATCGGCGTTGATGAAGGCTGAAGTCCAGGGCTCTTCGGTGCCCTCCCAGCGCGTTTGAATCATCGGATAGTCGTCGATGTTCGTGGTGCCCTTCAAGACGCCGTCTTTCTCGACCAGCAGATTGACGCCCTGCTTGAGAAAGATGGCGCCGCTCAGAAACGTTCCCTGAGGAACTACGATGACGCCGCCGCCGGAAGAGGCGCATCTGTCGATCGCTGCCTGAATGGCTTTGGTGTTGACCGTCTTTCCGTCGGCTACCGCGCCAAAGCCGGTAATCACGTAACGCTTGACGGGCTTGGTCCCGCCGTAGCCAATCGCGGTATAGGAGATCAGAAGCATCGTCACAACAAGCAGCGCGCGCTTTTTCATTCAATTCCTCTTTGGCTCAGTAGCTGCCGGCGTCATCCTTCGCCGGTCCCGGCATAAGTTGCGGAGTCAAGGCCGATAAACCATCCGCCAGATTCACGGCCTTGGATACAATCTGAATCTGCGCCGGTTTCAATCCGGGACGGCTGGCAGTAATAGCGATCGTTCCGGGCGAAAGAGTCGAGCGCACGGAAACGCGGTTGACGCCGCATTCGGTATTCAGATAAAGATTGTTGGTCGACTCGATCTTGCCGCTGTTATAGCCGCCGCGCCAGATGCCCGGCCCGGAGATGGTAAAGTCCACCCGCGCATCATCGGTCGGGCAGCGCAGCCCCTTGGCGTCCACCACCTCGAAATCGATAAAAGCGGCGTCCTGCCCATCGGCCTGGAGTCCCTGCGGCCCGACCGTCATAGTCAGTTTGATGGCTGCGGGCGGGCCGGCCGTCGATAACTCCTGCCCAGCTGCTATCTTGCCGGCATTTCTGCCCACGGCCTTCAGGGTTCCGGGCACAAACTCCACGTCGGGGAATGCGAAGACGTACCCGTTTTCCGGCATCGAATTGACACCCAGCGACTTACCGTTGAGGAAGAGTTCCACTTGCTCGGTGTTGGCGACAACATAAACGGTCTTCACCGTTTTATGCGCGGGTTGAGCCGGGATTGCCGGTTGGTCCGGAAACGGGGGCCTGCCCGGAGCCCCGGGCCGTCCCGGTATGGCGGGCAGCGCAGGACTGGCGGGTTGCTCCAGCGGATAACTCCAATGACCGAGAATATGAAGGTCCGGCTTTTCATTCTGCATCACGCGATGAGCAAAGTAAATTTGCTTGGGCAGGCGCACCGCATCCACCTTGCCGCTCACACGGCAGACCTCGCTCGAATCCTGGCGGCCGTCCGCATCGGAATCGGAAAAATAGATGGAAGCATAGCCGGACCACTTGGAGTGAGCCGGATCGGGATTGGAGATACGGTTCTGCCAATACGCCCAATACCGGCGGATGCCGTCCAAAGCAAAGCTCTCTGAAGTGTACAGATACGGCGACCGGATTCTCCACGTATCGTTCGGGCCTTTCACCGGTTTGTAGTAAGGCGGCGAGTAATCGTCCCAGAAACGGCGTGCACCTTCTTCGCGGAAGTCCTCGGACTCAATCAGGGGCGCGCGATCGCGGCGATCGGCGCTGTATCCGCGGAATATGTCGCTGGGTCCAACCAGCGCATCCGTCTTGGGATCCTGGCCGATCATGACCTCGTAAACTTCAGCGACGGGAGTCAGGGCGGTGTTGGCGGCGGCATCGTCGTTATCGCGATCGCCCATCATGCGCTCGCCCTCCGGGTCCCACAGCTTGCGCAGCGCAACCATCTGCTGCATCTGTTCCACGGTCACCACCGTATTGCCCGCCTCCCAGATAAGAATGCTGGGGTTGTTGCGGTAGTAGACGATCGTGTCGCGCATAACTTCCAGGCGCTGATCCCACTGGCGTCCGGTAACATCGCGCTCCTTATCGCCCGCCGGGCAGATCTGGACGACGCCGTAGCGGGCCATCGCGTCGGCGTCCACCTTCTGCGGCGCAATGTGCATCCAGCGAATATAGTTGCCGTGACATTCGCGGATAAGTTTGGCGTTATAGTCGTGCAACCAGTCCGGATACGCCTGGCCCAGGCCCTCCCACTCGTTGCTGGCGCGCTGCGCAAAGCCCTTCAGGTAGACAAACTTGCCATTGATGTAAACGCCGCCCGTGCCCGCGCCGCCCTTAAACTCCGTTTTGCGAAATCCGGTGACGATCTTCTCAACATCCACGACCTTGCCGTCCACATTGAGGATGGTGTAGACACTGTAGAGATAAGGATCTTCGGTGCTCCAGAAGCGCGCGTCCTTCAGCTCTCCCGCCGCCCTTAGCTCGGTCTTCTCGCCGTCCATCATGTCCACCGCATCGCCTTCGAAGCGCTCGCGGACCTGGCCGCTGTGATCGACGATGACCGCGGATAACTCGACCGTCGCCCGGTCGCCCGAGTCGTTGCGCACCTCGGATTCAACAGTTACATCGGCAGACTTTTTCTGGAGATCGAAGTTACCGGCATGGACGTAAACGCCGGTGGTTTCCAGACCGTAGTAGAGCGGCAGCGTCTGGTGAATCTTGCCCGTGACGTGCAGCCAGACATGCCGGCTGATGCCGCCATGGTCGGGATTGAAATCGTTCACATTCCATTCGAATTTGGTTCCGGTGGCGCGCTCCAGATAGTCCGTCCGGTTATCGACCTTCACGGCCAGCACGTTCTCCCGCGGCCCGAAATAAACCGCATCGGAGATATCGACGCCGTAGGCTGTAATCCCGTTTTCATACAAGCCAACCTGTTTCCCGTTGAGGAAGATGTCGCCGGCTTGGCGCATGCCTTCGAATTCGAGGAAGACCTTGCGGCCTGCGAAGCCGGCCGGAAACTTGAAATGCTTGCGATACCAGGAGAGCCCCTTGTAGGTGCCGAGGTCGCCGCCGCTGTGGGAAATGATCTTCCTGAACGAGTCGACGTCGTTGAAGCTGTGCGGGGTGCTGACGGTTGCCCATTGCGAGTCGTCGAAAGCGGGAGCTTCGGCCCCGGCCACGTCGTCGCGGATAAACCGCCAGTTAAGATTGAAGTTCAGTCTCGAGCGCGGGGACTGGGGCGGTGTGTAGCGCGCAACTGGAGCCGCCGCGAACGCGGCACGGCCCGCTCCGGCAAGGACGGGAAGCCCGGCCGCCGCGACTGCGGCTGTTCCAAGAAATTCGCGGCGGGATATGGGATGCGATGACATGGGCGTGTTCCTCGTTTCTCCAGTGCGCGACTCTATGGGCGCGAAACTCGTTCCTGCCCATACTACTCAATCGGAGTCAATTGGGCAATTGTGTGTCCAATGAATTTCGGCGTGAAGTGTCCCAGTTCTTTGGCATCCGGCAGGAGATGATGGCGCGCCGGCCGAGGAGCGCACGAAGATCCGTCAGCTACCGAAAGAGTGGGACTAGATTACAAGCTGGCAGAAGCCGGTTGCGACGGCCTGACGGCCACTTGGTTCAGGCAGACAAAATAACTCGCCGAAACTGACGATTCAGGCCGCATTGTCACTGACTTCCGTGGGTCGGCGGTCCGCGAGATGGCGCTGCGCGGCCTGCCGGAGCGCGCCGCCACGAACACGAGCGAAGGGTATGCTGTAGCCTAACCGCGTCCAGCGAGTGCGGCTACAGGAGCGTAGCGGTTTCATTTTGCGGCGGCTCGGCTGGGCGATTGAAGGCGCCGCGGTAATGGATCAGTACCGCGGCAATCGCGATGAAAAACAAGAGCGCAAAGCCAAACGAAGCAATAGGGATCATGGTCTGAAACTGCGCCGGCAATTCTGGCTGCGGGAGATTCATCATTCGATACAACTCCGCGTTGTAGCGCAGCATCAGCGAGGGGCGTGCGAGATAGACAACGGAGTTAGCCAGACCCAAGGCTATCATGCCCAAAGTCAGGCGGCGTCCCCACTCCTCCAATCGCCAGAGGCCGACGCCCACCGCCGCCTCCAGGGCAGCGAAGACCAGATAGAATGCCACCTTCCCCCAGCCATAGAGAATCCATCCGAACAATGCTCCAGGAAGCGGAAGAAATACCGTCAGCAGACAACTGCCTGCCCCAATCATGCTGAGCACGGCAATCACGGAGATCAGGAACGGACGGCGGCTCTCCGGCGCTTCACCCGGCGCGCCCGCAAACACCTCGCGCACCTTTTTCAGATTGAAGTACACCAGCCAGGAGATGCCCACGGCGCAGAGGACGCCGTAAATGAACGCGACGATTCCAACAATGAATCTGGTCATCGCCTGCACCATGGGGGCCTGGGATGCATCCACGCTGGCCGGAGCAGGCATAGGGACCGCAAACATCATCAGCGCGGCCAACATGGAAAACAGGCCAATCAGCGCCAATGCGCCAGCAATAACCAGCATTGAGTAGCGCGCCCAGCGGCGCAACCGGAAGAGACCAACCGTAGTCAGGATTCCCCATACCGCCAGAGCAACAAAGAAGGCGCTGAACGCGAACATGAAAACAGGCATCCAGCCGGGTATCGGCGGGGCCGCTGGCGCACCAGGCACCCCGGCGGAAGGAATCTTCCCCAACAAGGCTCCGCTGAGCGCCATTAGAAAGGCCATCGGTAACTGGAGCAGCGAACCAAGCAGGAGAAGAATGGCGGAAAAAGTTACCCCAAACGGACGTTTCATGGTCTCTCCTTCGCGGCGCAACGATGCGGATGGTTCTGCGGCGGGTCAGCTTCAGCCAGCATTTCCATATTGCTCTTGCGGCCACGCAGCAGTGTACCACCGGTTGCCTGTGATTCGGCGATCGATGCCCGGCAAAGATTCCGCATCAGGGCCCCATTTCTATAAGAGCGCTCATGGCGGCAAAGTGTTCGGGACTGGCCTTAAGAGCGAGGGAGAATTCCTGCCGGGCCTGATCCCGATTGTTCAGGCCGAGTTGGCCGAGACCGGCAAGATAGTGAGCGTCGGCGGCCTGGGCGCTTTGGCTCGAAGTGGCGTCGGGTTGACTCGGAGTCTCCGAATCGGGCGCTTTGGCCAGCGCCCTGGCACCGTCATCGATCAACTGCTCGAAGATCGTTTTGGCGCGATCCGCATGGCCAAGTTTCATGAGAGCCATTGCCTGGTAGTAGAGCGCGGCTTGCTCGACGCGCACGCCAGGGGCCAGGCCGCCGATGCTGCCGCGGCCAGCGGAAGGGCCGTGCGCGCCGGGGCCGCTCTCTTCATTGCGCGCGCCATCGCCGGCGGGCGCGCTCGATGCGTCGCTCCAGAAGCGCCGGGCCTGCTCCGCATCGCCCATCGCCGCATACACATTGCCGATCCAATAGGAAACCTCGCCCTTGCGGCCGCTAACATCGCCGCTCGCTCCCCGCAGGTTGACGGGAATCTCGCTGGCCGTCTGGTAGTCGGACAGCGCCTGCGCGTACTGCTTGTCGATCATGTGCCGGTAACCGCGCGCCAGGTTGGCGTTGATCCAGGAGTCGCCGAGGGAAAAGCTCCCGCCGCCCTCCCAGGCGCGGAAGAACCGCAACCGCAGCAGTTGAATGGCGGCGTCGGGCTTGCCGGCAAAGACTTCGAGATTGATCTCGCGCGCGATAACTTCGTCGCGGTTAATAACTGCCTGGTGCGCTTCCATCACGGCCAGCCGTTTGGCCGGTGGCACGCCGTTCTCTTCGTACAGCTTGTCCAGGTCGTTGATGATCGTCGCATTGCCGCCAAACTTGACGGCCTTTTCCAGAGCGGCCAGCGCCTTGTCGCGCTGGTTACTCTCGCGCAGGTAGACCATGGCCAGGTTGCGGTAGACGACGGGAAAATCCGCGCCCAGCGAGGCGGACTTATCCCACAGAGCCAGCGCCCGCTGCGGCTGCCAGTCGAATAACAGGTTGCCGAGATAATAGGGCGCGCGTGAATCCGATGGATCGACCCGCATCGCATCCTCCAGCACTGCGATCATCTCCATCTGGAAGGGAAAGACATAATCCGTAGGCGCCATTGCAGCCAGCCGGTAATACTCGCTGGCCTTGGCGTCCTGGTGCATTTGTCCGGCAAAATAGCCCAGGTAGTAATACACCAGCGGAGAGACTTTGAGTTTATCGGGGGCCGCGCCGGCGGCAAACTCCAGCAGAGTCGAACCGTCCTGCCAAAGTCCGGCATCCATGTAATCCGCTGCCACCTCAAGCGCCGTCGCGGGATGCGCGCACACTGTCGTAATCAGAGCCCCAGAGTTATCTTGTGAGTTAGTCGCCAGCCATTGCTCCGCCATCGCCTGCACGTCGAGCGGATCGATTCTCTGGATGGCGGAGACGGCGGCGATAGTTTCGTCGATGCGTCCGGCGTGGCGCAGCAGCGCGGCCTTCAGCGCCAGGGCGCGGATATTCAACGCATTGGCTTCGAGAGCATGGTTGTCCGCGGTCAGCGCCGCATCGAAATCGCCTTTGGATGACGCAATCTCAGCCAGTTCAAAGTAGCCCGGGGACCGCCAGGCCGCGCTCCACGTGGATTTGTAGAACTGGGCATGCGCGTCGTCCAGCTTGCCTTGCGCTTTCAGAGCCAGCCCAAGATAGTAGAACACCTCGCCGTCCTTGGGCGACGTGTAACTCGCGGTGGCCCGCTCCAGCGCCTTGCGCAGCAATGTTTCCGCATCGGCATAACGGCCGGCCTTGATCGCGCCGATGCCCAGTACGGTATTCACCCTTGTGTCGCCTGGGTCGCGGCGCAATGCCTCCTGCCAATATGCGTTGGGATCGCCGGCGGGCGAGTGAAACTGCTCCATCCGCAGGCCGGTCAGGTATAACTCTTCGTTGGTCTTGATATCCGCCGGCGCGGGCGGATTCACCACCGGCGACGGCATCTTCTCAGCGCTGAGTCTCACCGGGGAATAGGCGATCAACTCGTTGCCATCGGCCTCCATCGCGGCGCGAAGATCGTGCTCATCCGCGCCGCTTGGCAAAACAACTTCCGTGGCAAAAGGGTGACCTGGGCCGATCGCGATCTTCTCTTCAAATAGAACCCGATCCTTCAGTTTGAGCGTGACCGCGGCCGCCGGCCGCTCCGTGGTGGAACAGAATCCCACCGTAGCTTTGCCGTCCTTGACTTCGAGATTGACTGCCCCGTCGATGTTTGCGTTCTTCACGCCGTCGATGCCGCGGAAGGGATACCAGTATTGCGTCCAGGTGCGGGTTTCATCCGGCTGCAGCCAGGTGTAATCGGGTTGATTGTCGGAGTAGGCGCCCACCATAAGCTCGATGTAAGGGCCGTCGGAATCGGTTAGCTGATCCTCCGCCGCCAGACCCCTGGGACCGTTGCCCCAGGTCCAGAACTTCTTGCCGGGGACAACATTGTGGTCGGCGACGCTCAGGATGCCGGCATTCCTGCCGTGATCGTAACCGGCAAAGAAATCTTCCTGATAATTCCAGGCAAACATGGAACTGGCATTGTAATGGTTTTTGTACCAGCTTACGTCCACGCCCGCGGTAAAGTCCGCGCCGTTGTATCTCGTCGTCGCAATAGGCCAGGTGGTGAAATCGCGCTTGCCGTGATAGGTAACAAACTGCGTGCTGGGAGGATAGATGACTTGATAAGTGTCGTTGACGTGAACCGCAACGTTGGAGAAGCTCAGCATCGAGGTTGGGAGCGGCGTCCGGTTCATGATGCGGAACGATGCCTCCAGATAGGACTTTCCCGGATGCAATGTTACTCCAACGGCCCAGCACATGCGGTCCCGCAGCTCCAATTCGCCCACCCAAACGGTCTTCGAGCCGTCGGCGTCTTCCTCGATCTTGTATTGCACCGGCAGAAAGCTGGTGGCGCGGTGGTGGTGCGGTATGTCCCATTCGATTCCGCCGGAGATCCAGGCGCCGAGAAGGCTGATGAGCGCGGGCTTGATAACATGCTGATGGTAGATGAAATCGTAGCCGTTGGTCTTATCCACGGCCTCAAATACCTTGCCGCCCAGTTCCGGAAGAATGCCTATCCTTAAGTACTCGTTTTCGAGATAGACCATCTTATAGGTCTTATCTTTCTTCTCCGTGGTCAGGTTGTCGTAGGCGGGGTAGGGGTAGATGCGGTGCTGCGCGCCCTGGGAGTTGCCGCCGAAGTAGAACTGCGGGTTGGGGTCCGGCGGGCCGATGAGATAGGTCGGGATAGTAACTTGCTCCTCCCACACCTTGACCGGCGCCGCGGCGGCAAAGAGCGGCGAGATTGCCGCCAGGCTGAGCACATATAGAACAAAAGACCGGAAGATTCCTCTTTGCATCGTCATTCTCCGAAAGCTCAATTATTGGTACAGCGGCCAGGGCGAGGATGGCGCGCCAGCATCCGACGCCAGGGGATGGCGCGAAAGCGGCAGCGCCGCACCGGAGTGCACATCCATCAGCCGCTTGTGGGTCGCTTTGGCCGCTTCAACCAGTTCCACATAGGGCCGGTCGGTAACATCGACAAAGCCGATGTTGTAATTCTCGCCGTCCATGCGGCCCAGCACCGGCTCGTCGCGCCATGCGAACCAATACGAGCCGAGATACCACTCCAGCGACGCCGCCTGCTCAACGTAATAGCGATAAGCGACGCCGCGCTCGACCTGATCCTTGGCCTGCACCAGGCCGGCGGCCAGGCCGTCGGCGGGCACGCCGATATGGAACTCCCCAATCAGGACTGGGAGACCGGTCAAACGCCCGGCGCGGATCACTTGTTTGGTCGGCTCGTATTCGTAGACGTTGATGCTGCAAACATCAAAGACTCGGGCCGCCATCATTGCCTCGTCGGACATCTTTCCGCCGAAGCGAATTCCCAGGATCAGATGATTCGGATCGTATTTGCGCACGGCGCCGCAGACGATTTCCAGATGTTTCCGGAAGCCGGCCAGAACAAACTCCCGCCGCCGCGCGGGTGTGTCGCCCTGGGCCAGAAAATCTTTGAGCTTCGCCTTGGTCGCTGTATCCGATCCGCCCAGAATCAGATCGCAGACCTCGCTCTCGCGCCCATCCCATGGCGGCTCGTTGCCGATAAAATAACCCAGCAGCAGCGGATCGTTCTTGCGCGGCGCGCATTGGGTGTTGGCGCCGGCGTCGATATCCGCTGCAAACTGCGGCGAATAGACGTCGGGCATCCCGAGATAGTTCGTTCCCCGCGGCCAGCGGAGCATGAATGTCGCCGGACGGTCCTTCCCGCCGGTAGTCATGCCCCAGGAATCGAGCCGTCGATTGGTCCGGTTCACATCTGTATCGTTGCCGCCGAAGCCCGCGCCTCCGCCCGGCGTGCCGTTGATTCCCGTGGACAAGAACAGGTGTCCCTGGGGATCGACAAACCACCAGCGGCCGTCGATCTTCTCAACCCGGAAGAATCCGGTCGCCTTGGCCTGGGTGTTCCGGTAGCCGCCGTAACGGCCCCAGCCAAAATCGGCGGCGCTGCCGAAGCTCTTCTCCTCCTCGGCCAGCTCCCGCGCCAGTTGCTCGCGACTATGGAGTTTCCTCGGCCAGTCCGCCAGCGCCCATTGGCCGAAGCTGTCCAGCATCGGGCCCGGCTCCAGAAACTCCGATCCCTCGTCGACTTTGGACAGATGCACGTTGCGCAGTTCGATCGACGGCTTGTTGAGCGGATACTCCATGGCGATGCCAATAAACTCCACCGAATGAAGATCCCCATAAGGCCCCCACACGGAATACCAACTGGAATTCGTGCGCCGGTTGGTCGCCGAGGCCAGGTCGAAGCCGTTCTTATCGCGCCCGACAAAATACTGCAACGGGACCGACGCCCGCAGCCACGCGTTCTGGCCGAAGCCGATGATGGACATATTGCGCGGGCCGTGCGTGGTGTAGGCCCACAGCAGCAGCCGCTGGGGCGAACTCATTCGCATCTCCATCACCAGGTGCGAATACGGCGACAGGTCGGCGGGAGAACTCTGACCGAGTTCCCGCATGGAAATCCGCAGTTCCGAGTACACGCCGTCAAAGACGAATCTTCTCACCTCGCCCGCCGCGGGCACGGGGGCGGCGGCTTGCGGAGAATGTCCAAGGGCGCGGGCGCCGGCGACAGCCGGAACAGCTCCCGCGATCAGTTTCATTGCCGTGCGGCGACTCATGCTCATGGTCTCTTCCTTGGTGTAGCGCTCGTGAATGAGTGAACGGAACGCGGAACGCGGCCATTTCTTCCGCGGCGGCCGCCGGGAACTGAGCGCCCCCGGCATCTTCCGCGCAACGAAAATCGTCGTTTCAGGCTCGCTCGAATTGTACCGCTATGGGCAGATGCGGTGTTGCCAGCGAGAACACGTAGCGTTGGCCTTAGAGAGGGTGGAAGCCCAAAGTTCGTCTTGTCCGGGGATACGAGGATGAGGCGATCTTCGGAAGCGGCATAGGCGGCGTCGAGGAATGAGCCGCACGAGCAGTCGCGTCTTCCCCCCAAGCTCTACAATCGGGTTTGCAGAGTGGGACCGGCGGCACGCTCCTCAGGGAATTGCCAACGGCATCGGCAATATGGCGCGCCGGTTGGGCTAGCGGGCCTGGCGTCATTCGCGCCGCTCATGCATCAAACTGAATGCGGGCTTTGGCCCCCGAGGGGGTGAGCTTGCGGCCCTCGAAATCGAACGAAGGATTCCAAGCACGGTTGGGGGCGCTTGAGCGCCTGGAGGAGAGTCGCGGATGACGACGATAGAAGCGAGCGTTCGGCCGGAGGATCTTTCTCAGGTTCCGGCCGGCAAGGAGAGGATTCCCGAAGCGGGGATCATGGTGATCTTTGGGGCCTCGGGCGATTTGACCAGGCGCAAGCTGCTGCCGGCGCTCTTCCACCTGGAGCAGGCGGGGCTGCTGCCCAGCAACTTTGCCATTGTAGGCGTGGCGCGGCGGCCGCTGGGCGGCGAGTTTGCTGCGGATATGCGCGCGGGCATTGTGGAGTTCGGCGGCGCGGATCCGGCCGATCCCAAGCTGGATAGCTTTGTAGGCCGCATCAGTTACTTCCCGCTGAAATTCGACGATCCGGCCGATTACGCGGGGCTGAAGGCCGAGCTGGAACGCATCGACCAGGAGCGAGGCATCGCCGGCCACCGCCTCTTCTACCTGGCTACAGCGCCCGAGTTCTTTGCCGAGATTATCGAAAACCTGGGCGCGCAGGGCATGGCCCAGCCGGAGCAGGGGAAGGTAGGGGTGGTGATCGAGAAGCCCTTCGGCCACGACCTGGACTCTGCGCGCGAACTGAATCGGGAGGTGAACGCCGTCTTCCATGAGGATCAGGTCTTCCGCATCGACCACTACCTGGGCAAGGAGACGGTGCAGAACATCCTGGTCTTTCGCTTTGCCAACGGCATCTTTGAGCCGGTGTGGAACCGGAATTACATCGATCATGTGCAGATTACGGCAGCCGAAACGCTAGGCATCGAGGGCCGCGGGCCGTTCTACGAGAAGGCTGGCGCGCTGCGCGACGTGGTGCAGAACCACGTGATGGAGTTGCTCAGCTTTGTGGCCATGGAGCCGCCATCCAGCTTCGACGCCGACGCCGTGCGGCGCGAGAAGGTGAAGGTGTGGCGGGCGATTCCGCCGATCCCCATCCTGAACGCGGTGCGCGGACAGTATGGGCCGGGGATCGTGGAGGGCCAGCGCGCGATCAGTTATCGCGACGAGGAGCGCGTCAATCCCGAGTCGGGCACGGAGACCTATGCGGCGGTGCGGCTGGCCATCGACAACTGGCGCTGGGCCGGGGTTCCGTTCTATCTGCGCGCCGGCAAGCGGCTGAGGAAGCGGGCCACGGAGATCGGCATCCAGTTCAAGCAGCCGCCGCTGCTGATCTTCAACAGGATGAAAGGCAGCGGCGCCTGCCAGGAGATTCAGCCCAACCTGCTCACCGTCCGCATCCAACCGGATGAGGGGATCGCGCTGCGCTTCGGCGCCAAGGTGCCCACCACGCCGAATATGGACGTGTGCCCGGTGAATATGGACTTCGACTATGCCGCGGCCTTCGGCCAATCCAGCGCCAACGGCTATGAGCGGCTGCTGCTGGACGCCATGCTGGGCGACCAGACCCTCTTCTCACACCGCGACGGCGTGGAAATCACCTGGGCGCTGTATACGCCCATTCTGGAAGCCTGGGCGGCCAAGGAGCCGGAGGTCTTTCCCAACTACTTTGCCGGAACCTGGGGACCCGAGTGTTCGGATCGCCTGCTGGAGCGCAACGGGCACGTGTGGAGGAACAATCTGGGAAGGAAGGCGTGAAAGGCAGGGAACAGGGATCAGGGAACAGGGATCAGGGATCAGGGAACAAGAACCGCCGACGGGAATTAAGATCGGCGGTTTCCCAGGCCTCAAAATCGAGACCTGGGGCCCCGGCCAAGGTTGGTGCTTTCTGAAACCTAAGGCGCCATCTTGATCGCGCCGGGCATGGAGGCAATCCACGGATAAAACGTAAACACGAGTGAGACCTGGTACTGAACAGTTCGAGTACCGATCGTCATCGGCATAAAGGTCCACTTCTTGGCAGCATCAATTGATGCCGTCTGGAGCATCGGAGGACCGTTTACAGACGAGACCTTTTGGACATCGCCCGCTTTACCAACGAGCACCTGTGTAACTACAGTGCCACTGACACGCACGGCGAGGCCGATCGGAGGAACCACTGGCTTGCTGCGTGACTTTACGAATGAGGCGGCTTCGCTGTCGGTGAGTGTACGGACCATGTAGCTTTCCGCATCGTCATTCTCGTCGAGGATATTGCCGTCCGTACCGCTTTCATCCAGCGATATCACCCACGAACATTTAGGGAACCTCTGCACAAGTCTGCAACCCGCGTCATATTTGAATAAACTATAGGTATGAAGCGAATGGCGCGTTTTCAGCAAACACTGGCATCTCAGGCGAGTTTCGAGAAGCATGGCCGCAAGA
>Ga0326727_10003387_pt1 | contig 51066 bp, 38 predicted proteins | sample MB2enrmetagenome_FD_207643 | JGI IMG/M metagenome (GOLD analysis project Ga0326727, IMG submission 207643) | Lab enriched peat soil microbial communities from McLean, Ithaca, NY, United States - MB29MY | ecosystem: Environmental > Terrestrial > Soil > Wetlands > Peat | place: USA: New York...
GATGTATTGCGTGGGGCAGAAGAAACTGCGCAATCGAAAGGGACGCGGTCCTTACCCACGCGCGGTTTGGGGCAGACCGCGAACCTTCCCTTCCCGAAAGGCTTAAACTGTCATGAGTCACCATTTGCGCCTACCGCCAGCACCTCAATTCAAAAAACTTGGGGCATTGCGCTGAAGCCCGCCCCACCATCCGAAAGCGCTGCACTCTTCGTGGGGCGGGTTTCAGCCCGCCATAGCCGCATGCCCAGCATGCTCCGAAGCCGTTGCTCAAAACAAACCGCCTGTGAAGCAGTCAGTGGAGAGCTACAATAAGACCGTAAGCGCGGCGGACCCCAAGTCCGCCCAAGGTGAGAGATGCCTCGTTCGCTCCTTTACCTGCTGCCCCTGATTGCCTGCCTTCGCGTCGCGGGCGCCGCGGACGTTACCGTGGTGACCGATTTTGACGGCCCCTACTCCGATCGCTCCGTGCAGCAAATGAAGCGCGAAACCGAGGAGATCTTCAAGAGCGCCGGCGTCCGCCTGGATTGGCGCGGGCGCGGCGAGGTAGGCAGCGGGTCATACGAGAACCTGGTGGTGGTGCACTTCAAAGGCAAGTGTATTCTCGATCCGGTGCCGATGCTCTACGACGAACGCGGCCCCTTCGCCTTCGCCTACAATTCCGATGGCGACGTGCTGCCCTTCAGCGAAGTGGAGTGCGATCGCCTGGCAGCCTCGGTGCAATCCGCCATGTGGGGAGACGATTTCGCGCGGCCCGATTACGTGATGGGCCGCGCATTGGGACGCGTTCTGGCGCACGAACTGGTGCATATTCTCACCCGTTCCGCTGCCCACGGAGACGACGGCGTTACGCAGGCTAAGTTCTCCGGCCGGGAGCTGATCGGCGCTCCACTGCGGTTGAGCCGCACCGATGTGGAGCGCCTGCGCCATGCCTGTGCCCCGTTATCAGAACGAGAAACGAAGCGCTAGCTGAAGCTGCCGCGAGAAGTTCGCCTGGCTGGTGATCTTCCCGAAGGAGCTGCTGCCGTACGATACGCTGGGACCGTAGAACAGAGGCGTATTGAAGGCGTTGAGAGCTTCGCAGCGGAACTGCGCCTTCAGCCTCTCCTTGATGGTCACGTTCTTGAAGACCGACATGTCCCAGTTGGCCTGCCCCGGACCCCGCATATCGATCGTCCGGCCGACGTCGCCAAAGGTAAACTCCGGGGCGGTGGAGAATGCCGCGGGGTTGATATAGTCGTTCAGGCGTTGTTCCAGGCTTCCGCTGGTAACCGGCGAAGTGCCGGTGGCATTGGGGCGCTGGCTGGCATATCCGAAGGCCGAGTTATAGTTAGTGGCCTGCGATACTTGCAGCGGGAAGCCGCTCTGATAGATGGTCACGGCATTGAGCACCCAGCCGCCGATAATGTAATTCATCGGGCCGCTCGATTTCGCCAGGGCTTGGCCCTTGCCGAACGGCAGGTCGTAGGAAACGGCGGTGGACCACCGCATGGGTGTATCGATGTTCGAGAAGGCGTACTCGGCAGCCATATTGTACGGGTCCTGAGGACCTTTCGAGCCGCTGTTCAGCGTATTTCCGGGGCCGCCGCCGCTCTCGTCCCAATTCCGCGACCACGTGAAGGTGGAGAGCAGGCTCACGCCGTGGCTCAGGCGCTTCTGCGCCTTTACCACCAGCGAGTAATACTTAGCCTTGTTGTTGTCGTCGAACAATTGGTTGATGGCGCTGTAGGTGGGATAAGGCAGCAGGAGCTGCGATTCCTGCACATTGGCCGTTCCAATTACGCCCAGGCCACCATGGCCGTAAAACGGGTTGGCCACGGATTGCGTGAGCGCGCTGCCTTCCGAGAGCAAGCTTGGATTGAGGGCGTTTAGATTGATGCTCGCGGTGGCAGTGGTCAGGTGGCTGGATTTGGAGCCGACCATGCCCACTTCGGTGGCGATCCCGCCCGGAAGTTCGTGCTGCACGTCGAAAGAATACTGCTCGACGTAGGGTGATTTCGCGGTGGGATCCACCAGCGAAAAACTTTGGCCGATGCCGGTGAGGCTGCCCAGGGTATTGCCCACGGGCTGTAGAATTCCGGAAGTGAACGCATCCGTCAGATTGAGCGCCGGGGTCTGGTTGTTGTTTACCGAAGAGCTCGGGCTGGTGGTCTGGTTATATCCTACTGTCGCGATGGGCGACCCGAGGGCGAACTGCGGGGCCCAGAAGATGCCGTATCCGCCGCGAATCACGGTTTTCGAATCCAGCTTGTAGGCAAACCCGAAGCGCGGTCCCATCTTGTTCGGAGTGGGGTCGCCCACCGAGGTCCTGCCGTTGCCGGCGTACTGCACCTCACCCATTGGCGAGATGCCGCTGACATTGGCCGCGAGCGGGTTGGCGGCAGCGCCGTTGAAGTTCACCAGCATGCCGTTGTTGACTTCATACAGACCGGGCTCGTGCTCCCAACGGAGGCCGAAGTTCATGGTAAGCCGGCTGCTCACGCGGAAATCGTCCTGCAGGTATAGGCCATAGTAGTTGGCGATATCGGTGAGCTTGGTGGAGGTGTAGATGGCCGCGGAAGACGGATAGCCCAGCAGCATGTCGGCGATATCGGCCCCGCCGGTTCCGGCACTGGTGGGCGCGGACTTGGTGAAGATGCCGTTGAAATCGTAATTCCCGGCGGCATCGTTCGCGTCGTTGCCAGCGGCTTTGATTTTGCGATAGTCGAAGCCGGCCTTGAGGCTGTGCCTGCCCATGTATTTCGACGCCTGGATGGAGAAGTTGTTGGAGGCGAGAACGAAGTACGAATTGTTGTCGGCGACTCCCAGATTGTAGAGGTTCGTCATGCCGATATCCGGGAACTGCGAAAGCTGTTTCGGAATCTGGCCGATGAGCGTGGGACTGAAGTTGAGTTGGTTCAGGTCGTATCCCTGGCTCATGTCGTAGCTGTAATTCGGGAAGCGGTTGAACCCGTAGCGCACTGCAATGACCGTACTCGGATTCACCGTAAAAAGGTTGTTGAGCTGGGTGGTATCCACCCTGCGCTGCAGGCGCCATTGGTCGGGGCTGGAGATATTGTTCGGAAATTCGGTATTGCCCGGCTCCAGCGAGAAATAACGAAGGTAGCTCAGGCTGGCCCGCCACCAGGTGAAGAAATCTTCGTCGAGCTTGCCGGTATACTGCGCGGCCCGGCACGGCAGCCTTCCGGGAGCATTCAGGTCGTTGGCGCCGTAATATGCGGGAGCGGATGTTGGGGATTCAAAGAAGGAGGCGATTGCCAGGCCGGTCGGATTCAGACGGTTGGCGGGAATAATGTTGCCCGGAAATGGCTGGCGGGCGCCGTTTACGGTAGACAAAGGGTCGTAAATCAAATTCAGGCCTCCGCTCGAATTGAGGCTCTCGGAAAAGTTCCCCGTCTTTTCCAACGCGGTGGGTGTAGCGAACACGGAAGAGGAAGATTGAATATCGTCGTAATGTTCGAACCCCAGATAGAAGAACGTCTTATTCTCGCCGTTGTAGATCTTGGGGATCTTCACGGCGCCGCCGAAGCTGGCGCCCCAGGTGTCATTCGGCTGTGAGGTGATGGGAACGCCGGCGGCGTTATTGAAGAAGCTGTTGGCGTCCCATGCCGTACGCCGAAGGTGGCCGTAGACGCTGCCATGGTACGTGTTGGCGCCCGACTTCATCAGCGTATTGAACATCCCGCCGCCGGTGCGGGCCATCTCGGCATCGTAGGTGTTCGCCTGGATCTTGACTTCCTCCACGGCCTCGAGCGATGGGATGATGATGGCGCGATTGTCGGCATCCGTAATCGGGATGCCGTCGATGAGGTAGTTGTTGCCGCGGACCGGTCCGCCGGCGATGGAGATCTGCGAAGAGCCGCTCTGATCTTCCATGCGGTTATAAGCGGGATTGCCCACCGGCACCACGTTCTGCGCCAGCTTGGAAAGCATGAACGGGTTGCGGCCCAAGTTGGGCAACTCCGTCAGCTTCTGGTTATCGATCACCTGGCCCTGCGAGGCGTTGGACTCTTCGACCAGCGTTACCGTGCCCGAGACCTCGATGCTTTCGGTCACCTGCCCGAGCTGCAGCTTGGCATCCACCGAGACCTGCTGCTGCGTACCGACGATGACGCCCTTCTGCTCGAATTTCTTGAATCCCGCCGCCTCCACCACCAAGCCATAGCTGCCGGGGACCAAGTCGCTGAAGACGAACTCTCCGGCCGAAACGGTGATTGTGGAGCGCTGAGCGTTGGTGCCCTCGTTGATCAGCGTGACTTTGGCGCCGGTAAGGGCGCCGCCGTTTTGGTCCACTACAGTGCCGCCCAGACCTCCGTAATACGATTGGGCAAACAGGTTGATGGTGACGATCGAAGCCAACACGAGTAAACGCAGTTTCATGGGGTTTCTCCTATGGAAATCTGTTGACGCGCGGCCAGACTGCCCGCCGCGCGGCGGAAAATGTAAACGGAGCAGCCGATGGCGACGGCGAGCACCGCATTGAAAGTCAGGACCGATACCGCGGTAGCGAGAAACGCCGCGGCGTCGATGCGATTCATTTTGGGAAGGCGGCGCCACGCGCTCCAGTCGAGCAGGCAGAGCCCCATCCAGGCCGTCACACCGGCCAGCGCCGCGAGCGGGATGTGCGACACCATGCCGGCGCCAAGCCACAAAAACACCAGCAGAAATACGGCATGCAGCAGGTTGGCGAGCCGCGTAGATCCGCCGCAGCGAACCACGGCCAGGCTGCGCGCGGGAATGCCGACGCTCAGGGGCGCCGCGAACATAGCCGCGCCCAGGTTGGCGATACCGTAGGCTCCCAGTTCCGCGTCGGCATCGGACATCTTCATGCGCTTGTGGCGGCCGCGGAAATGCTCCACCACGCGCGAGGTGATCAGGATATTCACCGACGATACGAACGCCAGCCCGAACGCGGAGGGTAGCACTGCAAATACGTCATGCGCGCTCCATGAGAACCCCGCGAAGGCCGGCAAAGTATTGGGCAGGCTGCCGATTTCCTGCTCCCGCACACCGAGGAGGCGTCCCAGAGCCACGGCGAGCGCCACTCCGACCAGCGGCGCCGGCGCATGCGGCGAAAGGCGGGCCGCGGCGGTAGCCGCGAGAATCACCGTGAGCCCCAGCGTGAGAGGCACGAAGCGGACGGCGGACAGGCGAGTGGCGAGCACGGCGAGTTGGCCCAGAGTCGAGCCAGACGGCCGCGAGAGCGGCGTCGCCACCCCGAGAATCACATCCAACTGCGAGACCAGCATCATGCCGCCGATCCCGCAGGAGAAGCCCGAGACCACGGCCTGCGGCACGCGCGCGATATGCCTGCCCAGCCGCACCACGCAGAACCCCATCATCATGACCGAAGCCACCATGCAAACTTTGGCGGCGCCGCCGATCCCCTGATTTCGTACCGCGAGTGCAAGGAAAGGGACGGTAGCACTGGCCGTTCCGCCTATTAAGACCGGATTGCGGCCCAGCAGCGCGATTATCGGCGCCGTAAGAATCGACGTGAAAACCCCAAGGACAGGGGGCAAACCCATAAGCGAGGCCATGGCGAGGCCGTAAGGTAGCGCGATCAACGCCGCGATTATGCCGCCCGAGCAGTCGCCGAAGAACTGCGGCCAACCGTACCGCGCATCGCGCAGGGATCTCGGGACCCAGGGAAGAGTCAAGCCATCACCTTTAGGAATGCAGTCTTAAACTTGTCCATTTCTTCCTGCGTGCCGATGGATACGCGCACGTAGGTGGGCCAGACCGGCCACACGCGGCCGATGTAGACCTTCTCTTTGCGCATGGCCTCGATGATTTCGCCGCCGGGCCGGCCCACGTCCACCATGAACTTGTTGGAGACCGAGGGCACGTACTTGAACCGGTGCTTTTCGAGGAAGCCGAGCACGTCGGCGCGGACGCCGGCGATGATCTTGCGCCGCTCCGGCACCACGGTCTTCGATTTCAGGCTGGCGGTGGCTGCCACCATGGCGGTCACCGGGAGTGCTCCGCTGCTGTAGGGCACGATTTTCCGCAGAAGATCCGGGCGTCCCAATGCCGCGCCGGCGCGGATTCCAGCCATGCCGTAGATTTTGGAGAAGGTGCGCAGGATGATGACGTCCTTGTCCTTCGCCACAAGATCGGAGCACATGGGAGCGCCCGCGATGTGGATATAGGCTTCGTCGAGCAGCAGGACGCTGCCCTTGGGCTTATTGGCGAGCAGCCATTCGATGTCCTCGCGCGGCGTGAGCGTCCCGGTTGGATTATTGGGGTTGCACACATAGAGCAGGCCGGCATCGGTGGTGGCGGCGGCCATGGCCTTTACGTCGTGAGAGTAAGAGCTGGTCAAAGGAACGCCGATTACCTTGGCGCCGATGAATTTCGCCGCGCGCTCGCCGGCTTCGTAACCCGGACTAGCCGTTACGAACGGCTTGGTGGGAGAGGTGAAAGCCAGCACCGCCTGATGCAACGGCGCGCTGGACCCGGCAAACGGCTGGACGTAGCCCGGCTTCAGCCCTTCCAATTCGGCCATGGTCTCCTGAAAGCCGAAGGTCTCCTCGTACAGATAGCGTCCGCCCTTCTGCACGATGGCATGCATGGCCGCGGCGGCATCGGCGCACGGTCCAAGAGGGTTTTCGTTGGCGTTGATGCGCACCGCATCGGGCGGAATCTGTCCGGAAACGGCGGACAGTTGCGCCAGGGCCGGCTCGTTGTAAAACGGAAGCGCGGCCCCGGCGCCGAGCATGGCCGCGATTCGGCCGAAATGCCGCCGGGAAAATCCGCGCTCAACAAATTCGCGCTTCTGTAATGCGTTCAAGGAGGCAGACATACTTCTCCCTCAATTTGGTTTTGGATTGCGGGTCATCACCCTAAGGACCGGTGCCGGACGAGCAGCACGGCTTACGACATGGAGCGGCCCGCGACACCCCTTTGGGTCGCGGGACGAAAATTGAATTACGGGAAGACTAACACCGAAGCGGTCCGTGGTCAAATCGAAATAATTTATGCCAGGGATCGATTGGGGGGCGTGGCGGATATCGCGGGGATGCTTTGCACCGCGCCGGGGTATATTCTGAAGGGTCCTCCGGAGTCGAAAATGAAGATCACCCTATGGGCCGCGAAGGCGGCTCTGCCTGCGATCGCGCTGTGCGGTACTGCCAGTGCGCTCCACGCCCAGAACAGCACGCGCGTGCTCCGAACGCCCGAATATAAATCGCTCCAGCAGCACCTGTGCCGGGGCTGGAATACCTGGAGCGCGAACAGCGTGCTCGCGCACGTCTATTTGCCCGACGGCTTCGCGCTGACGCTGGGGCTGAAGAGCGCCGGCATCGGCCACGCGTACCAGAACACTTTCTTTCAGGCCAACCAGACGGCGCATCGGCCGGAGACCATCCGCCTGGGCCCGCACTCCGACGACGGCTCCTACACCGAGCTCACAATCGAGCTCAAGACCAGCGGTTCGCCCGACTCGAACAACGTCGCGTTAGTGCAAAGCGCGGCGGAAAACGGCGAGGAGTACATTCTGGTGACGGTCCAGAAGCGCGCCAAGCTGCGCCCGGAGCATCTGATTGTCGAGACGGGCTACTACTGGAACCGGCCGGGCGCGGTGCGGCGGGAGGGCGCCGTGCTGAAGGCGCAGTCGGGCCGCGCAGGCGGCCGCGCATTCGAGGTGCGCACCACGGCGCCGGAGGTTGACGACCCCTTTGTCACGGTGGGCGCGCCCTACCTTTCGATGGCGTTCGAAGGGCGATTCGCCGTGTACACGGGGCCGGCGAAGACGCTCGACCAGGTTTCGGCGATCGTCCAGCAGCATCGCGACGCACAGTTACAGCGGTTGGCCGGCTATGGCGCGGCGAAGGAAGTTTTCACCGCGATGCAGACCATTCTCGGCTGGAACCTGACTTACGATCCCGAAAACGATCGCGCCATCTCACCGGTCAGCCGGCAGTGGAGCGCGGGTTGGGGTGGCTACGTCCTGTTCGACTGGGATACATACTTCGCCGCCTTCATGTATGGCCTGTACAACCGCGACTTGGCCTTTGCGAATGCCGTGGAGGTAACCAAAGGCATCACGCGCCGCGGATTTATTCCCAATTGCGCTTCGGCGTATAACATTCAGAGCGACGACCGGTCGCAGCCGCCGGTGGGAAGCCTGATCGTGTGGGAGCTATACCAGCGCCACAAAGAGCGCTGGTTCCTGGCCGAGGTTTACGACGAACTGCTGCGCTGGAATCGCTGGTGGCCCACCGCGCGCGACACCAACGGGCTGCTGGCCTGGGGCTCGGACGACGTGCCGCAGCTTGTCGACGGAACGTATCACAACTTTCAGGCGGCGTTGTTCGAGTCGGGCCTGGACAACTCGCCGATGTACGATGGCGTGCCCTTCAACCCGCGCACCAACCGCCTGGAAATGGCCGACGTGGGGTTGAACGCGCTCTACGTGGCCGATTGCAGGGCACTGGCGGAGATCGCCGCGGTCCTTGGCAAGCCCCAGGACGCGCGCGAGCTCAAGGCGCGGGCGGATAAGTACGCCGCCGCGTTGAACACCCTATGGGACGAGAAGACCGGCATGTACCTCAACCGGCGCACCGATACCGGAGAGAGCTCGCCGAAGCTCTCGCCCACCAACTTTTATCCGCTGATCGCCAAGGTAGCCACGCCGGAGCAGGCCGCCCGCATGGTCGAGGAGCATTACTTCAACCCGAAGGAGTTTTATGGCGAATGGGTGATCCCCGCGATCGCGCGCAACGTTCGCGGTTTCGAGGACCAGGAATATTGGCGCGGCCGCATCTGGGGTCCGATGAACTTTCTGGTGTATCTCGGCCTGCGCAACTACGATCTGGCGAAGGCGCGCGCTGATCTGGCGGACCGTTCGTTGAAGCTGCTGATGAAATCGTGGCAAAGCGAACGCGCCATTTATGAGAACTACAATGCTATTACCGGAGCCGGCAACGACGTGCGCAGCAGCGACGCCTACTATCATTGGGGTGCGCTGCTGGGCGTGATCTCGCTGATGGAGCAGGGGCGCTGATCTCGGGCGTCGCGCTAGCCAGCCTACGCGTACTTCGCAAAAACAGAATTGGCCTGTAGGATGTCAGAACAGCTCACAACCGCCCGGCTGATTCTAAACGGCCATCCAAACGCGTTTGCCAGAATTGTTGACAATTCTGGCCACAATTCCTGGCATAATCCTACTTTCGTGTCACAGTTGTTGGCATAATCCTACGCTGGCCGGGAATCAGCAAAGAGCGGAAGCGACTAGAATCCAGCCTTAATCCTGGCGCGCCACGCGGATTGTTCTGACACTTCTTTCAGGAGATCGTTAATCAAGATCGTTCGAAGAGCGGTGCATAACAGAGACGCAGCAGCTCCACCAAGCAGTTCGTACCTAGCGCACGGGCTCAGGTACGTGACGTGAGGGTCACCTGCCCAGCGCAATTCTTCGGTAGTCAAGTATTTGTCCGGGAGGCCCTGTCCGTGTGCGGTGAAGCTACGAAACTCGTATACTTCTGCCGCTAGCTCATCGACCGTATAGGCGAGTTGCTTCCCTGCGTAGTTTTCGGGAAACACGTAGCTTTTTGCCCCGAATAGGCTGCATGCCCGCTTTGCGAACTCTTTTGTGTTGGCCGACATGAGAATCATGTCCAGTGCAGCAGTCCACAGGAGTGGGCTAATGTACTCATTTGCGCTCCTCTGGCCCTGAAACAGCAATTCGGCCGGATTTTTCACACGCATGATGCGGTTGTCATAGGCTTGCGTCAGGCGCAGGAAGACCGTTCCGAGCAAATCAAGAGGGCCGTCGTGAAGTTCGCGCAGCCGGCCCTCAAAGGCAGGCGCGAGTGCCGTTCCGCGATCAAACATGATATTGTCCAGAACACCGTCGGTGTTCTCGTGAAAGGCTAAGTACATACCATCATGTCCGCACGGACAAATGATCTGAGCAGCCAGCACCGCCTTCCTCAGCAATTCAATCCCGATTCCGGGTGGATGCGTCCACTCGCCGCAAAGCCAAAACTCGACGTGACGAAGTGCCTCAGTCTCCGGCTGGCTTAAATACCCGCGTGCGGCTGCACGTTCCCACTGTATGGCTGGAAGCTGCCGAATGCCCAGGCCGTCGCTGAAGCGGCATTCGTGGTCAACAGCGTGGGGCGGGAGCGGCGTTGCAACCGTCATGACATTCCAATTGTACCGATCACGCTGACTGATTGAAGGCTTCCGGAACTGTCGAAGTGAAAACGCCGAAAGTGGGGACGGATAGTATGCGACATCCCGCCGCAAGTCGGGTTGCCGGAATGCGACCGATGCTGCCCGCGTCGTCACCAAACGGGAGGTGGACCTCCTGGCGGACGACCGTAGCCGCCCAACTTCCTGTGGGCGTGTAACCCGGTCGGAATCAGTAAAACGCGTAGGCGACCAGCGAGGATCCTTCGGCTGAAACGTCCGTGGCGGGCTGCCGCCGACTATACTCCGACATGCGGACAAACTCGGTCCGATGATCTCAAACGGACCCCATCCGACCGCTGCGTTTCGGGGTGTATTGAGCAAGACCCTCGTCGAGCGGAACGCCGAGGACCTCGCACATCTTGGTCATCGAACCAACGTCGGGCCGCGTCGCGTCAACACGGTAGAAATAGATCGAGGCTTTGGAAAGGCCGCACCTTCTGGCGAACTCTTCAGGAGAAATACCCATCCTCTTTAGTTTTGGGTCGAGCCATTCTTTGATTCTGTTGAAATTGGCCTCCATGCTCTTCTTCAGAGCGGACTGAAATAACGTCGTATTTGGTGGGCCCACGACCGTCCTAGTCCGGCTCGCCCACGCCTGAATCATTGCGATAGCGTCCTGCTGCTGCTCCGGCGTGAGCAGATCCCAGACTCGCTCAATGGGCTCCAAGGCAGCATTCTTGCCGGCCGATTCAGCGACCAAGTTCCCGTATTTCGCGCGCATCTCGTCCAGACTGGCGATCCGCTCCGCCTGCGCAAGATCGACTTCCAAAGCCTCGCAGATGGCCGTCAACAGAGTTTTCGACGGCGCACATAAGCCCCGAACTACTCTTCGCGCATGCTCATATGAAATCTCTAACGCGCCCGCTAGGTCCTTAATCGAAACCCCCATTTCGCGCATCTTCCCTGCGATCAGTGCTGCCAGCGGCGCTTGCGGAAGCGGATTCTCTCGTGATTCCATGATTTCGGCCGAAGCCGTATTGTAGCGTGTGTCTGCTCCTTCGGCTCGTTGCCAACTACCCGCTGAGCCAAGGCCGAGGCTAACGATCTGCCAGCGCCCCTTGGCCCGTATCACGCCCGTTGCTGATATGTGGGCCAGATGCTCCCTGACGCCGAAGCGTTACTTTTCCGCTTAGTCCGGCTAGTCCACCACTCGGAAGCAATCCAAGTTGACGCGTTAAGCCGCCGAGCCTAAACCGACCGCTCAACTGCCCAACGACGATGTGGAAATGGGGATACAAGCGCCGTACGACGAGACGGTAGGATCTCGCCGCATTTCTTGCCACGTTTGCCACTTTCTGTGGCGCAGATTGTCGACAATTCTGACAACCTACATGGCCACAGATGAACACAGTTCAACGCCGATAATATGAGATAGTTTTGTCTTAATCTGTGTTGATCTGTGTTCATCTGTGGCCACTGCCAGCCAAGCCCTACTTGTAAAATAGACGGGGAGAATCGAAATGAAAACATGGCTCGCGTTTCTGGCGCTGGCAACGTTCCCGGCGTGGACTGCCGAGAAGCAGCTCTTCAACGGAAAGGATCTCACGGGCTGGGCGAGAATACCGCGGCACGAGGATGCCCCGGCCGGCCAGAAACCCGGCTTCATCGTGAAAGGCGGGCTGCTGGTGAGCGTACCGGACGCTCCCGAAGATGACATCTGGTACACCGCCGGGAAGATTGGCAACGCCAAGCTGCGGGTGGTCTATAAGGTCTCCGCGCCGGATGCCAACTCGGGCGTGTTCATCCGAATCCCCTACCCACCCAAGTCCGAGGACGACGCCATCAACAAGGGCATCGAGGTGCAGATCGACGAATCGCCCGACGATTATCATTGCACCGGAGTCTTGTATTCGATGACGAAGGCCCGGGCAAGGCCCTACAAACCGGCCGGCGAGTGGAACACCCTGGAGATCGAGATGCGCGGCCTGCGCACCATCGTCACGCTGAACGGCGTGCTGGTGACCGATTACGACGGGATAGCGCCTGTGCCACCGAAGAAGGGACAGTACGAACCCGACCGCGGGCCGCGTCCGGAGGAAGGGTACATCGCGATTCAGCACCACGGCGGCGCGCAAACGGTCTGGTTCAAGGAAATTACGCTCATCCAGTAGGAGCCTTCGACGCTCACACGTGAATCCGGTGGCCTAGCCCCACGTCTTCCACCACGTTGATCCCTTCGGCGCGCAGACGCCCGATGGCGGCGTCCGGCAGGTCGAAGCGAAAGATCAGCACCGCCTTGCCCTCCCGCCCGAAAGTAAAAGCGTACATGTACTCGATGTTGACGCCGCTGCCTTCGAACAATTCGAGCAGCCCCGCGAGCCCGCCGGGACGGTCCGCCACTTCCACCGCCACCACTTCGGTCACGTTCACCAGGTACCCGGCCTCTTCGAGGACGGCGCAGCCCTGTTCCCAATCGGACACGATCAGGCGCAAAATCCCGAACTGCTGGGTATCGGCCAGCGTCAGCGTGTGAATGCCAATCCCCGCTTCCGCCAGCACGCGGCAGGGCTGGATCATCTGGCCGGGCTTATTTTCAAGGAATAGAGACAGTTGATGGATTTTCATGGCCCACCTCACTCGCCGGATTTCTCCGGTCGATCACGCGCGTGGCTTTACCCTCGCTGCGCTGAATGCTCCGCGGCGCGGCGAGTGTGATTTGCACTTTCAGCCCCAGGGCATGCTCCACCGCGTATGCCAGGCGTTGGCGCAGTCCTTCGAGCGAACCGATTTTGTCGCTGAACAACTCGGGTGTCACTTCCACCTGCACTTCCATCTCGTCCAGGCCTTTGTGGCGCGTCAGCAGGATTCGATAGTGCGGCAAAGCGCCTTCCACCGCGAGCAGGGCGGCTTCCACCTGCGAGGGGAACACGTTCACGCCGCGGATAATGAACATGTCGTCGCTGCGGCGCGCGATGCGGCCGATGCGGCGCACGGTGCGCCCGCAGGGACAAGGCGCTTCGGCCAGCGCGGTGATGTCACGCGTGCGGTAGCGGATCATCGGCATGGCCTGCTTGCTGAGCGTGGTCAGCACCAACTCGCCCTCTTCGCCCGCCGGCAGCACGCGCCCGCTCTCGGGATCGATCACCTCCGGGTAGAAATGGTCTTCGAAAACGTGCAGGCCGTGGTGGAAGGGGCATTCGATGCCCACGCCGGGCCCGATGATCTCCGAGAGGCCGTAAATATCGAAGGCCTGAATGCCTCCCTCGATTTCGATATGGCGCCGCATCGATTCGGTCCACGGCTCCGCGCCGAAGATGCCGACGCGCAGCGGCAGATCGCGCACGCTAACGCCGAGCTCCGCCGCGCGCTCCATGAGGTGAATGAAATAACTCGGCGTGCAGCAGATGGCGGTCACGCGGAAGTCTTTCAGGACCATGATCTGGCGATCGGTATTTCCGCCGGAGACGGGAATCACGGTGGCGCCCAGCGCTTCCGCGCCGTAGTGCGCCCCCAGTCCGCCGGTGAACAGACCGTAGCCGTAAGCGTTCTGCAGCACGTCGCCGCGATTCAGCCCGCACGCCGCGAAGGCGCGCACCATTACGCTGGTCCAGACCTCCAGATCCTGCCGCGTGTAGGCCACCACAATCGGCTTGCCGGTGGTCCCGCTCGAGGCATGCACGCGGACCACGTCCTCGATGGGGCTGGCGAAGAGTCCGAACGGATAACTGTCGCGCAGATCGGCCTTGGTGGTGAAGGGCAGGTACTGGATATCGGCCAGCGTTCCCAGCTTGTCCGGCGAAAAGTCACGCTCGTCGAGCCGCCGGCGGAACATCTCGACGCGATCGTAGGCGCGCCTCACGACGGCCCGCAGCCGCTCCAACTGCAACTGGCGCATCTGCGCGAGCGGTACGTAGTCGGGAGCGCTGGCCGGGTGAAATGCTCCTCCCAGTGTCCAGTCCGATTGCATTCGAGTCTCCAGGAGCCTCGTCGAGCGGAAGGACGAGGCGGCCCTGCGCGCGCGGCGGCTCGCTCAGGCGGGGAAGCACGATTGTAGCGCCCGGTCCGCAAACGGGCAAGCAATCGAACGCGGGGCCTTGCCAAAGGTGCGGACGCGGCGTACAGTCGCAGGTATGGAACCGCGCATTCCCGGTTTTCACGGTGAGTATCTTTGGGAACTGGACGTCGCGCGGACGCAACTGCTCGCCTTGGCGGAGGCCGTTCCAGCAGGCGTGTACGGATGGAGGCCGGCGGATGGCGCCCGGCCGTTTTCCGCCGTCCTGGTGCATATCGCGGCCGGTAATCTGGCGCTTCTGCATCTGGCGGGCGCGCGTGAGCCCGATGGCGACGGCGAGCGATTCGCGGCCATGATTCGCTCCAACTTCTCACTGGAACGAACCGTCACGGAGAAGCAAGACGTAATCGACCTTTTGAGACGCTCGTTCGAAGAAGTAAGACAGGCTTTTACGGAATCCACCATCGAGGATCTGGAAAAGATCGGGAACTTCTTCGGCGAGCGGACCACGGTGAGACGCGTCTTCTTCAGAATGCTGGCACACACCCACGAGCATATGGGCCAGGCAATCGCTTACGCCCGGGCGAATGGCCTCGGGGTTCCGTGGCTCGATCCCCTGAAGAGCCTCGATCGAATTGCCGAGGTTCCTGACGGTATCATGGTCTGAGGAGAAATCGTGGAATACAGATTGTTAGGCGGAAGCGGCCTGGAAGTTTCGGTACTGAGCTTTGGCACGATGACGCTGGGCGGTGAAGGCCGGTTTGCCGCCATGGGCAACGTGCAAGCGGACGAGGCGCGTCGCCTGATTGAACTGTGTATCGAAGCAGGCGTAAACCTGTTCGACACGGCCGACATCTATTCGATGGGTAAGTCGGAGGAAGTGCTCGGCGAGGCGCTGGGCGCGCACCGCAAAGACATCGTACTGGCTACGAAAGTCTTCAATAGGCTCGAATCCGGCACTAACAAGGCCGGCCTGTCGCGCCGCCACATCTTGGACGCCTGCGAGGCGAGTCTGCGCCGTCTTAGGACCGATTACATCGATCTTTACCAGGCCCACAGCTTCGATTCCCTCACGCCTATCGACGAGACCCTGCGCGCCTTCGATGACCTGATTCGCGCCGGTAAGATCCGCTATGCCGGCTGCTCCAATCACACCGGCTGGCAACTGATGAAAGCCCAGGCCACCGCGGACCGGCTCGGGGTTCCGCGCTACATCTCGCAGCAGATCAACTATTCACTGCTCGCCCGCGACGCCGAACTGGAGCTGGTACCCTGCGGCCTCGACCAGCGGACCGGCATCATGGTTTGGAGTCCTCTGCAAGCCGGCCTTTTGTCCGGCAAATTTCGCCGCGGCGTGGAGAAGCCTTCCGAATCGCGGCTGAACAGTCTCGACGCTCCTGGAACCATCGATCAGGAGCGGCTTTACAGAATCGTCGACGCCCTTGGGGAAATTGCCGCGCAGCGCGGTGTTTCGATTTCCCAGGTGGCGCTGAACTGGGTCACGCGCAAACCCGGTGTGGACACGGTGATAATCGGCGCCCGCCACGAGCAGCAACTCTCCGACGACCTCGCCGCCGCAAACTGGGCTCTCACGGACGCGGAGGTCGAACGTCTCGACGAAATCAGCGCCCTCCCGCTGCCGTACCCTTACTGGCATCAGCGGAAATTCGCCGGGGAACGCAATCCGGAAGCGAAGCATGTCCGGTAACTCATCTCGGCCCGGTCTGCTCGCTCTCCTGTGCCGCCTTCTTACGGAACTCGTCCTGAATCGCGCGTGAATTGTCCACCTCCCGCAGGCGGCGCGCCTCCTCTTTCGTCTTCGGCTTTGCGATTCGGGCGCGCGCAGGGTCGAAGACACGGGTATCGGAAGGCAGCGATGCAAACGGAGCAGTGTCCGGACGATCAGTGAACATGTCGCTCATATCCGCCGCCAGGGCGTCTTCCAAATTCAGCGGGCCGAGCCCCAGCAACTCGTAGATCGTCTTCTGGACGCTCGGCATGCTGCAGTGCCGGTGCGAAACGAAGCCGCGCCGCGCGTAGGGGCCGATCGCCAGCACCGGACTGCGGTGCGCGTCTACGTGATCCACTCCGCTCTGCGCGTCATCCTCGATCACAAAAATAGCGCTGTCCTTCCAGATCGCGCTGTGACTGATCTTCTCCACGATGCTGCCGAGCGCCAGATCGTTGTCCGCAACGAAGGAGGCCCGGTAGGGATAGCCATCCGCCGGACGCGGATCGGAGGTGTGATCGTTCGGCAGCCGGATGACCGTCAGCGCCGCCATCGTTCCTTTCGCCAGCCGCCGATCCATGTCCTTGGCGAACTCCCGGTAGCGGAATTGATCGGGAATGCCGAGGTTGAACGTGGGATAGGCTCGATCGCTCGATTCAAAAACGGGCCTCGGGACAGGGGCGTTCAAAACCAGGCGTTGCCCTTCCGGTTCGGCTCCATCCTGCTCGTCAGCGCCTTCCACTTCGATCCCCTCGCCGTAGTTCCGGACGCTCAGGCCGGCGCCCGCAATGTGCTCCCAGAGCGACCCGAACTCGGGCTCATCCTCCGGCATAGGGCTGTCGGACCCACCGCCCAGGGCGCGCCGTCCGGGAGCGGAACTGAACGGATCGCCATCGCGCCGTCCCCCATATCCCGACGTCCACGCCATGTTGAACCAGGGCGTCGGAGCGATGCCGACCGCCCAACGGTGCCCGTCGGCGGAGACATCGCCGTCGACGAAAAACCGGTCGCTCGTCGCAAAACGGCCGGCAAGCGCATGGGCGTTTGGCGTGACGCTCACATCGCTCAGCTTCGGCTCTTCCTCCGTCCAACCGTGCAATCCGAAACGCGCCAGCGATGGATCGCCATCCAGGCCGGGCAGATCCCCGAAAGTCTCATCGAAGGTGCGGTTCTCGCGAATGATGAAGAAGACGTGCTTGATGCGCGGCATTTTCGTACCGGGCGCCAGCGCCGCTTCATTGTTGCGCACCACGGCGGCGGTGGATTCCGAGAGCGCGGTTTCGTCGATCGGCAACGCGAGCACGGAAAGGCTGCCCAACTCCAGCTCGCCGATGTACCGCCGGGACCCGTTCGGCTGGAATCCTTTTCCTCCGTTGGGACCCGCCCCCTTTCCTTTATTGTTCACAACGTAAAGCTTGTCCCGATTGGGAGCAAGAGCGGCCGCGGCGGGAAACCAACCGGTGTTCAGGTGTCCCAGAACCCGGCCCGAGTCTTTGTCGATCACGGCGACGGCATTCACGCCTGCCTCAGCCACATAGAGACGTTTGGCATCTTGCGCCAGGCCCATCGGCATCACGCCCCGTAACGGCCGCCCTTTGGCATCCTCGAATGCCGCGCCCGAAAAAGGCGTCAGCGCGATCTGCCGCTCGATCTCGCGACCGTCGGCGGTAATCGTCACCACGGAATCTTCGTGCGCCAGAGTGGCGTAGACGTGTTGGCCACCGGCAATCACCCCGGACGGCGAAGCGCCTCCGATGACGCCTTTCAAATCCGCATGGATGGCGCTGCCCAGCCGCAGTTTCGCGGTAGTCACCGGCTTAGCCGGATTGCCGATATCGCACGTCCAGAGGGAACTTCCCCGGACGTCGTTCTCGTCCCCCAGTCCGGGAACACGATGCCCCTCCACTTGAGCGCCCTGCCGCGTATTTTTCGACGGGTATCCAAAAGGGGGAAAGTGCAGCCCGGTGCGCAGCGTGTCTTGCTTCCGCGCCCCTTCAATGAGTTGGTATTCAAATAACCCCGAGTTCGTGAAATAGAGCCGCGTTCCATCCTCGGAAAGGGCCATCGCCAGCGGATTCGCGCCGGTAGGGATGGAAGAGATGCGCTCGCGAGCCGCCGTGTCGACGACTACCACGCGCCAGTTGCCCTGGTCGATGACGTAGAGGAAACGGCCGTCGCGGGAAAGCACAAGGTTCGCAGCGAAGCTCTGCGAATAGTTGACGCTTCCCGTGAGGCCGTTGAGCTCGATCCGCCCGATCCGCCGCCAGGTATCGGTGGACCAGACATCCACGGCTCCCGAGTCGCCCGTCGCATCGTAGAACATTCGTCCGTCGGGCGAATACGCCACGCCCGCGTGCACCTGCACGTCGGGATCGTTCTTGGTGGCCGCGGGAATAGTAGTGACGTGCGGCTCGGCGGAGTCGGGGTGGTCGACGATGGCAAGAGAAAATGGCCAGCCGATGCATGGCATCGCAATCTGTCGCCCATCCGGCCGAACAGCGAGAGCGAACGGAAAGGGCGCCACCGCGATCCAGGCGCCCTGAGGCGTAATGAGCCGGCCGTTGGGCAGCCGCGCCTCAATGGAGGGGGCGGCTGCCACTGCGGCGAGGGCCAGGACTGCACACAGGGCCAGGACGGCACTCAGAGTGTAAACGGGTAGTGGCCGCAAACAGCTAGTGTACTGCGTCATCGAGAGCAACGATCATACTTTTGGCCAGGCAAAGTACTGCAGCCTTGAGGGGACGGTGACGGTATCGTAAACGCTGTATGACTGTGGTCCGTGCTCTGTACTCAATCGCACGTGGGAGGCGGCGCTGCCTAAGCCGGTTGCGGAAAAAGGGCATTCCAGGACCGCTCCCTCACGGTCGCGCCTCTGCAAGTGCCTGCAAGAGAACGAGCGCGTTTCTGAGCCGCGCGCGTAAGCAAGCGGTCGAGGGGCTTTTTCTGCGGCGCTGCCTAAGGCGGTGCTATTCCGTAGCCGTAGCCGGCGCCGGCCCGAGCACTTCCTGAATGCGCTCGATCAAGCGCCGCAGCACGATGGGCTTGGTTTCGTAAAAGGCGCAGCCGTGGGCTACCGCTTCAGCCACGTCCGCGGGGTCGGCATGCGCCGTCAGCACGATAATGGGTATTTTGAAGGTGCGCGGATCGCTCTTGAGCGCGCGCATCGCGCCACGCCCATCCAGTACGGGCATGTCGAGATCCATGATGATCAGGTCGGGATGATGCTGGCGCGCGGCCAACAAAGCCTCCCGCCCGTCGGCGGCGGCTATCATCTCGAACCCCTGGCGTTCCAGGCGGCGTACCAGCATGTCGCGGCTGAACTCGTCGTCTTCGGCTAGCAGCAATTTCACGTTTATACACCTATCCGCGCCGGCAGGCGCATTTCGAAATCGGAACCCTTCCCCGGCTCGCTCTCCACCGATATATCTCCCCCCATCAGGCGGCACATCTTCCGGCTGATGGCCAACCCCAGACCCGTGCCGCCGTACTTGCGGGTGGTGGATGCATCGGCCTGCATAAATGCCTGAAACAGATTCGCCTGTTGCTCCGGACTGATGCCGATGCCGGTGTCCTTCACATTCACCACCAACCAATCCACCGGCTCGCCCGGTTCGCGCCTCGCGGCCACTGTCACGTCTCCATTCCGGGTGAACTTGCAGGCGTTGGCTACCAGATTGAGCAGGCTCTGGCGGAACCGCGTGAGGTCGGTATGGACCTCCCCGTCGTCGGAGCCGATAACGGTTGTCAGGCGATTGCCATTTCGCGCCGCCAGCGGTTCCACCGTCTCGACGATCTCGCGCAACACGTCGTCGACGGCGAAGGTCTCCGGATTGAGGGCGGTCTGATTGGCCTCGGCCTTGGAGAAATCGAGCACTTGGTTGACGATCTGCAGCAGGATCTCGCCAGCCCGTTCGATACGGTTCAAATCGCGAGTCAGGTCTGCGATGGGATAGCTCTGGCATGTCTCCTGAAGCAGTTGGCTGTAGCCGATGATGGCATTCAAAGGCGTCCGCAGTTCGTGGCTCATGGTGGCCAGAAAGCGGCTCTTGGCGGCATCGGCCGCCTCGGCGGTTTCCTTTGAAACCAGCGTGGCGCCCAGTTTTTCCACCATGAAGTTGAAAGCCACGGTGAGGCGGCCCACTTCATCCGGCCGGACTACTTCCGCGCGGCCGCTCAGGTCGCCGGCCGCCACCCGATGGGTGAACTCGGTGAGGGATTGCAGCGGGCGCAGCAGCTTACGCAATTGCAGAATTTGCGCAGCCGCCGCAAACAACAGACTGGCAATGGCGATCGCCGCCGTGAGACCGGCAAAGCGCAGACGCGCCGCCCGTTCGTTTGCAATCCCAAATCCCAGCCGCACCGTGCCGAGCTGTTGTGGACCTTCGCCGCCGGCCGCACCGGGCTCCCGGTCGGCTCGCCCCGCGCCCGCCGGCCGCATTACGGGTCGGCTCACTTCGATCGGCGGCGCGTCCGCTCCGCCGTCCGCTTGTCGCCGGACCACCGGATTGCCGCCCAGCCCGTCGTTGAATTCCACGAAAACAACGTGCCCGCCGGCTACCGCGTTGGCGGCGAGCCGTTCCAGCTCGGACCGGTCCCCCACCAGCATGGGGAACTGGCTCTGGGCAGCCAAAAATCCGGCCAGCACTTCGGCCCGGCTGGTGAGTTGCCGGTCCAGATCGCGGTTGTAAGTCCACAGAAACAGAACGGCGAGGGCCGAGACCGTAATAGTCGCGAAGACCATGTTGCTGGCCAGCAGACGGGTACCGAGGCTGTGGCGGAACACGGCCATCAGCAGTACACCTCGGCCCCGTTCTCTTCCCCCCGAAGCAGGCGCGCCGCCAGCACCGCCCGCTGCCCCAAATCGGCGTAATCCAGGGACGCCAACACCAGAGGCTTGACAGCCGCTGCGGGATAGAGCTTCGGATGGGGAAGGCAGAGCACAAAAATCAACTTTTCCCTTGAATGCGGCTAGGACATTCAACAAATGCGCCGGCGCTTTCCTGAAGTCGGTCGGATCGATCCGCTAAGATCTTATCGGCTGGAAAAGAGCTTTCAACAGTTGGCAAATTCCAGCCCCGCCCCGCCGATGGTATGCTGAAGACTTGATCCCCCAAGTCTTTCCCCGTTTGTTTCTGCTGCTCTTTGCGGCTTCTCTTGCGGCGGCCCAACCCTCGTCACTTCTCGATGCCATGTCCCAGGAATTGACCCGGAATTTCCTCGCTTTGAAGGACAAAGCGGACCCGCCTCCCTACTTCCTGAGCTACGAAGTCACCGAAACGGAAGGCTATTCCCTTTCCGCCAGCCTGGGCGCCCTGGAGTCCGACAGCGACGGAATCAACCGCAGCCTGGACACCTCCGTGCGTGTCGGATCGCCCAAGCTCGACAACTATCATAGTGTGCGCGGCGCTGGCGGAGCCCAGTCGGGCCGCTTTACTTCGGGCATCACGATTCCGTTCGAGGACAACGTCAACTCCATCAAGCGGCTTCTGTGGCTGGACACCGATCGGGCCTATCAACTGGCCGCCGAGCGTCTGATCCGAATCAAGACCAACACCCAGGTGCGTGTGGCCGAAGCCGACGATTCCGGCGATTTCTCGAGCGAGCCGCCGGTAGTCTCCATCGCCCCGCCCCAGAAATTGAAATTCGACGAAGAGGCCTGGCGCGACCGCGTGCGCAAGCTTTCGACCCGCTTTCAGAACTACCCCAGCGTGCTGACCTCGCACGTTTCCGTGTCGGCCCAGACCGAAACCAAGTATTTCGTGAATACCGAGGGGACGCGCCTGGTGCATGGGCGCGGCTTCGCGCGCGTGATGATTTCCGCCAGCGCCAAGGCCACCGACGGTACCGACCTGGATACCTTCGACACCTTCGAAGCCGTCGACCCGGATGGCCTCCCTAACGACAAAGCCCTGCTGGCGGCCATCGACCGGGTGGCCAACGACGCCTCCGCGCTGCTCAAAGCGCCTGAGGCCGAACCGTACGTGGGTCCGGCGATTTTCTCGGGCCGTGCGTCGGGCGTCTTCTTTCACGAGATTTTCGGCCACCGCATCGAAGGCCACCGGCAGAAGGACGAGAGCGAAGGCCAGACATTCACCAAAAGCGTGGGCTCCAAGGTGCTGCCAAACTTCCTTTCGGTGCTGTTCGACCCCACCCGGCGTAAAATCGACGGCATCGACCTCAATGGCTGGTACGATTACGACGATGAGGGCGTGAAAGGGCAGCCGGTGCTGGCCGTCGACAAGGGCGTGCTAAAGACGTTCCTCATGTCGCGCTCTCCCATCAAGGGCGTCGATCATTCTAACGGGCACGGACGGCGGCAGCCGGGGCGGGAACCCGAATCCCGGCAGTCTAATCTGATTGTGGAATCGTCCAATGCCGTTTCCGGCGCCAAGCTGCGCCAGATGCTGCTCGATGAAGTCAGGAAGCAGGGCAAGCCGTACGGGCTGTATTTCGAGGACATCACCGGTGGTTTCACGACCACCGAGCGCAATGGACCGCAGGCCTTTAAAGTGATTCCCGTGATCGTGTACCGGGTGTATCCCGACGGGCGTCCGGATGAGCTGGTGCGCGGCGCCGACATCGTGGGGACGCCGCTGGCGAGTTTCGGCAAGATACTGGCGACCTCGGACAAGCCTGAGGTTTTCAACGGCTATTGCGGGGCCGAATCCGGCTATGTTCCGGTGTCCGCGGTGTCGCCGGCCATCCTGGTTTCCGAAATCGAGATTGAGAAAAAGGAAAAATCCAACGACCGGCCGCCGCTGCTCCCCGAGCCGACGAGTATGGAAGGCAGAGGAGTGGCGAAATGAGGGCTCTGATGCTGACCGCGGGCGCACTGGCGTCAGCCGTGGCGGTAATGTGCGCGCAGGCGCCTGCCGCCGATCCGCTCATCCAGGCCATGCACGACGAAGTGAACCGCTCGGTCAAACTGAACATCCCCAACCTGGAAGCGCCATACTTCGTGGAGTACGTGCTCGACGAATCCGACAGCTTCACCGTCGCGGCAAGCCTGGGCGGATTGCTCTCGCGCAGCCGCGACCGGTTCCGCGTCCCCGAAATCCACGTGCGCGTCGGCGATTATAAGTTCGACAACACCAATTTCGCGGGCGGCGCGGGATCCCGCTTCAACCAGGAAGAAAATTTTCCGTTGGACGATGACTACCCTGTGTTGCGCCGCTACCTCTGGCTTGAAACCGATTCGGTATATAAAGGCGCGGTAGAGGCCATTTCGCGCAAGCGCGCCGCCATGCGGAATATCAACCAGAACGAACAGCTCGACGACTTCGCCCGCGCCGTACCGGTACATCTTATCAAGCCATTCGAAAAGCTGTCGGTAGACGAAAAGACATGGCTGGCGAGCGCGCGCACGCTCTCCGCGCTTTTTACCCAATATCCCGATGTAAAGACTTCCGAGGTACAACTGCACGCCGATGCCGGCGGATACTACGTGGTCAATTCCGAAGGAACCGAGGTGCAGACCCCCGAGAACGTCGCCTATGTGCGGGCTCGCGCCACGGCGCAATCGGCCGACGGAATGACGCTGCACGACTCGGTGACGTTCCACGCTCTGGACGCGGGCCACCTGCCGTCCGAAGCGGAGATGACCCGCGGGATTACCCGGATGGCGGAAAACCTGGTGGCCCTGGCGCGCGCGCCCAAAGGCGAGGATTATAACGGCCCGGTGCTGTTCGAAGCCCAAGCCGGACCGCAGATTTTCGCCGAAATCCTGGCCAAGAATCTGGCGCTTTCCCGGACACCCGCAGGCGCACGCGGCGGGGCGACGCAATCCAGCGAATTCGAAGGACGCCTGGGCGCGCGGATTTTGCCCGATACGTTTGAGGTGGTGGATGACCCTACGCAGAAAGAGTGGCGCGGCAAGGCGCTGTTCGGCTCCTACGACGTGGATCGCGAGGGCGTCATCCCCGCGCCGCTGCACCTGGTGGAAAAGGGTACGTTGAAGGGATTCCTGCTCACGCGCCAGCCGGTGCGCGGGTTTGAAGGGTCGAACGGCCGCGCGCGTCTGCCCGGCAGGCAGGCGAATGTCCCGGATATCAGCAATCTTTTCGTCAGTTCGAGCGAGACCATCCCCGCCGCCGACATGAAAAAAAAGCTGATCGAGTTGATTCAGGCGCGCAATAAACCGTATGGGATCATCGTGCGTCAAATGGACTTCCCTTCCGCCGCGACGCGCGGGGAGGTGGTGCGCCTTATGCAGGGGGCGCAAGGCGCCACTCGCCCGGTGAGCATGCCGTTGCTGGTATACAAGGTATTTCCCGACGGCCGCGAAGAACTGGTCCGCGGAATGCGCTTCCGCGGCTTCAACGCACGCTCCCTCAAAGATATTCTGGCGGCCGGCGACGATGCCACGGTGTTCGACTTCATGGATAGCCTGGCGCCGTTCGCGATGGTCGACGGAGGCGAGGAATACACCACCGAAGCCTGCGTGGTGGCGCCCTCGATCATTATCGACGACCTGGAGCTTCATCCCGTGGAGGATGAGTTGCCGAAGCTGCCGGTGGTACCGGCCCCGGAGCTGGTGAAATAGGGACTGGCCGTGCGCCTTCTCGGCCGATACATCTTTCGCGAGATTCTAACGAGTTCGCTGCTCGGCACGCTGCTGGCTACGTTTGTCATTTTCCTGCATGAAGCTGACGCCCTTCTGAAGCTGTTGGTGGGTACCAGTCCGCCGCCTGCCACCGTCGTAGAACTGCTTGCTCTGTCTTTTCCTCCGGTGCTGCCGTTCACCATCCCATTTGGGGTGCTGGTCGGGATTCTGATCGGGCTGGGACGTTTGTCGGCGGACGGCGAGATTGTGGCCATGCGTGCGGCCGGTGTTTCCAGCCGCAAAGTAATTGCGCCGGTGCTGACGTTTGCATTGCTTGGAATGGGCCTGGCGGCGTGGGCTTCGCTGCGGCTCACGCCGTATTCTTATCGCGAGAGCGCGAGAATTGTGGGCGAACTGGCGGCCAGCCGGTCCTCCGCCGACGTGCAGCCGCGGGTATTTATCGAAGACTTCCCGAATACCATCTTGTACGTGGATGCCGTGAAACCCGGGCCCCCGGGCGCGCCGGTGCTGTGGGAGCGCGTTTTCATTGCGGACATCACCCCTCCCGAGCAGCGGAAGAAAGGGATGGCGGAAAAGGCCGATGGCCCCCTGATCACCACCGCGCGATACGCCATCGCCACATCCGATCCGAAGAACAACCGGGTCCTGCTCGAGATGCACGATTCCTCCAATCACGAGATGGGAAAGGACCTGGTTTCTCACGACTCGTGGGCTTCCGTGCTGAACCAGGCGCTAAACGTGAAGCCGCCCGAACAGACCAGCCAGCGGCCCAGGGAAATGAGCACCCGGCAATTGCTGCACTACAAGGGCGAGGACAGTCTGGAGGCAGCCATCGATTTGCACCAGCGGTTCACGTTCCCGGTGGCGTGCGTCATGCTGGCGCTGGTGGGCATTCCCTTGGGCATCGCTACACGGAAGGGCGGCAAGTCTGCGGCGTATTTGATCGCGCTATTCCTGGGATTCTTCTGCTATTGGCTTTCTTCCATGGCGCTCCAGAACGTGGCCAGGCAGAAAACCCTGTCCGTGCCGGTGGCCATCTGGCTGCCGAACGCGGTTTTCGGTATTGCCGGGGTGGTCTTCCTTTCGCGCATGGAGAAACCCGGCGACCGCGACGTTCTTTCCGTGCTCCAGGCGGTAGCCGCGGTACCTCTCGGATGGTTCAAACCAAGAGCCCGTAAACCGAAGCCGGCGGCCGGGCTGCCTTTTCGCCGCATTCCGTTGTTGCCGCAGCTAATCGACACGTATGTCTTGTCGAACTTCTTGTTTTATTTCGGCGTGATTCTGGCGACGCTCGTCTCCATGTTCCTGGTCTTCAACTTCTTCGAGCTGACCGGCGACATGATCCGCAACCATATCTCGCTGCGCACGATGTTTACGTATCTGTTCTTTCTGACGCCGCTTTATATTTACTCCTTGTCGCCGATCTGCGTGTTGATAGCGGTTCTGGCGAATCTCGGCGTCCTCAGCAAACAGAACGAGGTGACTGCGTTCCGCGCCTGCGGCGTCAGCCTGTTTCGCCTGGCCATGCCCATCCTGCTGGTCAGCATCCTGTTCAGCGGCGGGCTATTTGCCTTCGACTACTACTATCTGCCGGGCGCTAACCGGAGACAGGACAAGCTGCGCGATCAAATCAAGAACAGGCCCACGCAGACTTACTATCGCGCCGACCGGAAATGGACTCTCGGCAGTGGATTTCGAATTTATTACTATGCCTATTTCGATCCCACCAAGAACGAGATGGCGGACGCCAATGTCTACGAGATCCAACCGAGCACCTTCCAGGTGGTGAAGCAGATTCGCGCCGACCGCGCCCATTGGAGCGCCTCGATCCACACCTGGGTATTCGAAAACGGATGGTTCAGCGATTTTCGCGACAATGTCCCGAGCCGGGCGGATTTTCAGGCCAAGTCATTCCAGGAACTGGTCGAGCCGCCGGATTACTTTCTACAGGAATTCCATCTCTACACGCAAATGAATTTCCGGGAGTTGGACCAGTATATCCTGGACCTTCGGAAAAGCGGCTACGGATACGACACCGTGGAGCTGGAGATACAACTCTATCGCAAATTCGCCATGCCCCTTTTCGCGCTCATCATGGCGATGACAGGGGTGCCGTTCGGCTTCCTGGTGGGCAACCGGGGCGCGCTGACCGGGATTGGCGTCGCCATAGCCATCGCGCTCTCTTACCTGTTGACATCCAAGCTGTTCGAAAAGGTAGGGGAAATCAACGAACTGACGCCGGCTATCGCCGCGTGGGGTCCGGACGTGATCTTCGCGCTGGCGGGGATGTACTTTTTATTGCGGATGAAGAGCTAGACAAGGGCTTCGCCCTCGAAGCCGGCTAAGAGCCAGCTATGGCGGGCTGAAGCCCGCGTTACTGACAAGCCAGACGTGGGGCGGGCTGAAGCCAGGCTTCAGCCCGCCGTTAAGCCACAAAAGGGCCAATATCGAGGCACGGGTTCCGCCCCGAATATCCCTTCGGAATGCGGAAGTCAGAAGTCGGAGGCGGCCCCTGCGGGTCCGATGAAGTCAGAATGAACGCTGGGCGCTGCCCGCTTCGCCATTTTGACTTCAGTGCCCCTCTGGAGATCCTTCCTTCTTACTTAGTCTTAGCGGAAGTCAGAGAGTAGTAGACTAATCTTGGGAATGACGAACGCATGACCAAAATTGAATGGACACTGATTCTATCGGCCCTCATGGCGCTGCCCATGGCCGGCCAAGTTCCTGCGGGGAAACCGGAGGACGCCGGTATGTCGAGCGAGCGGATGAAGAGAATTCATGAAGCCATCGAGCGGCATGTCGATGCGGGCGAAATTTCCGGCGCGGTGACGCTGGTGGCCCGCAACGGCAAGGTGGTGCACTTCGAGGCGCACGGCCTGATGGACCTGGAGTCGAACAAACCGATGACCCGGGACGCCATCTTCCGCATCGCCTCCATGACCAAGCCGATTACGGGCGTGGCCGTCATGATGATGGTGGAGGAGGGAAGAATCCGGCTCACGGATCCGGTGTCGAAGTTCATACCTGAGTTCAAGAACAGCAAGGTAGCGGTCGCCACCCCGTCCACCGTGCCTCTGTCGATGCCGGATTTCCACCTGGAGCCGGCGACTCGCGAGATCACCGTTCGCGATCTTCTGACGCATACGTCGGGGCTCATGAGCGGCGGCCTTGGCGCGCGGGAGGGGGCTAAAACCACTCCCAAGCTGCCCACCGACACGCTGGCAACTTACGTTCCCCGGCTGGGCTCGGTGGCCCTCGATTTTCAGCCGGGCACGCAGTGGGCTTATAGCGGCTCGGCCGGCCCCGAGGTGCTGGGACGCATCGTGGAAATCGTCTCGGGCCAGCCGTATGACGAGTACCTCCGAACGCGTATCTTCGAGCCTCTGGGGATGAAAGACACATTCTTCTATCCCCCGGACGACCGCCGGCCGCGCATGGTGACCTTATACGACAAGAGCCCCAGCGGATTGCGAAAAAGCGCCAATCAGGACGGCTTTTCGAGCAAGATCTACTTCGGCGCCGGCGGCGGCCTGATGTCCACCGCTCAGGATTATTTGCAGTTCGCGCAAATGCTGTTGAACGGCGGCAAACTGAACGGGCACATTCTGCTGAGCCCGCGGACCGTTGAGTTGATGGCGTCCAACCACGTCGGCGATATGTTCAATGGAAGACTCGGCAGGCCCGCTCACGGGATGGGCTACGGGCTGTTGCTGGGGATCGTCGAGGACTCCGTGGCGGCGGGGTTGCGGGTTACCAGCGGGAGTTTTGGCTGGGATGGTGCTTACGGCACGCAGACGTGGATCGACCCCAAGGAGAAGATGGTGACCATCGTCATGATCCAGACGCAGGTGGTCCAGGTGCAGCACGACTTCGAGAACGCCGTGATGCAGGCGATCCTCGAATAAGTCAGGGCAGCGGCGCTTCGCGATGGAGCAGGTGCAGAATGTTGCCGTCGCAGTCGGTGAAAAATGCCAGGGAGTTGCCGTGCACCTTTTCGGGAGCGGTCAGAAACTTCACGCCCGCCGCTTCGAGTTGGCGATACATCGCGTCGAAGTCGCTGACCATGATGGCCAGGTGGCGCAGACCGGGGTCGCGCATCGCCGGCGCGGCGCCCAGCGGGGTGGCCGCTTGGATGAACTCCAGCATCGAGCCATCGGGCGCCTTCACAAAGACGGTGGACGAGTTAGGCGGCTGCCAGTTGATGACGAAGCCCAGGTGATCGACGTACCAGCGGGCGAGTTTCATGGGGTCGGGCGTGGCAATGGCGGTGTGTTCGATGCCGGTGAGCATAGTACATTGTAGCGATCGGCGATTGGCAGGTTGTCAACCTGGAGCGGGTGTGCAACCCGCCTCCGGCGCGGGTCGGTGCGCCGGTCGGCCGCATACACGCATCGGCAGCCCGAGTGCCGGGCACCCTCCGGGTCGCGGCAGGATGCCGTCCTGCCCCATTGAAGTACTTGGACCAGCCAGAAATCAGTAACCTGCAAGAGCCAACAGGCTAATCCAGCCACGCTTCCTGACGGTGTACGAGCGGCGGCGGAACGGCGCCGAAACGGCGATCGCGTCCGCGGAATTCGCGGACCGCCGCGGCCAGGTCGGCCTCACCGAAATCGGGCCACATGCGGGGTGAGAAAACCAGTTCCGCGTAGGCGCATTCCCAAAGCAGGAAATCGCTGAGACGCCGTTCGCCGCCGGTGCGAATCAACAGGTCGACAGGCGGGCCGAGGGCGCGCCCCAGAGACTCGCGGGAAAGGCTACCGGCACGACGCGCCGCGGCCAGGATGGCATCGCGGCCGGAATAGTCGAAAGCGATGCGCAGCCACAGCCGGGTGCCCGCGGCGGTGGCCTGCTCGGCCTGCGCGATGGCCTGCCGCAGCGAGCCATTCAGGCGGTCGCGGCGCCCGATCACCTCCAGCCGAACCCCGTTGCGCAGGCAGCGGTCCGCCTCTTTTTCGAGGTACTGCGCCAGCAGGCGCATCAGCGCGCCAACCTCCGGACGCGGGCGCCGCCAGTTGTCGGACGAGAAGGCAAACAGCGACAGGATGCCGATGCCGGCGCCGGGAGCTGCTTCCACGATGCGGCTGACGGTCTCCACTCCGGCGCGATGGCCGGCCTCGCGGGGCAATCCGCGGGCCAGGGCCCAGCGGCCGTTGCCATCCATGATAATACCGGTATGTAGAGTACTTTTAGATGTAAAGCACAAGGGCATAAAAATACCGTTCAGCGGTCGCGCATGGCCTGGATGAGGGCTTCCATGTGGTCCAGATAGCGTTCCAGCGCCTTCCGCCCCGCCGCGGTGAGGCGATATTCGGTGCGGGGCACGCGGCCTTCGAAGAATTTGTTGCAGGATACGTAGGCGGCTTCCTCCAGTTTGCGGGCATGGACGCTGAGGTTGCCGTCGGTGGTGTCGAGCAGTTTCTTCAGTTCGTTGAAAGTCAGCGACTGGTTGACGCAAAGCGCGCTCAGGATGCCCAACCGCAGGCGCTCGTGGATCAGACGGTCGAGCTTGGGCGCGCTGAGCGCTGCCGGCGCGACGGCGGGCGCCGGTTGCGGTTTCTTGTCCCGTTCGCGTCTGGCTGCGTTGGTTTTACCCGCCATATTTCACCGCAATGATGGCGCCGAATACAATATGCAGACCGCCGAATCCGGCAGCCAGCAGCAGGTCGCCGGAAGCCGCCGGCAGGAAGAGCGCCACGGCGCCCGCCAACATGAAAAGGGCGCCCATCGCAGGCACGACGCGCACCGACGCGGCGCCTCCGGAAAGGACTCCGGTGCCGTACAGCAGCAGCCACACGCCGGGAAGCACTCCCGGCACGCCCTGGCGGAATAATACCAGCGTGAGAACCGCGCCGGTCACCATGGCAGGCGCAAAGCCGGCCACAAACTTACGCCCGGGGCCGGACAGTAGGGGGATGCAGACGCGTTTCGATTTGTGCGCCGCGGCGGCGATTCCGATCAGCAGCGCCACCACCGCCTCCACCAGCCATACCGCCAGCCAGCGCGGAGCGCTGGTGCGCGGACCGGCAATCCAGGCCGCTACCAGGGCGGTGGACCCCATCAACACGCCGCCAATCCCGGGCACCGCCGTAAATTCGCCGGCGCGCTCGAGCGTGCGGCGAATGTACCGCAGATTGTCCATGGCATGCTCGTGCAGTTGCACGGGCTCGGGACGTGGGGTCGCCATGGTTTCCAGCATAAACCCGCTTCCGGAGAATATCAAGTACTTTTTGCGGCAAAGAGAGTACAATCGAAGTCTGCCATGACCACCGAGGAGCAGCTTCGCGACAGATTGCGCAAGATCCAGGCGCTATTTGAGGGCGCCACCACCGCGGGAGAGCGCGATGCCGCCGCGGCAGCCATCGAGCGCATCAAAAAAGTTCTCGGCGGCGCGGCCAGAACCGAACCGCCGGTGGAGTTCCAGTTCAGCATTCCGGACCCCTGGCAGCGGCGCCTCTTCACGGCGCTGTGCCGCCGCTACGGCCTGCGGCCTTTCCGCTACAAGCGCCAGCGTCAAACCACCGTGGTAGTCAACGCCCCGCGCTCTTTCGTCGACCGGACGCTGTGGCCGGAATATCAGGAATTGCGGGCGGCGCTCAACAGCTATTTGAACGAGGCCACCGAGAGAATCATCCGCGAAGAGGTTTATGGCGATGCCGATGAGGCATCGGAGCGGGCCGGCTAGCGCCTTCCGAACTTCGCATCCATAAGCATCCAGGTATTGGGATCGAGTTCCACCGACGCAGGCTCCTTGTCGGCGGCGATTTCGAACTTCTGCTGCTTGCCAGTCATCTCGATTTTCTCAATCCGAACCTGCGGGCTTTTCACGGCCACTTCGAGCGGCAGGCGGAACGCTTCGCCCGGCTGCGTCTGCGTCAGTTCCACCTCGATTTTCTTCGTGGCCGCATCGTATTTCCATCCGCCTTCTACCACGGGAGATCCCGCGCGGTACAACCACTGCTCGAAGAACCATCCGAGGTCGGCGCCGGATACCTCTTCCATCACCTGGCGGAATTCCTGCGTCGAAGCATTCCCGTCGCGATACCGCCGGTAATACTCGCGAATGCCCGCCCAGAATTTGTCGGTACCGATCTGCCCGCGTAACATGTGCAGCACCCAGCCGCCCTTCTGGTACACGATCTGGTTGGGGATGCCCTTCCATGGCTTGTCCTGCACCACCGCGACGCCAGGCAGCCGTTTCTCGTTATTAAAGACGCTGCGGCGATTCCGTTCGAGCCCCGCCACGAAGGCATCGCGGCCCTCGTAATGCTCCGTGGCGAGCTGCTGGAAGTAGGTGGCGAAGCCTTCGCTCAACCACACGTCGTCCCAGTCGCGCTCCGTCACCGAATCGCCGAACCACTGGTGCGCGGTCTCGTGCGCCACCAGGCTCAAATTAGGCCGGCCGCTGACGGATCTCTCCCCGAAGAAAATCTCGCTGGCGTGCTCCATGCCCCCACCCATGCCGGCGGCCTCCACATCGGCCAGCTTTTCGTAAGGGTAGGGGCCAATGTGTTCGCTGAAAAATGCGATCGCCTCGCGCTCCGGCTCCTCAAAAGTGACCATGCCTGGGTCGCGATCCTGATGGAACATCCACGTCTCGAGCGGCACGCCTGCGCCCGTGCCGTAGTGCCGCACGGCGAATTGCGCCACCCCGATATTGTCCAGCCAGGTGGCGATGGGCACCGACTGCTTCCAGTGAGTCAGCCGCCGGCCGTCGCCCAGATCGATGGTCTCCAGGAGCAGTCCATTGGCCACCACCTGGTATTTCGAAGGCGCGGTGACCAGGAACTCGCTGGTCGCCTTATCGGACGGGTGGTCGATGGTGGGCAGCCACAGGTGCGCCATATCGGGCCAGTTGACGCTGAAAAAACAACGCTCGCCGAATTTGTTCTTCACCGTCTTGAGCCCGTCGGCGGCCGTGCCGCGATACTTCACGGTGTATGAGCGCAATTCTCCGGCCTTGGACGGAGCGGCAAAGGTCAGGGTCAGCCGGTCGGCCTGGTGCGTGTACCGCACCGCGGCTCCCGCAGACGTCACTTCCGAGACAGTCATTCCCTTGCCGTTTGCGGCCGAGGCCAAGTCGAGCCAGAACTCCTTCAATCCGTCTTTCACGAACCGCACCGTCACGGTAGTTTCGCCGGAGATCTCGTCGCTCTCATCGCTCAGCGTCACGCGAAAGACATAGTGCTGAACGTCCACGCCGGGCTGGCGCCGATAGGTGTCGGCGAAGGCCACGGAGACGCACAATGCCAAGCCCGCCGCGAGTTTTCTCATGGACACTTACTATACTGCATTCCCGGCTCGTGCCGGCGTGGCGAAGCTACCTCAGAGACTAGTGTTATTGGAGCACCGGGGACGACATACAGACGGAATTCCGAAGCGGAATCTGTGTGACAGGTCTGATGCAGTGCGTTGGGACTGCGGCATTTTGCCTCTCATGGGGTGTTTTTCCGTCTTTGCGCCTTTGCGGGAAACCTAAAGATGTTTCGGGCTTTGAATCGGTTCGGGCCAGAGAAGAATATCTCTCGCAAAGGCGCAAAGGAAAAACACGCGCATGGGGTGCCCTCGACACTGAGCTCGTCTTGCTTCCAGGGCCGCAGGAGGTTAGAGTCTTGACGGGGCAGAGCGCCTACGCCACAGAAATAGAACAAACGCTAACAGGCCGCCTGCACGCGCATCTGGGGCGCACGCGCACGCTCCACCGCAGCGCGCAATTGAGACAGTTTAAATTCCAGGCGCCGCCGTTCCCATTGCGTCGCCCCATTGAGCAACGCCATCCAGGCGCTGGCATCCGCCAACGCTCTCTCTGCGTTTTCCGCGAAATGCTCCGTCGACGCCCAATCCGAACGGTCGCCGCCTTCCAGGACGCGCGCAAAGGCCAACCCGCGATCCAGTTTGTTACTGATTAATGACACAAGCTGCCGCGTCGTCTTCGACCGCAACTCATGCAGTTTGGCTTCCGCGCTCTGATCCATAGCATTTTCCCGTCTACTTGCTTAGACGTTTGAAAACGCCGATTCGATCATGAATACTGCAAGAATTTGTAAATACAAGTACCACCCACATACGCCGCTATGGCCGGATCGCGCCCGAAGAAATAGGGGACTTCCCTGAAGTCGTCGCAATCGTGGACGACAAAATCGGCCCATTTCCCCGATTCGAGCGAGCCAATATTCTCCCCGCGCCGCAAGCTGTATGCCGCGTTGATGGTAGCCGCGGTAACCGCTTCCGCAGCCGTCATTTTCAATTGTGTCGCCGCCAATGACAGCACCATAGGCATCGACGCCGTGGGTGACGACCCCGGATTGAAATCCGTGGCGAGCACCACCGGTAGCCCCATATCGATCATTTTCCGCGCCCCGGGATAGTGCGCCGAGCCCAACGCGTATACCGATGCGGGCAACAGCACCGGCATCACCCCCGCTGCCCGGAGCGCCTCTAACCCGCCTGGACCGGTAGACTCCAAATGGTCCGCCGTGTCGGCGCCCAGTTCAGCCGCCAGCAGCGAGCCGTAATTCTCGCTGAATTGGTCGGCATGCAGCCGCAACCGCAGCCCGGCACGTTGCGCCGCCTGCAAAACCACGCGCGCCTTTTCCATCGGGAAAACCGAAGGCTCGATGAACGCATCGCAGGATTCCGCCAGGCGCTCCGCCGCAATCCGCGGAATCATCTCCTCCACCAGCAGTTCGATGTAGGCGTCCATGCGGCCGCGAAATTCGTCGGGTACTTCATGCGCGCCCAGAAACGTGGGAACGTAGCGCACGCTGCCCTCGTTCGCCAACCGCGCAATCACGCGCAGCATCTTGCATTCCGCGTCGAGCGACAGCCCGTAGCCCGATTTCGCCTCGACAGTAGTGGTGCCCCCGCGTACGAACCATCCGCGATAGCGGCGCGCCGCCGCGAGCAGATCTTCCTCGCTAGCCGCCCGCGTGTGCCGCACCGTGGAGCGGATGCCTCCACCGAGGGCGGCAATTTCGGCATACGAGACGCCCTGCATGCGCTCCTCGAACTCATCGGCGCGCGTGCCCGCAAAGACCGGATGGGCGTGCGCATCCACGAAGCCGGGCATCACGATGCGCCCGCCCGCGTCCACCACCTCCACGTTGCTGCCCGCGGCCTGCTCGATCTCCGCGCGGCTGCCCACACGGTCGATGCGCCCGCCGCGAACGAGCATGGCGCCATCGCGGATCACGGCCAGTTCGCGCATCTCCGCGCCGCGGCGCGCCCGCGCCGGCCCGGCGAGCGTGACAAGCTGGCTGCAATTCCAGACCGCCAGATCGGCGGCCATCAAGGCTCCCTCTTCACTTAGACTCCATGGGACGGCGGATACCGCGGTCGCGGGCGAATTGCACGGCCTCTTCGTACCCTGCGTCGGCGTGGCGGATGACGCCCATCTGCGGGTCGCTGGTGAGCACCCGCTCGAGGCGCCGCTCCGATTCCTCGGCGCCGTCGGCCACCACCACCATGCCGGCATGTTGCGAGTAGCCGATGCCCACGCCGCCGCCGTTGTGGATGGAAATCCACGAAGCGCCGGCCGCAGTGTTGACCAGCGCGTTGAGCAGCGGCCAATCGGCGATGGCGTCGGAGCCGTCTCGCATGCCTTCCGTTTCGCGATAGGGCGACGCCACCGAGCCTGCGTCCAGATGATCGCGCCCGATCACGATGGGCGCCTTCAGCTCGCCCGACCGCACCAGCCGGTTGATGGCCACGCCGAATTCCGCGCGCTCCCCGTACCCCAGCCAGCAGATGCGCGCCGGCAGGCCCTGAAACTGGATGCGCTCGCGCGCCATGGGAATCCACCGCGCCAGCGTTTCGTTGTGCGGGAAAAGTTCCAGCGCCAGCCGGTCGGTGCGGTAGATGTCTTCCGGTTCGCCCGAAAGCGCCGCCCAGCGGAACGGTCCGCGCCCTTCGCAAAAGAGCGGCCGTATATATTCCGGCACGAAACCGGGGATGTCGTAAGCGTTCTTCACACCGGCCTTGGTAGCCTGCGTGCGAATGTTGTTGCCGTAATCGAACGTCACCGCGCCGCGCTTCTGGAGCGCAAGCATAGCCTCCACGTGCACGCCCATGCTGTGGAAGGAGCGCGCCAGGTAATCCTCCGGATCGCTGGCACGCAGGCGGCGGGCCTCTTCCAGGGATATTCCGTTGGGCACGTAGCCGTTCAGCGGATCGTGCGCGCTGGTCTGGTCGGTGAGCACGTCGGGGACGAAGCCGCGGCGCAGCAGTTCCGGCAGCACGTCGGCGCAATTCCCTACCAGCCCCACCGAAAGCGCTTTGCCGGCGATCTGCGCCTCGCGCAGAATGCGCAGTGCGCCGTCGAGATCGCGCGCCAGGCGGTCGCAGTAGCCCGTGGCGAGGCGCCGTTCGATGCGGTGCGGGTCGATGTCGATGCCCAGGAAGCAGGCGCCGTTCATGGTCGCGGCCAGCGGCTGCGCGCCGCCCATTCCGCCCATCCCGCCCGACACCACCACCTTGCCCGCGAGCGAACCGCCGAAATGTTTACGCGCAAGCGCGGCAAAAGTTTCGTAGGTGCCCTGCACGATCCCCTGGCTGCCGATATAGATCCACGAGCCCGCGGTCATCTGCCCGTACATGGTGAGTCCCAGCCGTTCCAGGCGCGTGAACTCGTCGAAATTCGACCAGTGGCCCACCAGGTTGGAATTGGCGATGAGCACGCGCGGTGCTTCCGGATGAGTACGGAAGATCCCCTGCGGCCGGCCCGATTGCACGATCAGGGTCTCGTCGTTTTCGAGCGATTGGAGGGCGCGCACGATGGCGTGAAACGACGGCCAGTCGCGTGCTGCGCGTCCCCGCCCGCCGTAGACGATCAACTCATCGGGATTCTCCGCCACTTCGGGATCGAGATTGTTGTGCAGCATGCGCAAGGCTGCTTCCTGGTGCCAGCCCTTGCAGCTTATGGCGCGTCCACGCGGCGCTCGGATTGCGGTTTGCAGGCTCATCTGTGGCCTCCCGAGGCAATGATAGCGCGATAGCAGGGGGAGTGAACCGAATGGCGGCGCGGGTGCATCTATAATGACGGCCAAGGAGGGGTAAATGCCGGTTTATGCGTGGGCCTTTCTGATCGGAGCGATTGCCGGGCTTCGAGCCCTTACCGCGCCGGCCGTGGTGAGCTGGGCCGCGCGCCTCGCATGGCTCCATCCGGAAGCTCCCGTCACCCCACAGATTTTCAGCGCTCTCGCCATCGATGAGCTGGTCAACACCAAGCTGCCGAAAACGCCCAGTCGAAAAGGGCCCCGGGGGGCGCCGCCCGCGCGATTATGGGCGCACTGTGTGGGGCGGCGCTCGGAGCATCGGGCGGATCCCTCGCCGGCGGCCTTGTGGCGGGCGCGCTGGGCGCCGTGGCGGGGACGCTGGGCGGGTACGAGGCTCGAGGCCGGCTAGCCAAAGCGATCGGCAAGGACCTTCCCGTAGCCCTGCTGGAAGATGCGGTCGCGGTGGGCGGCGCATTCTGGATCGCGAGTCGACTCTCATGACCGCCAATTTCGATGCCATCGTCATCGGCACCGGCCAGGCCGGGCCGTCGCTCGCAGGACGCCTGGCGGCCAGCGGTATGAAGGTCGCCATCGTCGAGCGCAAATTATTCGGCGGCACGTGCGTGAATACCGGCTGCATCCCCACGAAAACCATGGTGGCCAGCGCCTACGCCGCCCACATGGCCCGCCGCGCCGGCGTCTATGGGGTGAATGTCGAAGGCAAGGTGAGCGTCGACATGGCGCGCGTCAAGGCGCGGAAAGACGCGGTCTCCGGCAAATCGAGAACCGGCGTGGAAACCTGGCTGAAGGGGATGAAAAACTGCACGGTCTTCGAAGGCCACGCCCGTTTCGAGTCTCCGCGCGAGGTGAGCGTGGGCGACCGGCGCCTGACGTCCGGCCGTATCTTCATCAATGTCGGCGGCCGCGCCATCGTGCCGGACATGCCCGGGCTCGACCAGGTCGCCTACCTCACGAACAGTTCGATGATGGCCGTCGATTTCCTTCCCAAGCACCTGGTCGTGGTCGGCGGCAGCTATGTGGGTCTCGAATTCGGCCAGATGTTCCGAAGGTTCGGGAGCCAGGTGACCATCGTCGAGATGGGTCCGCGCCTGGTGGAAAAGGAAGACGAAGACGTTTCCGCGGCCATCCGGGAGATTCTGGAGAGCGAAGGCATTTCCATCCGCCTGAACGCGAAATGCATCGCTTTTTCGCGGCTCGGCGACAAGACGGTGGTCCACCTGGACTGTTCCGATGCGGCTGACGAAGCGGTAGGGACGCACGTGCTGCTGGCCGTTGGCCGCCGCCCCAATACGGACGACTTGGGACTGGAAAAAGCCGGCGTCGCGGTGGACTCGCGCGGCTATATCGTGATCGACGACCAACTGCGCACCAGCGTGCCGGGAATCTGGGCGCTGGGCGATTGCAATGGAAAGGGCGGCTTTACCCACACCGCCTACAACGACGGAGAAATCGCGTCGGCGAACCTGCTGGACAATGACCCGCGCCGCGTCAGCGACCGTATTCCCGCCTACGCTCTCTACATCGATCCGCCGCTGGGCCGCGCCGGCATGACCGAGGCCGAAGTCCGGCGCGCCGGCCGCAAAGCGCTCATCGGCCAGCGCCTCATGTCGCGAATCGCGCGTGCCATCGAGAAGGATGAAACCCAGGGCTTCATGAAGATCCTGATCGACGCGCAAACTCACGAGATCCTCGGCGCCTCGATCCTGGGCGTCGGAGGCGACGAGATTATTCATTCCATCCTCGACGTGATGTACGCCAGGGCGCCCTACACGGTGATTCAGCGCGCGGTCCACATTCACCCAACCGTTTCGGAGCTGATCCCCACGATGCTGGGAGAACTGCGGCCCCTTGGGGAATGAATGGATGCTCGACATGATATCACCCGTAATGTGATATCGTGGGTGATGTGAGGCTTGTGATGGACACGGATGCCGTCGTCGCTGCCATGCGGAGTCCGGTTGGAGCTTCCGCCGCCTTAGTTCTGGCTGTCCGACAGAAGCGGGCCACTTTGTTACTGAGCGTGCCTCTGGCCATGGAGTACGAAGCTGTGTGCCGAAGGTCCGAGCACCGTACGGAGGCCGGGCTTTCGGCCCGCCAGGTAGAGACCTTCATCGATGCCATCATCGCAATGGGAGAGCCCGTGCTAACGCACTTTTTGTGGCGCCCCCAGTTACGCGACCCTAACGATGAGATGGTTTTGGAAGCGGCTGTCAATGGAAGGGCGGATGCTCTTGTGACATTCAACGTGCGGGATTATGGAGCCGCTCCGGCCCGGTTCGGGGTGCAACTCCTGCGCCCACGAGAGGCGCTAGCGAGGATCAAATAATGAAAGAGACTCAGACATATCCTTTACGGATGCCGCGTTCGCTCAAAGAGGCCGTGGAACGCTTGAGCCGGGAGGATCGAACCAGCATCAATCAGTTCGTGGCCACAGCTGTGGCGGAGAAGGTTTCGGCTCTGCAGACGGCCAAGTACTTCGCCGACCGGCAGGCACGCGCCAATTTCAAAGCATTCGATAAAATCATGCGGCGCAAGGGTGGACAACCGCCTCGCGAAGGCGACGAAATGCCCCGTGAACTTACTTCCTCTGCGCCCGCTCCGCCGCCATCGCGTCGTCGAGGGCCGCGCGCGCTTCGGAAAAATCGGGCTTGAGTCTCACCGCCTCCGACAATTGCTCGATAGCCTCATGCGTCTGCCCCAGGTTGGCCAGCGCCGTCGCCAAATCGAAGCGCGCGTTGGCGTCATCCGGCTTCAAACTGACTGCCGTGCGGAACTCCGCGACGGCCTCCGGCAGCCGGTCAATCATGGCCAGAGTGATCCCCAAATTCCGGTGCGCGTCGGCATTCCGCGGATCCACCCGAATCGCCTGCGACAGTTCGCCGGCGGCTTGTTCCGGATGCCCAGCCGATGCCAGCAGGATGCCGATCCGAAAATGGAGGGCCGCATCATCCGGCAGCGAGACCTCCGCCGCGCGCAGTTGCGCCAGCGCTTCATCGAGGCGCCCTTGCTTGCCCAGGAGCTGCCCCAATTCGTCGTGAGCCAGGCCGGAATCCGGGCGGATGCGCACCGCCTCCTCCAATTGGCGAATCGCGCCCGCGTCGTCGCCATGCTCCCTGAGCTCGTGCGCCAGGTTGAATCTCGCGACATAGTTATCGCCGGTCACATCCACCGCGCGCTGAAACAGCTTCACTCCGTCTTCCCAATAACCGACCTGCGACCACGTCGCCGCGGCGCACGCTGCGCAGACCGTCACCGCGAGCACGACCTGCGTCTGAGGCCACGCTCGCAGCAGCTCCGCCGCGCCCCAAACGAGAGCCATCGAAAGGCCGATCATGGGAATATACATGTACCGGTCGGCCCGCGCCTGCTGGCCGGCCTGAACCAACCCGATCACCGGCGCGAGAGTTACCAGATACCACAGCCAGCCGACAATCAGGTACGGCCGTTTGCGGGCCGTCGATATCGCCGCCGCCGTGACCGCCGCGATCCCCATGGCCGCCAGCGCCGCGGGCCAGGCGAGCGAGCCCGTGGGGTACGGGTAGAATACCGCGAGACCGCTGGGCCAGAACATCTTGCCGATGTAAGCGGCATACTGCACCAGGGCGTTCTCAGCGCGCATGCCGAGCGGGATCGCCTCCAGCGAGACCACCGCCTTCGCCTGTGCGTGGGCCGCATACGCGACCGCCGAGACCGCGGCGGACAGGGCCAGGAACGGCAGTTTCTCGCGAATTCGGAATCCTCGCGCGAACGGCCAATAGTCCAACAGGATGAGCACCAGCGGCAGCGTCACCAGCATCGGTTTGGCCATCAACCCCAGTGCGAATGCCACCAGCGTCCACGCATAGCGCGCCGGCTCGGGACGCGCGACGTACCTGGCGTAAGCCCACAACGTGAGCATCCAGAACAGCGCGCTCAATACATCTTTGCGCTCGGCGATCCACGCCACGCTTTCCACGTGCAGCGGGTGGAGCGCAAATAGAGCGGCCACCATGGCGCTCGGCCAGCGCGCCTGCGTGATGCGCCGCAACACCGCAAATAGCAGCAGGGTGGACGCCGCATGCATCGCAAGGTTGGTGAAGTGATGCGCCCCGGCGTCGAGCCCGAAGAGCTGGCAATCGAGCATGTGGGAGATCCACGTCAGCGGGAACCAGTTGCCGGCAAAGGAATGGCTGAAGGCCCAAACAATGCCGCTCCACGTGATTCCGCCCCGTACATAAGGGTTGTCCGCGATGTAAACGGGATCGTCATAATTGACGAAGCCGAATCGCAGAACCGCCCCATACGCCGCGAAGACGGCAACCGTCAGCAGAGCGCAAATCCAAAGGTCGCCGGGCGTTTTCGCCTGCTTCTTCGTAGAGACTTTCTGGGTTGAGACTTTCATAGCTGGGCGCAATAGTCGAACAGCAACTGCCACTCGGCCCGCTGCACTTCGAGTGCCTGCCGCTCAAGTTCCGAGCCGGGGCTTTGGCGCGCCCGCTCACAAAGCTCGATGAACGCTTCGGGCTTCCACTTTGGCCCCACGGCGAGCCCGATTTCCGCCGCGGCGTCGCGCAGAGCGGGAAAAATCGCGTGGGCGCCCACCCGCTGGAACCAGTACCCCGAATTCCACGCGTCCGGCTCCTGCCGATGCACGATGGCGTGCCAGTAACTGCCCTCGGGAGTGGCGATATCCTGCGCCGTTTCATGCGCTTCTTTCCAGCAGTCGAAGTAAAGGTAGAGTCCGGCCATGGCCGCTTCGGGCGCCCGCGACCGCGGGAATAGCTGGCGCGCGCCGGCTTCGAGAATCAGCGCGCGCGCCTGGCCGGAGCCGCCTCCGCCCGCGGTAAGCGGCATCAGACGCCGCCCATCCCCATCAAGTTGGAGGATCGAGGCCACGGCGCTCCCATAAGTCTGCGGATCGAAGCTCATGCTAACTATCTTCGCTCGGGTCTCGACCGGAGCGCATTTCGCGCTCCGAATCGGCTATAATTTACGGGCTTGATGATTCGCCCTCGCGCCGGGGTGATCGCTTTCGCTACGGCCGCTGCCGCCCTGCTGGGCCTGCTGTGGGCCAGCCCGGGCCTGCGTGAAAAAACAGTACCCAGGCTCTCGCTCGCGCCTGCCGAACTGCCCGCGGACGGCTACGCCATCGCGACGCTCACCATCGAAACCCCAAGTTCGCAAACCCCGCGCCTCTCTTTCTCCGACAACCCCCATGCCGTGACCGTCGAGCAGTTGACTCGCACCGTTGGCGGATGGCAGGCCAAGCTGCGCGCGGGCGTGTCCCCCGCCCGCACCACCGTGCGCGTGGAGGTCCCCGGCACTGCTCCCGCCATCGCCACTCTCATCACCAAGCTCGTTCCCGGCGACTCCGAGGGCGACGGCACCCCCGATTTCCTGCGGCTCGACGACCCGCACGACCAAGCCGCCTTCCGCCACTGGTTCACCTTCCTCGCCGAAGCGCAGTATTTCCAGCAGCCCGCGCTACGCCCCGCCGAAATCGTGGATTGCGCCGCGCTCATCCGCTACGCCTACCGCGAGGCTCTGCGCGCACATGCGGGGAACTGGGCCGCCGAGGCGCAGCTTCCGCTGGTCCCGCCGCTCGAATCGGTGGCGCGCTATCAATATCCCTTCACGCCCTTGGGCGCCTCTCTTTTCCGCGTGCGCGAGGGGAGTTTCCGTCCCTCCGATCTCGACGATGGCGCCTTCGCGCAATTCGCCGACGCCCAAACGCTCGAGCGTTTCAACACCCACTTCGTCAGCCGCGACCTGACACGCGCCCTGCCCGGCGACCTGATCTTTTTTCGCCAGGACTCCGGCGGCATGCCCTTCCACAGCATGATTTACCTAGGCGAAAGCCCCATCGCCAGCAGGATTACCAGGGATGGCGCGCGTTACGTGGTGTACCACACCGGCCCCGACGGCTCCGATCCCGGTGAGATCCGCCGCCTGAGCCTGTCCGAACTGCTGCAATTTCCGGAGCCGCAATGGAGGCCCATCGGCCCCAACCGCAATTTTCTGGGAATATTTCGCTGGAACATCCTGAGGGAGGGACAATGAGACGGAATTCGATGGCGCGCCTGCTGCTGCTGCTCGCTGTGGCGGCGGCCGGATTGGGCCAATCGGAAGACGAGCCGTATTTTTCGCTGCGCAGCAGCCGCACGTTCGGCTCGAACGGCGCGCCCAATATCGCGCTCAGCGCATCGAATGTCGATTCGCTCGATTTTCGCGTCTATCGCATCAACGACCCGGTGGCGTTCTTCCAGCAACTGGAAGACCCGCACCAGTTCGGGGGCCGCGTGCCCCGCCCGCCGCACCAGCCCTCTTTCCTCGAGATGGTTCACAATTGGAAAGCCAGGCTGCGCGCTACCGTCCGCCGCTCGGTGCGAGCGCAGTTTACCGAATCGCCCGCCGCGCACTTCCAGAATCTGCTCCACGGGACCAAGACGCCCGCCGGCCAGGCGCACTATCCGGAATCGCCGGTCTTGAATCCGCAGCAACTGGTGCTCTCGTTCGCTCACAAGGTGCAGAGCCAGCAGCGTTGGGGCAATGAGAACGTCAACCTCGATCTCAAGCAGCGCGGCGTGTATCTCGTGGAAGCGGTCAATAAGGACCTGCGGGCGTACACCATCCTCATCGTTTCCGATCTGGTGATGACCACCAAGACCGGCGGCGGCGTGGTAGTCTTCGTCTCCGACCGCAACACCGGCGAGCCGGTGCGCGGCGCGCAGATCAGCACCCTGACTCGCGGCGAACGCCTCAGCTCTATCGAGACCGATGGCGACGGCATCGCCGAGATCAAGGCGGCCCACACCGATGACCTGCGCATTGTCGCCCGCAACGAAGCCGATTGCACCGTCACGGCCATCGGCAACCGGCCGGACCTCGGCACCAGTTGGGAAGGCTACATCTATACCGACCGGCCGGTCTATCGCCCCGGCCACACGGTGCATTTCCGAGGCATTCTGCGGATACGCAAAGTCAGCGGCTACGACGTTCCCGCCGCGAAATCGCTCTCGGTCGAGATTCAGGACCCCGAACAGAAGCCGGTCTATCGAAAAACGCTCACCACCAACTCGAACGGCACGCTGCACGACGAATTCACGCTCCCGCCGGCGTCCGCGCTGGGCAGCTACTCCATCCAGATCCACACCGGCGGGGAATCGAACATGGAGGGCAGCTTCGATGTGGAAGAGTACAAGAAGCCCGAATACGAAGTCCGCGTCACGCCCACAAAATTCCGCATCCTCGAGGGCGACACCGCGCAGGCTACCATCGAAGCCCGGTATTACTTCGGCGAGCCGGTGAGCGGCGGCAAAGTGAAGTATTCGGTTTACCGCTCGCGCTACTGGTTCCCGCTCTTTTACGATCCCGAGGACGATAGCAACCAATTCGCCGACACCACCCCCGGCGATTCCGACGACACCGGCGGCGACCAGATTTCCGACCAGGAAGGCAAGCTCGACCCGGATGGCCGGCTCACCATCACCTTCCCCACCCCTGTCTCCGACCGCAAGTTCGATTACCGCTATCGCGTGGAAGCGCACGTCACCGACGATGCCAATCGCGACATCATGGGCCACGGCGGGTTGCTGGCAACGTACGGCAGTTTTGTGCTGAACGTGAGCCCCGACCGCTATTTCTACACGCCGGGCAGCACCGCGATTTTCACCGTGGAAGCGCGCGACTACGACAATAATCCCGTGCAAACGCGCGTGCATATCGAGTTGCTCCCGTGGGACCGGCGAGCGCGGTCCTACGGCGACGCGAAAGGCAGCGCCGATGTCGAAACCGGCGCGGATGGGTCGGCCAAGGCGCAATTTATCATCCCCACCGCGGCTGCCTATCGCGTGCGGGCCACCGCGCGGACTCCCGATGGCCGCGAGGTGGAAGATGCCGCCTCCATCTGGACGGCCGGCGGCGGCTTCGAAGATTTCTATGGCGACTCCTCGCGCAAGCAACTGCAGATTGTCCTCGACAAGAAGACGTACCGTCCCGGTGAGACCGCGCAGGTGCTGATCATGGCCGGCAAGCCCAATACGCCGGTCTATGTGAGCATGGAAGGCCGCGACCTGGTCTCTTACAAGCTGATCCGCTCGCAGGATTCCACCGCCGTCTTCGAGGTTCCCATCACCGCCGCAAGCGAGCCCGGCGTCTTCGTCTCCGCACAGTTCGCGCGCGGCGGGAACCTGTATCGCGGCTCGAAGTATATCAAGGTGCCGCCGGTCGACCATCAGATGAACGTCAGTATCTCCACCGACAAGCCGCAGTATCAGCCCGGCCAATCGGCGCAATACCGAATCGACGCGACCGCCGCCGATGGCGAGCCCGTGCCGCAGGCCGAATTCAGCCTGGGGGTCGTGGACGAAGCCATCTACGCCATCCGTCCCGACATGCTGCAGGATCCGCTGAGTTACTTCTTCTCCCACGAATGGAACCGCGTGGAGAGCGAAGACTCTCTCGATTACTACTTCGACGGCGAGGCCGGCAAGCGGCGCATGCAATTGGCCCGGCTGCGCCCGGCTTCGCGGCTGGCTCAGCTCAAGCCCGAACGGCTGGTGCAGCCGAAGGTCCGCAAGGCCTTTCCCGATACCGCCTTCTGGGCCGCCGATGTCACCACCGATAACTCCGGCCACGCGCAGGCCAAGGTCGACTTCCCCGATTCGCTCACCACCTGGCGCGCCACCGCCCGAGGCGTCACACGCGACACCAAATTGGGCGCCGCGACCCTCAAGACCATCGTGCGCAAGAATTTGATCGTCCGGCTGGCCGTGCCGCGCTTCTTCGTGCAGGGGGATGAAGTCACCGTCTCCGCGCTGGTCCATAACTACCTTCCGAGCCCCAAGACCGTGCGCGTTTCCCTCGATCTCAAAGGGCTCGACGTGCTCGATGGTTCCACCAAGGATGTCGAGGTGCTGAGCCATAGCGAAGTGAAGGTGGACTGGCGCGTGCGCGCGCAGCAGGTCCGCAGCGCCACTGTCACCGGCCAGGCACTCACCGACGAAGAGTCCGACGCGATGGAGCTCGATCTCCCCGTGAATGTTCCCGGCGTGAAGCTGTCGGACCCGCGGGGCGGAACGCTCTCCGCCGGCGATTCGGCGGCGTTCGACCTCACGTTTCCCGCGAAAGTCGCGCCCGGTTCGCGAACGCTCGCCATCCAACTGTCGCCCTCCATCGCCGGCTCGCTTTTCGGCGCGCTGGAGTATCTCACCTCGTTCCCCTACGGCTGCGTGGAGCAGACCATGTCGAGCTTCCTGCCGAATATCATCGTCACCGCGGCCGTTCGCGACCTGGGGCTCAAGACCAATCTCGACCCCGCCGCCACGCATGAAAAGATTCGCGCCGGCCTCGACCGCCTCTACAACTTCCAGCACCAGGATGGCGGCTGGGGCTGGTGGCAGACCGACGAGAGCCATCCGTTTATGACCGCCTATGTGGTCGCCGGACTGGCTCAGGCGCAGGCCGCGGGTGTCGAAATCAAGCAGGACGCCATGGCCCGCGGCGCCGCCTGGGTGGCCGCGGAGTTCGCCAAAGATCCCAAACTCACGGCCGATCTGCGCGCCTACATGCAATACTCGCTGGCGCTCGCCGGACGCCCCGATTCGAGCGCGCTCGACCAGATATACGCGCAGCACGTTAAGCTCTCGCCTTACGGTTTCGCGGTGCTCGGCCTGGCGTTGGAGCTGGCCAAAGACGTACGCGCCTCCGATATCGCCGGCGCGCTGGAACCATCCGTCACGCAGGATGGCCAGCAGGCCTGGTGGCCGGCCACGCGCGATGAGATGCTCGATTTCTCCGCAGACGTGACGCCGGAAGCGACGGCGTACGCGGTGAAACTTCTGTCGCACCAGCGGCCGGCAAGCCCGCTGTTGCCCAAGGCGGCGCTGTGGCTGATGAATCACCGCAACGAGGGCTACTGGTGGTCCTCCACCAAGCAAACCGCCATGGTGATCTATGGGCTCACCGATTACCTGAAAGCCTCGAACGAACTGAAGCCCAATCTCACCGCCACGGTCTACGTCAACGAAAAGCCCGCGGTGACGCGCAAGTTCGACCAGGCCACCGGTCTGGCCGCGCCCGAGCTGGTGCTCGACGAGAGCCAGCTTGCGGCGGGCGTGAATCGCGTGCGCGTCACCACGCAAGGCGCCGGCCGCCTCTACTATTCCACCCGCGCCGAGTATTACTCCACGGAAGACAAGCTGCAGAAAACCGGCAGCGTCTCGCTCAACATCCTGCGCGACTACTTCAAGCTGGCGCCGGAGAAGAGCGGCGACAAGATCGTCTACGACACCGTGCCGCTCACCGGTCCGGTGGCCTCGGGCGACATCGTCGCCGTGCGTTTGACCGTGACCGGTTCGGAGTGGAGGTACCTGCTGGCGGAAGATCCCATTCCCGCTGGCACGGAATTCATCGAACGCGACGACAGCTATGAACTGAAGAGCCGGCCGCCGTGGTGGGAATATTATTTCACGCGCCGCGAACTGCATGACGATCGCATGGCCATTTTCGAGACCTTTTTCCCTCAGGGCCAGCAGCAGTATTTCTATCTACTGAAGGTGGTCAACCCGGGCATCTTCCAGGTGAGCCCCGCGCGCGTCCAGCCCATGTATCAGCCCAGCTTCCTCTCCACTACCGAGAGCCGGCGTATGGAGGTGAAATGAGCCGTACTACTGGCATTTTCTGCGCGCTTCAGTTGATGGCCAATGCCCTGCTGCTGTGGCTGGCGTACGAATGGCTGGCGCTGCCGGAATCCACGGAGGCGCGCCTGGTGTGGAGCGCCGTTGCCGCGCTCGCCATTTTGGCGGCGGCCAGTTGGCTGCACGGTGCGACATTCACCAGCTTCCGCAGCGACGGCAAAATGGGTGCCGGCGAGGCTTTTCGCACCACCCTGCGCCATCTGCTTCCACTCATGCTGATGGTGCTCGCCGCCATCGCGATTTACTGGTACCTCGCTTGGTGGGCCGGTTACAGCGTCACTCCGGCAACCAAGCTGGCGTCCTGGCTGACGCTCGAATTCCGCAAACCGGTGCGGCCGGCCATTGTGATGCGCTGCTTCAATGTGGTCCTCTGGATGGTGCGCTGGGTGCTGCTGCCCGCCGAGTTGCTGCCGCTCTTTTCGGGTGTCGCCGCGCGCGGCTGGCGCGGCTTCAACGAATTTGGCTGGCGCCGCTATTCACGGCTGTACCGCCTGGAAGTCCCGCTGCTCACGCTATGCGCGCTGTGGCTGCCGTTTCGCCTGGTGGACTGGGTGCCGCGCGTCAACGGTTTCACCATGGAGATGGTCAGCTTCGTTCTGCGGATGGCCGTGGCTTACTTACTCTTTGTAAGTGCGGCGATGGTGCTGGCGTTCCTGACTTCCCGCGGCAAGCCGGCGGAAGTCCGCTCAAATTGAGCGCGTGCTCCTTTCCGCAATTGAAGGAAAAGGGTTAGTGAGATCGGTCGGCTCAAGTTGAGCGGAACCCGTCCTTCTCCGTGCCAACTTTGGCTTCCTAGCGCGCACCGCTGTGAAAGCTCACTGCTCTCCCGCACCACTTTCGAATCAGCTCTATCTGTCCGGGGCCCAGTGCGAACGAATCGATGGCAGCCGAGAACTCGAATCCGACGGGACGGAATCTGGCCATAAGGACGTCGAAGTACAGACGAAGGGGCGGAAAGCTAGGCTCTTGCGGACTCTGGGCGAATCGCTCGAGTCCATCGGCCCAGAGCCTTTCTAGCTCGACCCCCAAGATGCAGAGGACCGAGAACGCGGCCCCATGAGCAAGCTGGAGAGGGCGGTCATGCCAATCTCCCTCCTTGCGGCGCCAACCGAGCCCCCTCCAATGGCCTGAACGGTCCATGACCTCGGCCCGGCTGCGGGTCAGCCACGGGGTCGGCGTGCCTTCAAATACAGGCGCGAGCGAATTCAGAGTATTAAGAGTTTTCTCAATCTGGTGCTCCGAAGGGTGCTCCGACGTCAACGGGAACACCGCATCAAGTAGAGAGTGTGCGAGTGGGTAGTAGAAAAAATCTCCTAGAGCACCGGACTTCTGCTCCCGGAAGAGCGCGCCGAGGCCGAACCATCCGACGAGTTCGACAACGGAAACGCTCCCTCGCCAGTAGCTCCTTAACGCCAACGGCATGCTCGTCCGGGCTAAATGTACCATTCGCGCGGAGACCTGGTCACATATTCGATCAGATACGCCCCTCCAGTAGGCAACAATGTCCCTTTTCGCCCGCCGCAAAAGCGGGTGCGGTAAGTCAATTGCCATCTCTGAACACAATGCGGCTTTACCTTCATGCTGGGAGGAGATTTCGCGGACAAGGAACTCCTCGACACCCGCCGCAACGGTGTCGAGGTTCTCGGTTGTAGCTGACAGGAGGTTGCCGACGTGCTGCGCGGGCGGTTCGTCGCGCCGGCCCCGCAACGGTGTTGCGGCGTTCTGGATTGTGTGGCCGAGCCAAAACTCCATCGCAGCCTGGGTGAGATCTTTCCGAACGGTGGGACTCGGAACCAGGAACTCAAGGGACCTTTCCGCAAAGGACAAGACGTTCCCGACCTCATCCGTCGATGTCGCTTTCGAGCCCAAGAGCCCGGTCAGCAACACGTCAGAGGCCCCATGCACCTGCTTGCTCTGGATTTGGAAGGCGAGTTGCGCGACTACGTCCCATTCCCGCCGGAGAATTCGGCGGCGCAACGCACCCAAGAGTCCTTCGGGGGTTGGATAAACGGAGACGAGGTAGGAGGCAGTAAAGTACTCGAGGAACGTCCGATGCGTGAATTGGAAAAGCCGCTCTCCGTCCCCCGTTGTGCCCGTATCGGTGAAGACCCATGCTCGCCCAGTGCAAAAGCCGATGAAGTCCTCGGCTGCCCGCTTCGCTTTTATGCTGTCGTCGAAGACCCATTGCGACAGGTACCTCCCCGTTTTGTCCACGAGGTCAGCCTCCGTAACTCCACCTTGCAGCGCCTCGTCGGAATAGATCCAGAAAGCCAAGTCCTGCATGGCCGGCCGAATGTGCTCCTCGAACGGCAAGGGCACCAGGATGTCCCGCGCTTTATCCCAGCGTTCGAAAAGCATGATCGAGCATTTTCCATAGACCTCGGGGCGGTTTTTCGGTATATATCCCTCGACCCGGTACAGATTGCACATGAGGCCCAGCATGAGGGGATTCCCCCGCAGGTCGGGCACGAGGGAACTCTCGGTGACGAATGCCTCCGCCTTTTGCTTGCGCTGCTCGGGCGCGTAGTCCTCGTCCCGACCAAACCACATGTGCGCATACTCGCAAACTTGGCCGTCGTCGAATGGCGCTAACCGGAATAGTTGGAAGGTTCGTTCGTCCAAAGGCGCCTGCTCATATCCAACCTCGCGAGACGTGACCAAGACCGGCGCGGCGGGATAGAGCTTGCAGAACGCCTCCACGTTGCCTGTAATCTCCTGGCGGAAACTGGTTTCGAGCAGCTCGTCCAGCCCGTCGAATATTACCAGAGCCCGCCCGTTGAGGAGCAGGTACTCAAAGGCCATCGGCGGCGGTTCGAGCTGATATCGCGAAGCGGCCTGCAGGCTCAAAAACCGGGCAATCGAGCAGATGGAGGTCTTTTTCTGGCTGCCGAACTCCCGAAGAATGATCAGGAGAGGCGTCAGTTGGCGCCGCAGCACAGGTCCCCGATCAGGTCCAGACGCGAGACTGTGGCAGAGCTTGGTCGCCATCGTAGACTTGCCTCCGCCTGGGTTGCCCAGTAGGACTACGCGGCCCAAGGTCGCGCAGAAGTCGTCAAAGCTAACGGACTCTGGCTCCGACTGCTTCTCTCGCTTAATTCTGGCAAGACGTGGTGCAACAAACAGCTCGTCAATCGGGACGCGCCTCCCACTGTCGAAATTTGGTGGCTTGATGGTTGAGTGGACAAATGCAACTTGCTCTCGGTACTTCTGCTCGAAATCCAGGATCCGGTCGATGTCCGGGCGGTCTCCAGCCGTGAGGAGTTCAAGGTTCTTCTGGATATTAGCCACCTCGCCCAGAAGGACGCGCTGTCTGGCAGCGGACTGCGCCTCATGAGCCGACAATACTCCTTTCTCCGTGGCGAGAGCGAGCACGGTCTGTATCGCCGCCACGAGCGAGGCGAAAAAATCGATTGCGAAAGGCGCCAAACGCTGGGGATCGACGTCCAGGTACAGCGATAGTGACGTGACGAATTCCGCGCGGATCGTTTGGAGGGTTGCAGCCTCAGTCTGAGGCACTAGGGCGTTCGAGAACACTTGCCTAACGATAGACTCAAGTTCCGGGGAGCGCATGTATGAAGCTAGCCGCATCCGCTGGCCCTCGTCGCCGAGCGAGCCAGATTCGAGAAAACTTCGTGCGGCGCCTTCGAGGGCCGTTTTGAGAGTGGTGTTTTGGCCCGACGCAAACGTCTGGGCCACCTGAAAACCCTTGAGGCCCGTCCACGCGCCCAGCGACCACAGGCCGCTGCCGACTGCGCCAATGAGAATGTCCCTAAGTGTCGCGGCGTCAAGCATGTGCTTTGGTCTCCGTTTGTCCTAGTGTTTAATTGCGTAAATTGACGATTGTATTCTTGAGTTGACGGCCCTTGACCTCGCGTTTCTTCCAGCGGAACGGCTTGGCACGCTGGTTGTGCCTTCGGATGAAGGCTTCAATGGCCTCG
>Ga0326727_10003388_pt1 | contig 51060 bp, 31 predicted proteins | sample MB2enrmetagenome_FD_207643 | JGI IMG/M metagenome (GOLD analysis project Ga0326727, IMG submission 207643) | Lab enriched peat soil microbial communities from McLean, Ithaca, NY, United States - MB29MY | ecosystem: Environmental > Terrestrial > Soil > Wetlands > Peat | place: USA: New York...
TCTTCGCTGACATCGCCGAGCGCCTGGGCCAGCAGATGCCCCGTCCAAGTAGGATGGCCCATGGGAGACGCTTGATCCAGTTGCTTGAGCACGCGCCTTTCGGTGCTCGCGTCGTAGCGTCGAGGCTTGCCCGAGCGCGAGCCATCGTGCAATCCCTCCAGACGGCGTTGGGCAAAACGTTGCCGCCATTTCGACACGCGAGCGGGCCGCGTCTGCAACGCCGCCGCGATCTGGACCGTGCTCTGTCCCTGGCTCGCCAGCAAAACGATTTACGCTCGTTCGCTCATACGTTGTTCCGTCGTTCCGGCCCGGAGCCACTGGCGAAGAGTGCTCTCTTCTTCCGGGCTCAGGTTTATGACTGCCGCTTGTTTGCTCATGGCGGCAGTTTGACATATAACGCTAATTATTGCAAGTAAGTACTAGTTTGAGTGACTTCTTGATCTCACCTTCCACGAGCGATTTGGCTTCTTCGATTTTGGCTCTCGCCGTGATGTTCGCTTCGTTCGCTGCGATAACTTTATTCGTTAGCTTCCGCTGCCATTCCAGGTCGATATTGCCATTGCCGGTCTTCGGCAGGTAAACGATCAGTTTCAATACATCGGCCGAGTACAGCTCGAGTTGCCCGGACGACCCCGTTTGGAACATCTCGGTCTGAGCCATCCCTGCCGGAGAATTCAGGAAAAGGGCCATGTACACCGGAAGACAATCGTGGGGATCAGGCCGAAGAATCGATACGTGGTTGTCGGCCATGGCCGGTTCATGCCGAAGCCAACAAGCCGCCCGTCCAAGCGTACCCCTGCCGGTGGAGTTCAACAGAACGTCGCCGAAAGCAACACCTGCCTTGGCATTCCTCGGATCATTCAAAAAGGCCAGGTTCGTCCGCTCCTCTAAGGAAGGCTCCGGCCCGCCCGGTCTGACCGCCTTGCTATCGATCACCCAAACGTCGCCGTTCTGCACAAATACAGGCTGTACGCCCCGTCGAGGTGTCGGGCAGAACTCACCGATTGACTTGGACCCTTCCTTCACGAGGTGCTTTCGCAGTCGGCGAAGCTGTGGTCGAAAATGCTCCGCGTCGCAACGGCCTGCCGTAGTCAGGGCATGATAGTTCTGCACGTACCAAAGTTCCGTCCGCTGCTTCGTTAGTTTCGCCCACCCTAAGCGCTCAAGCATTTCGGCTTCGGCGTCTGCATAGAATCCGGCTATCTTGGAACGGTACTTTGCCGCCTCCTCAACCAGTAAGGCAACGTGCCGCTGCAAGCTCATCGAGGGAATGACTATTGGAACCTTGCGAATCTCAGAACCGCTGATATTGGTTTGGTTAATGGACTCTTTTGCTCGCCTTTTGACAAATCTTATTCCGGTCGGGCAATTCAAGTAGACAGCGAGATACTCGGGCAACAATTGCGACGTGTCTGTTACGAGTCGGATCAGGTAGGAAGCAAAAATGGCGTGTACATTCTGTTTCAAAATCCCGGTGCGTCCGACAAACTTAGTGGAGTTCGTCCTGTTGAACAGGACGTCGTTTCTCTTGAGCAGAAGTGATGCTTGCTCCTCCTCAGATGTCTCAGCATACTTTTCTGGTGTAGTGAGGAATAGGTCGTCGATCTCATCCATGCGGTAAATCGGGGTTCCCCGACCGGAATCGTTCATCTCACGTGAAAGACCGTATTGGGTCGAAACAAGATACTTTCCGAGAATTGGCCACGTCTGGGAGGCTTCTTGGTCGTCCAGGTAGATTGGTTGCCAGAATTCAGGGTCGAACCGTTGTTCCTTCCGTGCCTGCGCGAAACCTACGCTGCTCCAAACCGCCATGGCTCAGTCCTCACAGAAGAAGAATCCCTGTTGCCGCCCCCATTCGATAAAGCCTTGAGCAATATCGTCGAGATCGTGATCGATCGCAGGCGGCCGATAGGACTCTGTGATGGGCCTGCCGTCTTCATCAATCAGACTGCCACTGCTGTCCTTTCTATAGACATACTGGCCCGTGTTGTCCTTGCCGGGCTTCTGGCTTGTGGCCATGAAGATCGGATAATCGTCGAGTTCCTCCGCTTCACTGCGCCATTTATGCAGAAACACAACACTCGTCTTTGTTCCGGTGAAAGGCTTAAACGTGTTGACATGCAGGCCAACGATGGCGAGTATGCGAGCGCGCCCTGCCATCCACTTTCTGAGCGCTTGGGTGCCTTGATTGTTGAGGTTACCCTGAGGTAGGACGATGGCGAGCCGACCGCCCGGCTTCAGCAGATCAAGACAGCGTTCGAGGAAGAGGATGTCCCTCTTCATACCAGCGACCGTGCGGCGGGCTTTGACCTTAGCTGCCTCCGGTCCCGGCTCGTCCTGGGCTTCTGATTCGGACTCCTGTTCCTCAACGATTTTCCCAGCGGCAGCCAGCTCGTAGAGATCGTACGCAATCAATTGGGTCTTGCCCGTGACTTTGCCGGCAAACGGGGGGTTGGTCATTACAATGTCAAACCTGCCGTCACTAATGTCGCGCCCGAACTTGCCAATGCGGGTGGCGGCGTCCGAGTTCTGCCACTCGCGGATATCCAGCGAGTTGACGCAAAAGACGTTTGCTTTGCCATCACCGGCGATTAGCATCATCACCTTGGCGACTTTCTTCAGCCGGTCGTCGAAATCGACGGCGTAAACGTAATCGTTGGCATAGCGATAGATGTCCTTGTGATCCCAACTATAAAGTCTCTGAACATGGCGAATGGTGTGAATGAGGAAGCCGCAGGAGCCGCAGGCTGGGTCGATGACCAGTTCGCCATCGCGCGGGTTCAGCATTTTGACCGCCATCTTCACAACTGGGCGCGGTGTGAAATATTGCCCCCTCTGTCCTTTCTGTTCCGGGTTGATGAGGTACTCGAACGCCGCGTCGACAACTTCAAGATCCGTATGGGTCAGCGTGTATGCTTCAAGGGCGGCCGCACAGAGCTTGAGCGCGTCGCCCTTGAGCTTGATTCGCTCGCCGGGGTCGAACACGTCGCCCCAATTCGGTCGCTTCTTTGCTTCCTGAAAAAGGTCTTCGGGAGCGGCAGCCGACACGCGAAATTCGACGGCATCGCTACTCTTCCGCTTAGGCCTCAGTTCATCGTGGAGTTTGGCGAAGAACAACTTGAAGAGTTCGTCAAATGCATTGACCCCGGCATTCGCCAGAGCGTCGTGTTCCAGGCGCTGAACGAGCGCCCGCATGTCGTCGATAGGGCGTAGGTCGGCGAACGACAGCGGCTTTAGGATTTCCGCAAGGTCCTCGCCCAGCTTCGGCAGACGTGGTATATCACGGAACTTATAGGGGCCCTTCTTCGTCTGTGGTTGTTCATCGCGCAGTTGGTAAATGGGGTCATGCCCGTTTGACCAGCAGCCGAAAAAGCAGCCCGTCCAGCGCAAGTACGAACGCAACTGCTCCAGCCCCTCTTCACTGTCGGGCTTCTTCAACTCGAAGACGATGTACGGGTCGGTACAAGCTTCGTCCGAAAAGATTACGATATCGGAACGCTCCCTCTCGGCGTCCTCGCCCATCTGGATGGGCCACTCGACGGCGATTCGCTTGACTGGGTACTTGAGCGTGTCCATCACCCAGACCAGAAAAAGCTGCCGGACGACTTCTTCCGGCTTCGCTCGCAGCCATCTTGCTCGCTTGGCGCAGAAGATTTCGATGTTCCGGTCGGCGTTCCGCCGCATCTGCAGCTTGTGTCGCTCACCACGGCGGAAAAACGTCAAGCCGTGCCTTATCTTCGGGTCACGGAACACTTCGTCGAGAAACTGGTCGGTTGATTCAGCAGCTAGTTGACCCACGGCAATCGCTCCTCCGGTGATTCGATCTACTGGCGCGACCATGAATCGTTTTGGTAGAGCTGTTTAGGGCGGGCCCAAGCCGACCGAACAGGACATCAAAGCGCCGGCTGGCGCAGACGCTAAAAAGCGACCGTCTGCGCCAACCGGCGAGGGCCGCCCCTGATCGAACAGTGTACTGAGTTCCTTCTCGAGCCTTGCTCTTGCCATTTTCACATAGGAAGGGTCGATCTCGACTCCAATGCTGTTCCGGCCGCACTTGGCAGCGGCTAACAGCGTGGTTCCTGTGCCCATAAAGGGGTCAAGAACCGTATCGCCGACAAAGGAAAACATCCTCACCAGACGGTGAGCTAATTCCTCAGGAAACGGCGCGGGGTGATACTTCGTGGATTCCCCCATCAGGCCGTTCCACACCTGCCGGAACCACTCCTGGTATTCTTCCTTCGTCAGCTTGGAAGCTTCGCGCTGCTCGTCAGTCGGTTGGCGATAGCCCCCAGGCTTGCGAAGCATCAGGATGAATTCCACATCGTTCTTGATAATGGCGTTCGGCTCGTAGGGCTTGCCAAGAAAACTGGAGCCGTTCTCGACCTCGTAGCTGGCGTTTGAGATTTTGTACCAAAAAATCGGGCTGAGGTTATCGAAGCCGATTTTTCGAGCCCTCACGACAATGTCCGCGTGAAGGGGCATGACGGAGTGCTTGCCGTGGCGACGACGGGACAGGCAAACATCTCCCACGACACAGACCAAGCGGCCTCCGGGGACTAGAACGCGAAAAACATGCGTCCACACCTTGTCGAGCTCGTCGAGAAAAGCGTCATAATCCTCGATAAGCCCAAGCTGGCTCTTGTGGCGGGGATACTCTTTAAGTGTCCAATAGGGAGGCGAGGTAAGAACCAGGTGGACAGACCCCGACGGAACCCAGTCCAACTCCCGGGAATCTCCGCAGCTTAATGTTGAAGTGGTCTTCGTGAGCGTGGCTTGCATCAATTCAGATTGTATCAGAGGTGAACCAGCTTGCAAAGAAAGCCCATCGCACCCAAGCGTTTCCGCCTTGCGCGAAATGGGTAAGGTCGCCATCGGGTGAGCGACTTCCAGGCATCCTAGTACTTGCTTGATTTAATTAGCGTACGTAACTGGCTGTAGGTCGCGCTTTGATTTCAACGACTTAAAAATGCGCGAATTAATCCAAGCAAGTACTAGCTCCAATTGCTCTTGCATCGACTATATTATCGGCTGACCTCCCCTTGAGCATTACGGCTATTGAAGCCATAAAACCCCGCCCCAATGGCCCGATGGCGCAATGACCCGATGATCCGATGATCCGATGGTTCGATGATCCGATGGTCCGATAACACAATGTCCCGGTCCCCTGGCCCTGTCCGTTATCGCCAAGCCTAATCCCAAAATCGGACACTATGCTTCCGCAAACAGTCCCCGGAGATCCATCTAACTCTTTTGAAAGCAGAGGGTTACATACAGTCTGACAATGGTATGCCCCGTGCATGTTTTACCCCGGAGACCCAGCGTGGATATTCACGAAAGTCGAAACTGGAAACTGGAAACTGGAAGCTGGAAAACTGGAAAGTGGAAACTTGAAACTCGCGAGCCAACCATCGAACCTCCAGTTTCGAGTTTCCGTTTTCCAGTTTCGATTTTTGGTTTTCAATGACTCGATGACTCAATGATCCGATGAGTCAATGGCCCAATGACCCGATGGCCCGATGAGGGGGGCGAGTATGAGCACCGTGCTAGAGGAAGAAGTGGTGAGTGTGGAAAACGCGATGGCAGGCCGCATTCTGATCGCCGACGACCAACCCGACATGCTGCAAGCCCTAAGCATGCTGCTTCGAAACCGTGATTATCAGGTCCAAATGGCCAATTCCCCCGCTGCCATCTTGGCGGCGCTTCGCGAGCAGCGCTTCGACTTGTTGTTGATGGACCTGAATTACACCCGCGATACGACTTCCGGCCGGGAGGGATTGGACCTGCTGGCGAGCATCGCGGCCCTGAGTGATTTACCCGTCGTGGTGATGACGGGCTGGGGGAGCGTCGACGTGGCAGTGGAAGCGATGCAGCACGGCGTCGCCGACTTCGTCCAGAAGCCCTGGGACAACGCCCGGCTGGTCGAGACTCTGCGCCGGCAGATCGAGCAGGGCCGGGGCCGTCGGGCCGAGCGGCAAAGCCAGGAGGAAGATGACCGGCGGGCGCAACAGGCGATGGAGGAGCTGCGCCGCCGCGAGGGGGAGATCGAAGAAGCCCACCACATCCAGGAACACCTGGTGCCTTGGGAAATCCCCCAGCTCCCCGGATACGAAATCGACGCCGCCTGGCGGCCGGCGCGCACCGTGGGCGGCGACTACTTTGACGTCCTGAAGCTTGACGAGAACTCGCTGGCCGTCTGCATTGGCGACGTCGCCGGAAAGGGTGTTCCCGCCGCGCTGCTGATGGCGAACCTGCAAGCCACCGTGCACGGCTTTGCGGGGCCGCAAGTGCAGCCTGCGGAACTCTGCGCCTGGGTGAACCGCGCCACTCTGCCGCATGTGGGAGAGAATCGCTTCATCTCGTTTTTCTACGGGCTCCTCGACGCGCCCGCGCGCCGGTTTGCCTACGTCAACGCGGGTCACAACCCCCCCATGCTGGTTCACCGCGATGGCTCGTGCCGCCGCTTGCGGGACGGTGGCCCGGTCCTGGGCTTGGTGCGCGATTGGCAGTGCGAAACGGGGCTGGTAGAACTCGCTTCCGGCGACCGCCTCATTCTGTTCACCGACGGCATTACAGAAGCCAGCGATGCGCAAGGCGAAGAGTTTCAGGAGGACCGCTTGCTGGCGCTGGTCACCATGTATCGACACCTCCGGCCTCCGGCCTTAAGAGAAAAGATCATGGCGGCGGTTCGCGAATTCACCGGCGATAAATGGAACGACGACGCCACGCTGGTCGTTCTTGGTGTTGAGGGGAGTGTGCAATGACGACTCTGCTTCAGGACCTCAAGTTTGGCTTGCGCATGCTCGCGAAGAACCCCGGCTTCACGGCAGTGGCCGTACTGACGCTGGCGATTGGGATTGGCGCGGCCACGACCGTCTTCAGTTGGATCGATACTGTCCTGCTCCGTCCTTTGCCAGGCGTCGAAAAGGCTGACCAGTTGGTGGCGTTCGAGACCGTCGCTCCCAACGGCGATTTCTTGACCACCTCCTATCCTGACTACCGCGATTATCGCGACCATCTGACGTCCCTCGACGGCCTCGCCGCGACCCGAATGTCGCCGTTCAGTATCGGCCCACAAGACCACGCCCGGCAGGTTTGGGGAGAGCTGGTGACCGGAAACTATTTCGCAGTGCTGGGGGTCAAGCCGATTTTGGGCCGCACCTTTTCGCCGGAGGAGGGCGGGGAGAAACCGAACGCCTTTCCGGTGGCGGTCATCAGCTCCCGCCTCTGGCAGTCGTACTTCGACGCCGATCCCTCCATCGTGGGCAAAACGATTCGAGTGAATCAGCACGAATTGACGATCATCGGCGTTACGCCACCGGATTTTCGCGGCACGATTTCCGGGCTGGCTTTCGATCTCTGGGTCCCGTTGATGATGCAGCCGGAGCTTCAGGGCGTGGGCGAGTGGATGCTGCGCGACCGCGCAAGCCGCCAACTGGTCTGCATCGCGCGCCTGAAGCGTGGCGTGATGCTCGGCCAGGCGCGGAGCGAGATCGCCGGACTGGCCCGTTTCATGGCGCGGGCTGATGCCGACACCAACCAGGGTATCAGCGCCACGGTCCTGCCGATTTGGAAATCGCACTTTGGCGCCCAAACCCTGCTCTTGAAGCCGCTGCGCATCCTCATGGCGGTATGTCTGGTCGTCCTGCTCATCGTCTGCGCGAATGTGGCGAACCTTTTGCTGGCTCGCCTCACCGCCCGCCAGAAGGAATTCAGTGTGCGCTTGGCGCTGGGCGCCGGACGCTTCCGCCTGACGCGGCAGGTGCTCACCGAGAGCCTGATGCTCGCCGCTGCCGGCGCCGCTGCCGGAGTGGCTTTGGCCTTGTGGATGGGCGGCGCTCTCCAGTACCTGGCTCCGTACAGCCATCTTCCCGTGGCCCTGGATGCTCGCGTGAATGGCCGCGTGCTTCTTTTCACTGTCCTGGCGTGCGCCGTTGCGACGCTCCTCTCCGGAATCGTTCCGGCTTTACAGGTGACGCGCACGGATTTGAACGAGCATCTCAAAGAGGGCGGGCGCAGCAGCACTCCTGGGGCGAGTTCACATCGCCTGCGCGGGTCCCTGGTGGTCGCAGAACTCTCGCTGGCGATCGTCGCCTTGGTCTGTGCCGGGCTTCTGGTACGCAGTTTCGAGGCCGTGCGGACGGTCAACCCGCAATTCGACCCGGACCACGTTTTGGTGTCGCGTTTTTATATCGATACGACCGGCTACAACCTCGCACAGCGCAAGCAATTCTGCCTCCGGCTGCGGCAAAAACTCGAGGCGGAGCCGGAGGTCACCGACGTGGCCTATTCCGACCTCCTGCCGCTGGGGGCGTTCTCCGACTCGTGGGAGCCCTTGGAGATTGAAGGATACCTTCCCAACCCGGGCGAGAACATGGAGATTGATCGCAGTGTGGTCTCCCCGGGCTACTTCCGGCTGATGCGCGTACCCCTGCTGGAGGGCCGCGACTTCACGGAGCAGGACGACGAGGCCCGGACGCCGGTGATGATTGTGAATCAGACATTCGTCAAGCGCTTCTTTGCCGGGCAAGACCCCATCGGCCGCAAGGTGCACGGGTGGGGTGAATGGTTCAAGGTGATCGGCGAAGTGAAGGACAGCAAGTACGTCAATCTCACCGAGGCGCCGCTTCCATTTTTTTATGTGCCCTTCCGCCAGGTCTACCGGGCCGACATGGGGCTGGTCTTCTACATTCGAACTACGACCGATCCCAATGCAGCTTTCACCACCCTGCGGCGGGATGTGCAAAGCACTGATCCCAACGTGGCGATCGTCGACGCCGCGCCGCTGGCGCAGCACATTGTCCAATCCCTGTACGCGGAAAAGATCGCTGCGTACCTGTTGAGCGTGCTGGGCGCGCTGGCCTTGTCGCTGGCGGCAGTAGGCCTGTATAGCGTCATGGCGTACTCCGTAGCTCAGCGCACGCACGAGATCGGCATCCGCATGGCCCTCGGCGCCGATTCGCGGCATGTTCTCGGGCTCGTTGTCGGCCAGGGCTTGCCTCTCACGCTCTTCGGCATCGGTGCGGGGATGGCGGCTTCCCTGGCAGTCACCCGCCTGCTCGCGAGTTTTCTCTACGGCACGACCACCACCGACCCAATCACGTTTATCGCGGTTCCTCTTTTGCTCTCTTGTGTGGCCCTGCTGGCAACCTACATCCCGGCGCGCCGGGCTACGAAGGTCGATCCCCTGGTGGCGCTGAGGCACGAATGAAGAAATCGGGTGATCCGATGATCGGACGAGCTGCTGAACAAAAAACCTAACGGCCCTTCCCGCTGGCGAACACTGGACCGACGAAGGCGTCAGGGGGCCGATTTCCTGCTCTCCCGATCACCGGATCACCCGATAAAGGAATTACAGTGAGCACTTTGATTCAAGATCTCAAGTTCGGCCTGCGGATGCTGGCGAAGAACCCCGGTTTCACCGCCGTGGCGGTGTTGACGCTGGCGCTGGGCATTGGGGCCAACACGGCGATCTTCAGTCTGATTGATGCAGTGATGTTGCGAATGCTGCCAGTGCACGATCCATCGCAATTGGTCGTACTGCGGTGGTCTGCGCATAAGAAACCGCGCAGGAATTCCACCAGCTCCTTTGGTGATTGCGACTGGAGGGACGACAACAAGAATCCCTCCGGCTGTTCGCTCCCTTATCCCTTCTTCGAGCAGATTCGCACTCAGAAAGATGTGTTTTCCGGGGCAACGGCGTTTGCGGGACCGGCCCAGCTTGTCCTCAGCGGAAATGGGCTGGCGCGCATCGCGCGGGGAGAGATTGTTTCGGGGGATTACTTCTCGACTCTGGGCGTGAAGGCCGCGGCGGGGCGCACGCTCGGCCCGGACGACGACACGCCTTCGGCCCCGCCGGCCGTTGTCCTGAGCTACGCCTATTGGCAGACCGCCTTCGCTGGCGATCCCGCGGCCGTCGGCCGAACGATCCTTTTAAACAGCGTGCCCTTCACAATCGTGGGAGTGGCTGAGCCCGGCTTCACCCGGCTTACTCCGGGAAAGACGCAGGACCTTTTTCTTCCGCTTTCCATGCTGCCCCGGATGAATATCGATTGGGGGAAGGAAAGGGATATCCGCGGCGCCAGCAACTGGTGGCTGGTCGTTGTGGCGCGGCTCAAACCGGGCGTTTCCCGGGGGCAGGCGCAAGCGGCGGCTACTCTGGTTTTTCGCAACGAGATGCTGCATGGGGCGAAGCCGGCCTCGAAGGAATCTGACGACCCAAAGGTCGCGCTTATTCCCGCCCAGCAAGGGCTTACAGGCGAGCGTATATTCTTTTCCCAGCCGCTCTACGTGCTGATGTGTGCCGTGGGCTTTGTGCTGTTGATTGCCTGCGCGAACGTGGCCGGCCTGCTCCTGGCGCGTGCCGCGGCGCGGCAGAAAGAAATGGCGGTTCGCCAGGCCTTGGGGGCCGGGCGCTGGACGATCGTGCGGCAACTGTTGACCGAAAGCGTGACGCTCTCGCTGGCCGGGGGCGCGCTGGGAGTGCTTTTTGCCTCCTGGGGCGTGCGCGTCATGACCTCGTCGGCCCTCCTGGCCAGTGCGGACAACCCGTTTCCCTTCGCGGTCGAACCGGATTGGCGCGCCTTTGCCTTCACCCTTTCCATTTCACTCCTTACGGGAATACTCTTCGGCCTCGCTCCGGCACTTCGCAGCGCGCGCCTGAGTTTGACGCCGGCGCTGAAGGAGAATGCCTCAACGCTTCCGGGGGGAGGGATGCAGGCGGGCCGGCGATGGCATCTCGATAAAGCGCTCGTCGTGGTGCAGGTGGGGCTTTCGATGATCGTTCTCGTTGGCGCCGGCTTGATGGTGCGGACACTTCAAAATCTCCACAGCATCAACCCCGGCTTCGACACGCGAAACGTCTTGCTTTTCGGCATCAACCCCACTCTTGAGAAATACACGGATTCGCAGATTCAGAGCCTCTACCGCAACTTGCAGGATCGGCTTGCCGCCCTCCCCGGCGTCATCTCCGCCAGCTACTCTTCCGACGCATTGCTGAGCGGCAGCCTTTGGACCAGCGATGTCCACGTCGAGGGGCAGCCCCAGAAGGCGACCGAGGAAGTGGATATGCTCGCCACGGGGCCGGATTTTCTGAAGACCATGCGCATTCCGCTCCTCGAGGGCCGCACCTTTACTACGGCAGATTTCGACCTGGCAGCTCAAGCTGCCGCCTCGGGAGAATCTCCCCAACAAACGGCATCCCCTTCCGGGGTGCTATCGGCGGCGAAAGCATCCGCTGCGGCTAGCTCACCTATTCCTGTCCTGGTCAACGCGGCTTTTGTTCACCACTTCTTTGCGAATCAAAATCCGTTGGGCAAATTGCTGACCCAGGGCGACAGCGAAGACACCAGCGGAAATTCCGCCGTAGGCAAGCCCAAGGTGCGGCGCTGGGAAATCGTCGGGATCGTGGGCGATACGAAGTACAGCGTCATGCGCCGCGAAATTCACCCTGCCGTTTACGTTCCCCTGACGGGGGGCGGCGCCTATTTCGAGGTGCGCACAGCGCTCGATCCTTCCTCTCTGGTCCCCGCCGTGCGTGACCTCGTGATGCGCCTGGATAGCAATCTTCCTCTTTTCTATGTGCACACCCAGCGGGAAAGCATTGAAAGCCTTATGACGCAAGAGCGCGTCATCGCGCGGCTGGCAAGTTTCTTTGGTTTGCTGGCACTGCTGCTTGCCTGCGTCGGACTTTACGGCTTGCTTTCCTACGAAGTTACTCGCCGCACGCGCGAAATCGGCATCCGCATTTCGCTCGGGGCCGAACGCCGCGACGTCGCGCGGCTCATCGTCATGCGCGGGATGCGATTGACGGCGGCGGGTGTGTGCGCAGGCACGGCGGGCGGTCTTGCCCTCACCCGAATCTTATCGAGCTTGCTTTACGATGTCAGGCCCACGGACTGGCCGACGTATTCGCTTGTGGCGCTGCTGCTTGCCGGTGTGGCGTTCCTGGCGAGTTACATCCCGGCTTGGCGTGCTGCCAGGGTCGATCCGATGGTGGCGTTGAGGTATGAGTGAACCTATCGGGTGATCGGATGATCGGGTGATCTGGTGAACAAAGAACAGAGCGGTTATTCCGGCTGGCGAGCCTCCGACCCACTAATGTGCCGGGGGATCCGATTTCTTGTTCGCCCGATCACCGGATCATCCGATCACCCGATGAAGGAACAACGATGAGCACGTTGATTCAAGACCTGAAGTTCGGCCTGCGCATGCTGGCGAAGAATCCCGGCTTCACTGTGGTGGCAGTACTGACGCTGGCTCTGGGCATTGGCGCCAACAGCACCATCTTTAGTTGGATCAACTCCACCCTGCTCAACCCCATTCCTGGAGTCGCCTACACCAGCGACCTGGTTACGGTGATGAGGGGAGAACGTAGTGAACACCCCACTCCCCCTTTCTCGTATCTTGATTATATGGATATCCGTGACCACACTCAGAGCTTCTCCGGCCTGCTGGCGTACTACGACGATTTCATGTCGCTTACCGGCACCGACAAGCCGGAGCGCATTTATGGGGCGCTGACCTCGGCGAATTACTTCGATGTGCTCGGCGTGCACCCCGTTCTCGGTCGTGGATTCCTACCTGCGGAAGAACAGAGGCGCGGAGGAGGGTCGGTAGCTGTAATCAGTGAGGCCATGTGGCGGGCGCGCTTCGGTTCCGACCGATCCATCATCGGCCAGGCGATTCAGATCAACCGGCACATGTACACGATAGTCGGAGTCGCTCCGCCGGATTTTCAGGGGTGCAAGACCGGTTTGCGTGCGGATGTGTGGATTCCCCTGGGGATGGACAAATTCGTTTGGGGCTGGACTCGCCCTGAGGATCGCGGCACTTTCTGGCTCAACGTGCTCGGAAAACTCAAGCCCGGCGTCGATCGCCGCCAAGCTGAGGAAGAACTCAACCTCCTGATGCAACAGATTATAGAGAACTCTCGCAACGTTGATCGCGGCCCCAGCCAGATCACGCTGGATCCGCTCTGGCGCTCACCTTTTGGAGCCAACGTCTACATGTACAAGACACTGCCCATGTTGCTGGCGTTGGCGGCAGTGTTGCTATTGCTGGCCTGCGCCAATGTCGCCAATCTGTTGCTGGTGCGCTCCGTTACCCGGCGGCGTGAGGTCGCCCTGCGCCTGGCCATGGGCGCCAGCCGCTGGCGGCTGGTGCGTCAACTCCTGGTCGAAAGCCTCTTGCTCGCCCTGGCGGGCGGCTCACTCGCCATGGTGCTTACCACTTGGACGGCGGGGACGTTTGGGGCTTTCTTTCCGCCCACCGCGAACTTGCCGCTCACGCTCAATGGGCACGCTGACCGCACCGTGTTCGTCGTGACGATGGGAATTGCGATTCTGACCGCCATGATCTTCGGTATCCTGCCGGCGCTGCGCGCTTCCAGCCTGGCCCCTATCGCGGTGCTGAAGGAGGAGGCAGGCACTATTTCGGGCGGACCCCAAAAGTTGCGGCTCTCGAGTGCGCTGGTGGTGGCGCAAATCTCCCTCTCGCTGCTCCTGCTGATCTGCGCCGGTCTGTTCATTCGCAGCTTGCAGAACGCGCAGCGGTTGGATCCCGGCTTTGACCCCAACCATGTTCTGTTGGCTTCCTATGATCTCGGGCCCGCCGGCTATTCGGAAGCTCAAGGCATCGCCTTCCACCGGCAACTGCTTTCGAAGCTCGAGGCCCTGCCTGGGGTGGAGTCCGTAACCCTGGCGGATTTCTCGCCGCTCAGCTTCACAATCCACACCGACTACGTCCATCCCGACGGTTATGTGCCCCAACCCCACGAATCGATGGAAATCAGTCGTGCCGTCGTGGGTCCGAACTACTTTCGGACGATGCGGACTCCCCTCGTAGCCGGGCGTGACTTTACAGAACAGGATGGGGAAAAATCGCAGCCGGTGGCCATCGTCAATCAGGAGTTTGCCGATCGTTACTGGCCGGGTCAGGATGCCGTCGGGAAGAGGATTAGCGTGGTGTGGGGCCGGTATAGCCAGTGGTTCACCGTCGTGGGCGTGGCTCGAAATGGCAAGTACCGCCGCCTGGTGTATGCTCCGGAGCCCGTCATTTTTCTTCCGCTGTCCCAGGACTACTATGATCTGGTGATCATTCACGCGCGGGTGTCGGGCGATCCGCAGGCTTATGCCGCGGCGGTCGAGAAGACGGTGCACCAACTCAACGCCGATTTGCCCGTGTTCGGCGTAACGACCCTCAAGTCCAGTATGCAAATGGGGAGCATCTTCGAACGGGTCGCTGGAACCTTCGCGGGCGCCTTTGGATTACTCGCCCTGATTCTCGCCGCCGTGGGGCTCTACGCGGTGATCGCCTACACAACGCGCCAGCGCACCCACGAAATTGCCATCCGTATGGCGCTCGGAGCTCAGCGCGGTAACGTTTTCCGGTTGGTGCTGGGCCAGGGTCTGCTTTTGACACTGGCCGGCTTGGCCGTGGGTATCGCGGTATCCATCGCGCTGACACGCTATCTGCAAAGCGTGCTCTTCGGCATCACTGCTACCGACATACTGACCTATGCGGGGGTGGCGTTGTTGCTGTGCCTGGTGTCCCTCGTGGCCTGCTACATCCCGGCGCGGCGGGCGACGAAGATCGATCCGATGGCGGCGCTGAAGTATGAGTGAACCTATTGGGTGATCGGATGATCGGGTGATCTGGTGAACAAAGAACAGAGCGGCCATTCCGGCAGGCGAACATCTGAGCCACTAATGTGCCGGCGGGCCGATTTCTTGTTCAGCCGATCACCGGATCACCCGATGAAGGAACAACGATGGGCACATTACTCCAAGATGTGAAGTACGGCCTGCGGATGCTGGCGAAGGACCCCGGCTTTACGGCGGTGGCGGTGCTGACGCTGGCGCTGGGCATTGGGGCGAACACGGCGATTTTTTCGGTGGTCAATGGCGTCCTGCTCAATCCGCTGCCCTATCCTGAGCCGAATCAGCTCGTCACGCTGCACGAGAGCAAGCCGAATTTTAGCTACGGCTCGATTTCCTACCCGAATTTTCGTGACTGGCAAAGGAACAACCACACGTTCTCCTCCATGGCCGTCGCTCGCTTCTATGGATTTACGCTGACCGGCGCAGGGGAACCGGAGCAGATACGCGGAGGGTTCGTGTCTTCCGATTTTTTTCCCTTGCTTGGTGTGAAGCCCTTGATCGGGCGCACCTTTGCGCCGGGGGAGGATGAGATCGGCGCCGCTCCCATTGCCCTCATCAGTGCGGGCTTTTGGGAGCGCAAATTCGGTACGGACCCCGCGATCCTGGGCAAGAGCCTTACCCTGGATGGCAAAAGCTACACGATTGTCGGAGTGATTCCCGCCAGCTTTGATTTGCTCCTTAAGAGCTTCAGCTCCAAGGAGGTGTACATTCCCATCGGCCAGTGGGACCATCATGGGCTGAAAACGCGTGAGGCCGGCCTGGGGATTCACGGGATCGGGCGGCTAAAACCTGGCGTCACCATCCAGCAGGCTCGGGCCGACATGGACGGCGTAACCCGAAATCTTGCGGTTGCCTACCCGGATGCGGACAAGGGCATCAGCGCTGGCATCATCCCATTGCGGCAAGATATGGTGGGCGACATCCAGCCGTTTCTCCTGGTGCTGCTCGCGGCCGTGGGCTTTGTGCTTTTGATTGCCTGCGTGAATGTCGCCAATCTCCTGCTGGCACGCTCGGCCGGCCGCCAGCGCGAATTCGCGGTTCGAGTCGCTCTCGGCGCGTCGCCCCGGCGCGTCCTTCAACAGCTTCTCACTGAGAGCGTCCTGCTCGCCCTGGCGGGAGGGGGACTGGGCATAGTTCTGGCGGCTTGGAGCACGCAGGCCGCGCTCAAAGTCCTTCCCGCGGCCCTGCCGCGAGCGTCGGAAATCGGCATCGACGCCCACGTTCTGATCTTCACGGCAGCGGCTTCGGTGCTGGCGGGCATCCTCTTTGGATTGGCGCCGGCACTCAAGGTATCAAAACCCAACTTGCAGGAAACTCTTAAGGAAGCCGGCCGCGGAACCAGCGGCGCCCACCACCGGACCCAGGGATTATTCGTGGTGATCGAGATGGCCACGGCGCTGGTTTTGCTGATCGGCGCCGGTCTGATGACCCGCACCCTGGCGCGCCTCTGGGGCGTCAATCCGGGGTTTGATCCGCGCAATGTGTTGACATTCGAATTTTCCCTCCCACCGGCGATGAAAAAGGCAAGCCCGGAGTCGATTCGGGCTGCGTACCGGGAATTCGACGCCCGGCTCAGCTCGATGCCCGGCGTCCAGGCGGTCTCGCTTTCCTGGGGGGCGATTCCCATGGGTATTGAGGACGACGAACAGTTCTGGATTGAGGGTCAGCCCAAACCCGCGAACGAAAACGACATGAATTGGGCCCTGGAATACACCGTCGAACCGGACTACTTGCGGGTGATGCGGATTCCCCTGGAGCGCGGCCGATTCTTCACTCCCCAGGATAATGAGCACTCTCCCGCGGTCGTGGTCGTTGACGAGGTCTTAGCACGAAAATATTTTACGAACCAAAATCCCATTGGTAAGCGTATTAAGCTGCATGAATACGATGATCAGCCGGCCGAGATTGTCGGCGTGATCGGGCACGTGAAACAGTGGGGGCTTGATTCGGACGACACGCAGTCGCTCCGGGCCCAGCTCTATCATCCGTTCATGCAGTTGCCAGGTGATGCCTTGGCGCTTTCCCCGATGGGTATAGGAGTGTTGGTGCGTTCGGAAGGAGCGGCGGCCTCGCTCTTCACCTCCCTTCGCCACGCAAGCCAGCAGGTGAACAACGAGCAGGTGATTTACGGGGCACAGACGATGAACCAGGTCATTGCCGATTCTCTCGCCGCACGGCGATTCTCCATGATTCTGCTGGGCAGCTTCGCGCTCGTGGCGCTGGTTCTTGCCAGCGTGGGGATTTACGGCGTCCTGGCGTATCTTGTCTGCCAGCGGACGCATGAAATCGGCATTCGCATGGCGCTCGGAGCAGGACGCTCTGAGGTGCTCCGCCTCGTGGTGGGTCAGGGCGCCAAGATGGCGCTGCTCGGTGTGGCCCTGGGCCTCGGGGCCGCAATGGGGCTCACACGGCTCATGTCCGGTATGCTCTACGGCGTAAGCGCCACTGACCCACTGACGTTCATTGCGGTGGCACTCCTGCTGATACTCGTGGCGCTGGCGGCCTGCTACATCCCCGCGCGGCGAGCGACGAAGGTGGATCCCATGGTGGCGCTGAGGTATGAGTGAAGCGATCGGGTGATCGGATGATCCGGTGATCTGGTGAACAAAGAACAGAGCGGCCATTCCGGATGGCGAGCATTCGAGCCACTAATGTGCCGGCGGGCCGATTTCTTGTTTACCCGATCACCGGATCATCCGATCACCCGATGAAGGAACAACGATGAGCACATTATTCCAGGACCTGAAATACGGCCTGCGCATGCTGGCCAAGAATCCCGGCTTCACCGCGGTGGCGGTGGTTACCTTGGCTCTGGGGATCGGGGCTACGGCGGCCATTTTCAGCGTGGTTTATGGCGTCCTGCTGAGGCCGCTGCCTTATGCCCAGCCTGACCGGCTCCTCGAGTTGCACGAAGTGAACAGCCATGGCGGGCTGATGAACTTCGCCGACCCGAATTTCGCGGACGTGCGGGTGTCGAGCCAGGCGCTCGACGGGGTGGCGGAGTACGCCGCCTGGCTGGAATCTGTGGCGGGCACTTCCGAACCCACGCGCACCATGACCGCCTCCATCTCGCGAGATTTCTTTCCCTTGTTGCGCGTGCAGCCGGTGCTGGGGCGAGGTTTCGCGCCGGAGGACGAACATTTGGGCGCCGCTCCCGTAGCGCTGGTGAGCTATGCCTACTGGAAGCAATATCTGGGCGGCGCGAGCGACCTCTCCCGCATCAAGCTGAATATTGAAAACCAGGACGTCGCCGTGGTGGGGGTACTGCCCCCCGGTTTCCGTTTCCCCATGGACAGTGACCTCTGGGTGCCGCGGGAACTGTTGGAAACGCTTCCCAGCCGCACGGCGCACAACTGGCACGTGCTGGCGCGCCTGCGCGAGGGCGTGCTCCTGACCCAAGCGCGCAGCGAGCTTACCGGAATCGCTCGCCGCCTGAAGCAACAATTCGGCAAGGACACCATGATGGTGGATATCTCCGCCGTGCGCTTGCAGGATTTCCTGACCACGGACGTGCGCACGCCGCTATACATTCTGCTGGGCGCGGTGGGATTCTTGCTGCTCGTAGCATGCGCCAATGTCGCCAACCTGCTGCTGGCTCGCGTGGCGGCGCGGGAGCGGGAGTTTGCCATTCGCGTGGCGCTGGGCGCAGGACGCCTTCGCTTGGTGGGCCAATTCCTCACGGAAGCCTTACTCTTGGCCCTGGCGGGCGGAGTGCTCGGGGTTCTGCTGGCGCAATGGGGAGTGCAAGCGCTTCTGGCCATTGCTCCGCTCAACCTCGCCCACCCGGAGCATGTCTCGGTGAACCTGCCCGTGCTGCTTTTTGCTTTGGCGATGGCGATGGGGGTGGCGCTTGGCCTGGGCTTGTTCGCCGCTTGGCGCGCCTCCAGGGGCGACCCCGAGCAAGCGCTGGCCGAACGCGGCCAAGGTTACCTGGGCACGGTACACGGCCAACGGCTAGGGCGCGCGGTGGCGGCCGCGCAACTGGCCATCACGCTGGTGCTGCTGGTGGGGGCGGGATTGCTCGGCCGCAGCTTATTGCATGTGCTTTCCGTCGATCCAGGTTTCCGCACCGATCACATCCTTACTATGGACTTGGCCTTGCCGTTCGCGGAGAAAGATGCAGAAAAGGCGCAGCGCTTGGGATTCCTCAATAATCTCTTTGCGCAATTGCGGGCGCTTCCCGGAGTCGTGGAAGTGGGAGGCACCGGCGGGTTGCCGCTCGGTGGTGGCCTGGCAGACGGCATTTTTGTGATGATGAATCCCGGAGAAAAAGTGCCCGGAATGCAGGACCTCGAGAAAATGTTCCAGGATCCGGCGCGAACCGGCAGCGCCGATTATTGCGTGGCGAGCGAAGGCTACTTTCGCGCGCTGGGCATTCCCCTGCTGCGCGGGCGCTTGTTTCGTGATTCGGACACCATGGATTCGCCGCACGTGGCACTGATCAGCGAGGCCCTGGCGCGAGAGAAGTGGCCAAACCAGGACCCCCTCGGACAGACCTTGGAGTTCGGAAACATGGATGGCGACACGCGTCTGCTCACGGTGGTCGGGGTGGTGGGCGACGTACACGTTGAAAACCTGGAGTCCAAGCCTCCCGGCATCATTTACGTCGACTACGCACAGCGGCCACAGTCCGCCTGGCAATTTACCGTGGTCATGCGCACCAGCCTTCCGCCAGCCGCCTTGATTCCGGCGGCGCGGAAGGTTTTAGCCGATCTTGCCCCCAACGTTTCACCCAGCCTCAGCACCTTTACCAAGGTCTTCGCGGATTCGCTGAAGGCGCGATATTTCAACTTGCTCCTGGTGGCGGTCTTTGCCGCCACCGCCCTGCTGCTTGCTATGGCGGGGATTTACGGCGTAATGGCCTACTCCGTCGAACAGCGCACGCGCGAGTTTGGAGTGCGCATGGCCCTGGGCGCGGAAGTGGCCGACGTGCTGCGCCTCGTGCTGCGCCAGGGCCTGGCGATTGTGGCGGTGGGAGTCGCGGTGGGCATTCTGGGATCCTTCGCCCTGACCCGGATCATGGCAACGCTGCTGTTCGGCGTGAGCGCCACTGATCCGCTCACTTTCGCGGGCGTAACGATTGCGTTGGCGCTCGTGGCGCTCGCTGCGAGTTACATCCCCGCCCGCCGGGCGACGAAGGTCGACCCCATGGTGGCGCTTAGATACGAGTAGGGAATGATGAACGTTTGAATTATGATTTATGAGATTTCTAAATTGATGGCGGGGAGGCTGCGCCCGGCTTTACGAAGTCAAAATTCGCAATTCAGCAATCACTTGGGCAGGAGGGCTTATGTCGAAGGTGGAACGAATTCGCGAGATGGTTACAGGCCCACTGGATCCTGAGTATGTGAAACACAGGACCGACGCCGGTTGGGAACTGGTGGCGGTGGAGTGGAAACGCCAGCAGGGGGGAATAGAACCGGAAAGTCGCCGGAGCGGCGAAGATGTTCCCTATGGTTCTCAGGTGGCAAATGACTGCGTGCATCTGGAAGCGAATCCGTCCGAGATGAATGCTCTCACCCTTATCCTCGAGATGATTGTTCAGGACCGCTCCTTGTCCAACATGGCGGAGGCCCTCAACCAAGCGGGATTTCGCACCCGTGACGGATCCAAGTGGACGGTGGTAACTGTTTACAACATGCTTCCACGCCTCATCGAGGTGAGCCCCCGCATTCTCTCGGCGGAAGCCTGGATAGAACGTAGAAAGCAGATTCCCACGGCGGGGTGATTGACGATTGTGGGTTTCTGAGTGCACTAGTTCCAAGGGAGGACGTGAGTCGATGCGGATACTGTGGCAGGATCTGAAATACGGTTTGCGCATGCTGGCGAAGAATCCCGGCGTCTCCGCGGTGGCCATGCTGACACTGGCGCTGGGAATAGGCGCCAGCTCCACGGTCTTCAGCATTGTGGACCAGCTTTTCCTGCGGCCCTGGCCGGTGAAGGATGCTGCCCGCCTGGTCGTCATCGCCACGGACTGGGCTAAGGAGCCTGATTTCCACGGGTCGTCGTATCCGGATTATCTGGACATTCGCCACGAAGTCGAGGCCTTCTCTGACGTCGTGGCCTATGGCGGGCGTGGAGCGTTCGTCAGTGGTGAGGGCCTGGGCGAGGAAATGGACGTCGAAGTGGTTTCGCAAAACTACTTCGCGGCACTGGGCGTAAAGACTGCGCTGGGCCGGGCCTTTTCGCCGCAGCCGGATCAAGCTGCCGCCGAGGGCCGCTCCGTGGTGTTGAGCTACGGTTTCTGGCAGCGCTACTTCGGCGGCAATCGCGCCCTTCCGGGCAAGACCACCCTGCTCGACGGAAAAGAATTCACCGTGATCGGGGTTGCTGCTCAAGAATTTCACGGGCTAAGCCAAGGTTCGTTCCCCGATATTTGGGTGACCACGGAGGGCTGGGCGAACATGGTTTCCGGCGAAGAAGAAACCTACGCCTTGCGGAACATCCGCTGGTTCGAGTTGGTCGGCCGCCTTCGCCCCGGCGCCCAGCTTCCGGAGGCCCGCGTGCAGCTCCAGACGCTCGCGAAGCGCCTTGCGCTCGCCTCTCCTGCCACCAACCAGGACGCCAACTTCCGCGTCTACCCCCCTTCCCAAGCGCCCCGGGACGGTATCCAACTCGGGTATTACGCGATGGCCATGGTGGGTCTGCTTCTCCTGATCTCCTGTGCCAATGTTGCCAATCTGCTGTTGGCGCAAGCGGAGCGGAGGCAGCGGGAAATCGCCATGCGCCTGGCTTTGGGCGCTGGCCGGCGCCGGTTGGTTGGCCAGCTTCTTACCGAAGGACTTCTCCTCGCCGTGGGAGGTGGCAGCCTCGGTGCGCTGTTGGCGTCGTGGCTTATGAAGCTCGTGCCCAGCATTTTTCCCCTTCCGTCAAACATGAACCTTACTCTCGATGGCCGCGTACTCTTGTTTAGCGCGGCCGTCACACTTTTGACGGCCCTTATCTTTGGACTGGCTCCAGGGCTGCGCGCTACAAAGTGTGACTTGGTTCAAGTCCTAAAAGGTGAGGATCCTCATTGGGGACCGGCTATGGTCCGCTTCCCGCTGCGCAGCTTGCTGGTGTCCGCGGAAATCGCTCTCTGCGTGGTGTTGCTGGTGAGTTCGGGGTTATTACTCCGCAGTTTGCTGTACAGCCAGGGAATCAATCCCGGATTTGACACCAAAAGGAATGTACTCATGCTCACCGTGGCGCCTCCCCCATTCTACGGTTACGACGAGAGCCAGGCGGCCGCCTTCTATCCTGCCTTGGCGGCTCGCGTGGAATCCGTACCAGGGGTGGTAAGCGCCAGCTATGCCCGGCGGCCTCCCTTGATCAACGACGAAACAGGAGAAGTCCAGGCAGTGATCATTCCCGGAGTCGCGCCGCCCCCGGGAACTGAGCATTTCAAAATCCGCTACAACATCGTTGCCTCGAAATTCTTCCAAACGATCGGTGCCCACATGCTGAAAGGGCGAGAGTTCAACGCTCTCGACACGCCATCGAATATGCCTGTCGTCATTGTCAATGACGCCATGGCGCGCAAGTTCTGGCCGGATCAGGACGCAGTGGGAAGATCGATCCAAATTGGCAAGAAGAATTATCAGATTGTGGGCGTCGTGGAGGAGGGAAGATACGTCGACCTGCATGAAGCGGCTCAGCCTTACCTGTTCCTTCCTTTCACGCAAAACTTTTCATACGAGTGCGTGCTGTTTGTGGAAACGGCGGGAGACCCCCGCGCCTTTGTCCGCACTATTTTGAAAGAGACGGCGGCCGTGGATGAACACCTTCCGATCGTCAGTGCGGTGACCCTAAGGGATTACATGCATGAGGTTCTAAAGGTGGAGCGTTCGATGGCTATGCTGCTCGCGAGCCTGAGCATCGTCGGAATGTTTCTGGCGGCCGTGGGCCTTTACGCGGCAGTGGCCTACCTTGTTAATCGGCGGACGCATGAGATCGGCATCCGCATGTCGCTGGGGGCGCGCCGTGCCGACGTTTTGAGGCTCGTCCTGGCCCAGGGGCTGCGTTTGAGTGCAGCGGGTGCAGGCATCGGCTTGGTGGGAGCCGTGGCTGCTTCCCGCCTCATGTCGAGTTTCCTTTACGGCGTGAGGCCCACCGATCCGTTGTGTTTTGGGGCGAGCGTCCTCGTCGCCGTCAGCGTGGCATTACTGGCCTCGTATCTCCCCGCACGGCGCGCGACGAAGGTCAGTCCCATGGTGGCGTTGAGGTATGAATGAAGTAAGGAACGAGCCTAAACTAAGGAGAGCATCATGGAAGTTATTCCAGAAAGCAACAATCAAGCGCAGGATGCGGTGAAGTCGAAGTCCAACGGGTCAGGGCAAACGCTGATCCACCTGGAAGGCGTCAAGAAGGTCTTCTTCACGGATGAGGTGGAAACGCACGCCCTTTCCGGCATCTATCTCGAAATCCAGCGGGGCGAGTACCTTTCCATTTCCGGCCCATCGGGTTGCGGAAAGTCCACCTTACTTTCCATCCTTGGCCTGCTCGATTCGCCGACGGACGGCAAGTACACGCTGAACAGCGCCCCCGTCGAAGACCTTCCGATCTCGGAGCGTACCCGCATCCGTAATCGCGAGATTGGATTCATCTTTCAGGCCTTCAACCTGATCGGTGATCTTACCGTTTATGAAAACGTGGAATTGCCGCTGACTTATCGTGGCATGGCGGGGACAGAGCGCCGCCAACGCGTGCAGGAAGCGCTGGAGCGCGTGGGGATGTCGCACCGCATGCGGCACTATCCCGCGCAGCTTTCCGGCGGCCAGCAGCAGCGTGTGGCCGTGGCCCGGGCGCTGGTGGGGAAACCTTCCATCATGTTGGCGGATGAGCCCACCGGAAACCTGGACTCGAAGAACGGCGAGGCGGTGATGGAATTGCTCCGCAACCTCCACCGCGAGGGCGCCACCATCTGCATGGTGACACACGATCCTCGCTATGCCGAGTTCGCGCAGCGGACCGTGCACCTCTTCGACGGCCAGATCGTGGAAGAGACGAGGGCGTGAGGCTGATCGGGCCACCGGGTCATCTGGCCACCGAGTCATTTGTGATTTAGTGATTTAGCGATTGCTGGATTGAGTGATTGCTAACGAACCTCGAAAATCGAAAACACAACTCGCGGTCTGACTTCCGAATTTCCACCTTCGTATTTCGAGTTTCGGCCTTCGATGGCTCGATGAACCGATGGCCCGAATCGCGACGGGGAATTACAGGACATAGCTATGATCAAAACGCAGAATCTCGAGAGATACTACCCCCTGGCGGGAGGGCGCTATTACGTGCTGCGGCGCATTAACTTGGACATCCAGGAGGGTGAATTCATCACCATCATGGGGCCGTCGGGCGCGGGCAAGTCAACGCTCCTCAGCATCCTGGGAATGCTCGATAGCGGTTGGGAGGGCGAATTCTTTTTCCTCGAACACCCCGTGCATAAGCTCGAACCCAAGAAACGCATCGAGCTGAACAAACGCTACATCGGCTTTGTCTTTCAGCAATACCACTTGCTCGACAGCTTGACGGTGGCTGAGAATCTGGATATTCCGCTTTCCTATCGCAACGTGAAATCGTCAGAACGACAGGCGCTCGTGGCGGATACTCTCGACCGTTTTCAAATCGTGGGGAAAAAGGACCTTTTCCCCAGTCAGCTATCCGGCGGACAGCAACAATTGGTTGCCGTCGCGCGCGCCGTTATCGCCAAGCCTAAACTGATTCTTGCTGATGAGCCCACCGGCAACCTCCATTCCAGCCAGGGAAAAGAGATTATGGAGTTGTTCAAAAAACTGAATAGCGAGGGAACCACCATCATCCAGGTGACTCACTCGGAGGCGAACGCCGCGTACGGCCATCGAATCATCAAGCTCCAGGATGGGTGGATGGCGAATCATTGAGTGATTTAGCGATTCAGCGATTTAGCGATTGCCAGAAATCATTGGAGCTTTCGATCGCTAAATCACCAAATCGCTCAAACGCTCAGTGGTAAGATTGAGCGACAGTTCGAGATTTTTGCGGTTTTCAATCGTTAAATCGCTCAATGATGAAATCGCCCAATGACTCGAATTCTTATCGCGGATGATCAAGCCGATGTGCTGGATGCCCTCCGCCTGCTGCTCAAGGGTGAAGGCTACCTCACGGAATCCACCACCTCGCCCGAGGGGATCGTGACGGCGGTGAAGTCGAAGGACTTCGATCTCGTCCTCATGGACCTTAACTTTGCGCGCGACACCACCTCCGGCCAGGAAGGCCTGGACATCCTTTCGGTCTTGCAAGCCATGGACAGCACGCTTCCCGTTGTGGTCATGACCGCCTGGGGAAGCGTGGGTGTGGTGGTCGAGGCGATGCGGCGGGGTGCCAGGGATTTCATTGAGAAGCCCTGGGACAATGCCCGCCTCATCGCGATTCTGCGCACGCAAATTGAGTTGAGCCGCGCGCTGCGGGAAGGACAACGTCTGGAGGCGGAAAACCGCCTGCTGCGCTCCGAGGGCCGGCCCAAGCTGATTGCGGAATCTCCAGCCATGCGGCCGGTTCTCGACTTGCTGGCGCGGGTGGGGCCCTCCGGCGCCAATGTGTTGATTACGGGCGAGCATGGCACGGGTAAAGAAGTGGTAGCGCGCAGTCTGCACGTCCTCTCGGAACGCGCCTCGCGGCCCATGGTGACGGTGAATGCCGGCGGCCTTTCCGAAGGGGTCTTCGAAAGCGAGTTGTTCGGCCACGTCAAGGGCGCCTTCACCGACGCTAAAACGGACCGCGTCGGCCGGTTCGAGCTCGCCGAAGGGGGAACCCTCTTTCTCGACGAAATCGCCAACGTTCCACTGAACCTGCAAGCCAAACTCTTGCGTGTGCTCGAAACCGGGGAATTGGAGCGGGTGGGTTCGTCGAAAACACGCCGCGTGGATGTGCGCGTTTTATCGGCGACCAATGCCGACGTAGCGCAGGAGGTCCAGGCCGGGCGATTCCGCGAAGATCTGCTCTTCCGGCTGAATACCATCGAGATTCACCTGCCGCCTTTGCGGGAGCGCCGCGAGGACCTGCCGCTCCTCGCCAACTATTTCCTCCGCCAATTCTCTCAACGCTACCGAAAACGCCTGACCGGCTTTGAGAGCGCCGCAATGCAGATGCTGCTCGAGTACGCCTGGCCCGGCAATGTCCGGGAGATGGAGCACGCCATGGAGCGCGCCGTCCTGATGACGCAAGGCGAGTTGGTGCGTTCCAGTGACCTGGGCTTGCGCGTGGGGCGCGAGGGGGCCGGCCGCATCGAGGAGATGAGCCTGGAGGATGTGGAGAGCCTTCTGGTCAAGAAGGCCTTGGCGCGCTATGAGGGAAACGTCAGTGCTGCTGCCGACGCCCTGGGCCTGAGCCGCAGCGCCCTTTATCGCCGGCTCAAGAAGTACGGTTTGTGATGGGCGCGGCAAAACGAAAAGTGAAACTCGAAATTCGAAACTCGCCCCGATTTTCGAGTTTCGAATTTCGAGTTTCGAATTTCCAGTTTCGATTTTTGAGTTTCGACCTTTCCGTTTTCTGAGGCCAGCGGCATGATAAGCCATGTCGCCGGCACCCGTGAAGGCCGCATGGCAGATGACCCGGCAGGGAAAAGCGCTCACCCTCCACGACGGCCCCCCCGCCGCCGGATGCGCTTTGAAGTCCGGATGCTGCTCTTTGCCTTGTTTGCGGGTTTTCCCGCCGTCCTGGTGACAATTCTTCTCCTCTGGCTCGGGAACTACGCCAGCGCTACGCGTTGGAGTCTGACTTTTTTGGTCGTAATGTGCTGGCTCGGCGCGGCATTCTCCCTGCGCTCCCATCTGGTCTATCCGCTGCAAACCCTTTCCAACTTGCTTTCGGCTCTGCGCGAAGAGGACTACTCCCTGCGCGCCCGCGGCGCGCGGCCCGATGATGCGTTGGGCGAAGTGATGCTGGAAGTGAACGCTCTAAGTGAGGCGCTGCGCGGCCGCCGGCTGGGGGCGCTCGAGGCCACCGCCCTCTTGCGCAAAGTCATGGAAGAAATCGACGTCGCGGTTTTCACTTTCGACAGCGAGCAGCGTCTTCAGTTGATGAATCGCGCCGGCGAGCGGCTTTTGGGCCAGCCCAGCGAGCGCATCCTGGGGCAGACAGCGGCGGAACTGGGCTTGGGGGATTGCCTGGAAGGAGAACCCAGCCGAACCCTGACGATTTCCTTTCCCGGGGGGGCAGGGCGCTGGGCCATGCGGCGCAGCGCTTTCCGCGAGAGCGGGATGCCGCACGAACTCCTGGTCCTGACGGATTTGAGCCGCCCCCTGCGCGAGGAAGAACGTCAAGCGTGGCAGCGGCTGATCCGCGTCCTCGGCCACGAGCTCAATAATTCCCTCGCGCCCATCAAGTCCATGGCCGGCACGCTGGAGACGATGCTGGAACGCCAGCCGCGGCCGGCGGATTGGCAAGACGACATGCGCCATGGCCTGGGGGTGATCGAGGCGCGGGCGGCGGCACTGAGCCGCTTTTTGGAGGCTTACTCGCGGCTCGCCCGTCTGCCCAAACCCAAGTTGCAAGCGGTGGAAGCGGGCGCCCTCTTGCGCCGTGTCGTGGGACTGGAAAGCCGAACGCCTATCGCCTTGGCGCCCGGCCCCGACCTGACCGTGCGCGCCGACCCCGACCAGTTGGAGCAGCTTCTCATCAACCTGCTCCGCAACGCGGTGGACGCGGCGCTCGATACCGGGGGAGGAGTCTCGGTGGGTTGGACTCGCCGCGCTGACCAATTGGAAGTTTGCATTCGGGATGAAGGTCCGGGCTTGTCGAACACTTCCAATCTCTTCGTCCCATTCTTCACCACCAAGCCCACCGGTTCGGGAATCGGACTCGTCTTGAGCCGGCAAATCGCGGAGGCCCATGGGGGCAGCTTGACCTTGGAGAACCGAAAGGACCGTGCCGGATGCGAGGCGCGGCTGCGATTGCCGATACAAGGAGCTTACTCATCCGCAGAAGCGGGCGTTCACAGTGCAAATGGGGCTTGAAAACCTTTCCGTGGCGGGCAACCAATCTGCAAGCGCTCGAGTCTCCGTGACTTGTAGTATGATGTTTTACCGAACTTCCAGCATTGGCCGGGAGGGAATGAAGCTGGGGAAAAAATAAACAATCTCATCCGTCCGCTGACGGACCAGGGCGCGAAGACGCACATGGAATAACTGTTTTCTTTGTGCCTTCTCCGACTTTGTGCCTTTGCGTGAAATGCACTCGCCCCTGCGTGTAGCAGCGACGGATGTGCCTTCCGACAATTTACGCTGCGGCAAGGAAAACGATAATGGCCCTAGACGAAAAGATTCTGGAGGCTTTAGCGCGAGTCGCGAAAGCCCCCATCCCTACCGACCGCGAAACTTCATTATTTGATACCGGCGTCATCGACTCGTTTGACCTGGTCGATTTTGTTGCCGACCTGGAAAAGGAGTTCAACATCAAAGTGCCGGACAACGATCTTCACCCCTCCAAATTCGAATCCCTCGGGAAAATTGCTGCCTACCTGAGCAGCCAGGGTGCCTCCTAGATGTCCGCTGTGGCTGGATTCGGGCACTACCTTCCCGCCGGAGTGTTGACGAATCAAACGCTGGCGGCGGAATTCAATGTCACGCCGGAATGGATCGTAAGCATGTGCGGAATCCAGACGCGGTGCGTGGTGGCGGCAGAGGAAACCGTCTGCGACCTGGCGGAGCGCGCGGCGCTGGCCTGTTTGCGGGATGCCGGAATCGCCCCGGGCATGCTGGGAGGAATCATTGCCTGTACCGGCACGCCGCATCGGCAATTTCCCGGCGTGTCCGCGGAAGTCCAGAAACGGCTCAATGCCCCGGGAATTCCGGCCTTTGATTTGCACCTTGCCAGCATTTCCGGCCTGTTTGGCCTGGCGCTCGCGGACCGGATGTGCGAGCCGTGGGGACCGACGCTGGTGGTGGCGGCGGAAACTATGACGCGCGTCATGGCGCAAGAGCCTCGCGTGAAGGAAACGGCTATCCTGTTTGGTGATGGCGCTGGCGCCTGCCTGGTAACTCCTGGGGATGGTCCGCTCGTGATTCGGGATGTTCGCATCTCGAGCGACGCTACTTCCTCGGAGGCTCTAAGGCTGGAGTTTGGTTCCACTCTCCAGATGGACGGCCGGACCATCATCATGCTCGCGGTGCGCAAGCTCGGCCGCGCCATTTCCGAGCTGCTGGAAAGGAATTCCTTGCGGGTCGACCAGGTCGGTCTCTTCCTATTCCATCAAGCGAACCTCCGGCTGCTCGAAAAGCTCATGAAAGAGCTTAAGATCGACCCAGGTCAGTGTTTTATAAATGTTGATAAATACGGTAATACGTCCTCAGCGTCCTGGCTGGTCGCCGCATCAGAGGCCAAGGCGGCGGGCCTGCTGCGCCCGGGAATGAAAGTGGTGATCGCCGCCTTCGGTGCGGGACTAAGCTGGGGCGCGGCGCTGATGGAAGTGAGTTAGGCCGCATTAAGAGGACGCGGGAGGTGATTGAAGATATTCAGGCGATTTTCAAATCAATGATCAGGCGGGACACACCTTAGCTGCTGGATTGTCCCTTGTGAAGGTTCCGAGCACCGTGCACTTAGCGGGTAGCGGGGCGTATAGGCTTGGCCTTCCTGCCACGGTGCTGGGCGCGAGTCGCCGGCCGCCGCGCCGGAATGCCCCTCAGCATGCCCTCCACGCTGATGTCCTCATCGACATCGGGCCAGTGAACCCCCTGGCCGTTGCCGATGATCTCCCAGTGCGCTCGCTGCTCGGGAGTAGCGTCCGTGAGGCGCCATGACCACTCCAATGGCACACTCACGATTCGTCCGTCCGCGAGGTGGGCGACAATAGCCTCCCCGGTCACGTTTACGGATACGATGCGTGGTTCAGTCACCACCATGTCCTTCCAGTTATCCAGCAGCGGAATGTCGGTAAGGTCGATCTCCTCATCCTTCGATCGCCTCAGAGCCCCAAGTTCTTTAGCTTGACGCCCCGTGACTTTCATAAGCTCTCCTTCTCGGTCTGCTTGTAGATCAAGCCAGGCACTTCTTGGAGATTTCCGCGCCGACCGTGTATTGCAGCTTGCCCATCAGCGCCATCTGATAAACGTTAATGCGAAAATCCGGATTAACCCCCAGCAAGAGGTATGCCTTGCGCTGTGAGCATTGGTACTCATCGACCAGCCATTCCATCAATTGAATGCTCGCTCTCCAAACGGCTTCTTCCAGGGGCCGAGCCGACGCCAGCGAGATGATGCTGCCATCCTTCTCCAAGCGCATAAAAGGAAAACATTTCTGCTTGATGACCTCGCAGCGCAGGGTAACGGCACTGCGGATTTCCATCGCCGTCCCATAAAACTCCGTGTCACCTTGGCAGGCGTGCACATCTCCGATGTACAACAGGCCACCCTCGTGGTAGCAAGGGATGAGCACTCGCGTGCCGGGGCAGATGTCACGAACGTCCAGATTTCCTCCCCAGCTCCCCTGACCAAACACCGAGGTTTCCACCTCACGCTCGGGAGCGACCGCGATGGTGCCGATAAATGGGGATTTCCGCACACGTAAACCTAATGGATGGCGCCTCACTTGGCCGTTTTCCCAGGTTGTGGCTTCCTCCATCACCACTTCTCCGTCGTGGATTCTGCCCATCACCAGAGTTGGCGTACTTAATTCCCTCCATTGGGCAGAATCGCCGAGCGGCTTATGGCCCGGACGCCAATAGGTCACTCCCTGGGAGTCGAGTTCCAATTGTTCGATGTTCACAACCAGAGTATCCCCGGGTTCAACCCCTTCGACAAAAACCGGGCCGGTGACAGGATTGGCCTTGGGGGGAGAATGCTTGAGGTACCACGGTTCGGGCAACTGTGCCGCATCCTCCGGCTTACGGTAGACGCCCGACGGCGCATCTTCCGTCTCCAACATGAAGGGTTCTCCCAGTCCTACTTTGAGTAGGGGAGGATGGCGGAAATCAAACGTGTAGTTCAGAGACTCAGGGCTGCGCTCAATCCGTTTCATAGTGGTTTCGTCTCGCCTCCTGTAACTAGCAGTATGCTTATTGTAGCGTGAAGGGCCGGCGGGCGCAGGCTTCGGTTCGTCGGAGTCGACGATTTCCCCGAAGGGGCTTGTGGAGACTAACGGTTCACCTTGGCCGGCTTGAAGAATTGCGCGCTGCTGCCATTCGCGCCGCCTTGTTGGGTGTAAGCGGATTCAGAAAGTAACCCTGGCCTCAAGACCCTCCCATTTTTGGAGGGTCTGGGATTTTTTAGCGCATGTGGCATTGGGATCCTGCTGCCGCAAAAATAGTCTAAGAGAGTTTGCCGCGAAGATTGAGCAATGCGTATTCGAAGGCGATGGGCGTTATCGGGCTAGTATCTTTGAGCAGCCATCAATAATTTGCTTGACAACGACAAGCAGATACCTTATAGTTCACGTGCGAGACGTGACGCCGGTCCAGTCATGCCGTGGGATCCGGCGCTTCGTCGCCCCGCGCGTGGAACAGAAGGGATTGGTGATGCGTATTATTCTAGCCTCACCGCCCACAGATCTCCTGGCGACTTTATGTCCAACAGCTTTGCAAGCTCCCAAACCTGAGAACTTCTTGAAAACAAAGGATCGGAAGAGACGATTTTCGTGCCCCAAACCTGAGAACATACTGAAAATAAGCCAGTTATAGAAACTATGTAAATTCATAATACGACCTGACAAAATGACCCCCAGAGTAGTCTCCCCACGGCCGGTGGCAGGCGACGGAAAAGTGTAGTTAGGTTCTTAGGTTAGGCATTAACGGCAAGGTTGCAGGATGAGGCTCGCAAATCTCAGATCGCAGGTCGAAAATCGTAAGTCGCAAACCGCAGATCACAAATCTCGAATCGAAAATCGCAAATCACAAATCGCAGATCACCCAATGATTCAATGACCTGATGACTCATTGGCCGAGTGGCCCGATGGCCGCTTACTGTTTGCTGCCTTCTGCCTTCTGCTCTGTCGCGGGCACGCAGGGCGGGCTTCCCTGATTCCGCCTGTACTCATCGAAACCCTTCAACAAGGCATCGACAAGCAAGGTGCCCAGTTGTTGTGCCCCGGCATATGTGGGATGAGTAAAGTCCCCGGTGACCAAGCGGGGCTGTTCGTCGTACCAACGCGCCATGGTTCCCATCCCTCCCATGGCGGCAAAGGTGTTATAGAAGGCCGCGCCTTCGGCGCGCGCCACGTGCCGCTGTGCCGCCACGAGGGCCGGGATGCTGGGGATGGTGGCGATGTCGCCGTCATCGTTCCGGGCGCCGCGATCCATTGGCGCCATGATCAGGATCGAGGCGTAGGGAAGCGCCGTCCTGATCCGCTGAATCACCACCGCGTAGTTGTGGAGGTATTCCGCATACGCTAAGAAACCATAATTACTTTCATTCGTGCCAAAGTTGAGAATAACCAGATCGGGCCTGCGGTTTTGCAAATCCTCAATCCAGGTATCCTCGTGAAAAAAGGTGAGGTGATGAACCGTGGCGCCGAGCATCCCCAGCGTATCGTAAACCACGCCCGGCGTGTCGCGCTCCAGGGCGACGCCATAGAGGGTAACGGGGCCGTCGCCTCGGGGAGTGAGTCGGAGCGTGTGGGCGCCGTCCTCCACAGAAATCGACACCACGGCCGAGCTCCTCGTCTCCGCCTGCGTGGAGAATTCCCGCGCATCTTCTTTATCGACATAGGCGAGAAAAGACCCGCCGTGGGGTTGGGCGCGATAGAAAATGTCAAACCTGCTGACCGCCGACCCCTCGCCCTTCCTGGTAGTGCGAATCCTGGAAAAAGCGGAGGGAGAACTTGCCGTGAAGCTGGCGCCGCCCAGGCCAACGGACCCGCCGCCTCCTCCCCCGGGCAGCATGGGTGAGTTCACTTTCCATCCCTTGCCCTCCATCGACACGTCCTCGTGGTAGTAGAAATCCCAGGGCTTGGAGATGAGGATAAACCCGTGTCCGGAGTCGCCGAATTTTTCTTGCAGCAGCGTGCGCGCTTCGCCGGAAATCAAGTCGCCGCTGATGGGCGAATCGCCGAAATGGCTGATGCGCGTGATGGCGCCGGGTTGCTTCTGCTCGGTCCGGGCGAGCGCCGCATAGAAATGACCCATGCCGCAACCGTAATCCTGAATGGCGACGCTATCGGCCGGCTCTTCGAGGATTTGCCGCACGTCCTCGCGCACCGGCCAGTTCTTCCCCACATAATCACCCATGAAGAATGAGGGGGGCAGCGGTTGGTTGGAGGGAGCGTTCGTTGCGGGCGCAGCGGTTGCCATCACGCTGGGAAGGGGATTCTCCGTGTGGGGTTTCAGAAATATCCGTTCGATGGCACCCGGCCTCCAGGCGGCGAAGGGAGCAGAAATCCGGCGAAGATCGAGGATGCGGAAGCGTTCCAAAGAAGGGATGAAATAAGGAATCGCCACAAAAAGGCAGAACAGTGCGATGGTGAACCAGGTCTTCGGGATTCTCATTAGCAATGCTTAGTTACTGCGAGCCTTTCAGCACCACCCCGGCGCTTAACGCGCCGCCCCTCCTCATCTGAGGAGGGGAGTTCCTGAGAGCTGTCCTCCTGATTCAGGGGGGGCGGCGCATGAAGCGCCGGGGTGGTTACCGTTTACCCGCTCAAAACTTGAAGTAGATAAATTGTGTAACCGCAGTACGGCTGGTCCAGGCAATGAATAGGGCCACGCCGGAAAGCGCCGCGGCCTGGGCCGTCGCCGGCCATGCCGCGAACCAAGCCTCGACCTGCTGATACCAATTTGCCGGCCACCACTGCGCCAGCATGGCCAGGGCGATCAGTACGGGCACGGGCCAAGGAATGTTGATTATCTCCGTGCTGCCGCGCGCGATCCCGGCAAGAACTTCCAGGGCTTGCTGCGTCGAATCACAGCGGAAGAAGATCCAGGTGAGGCAAACGAAATTGAAAGTCAGCACCACGCCGCCGAATCGCGCGAGGAGATGCTTCGGACGCATTTTTCCCCGCCGCGGCCACAGCGCCTCTGCCGCATGATTCACCGCGAGTCCAAACCCGTGCAGCAACCCCCAAATCAAAAATGTCCAGGAGGCGCCGTGCCAAATCCCGCCCAGGGCGAAGGTGACCAGCGTGTTCCAGTAGAGGCGCCACTTCGCACGCCGGCTGGAAGGAAGCGAAAAAAAGATGTAGTCGCGCAGCCAGGTGGAAAAGGAGATGTGCCAGCGCCGCCAGAATTCGATCATGGATTCAGACCGGTAAGGAGAATTGAAGTTGTCGGGCAGGTGGAAGCCCAAGAGTTGCGCCACGCCGATGGCAATGTCGCTGTAGCCAGAGAAGTCGCAGTAGATCTGCACGGCAAAGGCATAAACCGCGATCAGGATTTCCAGCGAGGAAAACATGCGGGGCAGCTCGAAGGCGCGATCCACGAGATTGACTGCCAGGTAGTCGGCAAAAACCAGCTTCTTGATGAAGCCTCGCGCGATCATCAGCAGGGCCCGGCTGCCCTGTTCGTCGGTAAGCGCACTCGTCGGCTGCTGCAATTGCGTCAAGAGGATGCGCGCGCGAGTAATGGGGCCGGCGAGCAAGGTGGGGAAGAAAGAGACGAACGCGAAATATTCCAGAAAGCCCCTCGCCGGTTTCTGCTCGCCCCGATAGACGTCGATGACGTAGCTCATGGACTGGAACGTGTAGAAGGAAATCCCCACCATGAACACCACGCGGTAAGGCGCCGGCGGCAGAGTCCATCCCCAAGCGCTGAGAAACTGTGCCGTGTTGTTATGCAAAAAGTTGAAATACTTGAAGACGGCGAGAATGAGGAGGTTCAGTATGATGTCCGCCGTGATCAGCAAGCTGCGCGTCCGCACGCCCGCAGTGCGCACCAGCAGCCACGACGTGTTGTAATCCAGCAGAGCCGTGACGGTGAGGGGAAGGCAATACCAGGGGTTCCAGGTGGAATAGAAAAAGAGGGAAAGCGCCACCAGCACGAAGGGCCGAAGCGCATCGAAGCGGGACGCGCATCGATAGAGCAGGCAAGAAATCAGCACAAACAGGAGAAATGCCGGTTCAACGAGAGCCATAGACCTTTGCCTGCGGAAGCTGTGTGATAAGAATAATACTACTCAGATGCTTTAGCTTTGAGAAAGTTGCCATACTCGGCCATAAGCTGATCGTAGAGCATGTCCGCGAGCTTCTTATAGCCCGAGCCGGAAAAGTGGACATAGTCATAGCCTGCCAGTCCCGCCCGCACCCAACGGGTCATTGAGCCGGGTCCCCCCATGGCGGCTTGCTGATCCCAGTAGGCGCAGCCCGCACGGAGCGCCGCCCTCCGCAGGGCAGGTTGAAGAGCGGCTTGCGCCGCCTGAATGAAGGCTCGGCGGCTTCTTCGCGGGCTGCCGCGGTCCGTGGGACCGATAACCAGGATGGAAGCATCGCCGGCATCCGCCTTGAGTTTGCTGAGAATCTGGAAGGCGCTCTCCTCGTATTCGCTGGAGGTGAAGCCTTTCGTCCCAATATCGTTGGTGCCGTAGGAAACAATAATCAATGTGGGCGGGGATTGCCGGAGGAGCGCCCGCCGCAGCGCAGGCAGGGGTTTTTCCAGATCCGCCAGCCGCGCCCCATTGACTCCATCGGTGTCGTAGAGGATGCCTTTGGAACCGCTGAAAAGCTCCATGCCCAGCAAGCGGGCGTTGCTCCCGCAAACGCTGCGGATGGAAATCCTGTGGGGGCCAGCGGCCAGCGGCGTGGAGTTGGTGAGCTCGAGAAGATCGAGAGGGGAATCCGCTGGCCAGGGGTTCCAAGGAGGCACTGGAGGAGTTGTTTTACGGCGCGTCTTGCTCCGCTTGACGGGGGTCGGAGGGGCCGGGGGATCGGGCGGGTCGGGCGGATCGGCCAGATCGGCCGCACCCCCGCCCAGGGATTTGCTGCTGGGTTCGGGAACCAGAGGGCTGGGTGGTGGGGGAGGGGGAATCACCGGTTCCGTGTGCGAAGCGAGGTCATGAAAATCCGCGTCATCCACCTGAACTTGCAAGCAATCGCTCGCCGGGCTGGTGGCGGCGAGGATATCAAATTGGGAAAAAGACGCAGAGGCCGAGGCGGGATTCTCTGCGCGGAAGCTCTCCAGGCTCATGCCCCCCAGCCCGACCACCCCATCATTCTCCCCAAGCCTTAGGCCGTCGGTTCGCCAGTACTGTCCATCAAAAGATTGGGCTTCAGCATACCGGATGGTGGGCCAAGGCCGGCCGGGGAGGACGAACCCGGGGCCCCCGTCACCGAAGCGCGCCTGGAGTCTTTCCCGTATTGCTCCCGCCCAGTAGTCCGAGGCCACGTGGGAATCCCCAAAATGGATGATGTGCACCAGCGGTGGCCCCGACGGATCAGCCACCGGCGGCCCCGACGCATCAGCGGCCGGAGACTCGAGATTCGCCAGCGCCTGGAAGAAAGTCTCCAAGGGATTTCCTTCCCCCGTTTCTATTGGCACGGGGTCCAGAGGGGTCAAAGGAATGGGCTTCATCGGCTTTGGCCGGGGCCGAGAGCGCGGGGAGGTCTTGGCTGGAGAGGTATTCGTGCTCGTTGAAGCTTTTGCGGTGGTAGAACCCCCTCGGCTAGTGGAAGCCCTATTGGAAGTAGAGGCTCTTTTGGTTGTAGAGGCTTTCTTAGTCTTAGAGGTTTTCTTGGTCTTAGTCGTTTTCTTGGTCGTGGTCGTGGTTTGGTCGGCAGCGCGGGTGCGGCTCAAATGGAAAAAGTTGATGGCGAGGAAGAGAGTGGCAGCGACCACTACCGCGGACCAACGCCAAGATGATCGTCCTTTGACTACCATCGGATGGCATTATCGCAAGGGGTGGCTTTCCCGCGCAACAAACATCCTGCTTCCTCTGGACTGATGACCCTGCCTCGGCGCGAGTCAATCGTGGAAAGATCATTGGTAATCACAACTTGGCCATCCGCCATGAGGAAGTAATAAATTTGCGAGGGTGGGGAAGAGGGTTCCGGGAAGTATCCCCCCTGAGAACCTGCCGAAGGATTCGCGGCCCCGTTCAACCCTGGATAGAGGGGAGGGAGAAGCTCGCCGACGTGTTCTTTCCCTTCCCATGAGCCGGATGGGGAAGAACCGGAGGCATCTGCTCCTCCGCCGTACAGCTTCATGATTCCGCCCACAATATAACGGCCTAACAGGTTGTATCCCTCGTTGGTGAAGTGCGTCATGTCAGGCCGGGCGAGCGGGGGCTGAAGGGTGGCCCAACGCTCGGCGGACCCCGCGCCACCCATCGCCGCGTGCAGATCCATCAGGACCGCGCCCTCTCTCTCTGCTACATTCCGTTGCACGGCGATGATCTCTTGCAAGATCCGTTGGATCCGCTGCGCTTGGCCGGGGCGGCTATCGCTACGATCGGGCGGTGTGAGCAGGATGACCAGCGCCGAGGGAGCAGCGCGATGCAGGCGTGAAACGATGCTGGAGAGAGCGGCATCGTACGCGTTCATATCGAGATAGGACCCGGTGGTTTCATTGGTCCCGTAACCCAGAATGATCAAGTCCGGTTGCTCGGCGGAGATTTGCTCGATGAAGGTTTCCTCGCGGCATTTCAACAGGTACTCCGCCCGCGCGCCCACCAAGCCCAGCGCGCTGTAAATAACTCCCGGCGCGGCTTTCTCCACCGAAACGCCGAGAATCCGCACCCGGCCGGAATCCCGGGTCCGGATTTCAAAACGATGGGGCCCATCGGACTCCGGCGCTTGGAAGCTTGCCATTTCTACCCGCGGGAAGCTGGCGTTCATCTTCCTCTGCCCGAGGGACGCACCATCAAGGAAGAATTCGGCATCGCCTCCCTCCGGCTGGGCCAGGAAATAGATGCGAAACTCACTCCCCGTCGCCTCGATCCACGCACTTTGCTCGGGAGACTCGGCTTCGATGTAGGCGAGCGATAGGCCCGTGTCTTCCACCGGGCTGTTATAGGTCGGATGAATGCGCTGCCAGCCGTAGGTGTTTCCATAAGCGATGTTCAAGCTCGATAGGCGAGGGCCCCCCCAGGGAAGCATCAAGCCAGGGCCGCCGTCGCCGAACAGGTTTTGAAGGTAAGAGCGCACCACGGAGCTTTCGGTGTCGGAAGCGATATGCGAATCGCCGAAATGCAGGACGCGGACCTTCCGGGCGTGCTGTGTCTCCAAGGAATGCAATGAGTATACGAAGGAATCGATGGGCTGGGGCGCCATGCCGTCAGGGGCGCACCACACCGCCGAGCTCAAAATGATCAGAGCCGGGAGAAGAATCATCAGACGGTTCATCTGCCGCTGCAGGGAGCATTTAGGGACTCGGGATCGCAACCCGCCGAACCGAATCATTCAATTTACCTCAAGGGCCTTTGGGGTATGCCTCTGCGCTCTTTTGGCCATGAAAAATATTGATTCTAAACCGGATAACTACGACTCAGGGTCTTGATTGCGTGTGCTTGCCAATACCCACTGCACTTAGGAACTGGCCTCAGAAAAGGTGGTCAAGAACGTCTTCTTCGAACCCAATAAATTCGTCCGCAGCAAAATAGCCCTCGAATTAATGAATTAATTCTACCTCAATTTGCCGGTTTAGGCAAATTGCAGGTAGTGGTGTCGGCGCGCATTTGAAAACGTAGAAATCTGAACAGTAGCCGGTAGGGTGTCAGCACCGGGATAAAAGGGAGCCAAAATCATCACCGTTGAGGGGACCGGGGTTCGAGGGCCTCATCGGCGGGGACGCGGTAGAAACTCTATATCAGACTCTACAGACGGTGGTGGGTGGCTTTTAATTGAATCGCAACCCGCTATTCATGAACACAAGGCGACCATCAGGGACCGTTTTCATTTTGGGAAGTTACGTGCACACGGCGATGGGCAGTTTCCGACAAGCGGATTTGCACTAAGACATATCGTCAAGTGAATTGGGATAGGTAAACACTGATACGCCGTTACAGGGGATCTATCGCGGGTTAAATGTGGGAAGGGCGGTTATCGTCAACTATCGTTCTCCTGCCTGGGACATGCGTCGCCGCTCGCCGGCCACGTGCCCGCGGCAGTCCGGCGTCTGCTGCGGCGCTGCCTGACGAAGGACCCAAAGCAGCGGTTGCGTCACATCGGCGAGGCGCGCATTGCGGTTGAGGAAACACTGCAGAGTCAGCCGATTATGGCCGGGGAAGGTCCAGCAGCACCACGTCGGAGCGCTCCTGCGCTCGTTCGAGGACCACTTCGCGGCCGTCTGGGGAAACGTCGAAATCGCGAATGTCGAAGTCGGGAGCGAGGTTGGTCAATTGCCGCTCGGAGCCCGTCTCTAAGTCGATGAGCCAGAGATTCTTATGTTGAATCTCTCCTCGCAGGAACATGAGTGCCCGTCCTCCAGGCAGGAACACCATGTGCCGGGCGCCCCGAGTCAGGGTCAGGGCCGGCAGGGGAGGCGCTGCGCCCTCGGTCGTGATGGCTTTCACCGAAAACGAGGTGCCGATGTCGGGTCCCGAGTAGACGACGAACCGGCCGCTAGGCGCCCACACAGGATCGAGCGACCACTCCCGCACAAAAGCAGTTGGGGAGCGACCGTCGACCGGTATGCGGTAAAGGTGTGGGACGCCGTGATCGTTCACCGCCGTGGTGATCGATCGGCCGTCGGGCGTCCAGGCTGGAGCGCCCTGCAGGTCGAGGGAGTCGGCCACAATCCGCGCGTTCGTGCCGTCAGAGTGCATCACGTATAAGAGCGCCTGCCCGCGTTGCTGGGCCGAGAAGGCGATGTACCGTCCATCGGCGGAGATCGCCGGGCCGCCCAAGACTCGTGCTCCCTGACCACTCCACAACTCCGTTGCAGTTCCGTTGGCGAGCTTCCAGATATTCTCGCTGGTACCGGTTGCAGAAACATACAGAAGATAATTTGGACCCAGTCGTGGGAAGAAGCCCGTGCTGGTTGTCAGCGACACTTGAGCAGCCGCGGGCACATCGGTAGGTGAACCAGCGATCCGCAGTCGCCAGAGTGTTCTCTTCATTCTTGCGAGGGTGACAACCAGGCGGCGACCGTCGGCGCTGGCCGCCAGCGACGTGTATCGGTCAAGGCCAGAGGTCAGCCGGTGGGGAATGCGGCGGTCCACGTCGATGCTATAAAGCCGCGGCCCTGAACCATCCGGATCGCTGTTGAGGTACATCAGCGTGCGCCGATCCAAGAAGACCGGGTAAGTCACGCTTCCAAGGTGCGAGGTGATCCGTTCAGGGGTCCCACCGTCTGGGGTGATGCGCCAGATGTCCAATTTATCTGGGAAGAAACCCTGGACGAAGTAGATGAATGCCGCGTCAGGCGCCCACAACGGAAAGTGACAGTGGACCCCGGCAGGCGCAGTGAAGATGGGCCGAGACTGCGGTCGTGGGGTGCCATCGGAGACGAACAGCGGGTCTCCCGGTGCGGTCGTGTGGTAGGCGAGTCGAGAGCCGTCGCGCGACCAGTCGTACTCGGCCGCGCCCTCAAGGTACGGCCTGGGCTGTCCGCCCAGCGTTGGCACTGCCCAAACGTCGGCGTCGTAGCCGCTCGAACCGACTCCCTTACGAACCCAAAACGTGACGAAAGAGCCGTCGGGCGAGAACCCCAGTGTACGAACCTCTGGATTGATGAGCTCCGCCCCCCTCCCGTGGGTCAGGTTGTGGAACTCTCCCGACCCCACCTGCGTAACCCAGACATCCATCTGTCCGCCGCGGTCCGAGAGAAACGCCACGAAATGGCCGTCGCGTGACACCGCGGCGGCCTGCTCCGTGGCATCAAAGTCCGTAACTGTTTGGAATCGCGCGGCGGCGATGGGATTTTGCCAGAAGTACTCCGTCCTCTGCAACCAGACGCTTGCGGCAACAACCAAAATCACAGCCACCGACCCTAGAATCAACCACCGCGAGACGTGGCGGGAGACGCGATCCGGGGAGCTCGGAACAGTAGTCGGAGCTACCGCTGGTTCTCCTAAGGAGGGAGACTCGCGTCTGGATTCCGTACCTCTTTTCAGCCGCCTCAGATCCGCGCGCAGATCGGCCGCCGATTGATAACGAATATCCGGGTCTTTCTCGAGCGCCTTGCCGATGATGCGCTCCAGGTCACCCGGCAACCGGGGATTCAGCCGAAGCGGCGAAGTGGGCGTGCGGTTAAGAATTCCCTCGAAAATTACCGCCGACGTCTCCCCCGGAAACGGCAGAACGCCCGTGGCCATTTCGTAGAGCACCACCCCGAAGGAGAATAAGTCGGTGCGGGCATCCAGAGCCTTCCCTCGCGCCTGCTCGGGAGACATGTAATCTACCGTCCCCATCGCCATGCCGGTATGAGTCAGGGAGGGTTTCGAACCGGGCGTTAGACCCCCATCACTGGCGTCGGCGCGCGTCAACTTCGCCAAGCCGAAATCCAGAATCTTGGGTTGAAGCGGCCCACCACGCGAGACGATGAAAATGTTCGCCGGCTTGATGTCGCGATGAATGATGCCCTTCTGGTGAGCGGCATCGAGCGCGTCGGCAATGGGAATCGCCAAATCCAGCAGGGTATCGATCGGTAGGGGCACGCCATGGCGTGCCCGTATGTCCTTGTAGGGGCCAGCAGCGCTGGCCCCAGGCCGAACGCCGTTCGGCCCTACGTCATGCGCCAGCATTTGGCGCAACGTTTCCCCTTCCAGCAACTCCATGGCAAGGAAAGGCTGGCCATCCTGCTCGCCCACGTCGTAGATCGTGCAGATGTTGGGGTGATTGAGAGCGGAAGCCGCCCGCGCTTCACGCTGGAAGCGTTCCAGCGCCGAGGGGTCGAGTGCGGGCGATCCTGGTGGGGAAAGTGGCAGAGCCCATTCCGAATTCCGGACAAACTTCAGCGCCACAGCGCGGCCGAGGCGCGTGTCTTGCGCCTTGTAGACCACGCCCATCCCGCCGCCCCCGAGCTTTTCCAGGATGCGGTAATGGGAAACGGTCCGACCCAGCATCGCGTCCGCGGTCTGCGTGCCTGTCGCCCGGGCCTGATCCTGCGCCAGGGCTTGCGCCGCCACGTCCAGTGCGGGCGATTCCATGAAACTCGAGTCTTTTCCCTCGTAGGCGAGCAGCGATTCCACTTCCCGGCGCAGGTCCTCATCCCCGCCACAGGCTTCCACCAGGAAAGCCGCGCGCTCACTCTCTTTGCGCTCCAGAGCGGCACGGTGCAACTGCGCCACTTGCTCCCAACGTTCAGGCTTCACGCTGCTCCTCCCGGCTCGAACGCGGTGGCACAGGCACTCCTGCCTGTGCCAACGCGGTACATACTCAGTCGCTTCCGTGTTACTTGGTGCCCTGACGGTTTCATCGCCAGACCGTCTACGTGATCGGGTCGAGATAAACTAAAGCTATCACGTTTGTGCGGTGTTTTCCACACCTGGTGGTCACCGGCGTTGGGCAGTTTGGGATCGGGCATCCTCGGAAAACAACTGTCGGGATCACTGGGACCCCTGGCCAAAAATTTTTTTCCTGCCATGACAGTTTTCATCTCGCTTTTGCGCCATAGAGGGTGAGGCAAGCAAGGGCTGCCAAATTCAAAACTGCGAAAAGGAGAAGGTCATGAAAACGAATCGAAAGTTTACGGTAATCGGGCTGATGGTTCTGGGAATGCTGGTGGCTGGCTTTAAGGCGAAGGCGGCAAGTATGCCGGCCCTCCAGGGAAAATTCACTCTGGCCTCTGAGACTCGCTGGGGCCAGGCGACTTTGCCGGCGGGCGACTATTCCTTTTCGCTGGACAAAGATTACCCCGGTAGCGTGGTCGCGATTTTTAGTGGGATGCAATGCGTGGCACGAATTCAAACCCAAGGTTTCAGCTACATCAAGTCGGGCCGCTCCGAGATCGTTATGGAAGACGGGACAGTCCGCGAGGTGAATCTGCCCAGCATTGGGGTGAGCCTCCACTACCCAACGCATAACCAGGCGGCCCCGCAAGCATGGCAAGCCGCACAAGTTATCCCCGTCGCCGTAACCGGCGCCGGACGGTGAGCCCCGCTCAGGAACACAGAGAGCCAGCCCCTCCGCCACACTGGCTCTCTGTGACCCTCCCGCAGATACAAAAACTCCTTCTTCAAGAGTCCGAAAGATTAGCATTATGGATGGGTAATTGCTCGGATAGTACATGGAGGACCCTATTAGCGCGAAAACACGCACTATGGCTAGGTGTCTGGTTTCAGGACCTGGGAGTCAGGAGTCTGGAGCTAGAAGTCGGGGCGCAGGATTGACGATGGACGATTTCTGAAAGCTGAGAACTGATGGCTCGCCAGGACGAAAAGGCGCTCCTCATGCATGGGAGATTCAACCTCGCGCCAATTGGTCAGCTTACAAATATCCTTTTTCAAGGCTCGAAACGGCCCGTTGAACCCTAGACAAATTAAAAATGAAGATCGAACCGGATATATGCATGAAAACAAAGATGACGGGACAAAATGTCATGCTCAAAATACGGCTTTTTACATGAAAATGCACCCTTTGCACCATAATCGACAACAACTGAGCGGGCTTCATTGCCGAACATGCGCAGATTTCGCGATAAATTGGAGCGAAGTGGCGCCTCTAGAGCTTGCCCTGCACAGGTGCGAAGGGTCGAGAGAAGTGCGAGGTGGTACGGGCGTCCCGACCGCGACCGTCATGGCCAAGATGGCTATGCCACAAGGGTCGGCACGCGCGGTTATAGCGCCGACCGGAACCTGTCCCGGCTTGGTCGGGAGGTCGGCATGTCCTGAGCCTTCATTTGGTAGCTTTCTCCAGTTCTTCTGTAGCTCTCAGGATCAGGGCCGACTCGGCGTCGAGGATTTTGCCGATTTCCGCCAATCCGGCGTCGGCTTCGGCCCACTTTTTCTGCTCGATCGCCTCGTGGGCGGCGGGAAGGGTTTTGACGCCGTAGCCGGTATAGAACCCCGGCGCGTAAATTTGATGCTTGAACCAGGGGCGGCCGGGGAGGCCGTCGGGGCTGGTGAGTTGGCGTTCACTTTCGATGAGCGTCTGGTTTACCTGTTGGAGCGAGGCGCGGGCCAACCCGGCCGCTCCGTTGGCTTGGGCCATTTCGACCGCCTTCTGGTAACGCGCCGCGTTGCGGGTGAGCGCCTCCGCGGCGTTATCGAGCGGGGCAAAGTTCAGGTAAGGCGGCGGGTCTTCCTTGGCGGGGGGGACCTGCGGCTCCTTGGGGTCGTTGGTGGCCTTGAAAACGCCCTCCTCGAGCTCCTTGTTGCGCTCGACCACCGCCTCCTGCTTGTCTTTCAGCAGCTTCTTCAACTGCTCGGAGTAGGTGTGGATGGTATCGGCGAAATCCGTAAAGTCGAAGGGGAGAAGGTCGGCATCGGCTAGGCGCAGGATGGCCGTGCCGGCGGTTTGGGCCAGCGCCCGTCCATATTTGAAGTCAGTATCGCTGAAATGTGTATACCAGTAAAAATCATCATAAACTGAGTGGTATATACCGCCGCCGTCTTCACCGGCGAAGCCCAGGTCGAGCGAGGCGATGCCCAGGTGATCGATGAAGACCGTGTAGTCCGACCCCGAACCCATCGCGCCGAGGCGCCAGTCGGAACGGGTGCGGGCCTCCTTGCGCTCTTCAGGCTTGCCCTCGGCAATCAGATGGAGCTGGTGGCGTTTCCAAACAGAAAGGTTCGATTCCGGATCCTCGATATCGCGCGCCACGCCGTTCATGAACTTCTCCAGCGTGTGCGAGCCGCTGGCGTGCAGGTAGCCGCGGCTGTTGCTGTCAGAGTTGATGTAAACCGCGGCGTGCTGGCGAAGCTCGTCGGCATGCGTCTCGCCCCACTCCGTGGAGCCGAGCAGCCCTTCCTCCTCGCCGTCCCACACGTTATAGATGATGGTGCGGCGCGGCTTCCAGCCTTGCTTGAGGAGTTCGCCCATTGACCGCGCTTCTTCCATCTCATCCACGAGCGCGGAGATGGGATCTTCGGCGCCATTCACCCAGGCATCCTGGTGATTGCCGCGCACAATCCATTCGTCGGGGGAAGTGGCGCCGGGAATGCGGGCGGAGACGACATTGAGGGTTTTGGTGTCCCAGTTGGCCTGCACTTTCAAATGCACTTGCGCGGGGCCGGGCCCGACATGGTAGGTGATGGCCAACGAGCCGCGCCAGCTTTCGGGGGCAACGCGTCCCCCCAAGGCGGCCAGCAGAGGTTGTGCGTCGCCGTAAGAAATGGGCAGGGTAGGAATCTTGGTAATGGTCTTGGCTTCCGATAGCGGCAGGCGCACGGCGTCTTTGGTGGCGCCCACGCCGGGGGTGAGGGGGTCGCCGGGGTAAAGCACCATGTCCATGACGCTGCCGCGCTGCACGCCCTCCAGCGGGCGCCAGGCGCCACCGGGGAAGGTGTTGCCTTGGAAATAGCCGTCCTCATGCGGGTCGGAATAGATGATGCAGCCGACGGCGCCGTGCTCAGCCGCCACCTTGGGTTTGATGCCGCGCCACGACATGCCATAGCGCGCAATGACAATCGCCCCCTTCACGGATACGCCCAGGCGCTCCAACTGTTCATAGTCGTCCGGGATGCCGAAGTTGACGTAGACGAGCGGCGCAGTAACGTCGCCATCCGCCGAGTAGGCATTGTACGTGGGGAGTTGCTCGGCGTGCTGGTCGGAGGTCGGATCGACCGCCACCGTCGGTTCCTCGAGTGTCGCCTTGAAATGCGTAGGCGACACCAGTTCCACCAAGCGTTCCTTGGGTGTGGGAAACAGGACATAAAAGTTCTCGATGTGCGCGTCCCAACCCCACTGCTGGAACAGCGATAGAATCCACTCGGCGTTGGCGCGGTCATATTCGGTGCCCACGTGGTGGGGGCGCGCGGAAAGCCGTTGCATGTAGGTGCGCAGATTAGCGGGGCTGGGGAGGGCGCGGAATTTGCTCTCCCAATCGCGTTCCGCGCGCGCGGAGTCAGCGGAAAAGCCATCGAGCGGGGCAGGGGAGTCCGCCGTGGCGGCCGCGCCCGGCGGGGGATTGGCTGCACCCGCGGGGGGCGCACCTGCCGGCGCCGGATTTACCAGAGGGGCCATCAGCAAGGTTGCCGCCAGGCACGCGCTTACCATCATGACGAAACGACGCATCGAGAACCTCCCTGAAAAGTGTGCGCCAAAGTATATCGCATTAAGAGCGCCGGGCAAAAAGAGATCGCCGTCGATCGATTCAACGCGTGCAGGGTTTTTTTAGTATGAACAGCTTCGAGATTCCCGAGTTAGTCCGGGCTGATGGTAAACTGCAATTGGGGGAAGAATGCTCCATTTCAAAGGAAATGGCTGGAAAATATCCGCGCTTATTGCCGCCCTTCTGTTGGCAATAGCTGGGTTCGCCGGGTTTGAGATATGTTGGCTTGGGAAGTTTTCATTGAGCATCCAGCCTGCCGCTGCCGCCGCGACCGCTCCGCCCGGTCCGAACAGTCGCGTGGCGATCCTGCGCAGCGATTACACTTCGGGATTTCTTCATTCATCCATGAATTACAATGCGCACGTCGACTACTGGCGGAACCTCGCCCAGCGAGTCAACGTGCCCTCTTTAGTCATCACTGATCCAATGCTGGAAAATGGTCTTCAAAGTTTTGACGTTCTGGTGCTGCCTTCCGCGATCAGCCTCAGCGAAAAGGAAAGATCCAGCATTCGTGCCTTTTTAGCGGCGGGAGGCGGAGTGATCGCCACTTGGGCGACGGGCGCTCACGATGAAACCGGAGCATGGAAAGGAGCGGACTTTCTGCTTGAATTGACCGGCGCTGACAGTCTGAATTTCACGGAGCGACCCCCACCTTGGTTTGTCAGTTTTCCAAGCGGCAAGCCCACAACCGCGGGAGCTCCGGGCGGATTCAGGGTCCAAGTCGATTCGCCCGAGAGGCTGGAGGCCAAGAGGCTGGAAGTGGACGGCTACTGGAGCGATGTCAATCTTTTTCCAGTCGATGCGAAGCTGCCCGCCAATTTTGAGGGCGCCCTGCTTCACAATAGCGTTGGAAGGGGCCGGGTCGTCTGGTATGGATTTCAAGAAAACGCCGCCGTGGCGGGGGGCGATGACAAGAGAATGTTGGACGCGACGCTCGTCGACTCTTTGGCCTGGGCGGGGAAGAGGACCTTGTGCGCGGTTGACCCGTGGCCGGCGCCTTATTCGGCGGCTGCGATCTTCGTGTGTGACGTTGAAGACGAATTTTACAATGCCGCGTACTCGGCGAGCGCGCTCCAAAAGGCCCAAGAGAAGGGAACCTTTTTCTGCGTCGCCAACATGGTTAAGGATGACCCCGATCTGATTGCGAAGCTGAAAGACGCCGGAGAAGTGGCGTCGCACGGCGATCTGCACAATCGATTCGGCCCACGGAGAGTGCTCTCCCAAATCGCTCATCTCGAAAATTCGAAATGGCGGCTCTGGCAATTGGGAGGAGGCTGGGTCCAAGGTTTTCATCCGCCTTTCGATGACTTCGGCGACCGCACCATGGAGGCGCTTGCGGCCTCGCATTTTCGCTATATTCTGATCGGGGCCGAGGGCAATACGGGATCAAACGGAGTTCTTCCGGAGATCCTTCGAATTTCCCAATCTCTGGGCTGGTTCCACCGGGACATGAAACTGGTGAGTATGACTCGGACCGTCGATGACGACCTGCATTTCTCGCCACTCGGCATCGTCGGCCTCGATCCCACCTGGATTGTCCAGCGAGCTCTCGGCGATTTCGAGATCATCCACGCATTGGGTGGCATGTATCTCTTTTGCTTTCACAGCCAGGGATTCAGCGCTCCCGAATACGTGGGGATATTCCCGGATTTGATCAACGAGTTTCATCGAAGCGGAACTTGGATTGCGACGGCGGAGGGGGTCGCTGAATGGTGGGAACTGAGAAGCCACGTGGCGGTAAGTCTTTCGAACAACCAAGCGGACGGCCTCCGGCTCGTCGTCAAGTACACCGGAGCAAAACCTTTGGGTCACGTCGCGCTTAGCGTTTTCCTGCCCGGTCAGTTTCACCAGGGCCACATACTGGCGGTGGGAGCAAGTCCTCCGGCGGAAATCGCGCCGGGGGACGTCGACGGTCGCTTGAGCGTCAGGCTCGGCACGCTTCAGCCTGGCACGATATCTCAGTATGACCTCACGTGGACGCAGTAGAAGACTTACGATTGAATGAAAGCCACCTCGCACATACCTATTCGCAACGCGCGCCGCGAATCGCCATCGACTCGGCGAAACCGCCCCGGACAGTCCGCTGACTTGACCTCTACGTGGAGCGCCAGGCAGTCTCAGGGAATTCGCTTAACCGTTTTCGGTAGGGCATTGTCCCAGGTGGTGTCGTCATCGAATCCCAGGCGCCAGGACGAAATTCCCGCCAGGTGGTACTGGTCGGCCAAGGCTATCTTCTCCCGGATGGTTTGATCGTCCTGGAGCCAAACAGAGTGCTGGTCGTGACCGTCCGAGAAAGTGAAGTACGCCTCGTGTTGTTCGGGGTCGAAAGCAATTTTGGCGTTCCACCTTTGCGCCAAATCTTGCGCGGCGCGCAAGGACCCCTCGTTCACCGACTTGCCGAACCACTCCCGATAATAAAGGGGCACTCCCAGCAGAAGTTTCTTGGCGGGCACGGACTCGAGAGTCTTCTGGAGGCAGGCTTCCACCCACGGCCGCCCTGCCACGGGTCCAGGCTGTTGTGCCGAGGCGTATTCATCATAGGTCATCAGCGAAACGAAAGAAGCATCGTTGCCAATACTGCTGTAATCGAAGGCCAGGGAGTGCGGATTGGTGACCCAACCCGTGGATGCTGGAGGTGCCGCAGCGTCCGCAGACGGGGGCGGCGCGAGGGGCGGCACCACGGCGACACTCAGTTTGAGATGGCGGCGCCGGAATTCCCCCGCGGCATTGTGTACCAATTGGGAATAGTGATCCCGGTCTTCTGCCGGGATGTTTTCGAAATCAAACTGAATTCCGACGAAATGATTGCCAACCGCGATTTCCACGATGCGCCCGATGACCTGCGACTGAAGAGAAGGATCAATCAGCAGAGCGTGAGCGGCGGCGGGCAGGAAATCCTGATTGACCACCAGGGGCATGAGGGGAACGCCCTTCGTGGCTGCCCAGTCCACGATGCCCGAATCCACCGTCGATTCCACGTTGCCCTTCGCGTCGACAGTGAACCAGGGCGGAGAGACGACGCTCATCCGCCCGTAGTTGTTCTGCAAGGACTGGATGGAGGGAGGTTCGTTGACCAGGTAATACTGTGCCACCAGCCGCGGTTCGCGAGCGATTGCTGAGGAGAGGGCGAAGCACAAGACGGCCAGCAAGCCTGCCACCCGGGCCCCCGGCCTCCGGCCGCGTCTTTGACTTGATAAGTGCTCGCTTCGGCGATCATTCATCCATTCGCACCAGGTACGTATAGTTTGTCTGGGCGCTCAGTTTCGGGAAATCGATCCGGAGGATTTCGTCGCGATCGAGCATCTGAAACTTGGGTGGCCTGAGCCGGAAGACCACGGCACTGATCTGAAGTTTCTTGGGATGATAGGGCAGATAAACATACACGCTGGCGTTCTCAACGTCGGACTGGCCTTTGTTCGCGACGTCAACCCGAACGCGATGGATGCTCAATTTGGATGTCTGGACTTCCAGCTTGTCACGCGCCGACCACCAATTGACCAACTCACGCCCGGTGGTAATCCAAACGGGACGGGCACGGATGGAGTCCAGCACACTCCTCAGAACGTTACGGTACTCCGGCCGCCCGAGGATGTAATTATGAATATAGAAAGTATAGACTCCGCCCAAGTAATCGATCCTTCGAAAATCGGCGAGGAAAGCATCGGCCAGCGCTGGTCCGGGAGGATCAGGACCCCGGTAGTTGGCCAGGACCTGAAAGTCATCCGGCGAGGTGTGATAGATTTTGGAGACCTCGACTTTTTGGAGTGGGAAAAAGACCGAGCTTCGGAAGTCCACGATTTCAGGGACGGCACGGGTCGCCGACATTTCGTTCAGGTTATATGCGTATCCGGCGTCGTTGAGCGCCCCAATGGTCGCCGGGTCAGTAATGCCCAGCGGTGAGGTGTACCCCAAGACCTTGCCGCGGGAGATTTTCTCCAGGTCCACTTTGGATTGGTGTAACCGTTCGGCTTGCACGCGCGGCAATTGGCCGGCCAGGGGTTGTTCCGTGATGCCCAGCGAGGCGACCTCTCCAATCGTTTCGAATTCTTTGACGATCTGGGGGTTTTTCTGGGCGGCGGCTGAGTCGCAAAAGAAGATCGCGGGCAGGGCTTCCGCTTTGAACAGATTGAGGACCTCTTGGGAGTTGGCGAAGTCTTCTTCGTTATCGACGGCGGCGAGAACTGCCGAGGTGTTTTGCTTGGGCCAATTCCCCACGATGCCCAGCGGCTGCTTGGCCACCCACTTGACCGCAGAAACCAGGTAGTTATCGACAAACACCTGGTCCGTGAGCCGCTCGACCTGAAGAACATTGCTGAAGCCAAACCACACTACCCGCCCACTCCCCACGTGATGGTGGAGGGCGAGGGTCACTGCCGACATCGGTTTTCCTTCCACCGGTCGAAGCATCCAGTCGCTCAAATAAGCGTCCGGCTGCTGGGTATCCAGCAGGGTGAGTTCCTGGCTGGGGACTTCCAACTTGAGCCCGGTGGGAATTCCTGACGAGAAAAACTGTTGGCCCCGGAATCCCACGTCGACGGAATCCGTCGGAGTGAGCGCCGAACCTTCTATCGCGCCGGTGAGACTACTTAAGAAATCCCACCCTTTCCAGGCGCAGGCACCGTCGCGAGATCCCACCGGGCCCGAGGCCACAACCCCTTTCCCCTCGCCCAGAAAGCCGACAATCGTTCTTCGCTGCGCCTGGTCCAGGCACGCCGATCCGGGCAGAACGAGCACGTTGGCATTGCCCAGGCCCTTTCCCAGCTCACTGTCAGATACCGTGCGAAGGGGAATTCCTTCGCGCCCCAGCACGCGTTCCCACTGCCGCTCGATCACGGCGAAGCCCTCGGGGTTCGCGGCGTAAAACCCCGCTGAGGATTTGCTGACCAGGATGGCCACCCGCGTCTCGCGCGTCATTGAGGGGTCTAGTGGTTTTTCTTGGTGGGTGAAGGAAAATGGCCCCAGCGTGTTGCCCAGGAGCGTCAGGTAAATAATCCCTTCCAGGGAGATGGCGAGCAACACCGCGGCAACGAGATAGAAGCCATAGGCCACCGGGGGGAATTTGTACGCCGGAGTGTATTGGGGCGTAGGCATAGTTATTCAGGCGGGATATACCGTTTGAAGAACTGGGGATCCAGCAGGATTTCTTTATCGCCCGAGGCTGTCGACAAGCGGGGGACTTTTTTCTCCCGCGCCCGGTAGGCGAGATACGAGAAAACCGCAAAAACAATCGTCACCACGGTGGCCACCAGAATTACCGTGGAAAGAAGTGGAATCAGCTCCATAGAATACCTCCTCAGGACAGTGGGGTAGTCAGTGGGTCGTGGCGAGAAAAATGGACTGACCTTAGCTTCGGCTCACCACTTTACCCCTCAGCGCTCTTCC
>Ga0326727_10003389_pt1 | contig 51058 bp, 49 predicted proteins | sample MB2enrmetagenome_FD_207643 | JGI IMG/M metagenome (GOLD analysis project Ga0326727, IMG submission 207643) | Lab enriched peat soil microbial communities from McLean, Ithaca, NY, United States - MB29MY | ecosystem: Environmental > Terrestrial > Soil > Wetlands > Peat | place: USA: New York...
AGCGCGGACCAAAGAGGCTCTCGATCAGGCCATTGCTCAGTTGCTGCCCCTGCTCACTGCCGAGGATGCACAAGCGTGGTTCCGCCTCCCATTTAATGCTCTACAGCAATAGGAGAAATGCTCTAGGGTGGGATAGCGCGCAAGCGCGCCATCACCCCCGACACGGCTCTGCGCCTGGCCCGCTTCTTCGATAACAGCCCGGAGTTTTGGCTCAATCTTCAACAGATGCACGACCTCACCAAAGCCAAACTCGCTCTAGCCAAGACCATTGAAGCGGAGGTCCGGGTCTACGAACCGGATGCGGCTTAGCGGGCGGGATTCCGACGGCTTCCGGCTGGCTCATCGGTCAATGGCAGGCTGTGGGGAAGGCTGTGGAAGAAGCACGAGCGAATAACTTGTGCTTCTTCCCCCTTCGGGACCGCGAACAAGAACTCCCCTCTCGACCAGCGACAGAATATCGCGCATGGCCGTATCCTGAGAGCACTTGGCCAGTTTCGCCCACTTCGACGTCGTCAGCTTGCCCTCGAAGTTGTCCAGCAGGCGATGCAGCACGAGCCGCTGCCGCTCTTTCAGATTGACGGTTGCCATCGATTCCCAGAAGCGCGACCGCGCCAGCACACCTGAGAGCGCGGTTTGCGCCCCTTCTATAGCCTTTCCAAGACAATCGAGAAACCAATCCAGCCTCTCCGTAACGTCCATAGTTCCTTTCTGCGTCTGTTCAAGGCCGCCATAGTAAGCAGCGCGTTCCCGCCGAATCTGCGCCGACATGCTGTAGAAGCGCTGGGATGAGTTTTCCGAGCGGGCGAGAGCCATGTCGGAGATGGCGCGGGCGATGCGGCCGTTTCCGTCCTCGAATGGGTGGATCGTGACAAACCATAGATGGCCCAGCGCCGCCTTCATCACCCAATCCTCATTGCCGATTGCGTTGAACCAGACGAGAAACACCTGCATCTCCGCGTCCAGGCGCGCGGCTGCCGGAGCCTCAAAGTGAACGCGCTCGTGGCCTATCGGACCGGAGACTACCTGCATGGGTCCATCGCTGTCCGTCCGCCATCTGCCCGTTTCGATCCGCCTCATTCCGGCGCGTCCAAAGGGAAAGAGCGAACTGTGCCAGGCGAAGAGGCGATCCTGGGTCAGAGGCTGGCTGTAGTTGCCGGTGGCGTCGAGCATCATCTCCACCACGCCCTCCACGTCGCGGTCCACGGCTTTCAGGCCGCCAATGTCGATGCCCATCCGCCGGGCGATGGAGGAGCGGACCATCTCCAGGTCCAGGTTCTCGCCCTCAATCTCGCTACTTTTCAGCACGTCCGCCGTCAGCGTGTCGAGAACGGCCTGCTGGCGCAGGGGAAAGCCCAAACTCTCCATGCGCCCCAGCAAGCGGCCCTGCTCGTGACGAACCACGGCCAGCTTCCCAGCCAGCCGCTCACGATCCCAGCGAAAGTGGGGCCAATCCGGCAGGTTGTGGATATATTGCGACATTCTCCGCACATCCTGCGGAGATTATAACAGATAATCTCCGCATCCTGCACCATTTATCCGCACGTTCTGCGGAGATTAGGGCGGTTATTCCCCGCAGAATCTGCGAAAGAGGGTTCCGCTAGGTCGGCCGGGCGATGGCATACTGGAGTCATGGTTAACCCAGGCCGAGGTGTATTCTTCCTACAATATGCAAATCGATCTTGAATCCGAGATTGCGTTGACCGAGAAGGACCACTTGACTCCCGTGGATCTGAAGGAGTTTTTCGTCCAGTACCAAGACCATTTGGCCCCGAAACTCGACACGTACGAGCAGGCAATTTATCTATACATTTTTCGCAAAAGCAGGCTACTTGGACTCGAGGAGGTCACCATTGGTTTTAAGTCCGAGCGCACCCGCCTCGCGACCGGGATTGGCACCGAGGGCAGGCCTATGTCAGAAAGCACCTGCCATGATAAACTACAATCGCTTGAAAAGAAAGGCTCTATCAAGATAGTTCGCACGAATCAAACGGGCCGGCTCTTTCGACTATTTCTTCCCCATGAAATTCCGGGAATCATTCCACCTTCGGTCCAAGAGCGCGAGGTTGACATTGAGACAATGGATTTCTTCAATGATCCAGCGAATCGCCTGTTGCTACTGAAACGCGAGAATTACAAGTGCTTTTACACGCTTCAGAAGCTCGACAAGGACAATTTTATTGTCGAACACATCGTGTCGCGTCCGGCTGGCAACAATTCCTATCGCAATTGTGTGGCGGCGTCGCGGGAGGCCAACAATAAGAAAGGCGCCTCATCCGCAGAGGATTTTCTCCGACGCCTTTTCCGTGAGAACTATCTTAGCGAACCTGAGTTTCAGGACCGGATTCGCACTCTTGCTCAACTCAAGGATGGCTTGCTCAAACCGTCACTGAAATGACCCATCTGCAAGGACCTGCCCGCGAGATTCGCGATTACTGCATCCCCGATTTCAGCAACTGGAAGGACCACGACTCCTACCTGCTGGCCTTCGGCCGGCTTCTCCGGGACTTGCAGGGAGCCTAAAGCCCCAACCGCCTGATTGCGTCCCCGCGGGTTCGTACTCTCCCACCCTAGCGGCAAAAACAAGGACGCCGCGAGGGTGGGGCACCCCGCTTTTCACGCGCCCCGTTTGTCCCCCTGGATATGCGCCATTTAGCATCCGTACTGTGCCCGGCCTCGATACTCCGGTGAAGTATGTGCACGGCGTGGGTCCGCGCGTGGCGGAGATGCTTGCCGTCAAGGGCATCCTGACCGCCGAGGACCTGCTCTATCACCTGCCCTTCCGCTACGAGGACCGCCAGAACCCCCGCGGCCTGGACGAACTGAAAGCCGGCGAGATGGCCAGCGTGATCGCGGAGGTGCGCGGCTCGGCTCTGTTGCGAACAAAGCGCATGCCCATCTTCGAGCTGACCGTCGGCCAGGGCCGCCTGGCGCTGAAGTGCATCTGGTTCAACGCAACCTACCTGGAGGGCAAGTTTCACGCCGGGCAGACGGTGGCCGTCTACGGGCGGGTCGAGCCCTCGCGCTCGTCCAGCAACTTCAAGATGATTCAGCCGCAGTTCGAGGTGCTGCCCGACGCCAGCGACGACGCCGAGACGCGGCTGCTGGAGGTGGGCCGCATCACGCCGGTCTACGAGTCGCTGGGCGGCGCGCGGCTGGCCTCGCGTTGGCAGCGCAAGACCATCTTCAACCTGCTGGAGAGCGTGCGCGGCGCCGTGCCGGAATGCCTGCCGCGCCAGATGCTGGCTAGGCTCGACCTGCCGGATCGCGAGACGGCCCTGCGCGAGGTGCATTTTCCCCCCGAAGGGACTCCCTTTGCGCTGTTGCAGGCCTCGGCGACGGCTGCCCACCGGCGGCTGATCTTCGAGGAACTCTTCTTTCTGGAGCTGGGCCTGGAACTCAAGCGCCGTCGCATGAGGGAGCGCGCGGGCATCGGCTTTACGACCAGCGACAAGGTGCGCGAGGCCATTCGCGAGGTGCTGCCCTTCCACCCCACTGCGGCGCAAAAGCGCGCCCTGGGCGAGATTGTGGCCGACATGCGCGCGCCCAGCCCCATGCGCCGCCTGCTGCAAGGGGATGTGGGCTCGGGCAAGACCATCGTCGCCCTGCAGGCCATGCTGGTGGCCATGGAAAACGGCTACCAGGCGGCGCTGATGGCGCCCACCGAGATTCTGGCCACGCAGCACTATCTGGCCGCGCGCAAGCTGCTGGAGCGGTCGAGCCGGCGCTATCGGATCGTGCTGCTCACCGGCTCGCTGGACGAAGACCGCAAGCGTTACACCCGCGGCCTGATCAACAGCGGCGAGGCGCAACTGATCATCGGCACCCATGCGCTGATCGAGGAGAAAGTCGAGTTCGACCGGCTGGGCCTGGTCGTGGTTGACGAGCAGCACCGCTTCGGCGTTCTGCAGCGCTTCAAGCTGATGAAAAAGCCAGACCAAACCGGGGCGAACCAGGCCGAGCCGGATGTGCTGGTGATGACCGCAACGCCGATTCCGCGCACCCTGGCGCTCTCGCTCTACGGCGATCTGGACCTGAGCGTCCTGGATGAGCTGCCGCCCGGCCGCACGCCCATCGCCACTCGCGGCATACCCGCCGAGCGCTCGCAGGAGGTATGGGATTTCGTCCGCAAGCAGGTGGCGAAGGGCCGCCAGGCTTACATCGTCTACCCGGTCATCGAAGGGACCAAGGAAGACCAGCCGGAGCTGGATTTCTGTCACGACGACCCGGAGGCCGGTCTCGAACCGACGCCTTTCATCGCTTCCCAGGTCCGAAAATCCGGACCTGGGGCACCCAGTCATAAATTCAACCGGAAAGGTAGGACGGCGGAGCTGTTTCCGCAGGCCGCGCAGGAAGCCAATCTGGGAGCCAAGTCCGGCCTCAAGTCCGCCGTCGAGATGCACGAAAAACTGCGTGCGGGACCGCTCGCCGGCCTGCGCCTGGCGCTGCTTCATGGACGCCTGGACGCGGACGAGAAAGACATCGTCATGCGCCTCTTCCAGCGCGGCGAGATCGATGTGCTGGTGGCCACCACCGTCATCGAGGTGGGCGTCGATGTTCCCAACGCCACGGTGATGGTGGTCGAACACGCGGAGCGATTCGGCCTGGCGCAGTTGCATCAGTTGCGCGGCCGCGTGGGCCGGGGAGCGGCCAGGAGTTACTGCATTCTGATCACCGGCGAGCGCGTTACTCCGCTTGCCGAGGAGCGGCTGAACGCCATGGTCCGCACCCAGGACGGCTTTGAGCTGGCGGAGCTGGACCTCACCATGCGCGGCCCCGGCGAGTTTTTCGGCACGCGCCAGGCCGGACTGCCCGACTTTCGCGTAGCCAATCTGCTGCGCGACCGGAAGCTGCTGGAGATGGCCAAGATGGAAGCCGCCCGCTTTGTCGCAGCCGGAAAGGGCGATCGGGCCGAAGCCACCGAGACCGAGCGGAAGATGGTGCGTGAACGGCTCAAAGATGCATGGCAGCGCCGGTATGGGCTGGTGGAGGCCGGGTAAGCAGCCCGCCTGCTTCGATCAGGCCGCCTCGGGCGCGAGGGCGCCATGCACCCTCTCCACGGGAAAGGTCTGTATCTCCAGGTCGATGCTGGCGATCTCCGTGCCGCACTCGCGCAGGTGGCTGCGGGTGCACTGGCAGAGTTCGGTAAAGCGTATGTGCCCGCTCTGGCTCAATTCCAGGCCGGCGGCGATCATCACGCTATAAATATCCACGCAGGCCTGGCGCTCGAATTCGAAGAGCATGGTCACCGTCCCGGTATCGTTGGCGCCGCGGCTCAGAACCCAGCCGCCACAGCCCAGGATTGCGCCGGTCAGAGTCTGGACCAGCCGCGACGGCTCTTCGATCGAGATAGCCTTCATCTGCATCGCCCAAGGTACGCTTATGGCTTGCACCGCGTTGTGATCCGGCATTGTCAGCCTCACATCCCTCCTATCGGAGCCGGGCGAGGCAGCATAACCACTGTTGCGGAGTCGCACGGCGCTTGACCGGCTTTGGAACAACCGGGCCTCACGAGGGATCGCTCTGTCCTGCGCTGGTAATTGGAGGTGTACTGGATGCCCAATTGTGAAGCTCCAATCCACGCCGGGAAGCTGCGCGCCGGAATGCCAGCAAGCGCAACAGAAACAGAATGATGTAGCCTTGGAGGCAGCATGATTGTCGGCTCCGGAATCGATCTGGTTGAGATCGGGCGCATCCAGCGGTCCACGGATCGCCACGGCAACCGCTTTCTGGACCGTGTTTACACCGCCGCGGAGCAGGCCTACTGCCAGAGCAAGCGCAACTCCGCCGAGAACTTTGCCGCCCGTTTTGCCGCCAAGGAAGCGGGAGCCAAGGCCCTGGGAACGGGCATCAGCTCAGGCGTTAGCTGGCTGGAGATCGAAGTCGTCCGCGAAGCCAGCGGAAGGCCAACCCTCAGCTTCCACGGGCGCGCCGCCCAGATTGCCGCCAGCCTGGGCGCAGCCCGCGCCTCTCTGTCTATTACCCACACCGCTACCCTGGCCATGGCCAGCGTGGTGCTCGAGGACGGGCGATAAGCACCCGCCCGTTCTGCTATTCTCAAGGCGTCTACCGGCTCATCTCAGTGAGGGGATTGTCGTGCCAAGCCGCAAGGAAATTCAGTGGTCGCAGTTGAGAGTGGGAGCACTGGTCATGGTGGCCATGATCGTGCTGATCGGGCTCATTTTCCTCATGTCCAGGTCCTCGGGCGGGCTGTTTGCCCGCAAGCTCGTGCTCCGCTCCTATTTTGAAAATGCCGCCGGGGTGAAGGATGGAGCGCCGGTAACGCTCGAGGGCGTGACGATCGGCAATGTGATCCATGTCCGTGTAGTCGCCGATCGCAATCCCACGCCCGTTGAAGTGACCATGCAGGTGAGCCACGAATTCCTGAACCGTCTGCACACCGACTCCACCGCTTCGATCGACCAGGCCGGCGTTCTGGGCGACAGCTACGTCGATCTCAGCTCGGCCCATGCCAGCGGTCCCCCTCCGGCCAACAACGCCGAACTCAGGGCCTCCGGCTCGCCCAGCATTCAGGACGTGATCCGCACCAGCGACGAATCCATCCGCCAGCTCACCACGCTGACGAAAAAGATCGAAATCACCATGGATGCGGTCAACTCCAGGAAGGGCACGGCCGGTGAGTTCATCAACGATCCCGCCCTCTATAACAAGCTCACGCGCGTTGCGGACGATCTCCAGACCATCACTGGCTCGGTGGCCGGGGGCAACGGCTCGCTGGGCAAGCTGATCGCCGACGATACGCTTTACACCCGCGCCAACTCCGCCGTCGACCGGCTAGACAGGATCGTTACCGATCTGGACCAGGGCAAGGGAACCGCTGGCAAACTGCTCAAGGACGACTCGCTTTACAACAACCTGAACTCCGCCGTCGCCAACGCCAATCAGCTGGTAACCGAGATCAACGCCGGCAAGGGCAGCCTGGGCAAGATCGCCAAAGACCCCGCCTTCGCCCAGAAGCTGGACGACACCGTCACCCGCCTGGACTCGATCCTCAAGAGCGTGGACGAAGGCAAGGGCTCGCTCGGCCAGCTGGTCCAGAACCGCTCCCTCTACGACCACGCCGACCAGACCCTGGACCAGACCAAGCAACTCGTGAAGAGCATCCGCGAAGACCCGAAGAAGTATCTGGTGATTCGGATGAAGGTGTTCTGAGGGGATACCCCATGAATGAATCGAGACCATTGCGAGTCCGAGCCGACTTCAATGGACTGTTTGGCAGAATTCTGTGTCTCTCGCACAAGGACACTTGCGTGGATGCTGATGGTAACCTCATCACCTTGGTAGACGGGATGCTACTCACTGCCTTTGACGAAGATTTGGACGAACATGGAAATCGGGATGACCTCATAGCCTCAGGAACAGTTGAACCTTCCCCCGAATGGCTTGCGTGCAGAGGTTCGAAATGGGTGCTGAGGATTGACGCGAATGGAGTGAGGAATGAGTCGGATCGCTCGGGGGACCAAGTTACACCCTAGTTAAAATGAAAGTACCGAAACCCATCACAGCAAAGGGAAGCCATGATTCGACGCTGCGGCGAGCGCGATTTCGAGCCGATGTGGGTCATCGTCAACGACGCCGCCCGGGCCTACAAGGGCATCATACCCGCGGATCGCTGGGCGGAGCCTTACATGTCCGAGGAGGAACTGCGCCATGAGATCGACGATGGCGTGGTCTTCTGGGGCTGGGAAGAGGCCGGGACTCTGGAAGGCGTAATGGGCCTCCAGCAGGTCCAGGACGTGACCCTCATCCGCCACGCCTATGTTCGCACCAGCCGCCAGAATCAAGGGATTGGAGGACGCCTGCTCGGTCATTTGCTGGGGCTGGCGAACGGTCCTCTGCTGGTCGGCACCTGGGCGGATGCGGTCTGGGCGATTCGCTTTTACGAGCGCCACGGCTTTCAGTTCGTTGGCCACGCGGAAACGGAACGGCTGCTCAGGAAGTATTGGACCATTCCCGAGCGCCAGATTGAAACCTCCGTGGTGCTGGCCGATCCAAAAGCGCTTGCGAAAATGCCGCAGACCTAAAGCGGCGCGCCCAAGCCAACGCGACACTGAGACACGGCCCCCGGCAGGAGCGCCGGCTTTACCGAGCGAAATGCAGCGTGAGGCCGGCGCCGATGCGGAGGTTGTTCTGCCAGTTGGTGGTGACGTTCGGCAGAGAAGTGCGCAGATAATCGAGTTGCAGCAAACGCACGGTGAGCCGCTTGTCGAGGGAATAGTCGGCCCCGGCGCCCAGATCCAAGGCAAAGGAATTGGCCGAAGAGACCAGGGTATTGTTCTGCGGAAACGCCGACCCGGAGCCGTGCGCAAACCCGAAGAGCGCCTGGGCGAAGGATGGCAGCTTACGGCCAGGCAACATGAACCGCGGACCGGCGGTAAGCGTTGTCAAGGTCAGGCCGTAACTGGCGCCATTCACGCTGCCGGTGTGTTCCACGCCAACGTCGGCAGCCAGGCCCAGGCCCGCGCCGTGGTTCCCGCCAAGCTGTTTGAGATTCCAGCCCAGATCGCCCGCGGCTCCTTGAAGACCGAAGCAGCCGCAGGCGCCGGCCGGCGCGTTGGACACCTGTTCGCTATAACGGAAACCGACGGTTTTGGAAATCGCCTGCGCCTGTGCCGCGGAGGCCAATGCCAGGCACAGAAGTGCGACGACGGTAATGGCGGCTTTTGGCATGCGTTCTCCTATTGCACCGTCAGGGTAACGTTTGTGGTGTGAGTGTTCGGCCCGCTCACAGCCGTCACAGTCACTGTGTAACTCTGGGTCGTATGACCGAAGAAGCCTCCGCCGCCGCACCCGGCGATGGCACCCACCGCCGCAAGCGCAAGCAGCGCGATCAGCAGTCTGCCCGCGCACGAGAGCCTTGCGGCAGCCTTACGCGCCCGCTTGCCAAACAGGAAAGGCAATAGCAGCAGAGCCAGCGCGACCGAAGAGCCCAATCCGCCGAAGGGCTGTCTGCCTTTCTGCAATTCGGCCAGGCTGCTGGCGCTGAGGGTCAGCACGGTGGTGGATGTTCCGGCGCCCGCGGCGATCGACGAGGGCGCGAACGTGGCAGTCACTCCAGGCGGCAATCCACTCGCCGATAAGCTGACGGGATAGACGAAGGTCGGATTTACCGGCGTCAATGTGATCGTGTAATTGACGGATTGCGCGGGCAGCACCGTCTGCGCGGCCGGTGAGGCCGCGATGCCGAAGTCCGGCGATAGCTCGGTACCCGTCACCACCGGCGATGTACTGGCGATGAAGTCGGTGTCGCCGCTATAGACGGCGGTAAGGCCAAACGCGCCCACCGGCAGTGTACTCACGGTCAGCGACGCAGTACCGCCGCTCAAGGCAACCGGCGCGGCGTTCAGCTGCACCGTGCCGTTGAAGAAGTTGACCGACCCCGTGGGCGTGCCGCTGGTGGTGGAGGCCACAGCTGCGTTGATCGTGACGGCTGTGCCCAGGATCGGAGTCGTGCTGCTGGCGGTCAGCGCCGTAGTTGTCGGCGCCTGTGAGATCGCGACCGATCCCGATCCCGCGCCCAGCGCCACCGTGTAGTTGTCCGCGGCAGAGCCGGTCAGAGCGACCGCAATCGGATACGTCCCCGGCGCGGAAGTAATGGTCGCCGTGGTTGAAAACACGGCCGTCACATTTCCGGCGTCCTGCGCCAGCACACCGCTCAGCGTGCCTGTCAGCGCGGGAATCGCCTGGCCGTAAAGGAGCTTCACCGCATTGGCCACGGCGGTCAACTGCGCGGGAGTGACCACCAATACGTACACTCCGCTGGCGATGGCGGGATTCTTCGCATCCCCCGCGTAGGAGGCGACGATGTAGTGCGTGCCCGCGGAAAGCAGGCTGGTGCTGAGGGCAGCGGCGTTGGCGGAGAGCGATACCGTGCCAATCACCGCCGGGCTGGCGCCCTCGCCGTCGTAGAACGTCACCAGGCCGGTGCCGGTATTGCCGCCGTTGCTGAAGGTTGCGGTGAGTGTGCCGGTGCCGTAGACGATGGAAAGCGGGCCGCCGATGACTAGAGATTCCGCCTGCGGCGGCTGGCCGCCGATCGTATTGACTTTGCCGGCGTTCACCAAGCGGACAACATTGTTCTCCGTATCCGCAAACGCAACCTCGCTTCCAGAAACAGCTACCCCGCGCGGCGTGTCCAGCGATGCGCTGGTGGAAGCGCCGGTGTCGCCGCTGAAACCCTCGGTGCCGTTGCCGGCGATGGTGGTCACGCTGCCGCCGCCGATGGTGCGGATGCGGTCGTTGTCGCTGTCGGCCACTTGGACGTTGCCGGATGCATCCACCGCAAGGCCGCGCGGACGGGCCAGCGCCGCCGACGCCGCTGGGCCGTCCGCCGTGAATCCCTTGACGCCCGTACCGGCCAGCGTGGTGATGATGCCGGTGGAATGAGCAACCATGCGCACGCGCTGATTGTGCGTGTCGCCGATGTATATATTGAATGCGGAATCCACCGCCACGCCGTTGGGCGAATCGAGGCCCGCCGCCGTCGCCGGGCCGCCGTCGCCGGAGTAGAACTGCTCGCCATCGCCGGCCACCGTCGCGATGGCCGCGGCGCGAATCTCGCGGATGCGGTTGTTGTTGGTGTCGGCGATGTAGACGTTGCCGTTCGCATCGACCGCGACCGCGGCGGGCAGGTTCAACATGGCCGATGCGGCCGCGCCGCCGTCGCCGGAGAATCCCGCCACCCCAGTGCCCGCAATCGTCGTTATCACGCCTCCGCGCACCTCGCGGATACGATTGTTGTGGGTGTCCGCTATATAAATGTTGCCGCTCAAATCCACGGCTACGCCGGCGGGAGTGTCGAGCAGCGCGCTGGTGGCTGGGCCGCCATCGCCGCCATAACCCTGCTCGCCGTCGCCGGCCACCGTGGTGATAACCCCGGCCAGGTTCACTTCCTGAACGATGTTGTCGTCGGTATCGGCGATGTAGAGGTTCCCGGCCGCGTCAAAAGCCAATCCGCCGGGTTTATCGAGATGCACGTTGATCGCTTCCATGCCTCCGGCCGGAGCGCCGTTCGGCTGGACACTCGCATGGGCGCGGCCCAGCCGCGCCAGAGCCGCCCGCTGCGCCGCGTTCTGGGCCTGAGCCGTCACCGCGGCCAAGGCCACCGCCAGGAGCGCCGCGCAAACGCGTTTCCATCCGCATCTGCTTCCGCAAGATTTCCGCACGGAACTCATTGCCATCCTCTTTCCCATTCAGCCTTTTACCGCATTTTTCGGTTCGACGCCCTGGAAGCCATCCACACCATTTCCTCTTCGAACCACATTTCTCTTACCGTGCCGGCAGCCGGCCATTTGTCGAGCCGAATCTTTGCAGTCTCGAATTACAGCCTTTTCCTCCCACTTCGAGCGCCGTCCCGTTTTCTCAATCCACTCTACCGGCGTCCGTCTCGCGCAGCCAGCGCAACATGCGCGGATAGATCGACGGCTGGGCGGGCGACGGTATCGTAGTCAGCTCCAGCCAGCCGAGCATTGGCGTCCCGACGCCGCGCCCGCTCTGAAAGCCCTGAAGGATCGACTGCGCCTGCCCGCGATAGCCGTCCTGGTGAAAAACCACCTCCGGCGGCAGGCCGATGTGAACCGCCGCCGCGTACGACCATGCCAATGCCGCCATCTCTTCCGCTGGGCCGTCCAAGGCGGGAAACTCAGCCAGCCGCCGCTCGGGCGTCATCACCGCCAGGCGGCCCGCCATATGCAGAAGATCGCCGGGATATAGCAGCGCCTCCAAATCCACGCGCAATCCGCCATGCCACAGTTGAACGCCAGGAATGAAAGCCCTTAAGGGAAGCGGCGCCAGCTCCACCGGCAGTCCGATTTCACTCAAAAAAACGAAGATACTGCTCAAAACCTCCTGGCGATCGACGCCGGAACCGTTGGCAAGCGCGATTTTCTCCGCCGGCTTGGGATGTGAGGCGCGCATCGCGGGCGGTTGCCACTCCATCTCAAACGACAACTCGTCGCCGCTGGTTTTCAAAAAGCCGAGCCGCTCGTAGAGCCGCAAAGCCGGGTTGGTTTTGATCACCCGCAGGCGAAAAGAAATCCCCTCCAACGCGGCTGCCTGCTGAATCTGCCGGAGCGCCCATGTCCCGACGCTGCGGTTACGATGCTCCGCAAGAACGGCCAGATCGATGCCGCGATAGCAGTTGGCCTGACGCTCCACCAGGTGACGGCCCACCGGCTCTCCATTTCCCAGGCAAAGAATCGAATCGACCATGGCGGGAAAGCTCTGCGCATAGCCCTGCTGGCGGGCACGGTACTGCATCAGCAGCAGTGGCTCCAGTTGTTCCGCGGGCAGGCCCAGCGGAGCGAACTCCACCGCCTTGTTTTCCGCGAAGAGGCGGAAGAGCAGCGGCTCATCGTCTGCCGCCGCCCGCCGCCATGTCAGTTGCGCCTCTTCCATCGTTTAGCCCTTCAGCCTTGGCCCGCCGCTACTACCCGCGCGTCGGGAAGATGCCGTTAAAAGCGATGATGTAGTTCACCGCCAGATAAGGCTGCACGTTGGGGTGCGGCTGATTGCCGCCGGTGGTGCCGATGGCGCTCGATCCGAAAGTGAGGCTGACGCCGGCGAGGTTGCCCAGCGCGCCCGCATCGCTCTGCGAAGCAAAGTTATGCATACCGCTGGTACTGGGATTGACCAGGTAATTTCCGGCTGGGGCTCCAATCTTTCCGTTACCGCTGCCCGCCTGTACGCTTGCCGAGGCGCCGGTCGCGGAAAACGTGTGGTTATGCAACGGCATCTGCGGGATCGTTAACGTTTCGTTCTCGACGCCGCCCACCTGTCCAAGGTTATAGCTGGAGAGCCCGGCTCCCTGGCCAAAGCCGACTGGGACGCGGCCCCGGAGATCGGGAAGCTGGAAGTTCGTGGTGCCGTTTCCGCCATAGAAAGTGCCGATAATGGCGAAGAGCGCCTGATACGAAGTGATTGGCAGCGTCTGCCCCTGGCACATCATCCAGCCCACGGGCGCGAAGTTGCCGCTGAAGATCATGATTTCACCGATAAATGGTTCCGCCATGGATGCTTCTCCTCCATCAAAACGGTTATGCTGCGTGAATGCCGAATTACGCCGCCCTGCGCGCCTTCCGCGGCCCGTCGCCGTTTTCACCACGCCCGGCGGATGCCGGTTGCGATGCTGCTCTCTCTGAAATAAAAACCGCAAACTCTGCTTTCGGATTTACCCGGCGTTGCAGTGACGGCCGCAACACCTCTGTCCCAGGCGAATGAAATCCGTCATGCTGTCTGTGCGGCATGAATCCACCGCAGCGCCGAGCTAAGGCAGGAAAAGATTTGACGGATCGCTGACCGTGGTGGTGAAGAGATTTCCTGATACCCCATTGGCTCCTACCGGAGTACTTCCGCCTGAGTTATTCGTTGAAGCGCCATTTCCCCCATTTCCGCCGCCGGCGCCGCCGGCAAGTCCCCCACTCGCGGCGCCGCCGTTTATTGTAGTTGAGCCGCCACCGTTGCCGCCTGACACTGAAAACGTTCCTGCGGAGAAGGACGGAGCAAGCAGGTGAATAATCCCGCCGCCGCCGCCGCCAGGACATACCGATTCGTCACAGTTACCGCAATAAAATCCAGTCGCGCCGCTGCCGCCAATGGCTTCCAGCGCTCCGTCGTTGATGATCTCCAATTTCGACGCCAGAATGATGATTCCACCGCCGCCGCCGCCATTGGCATAGCCGTTAGTGGTATCTTGCTGACCGGCAGTTCCGTTCGCTTCGATCACGCCTCCGGATTCAATTGTGATACTGCCGGCCGCGAGAATGGAGATACTGCCCCCTCCCAGGCCAACTTCGGAGTCGATAGCGACATAACTATCTCCTCCACCCATGGCGCCGGGTTTCAGAATCATGTATTGCGCTCCTTTCGGCAATGCAATGCCGCCATTCTCATTTCCATCGGGCGCAGTCTGAAACAATCCCTGCACCGCGCCTGCCTGCACCGCGATGGTTCCTGAGATCGTCACGTCTCCCGTGGCGTGAATCACCGTTCCTGAGGACACGGTGAGCGTTACGCCGGAGTTCACCGTAAATGTTGTGCAATTCAGACCTGTTGTCGGAGGATTGGTCGCCCAATTAGTGCTGGCGGAAATGGTGCAGGCGCCATCGCTTCCGTCGCCGTAGATGAAGCTGGCCGGGAAGTTGACGTTGATCTCGGGATTGGTTGCCGTTCCGCCTATCGACAGCGTCCCCGCGCCCGCTAAAGCGGTGTTGCTCACTGTCCCCGCCGAAACCGATTGCACGCCATCGGGGAAGTTGATATTCACGACGGGATTCGCTGCGGTGCCGCCGATGGTGGCCGTTCCATTTCCCATTGTCGCGGAATTCGAAAAGCCGGCAGTGATTCCCTGTACGACGCCGGTTGCGCCGGTGGGGCCTGGCGCGCCCGTCGCGCCTTGCGGACCAGTTGCGCCAGCGGCGCCATTTGTTCCATTGGTGCCATTTGTTCCTGCTGCGCCGGTGGGGCCCTGCGGACCTGTCGCGCCCGTCGCGCCGGCCTCGGCGATCATCTGCCAATAACCGCTGCTATTGGAAGGATCTTTGCCGGAGAAGGAGCTGCTGTAGATGGCGACATAGCTGGAACCATTCGTGTTGCAACCGGAATCGCAGAAGGCGACATCGCCTGCGTTATAGGTCCTGCCGCTGTTGGCGCTCCAGGCATAAACAGTGCCGATCGAACCGGTGGCGCCGGTCGCGCCGGTGGCTCCAGTCGCGCCTTGGGGAATGGTGAAATTGAAGGTTGCCGCACTGGAGGAGCCGGAGTTGATCACGCTTGCCGATGATCCCGCCGCGCCGGTGGTGGTTGTACCGACACCGATTGTGGCGGCTGAGCCGGTAGCCCCAGCAGCTCCCGTTGCGCCCGTCGCGCCGGCCCGGGCGATGATCGACCAATCGGAAGTGCTGGTGGAGGGGTCGTTGCCGGTGTTGGAGTTCACCAGCGAGATATAACTCGAGCCATTGGTGATGCAGTTTATGCTGCAATAGACCACCTGGCCCATCGCATAGGTCGTTGGGATGGCCCAGTTCGTCACCGCGCCGATGGTACCTGTGGCGCCGGTCGCGCCGGTGGCGCCCTGTATCCCCTGCGGTCCCTGGATGCCCTGGATGCCTTGGATACCCTGCGAACCTTGTGCCCCAGTTGCCCCCGTGTTCCCCTTCAGCGCCAGTACCGCCCAGTTAGTACCTGATCCGGCAACATCCGTGGCCGGATCGACATTTAAATTGTTCGCCAGGGCAATATAGCTGCTTCCGCCCTCCGAGACCGCGTCGCCCACGTTATAGGCCGTGCTGCCGCTCCAGGCATTCTTGAAGGTGACCGGCGGCCCGGTAGCTCCCATGACGCCTGTCGCACCGGCAAGACCGGTAGCGCCGGTTGCGCCGGTCGCGCCAATCGCGCCGGTCACACCTTGAATACCCTGCGCGCCGGTGACACCTGTTGCTCCGATTACACCCTGAATGCCTTGAGCGCCAGTGGCGCCGGTGGCTCCAGCGGGTCCAGTGACGCCTGTCGCACCGGCAATGCCCTGCGCGCCGGTGACACCTGTTGCTCCGATTACACCCTGAATGCCTTGAGCGCCAGTGGCGCCGGTGGCTCCAGCGGGTCCAGTGACGCCTGTCGCACCGGCAATGCCCTGCGCGCCCGTTGCTCCGGTGGCTCCAGTTACGCCCTGAATGCCTTGAGCGCCAGTAGCGCCAGTGGCTCCGGTTACACCCTGAATCCCCTGGATACCCTGGGCGCCCTGCGGGCCGGTCGCGCCCTGAATGCCCTGGATACCTTGAATGCCCTGCGGCCCTTGCGCGCCCGTGGCTCCAGTCGGCCCGGCCGGTCCCTGCGAGACCACGGTGAGGTCAAGATGGGCCACGTGGCTGGTCTCGTCGTTCTCCTTGGAATCGAAGACCACATCGCCCGACGCTGTGCTCAACGCCACGCCGAAGTTGCTGGCAGGCGCCGTCACCCAGCTCTGCACCAGCGGCGTGATGTCAACCACAATGAACTCCTCGGCCGTCGTGGGCGTGAACGAGGCGACCGCCGCTCCCAGGCTGGGAATGGTCGCATAGGTCACCGTGGACTCGCTCCACGCGCTGGTCACCGGCTGCACACTCACCAGCCCGGAGGTGTTGATCCGGTTCACATACAGCTTCAGCGTCGCCTTGCCGATCTGGCTGGCCGTGGCGCCGGCGGGTAGCGAGGACAGGTCGAACTGGATCAGCGTTGTGCCGGCACTATTCACGTACAGGTTCGACAAGGCCCCGTAGTTGGTCGACGGATGCGCGCTGTTGACGTAGGTGTCCCCCGCAACGGTGGCGTCGGTCGCGTGCGCCGCACCCGCCGCCAATGCCAATCCTATTGCCGCCGCCATCCACTTCAAGCAGACCCGCTGGCTCATCGTTCTTCTCCTGATTTCTTAGGTTCTGAAAACCTGCTTCCCTGGCACACATGCCGCGCCCCCGACGGGCGGATATCAACACATTGGATGAACCTCACCTTCGTCGGCACACAGCCATCGCCGTTAAAGGTGGAAAGCCGGCAGACTAGCTACTGGCTCAGCGCATATCTTTCAACTGTTGCAACGTGACGCGATTGTTACCGGGGAAAAAATAGAAGTGCCGGCCAGGAAGCAATCGAAAGCCAGTCTCTTATATCCGAAGCCCCCCCAGCCAAGCAAGGCTTTTTTGCCGTTCTTGTGAAGAACCGCGCTTCCCCGGTCTTCCGTTATGCCTTGGAACTTCCATTAAATGACTCATTTTACAATACATATTGCGCATTCATTGCGCCGCCTCCCGCGCCGGTCAAGGGCGCTTGCGGACTGGATCCCGCCGGCGGATGACGTCTCCGGACCTGTGTCTACGCGCGACTCCGCGGCGCACTACCCAGCGGCACGAAGAACGGGCAGTATGATCTCTGTATTGGCGCGGGTTTCGCTTTGCAGCTTTCCCACTCGACAACCGGAGGAGCGCAGTTGTTTCGTTCTCGGCAAGCTTTGTGGTTAGCCGTCATTCTTCTGGCGGTCTGCGCCGTCTACTCAAACTCTTTTCAGAATTCGTTTCACTTCGACGATTCCCATACCATCGTGGACAACCCGTATATTCGCAGCCTGCGCAACCTGCCCCGCTTCTTTACGGACGCCGCCACCTTCAGCGTCCTGCCGGCAAACCGCACATACCGGCCCTTGGTCTCCGCTTCTCTGGCGCTGGACTATGCGCTCGGCCACGGTTACAACCTGTTTTGGTTTCACTTCTCATCGCTTCTTTTCTTTCTGCTCCTACTGGCCGCCATGGCTGCACTCTTCCCGGCAATTCTGAATGCGGCGCGGCCTGGACCCGAATCGGCGAACGCCAACCGTTACGTGTCTCTGCTGGCGGTGGCATGGTACGGTCTGCATCCGGCGATGGCGGAAACGGTCAATTACATCATCCAGCGCGGAGACATCTTCTGCGCCTTCGGCGTGGTGACGGCGCTGGCTCTTTATGCGCGGCGCCCAAAGTGGAGAAAGACCGGCCTGTATCTGTTGCCCTTTGCCTTTGCGCTCCTCAGCAAGCCTCCCGCCGCGGTCTTTCCGCTCCTGCTGTTTCTTTACATCGTTCTTTTTGAGCGGGAAGGCAGGAACCGCTACGCCCAGGCCGCGCTCTCGTCGCTACCGTCTCTGGTTTTGTGCGGCTTATTGATAGCGTTGCAGGCCGCCATGACGCCGAAGACGTTTTTGCCGTCCACAATCTCAACGTATTCGTATTGCATTACGCAGCCTTTCGTCCTGATGCGTTACTTCGGCTCGCTCTTCCTGCCGCTTCATCTGAATGTGGACACGGACCTGCAGCCGTTCGCTTCCCTGACGGCCCCTGCGCTGTTGGGATTTCTCTTTGTCGCGCTTCTCGCGGCAGCCGCATGGATCACGGCGCGCACCCCAGCCTTGCGGCCCATTTCGTTTGGGCTGCTCTGGTTCCTCATCGCATCGCTACCCACCTCGCTCTATCGTTTATCCGAAGTCGAGAACGATCACCGCATGTACTTGTCCTTCGTGGGTCTTGTGCTGGCCGTGGCGTGGGCGGTCTTTCTCGCCGTGGAAAAGGCGGCGGGAGAGCGCCGAACAGCGATATTGCGCGCCGCAGCCGCCGCCGGCGTCCTGCTGCTCGCGTGCTATGGCTACGGCGCGCATCTCCGCAACCGGGTGTGGCGCAGCGAAGAATCGCTGTGGCTCGACGATGTGCAAAAGTGTCCGCACAACGGGCGCGGCTTGATGAACTACGGCCTGACCCAGATGGCGAAGGGAGCCTATCCCGCCGCTCTCGATTCCTTTCAACGCGCTCTGCTTTATACGCCGAATTACCAGACATTGGAGATCAATCTGGGCGTTGTCTATGGCGCCATGCACCAGGCCGCTGACGCGGAACGGCACTTTCAACGCGCCATTGCCCTCGGTCCAGCCGACGATCAAGCGCACTATTACTATGGCCGCTGGCTCGACCAGAGCGGACGGACTGCGGATGCCGTGCGGCAACTTCAAACGGCGGTCGCGTTGAACCCGTCGCGCCTGCCCGCGCGCAATCTGCTGGCGTCCGCATACGTTGCCGCCGGCGACCTGGACGATGCGCGCGCCACGGCCGCAGAGACGTTGCGCCTGGAGCCCGGCGACCTGGGAGCCAAGGCCATTCTCGCGCATCCCGCCGCGCAGAGCGCCGATTACTGGATCAATGCATCGCTCTATCAGTATCAGGGCGGAAATTACGAAGCATGCATGACAATGGCTCGACAGGCCCTGAAACTGAAGCCGGACTCCGAACTTGCCTATAACAATATCGGCGCCGCCTACGCGGGCTTGCGGCAATGGGATCTGGCCATTGAAAACGAACGCCAGGCACTGCGCATCCGGCCGGACTTCGCGCTGGCAAAGAACAATCTTGACCTCTATACGCGCGAGAAGAGCGGGGAAACGCCGCAGCCGCCGGTGAACAGGACGGCAGAGGACTGGCTCAACGCATCGCTCAAGGATTATCAGGCCGGCCAGTACGAGACGAGCATCCGGGACGCTCGGGAGGCATTGCGCCTTCGGCCCGGTTACGCCGAAGCGTATAACAACATAGCCGCCGATTATGCATCGATGCGGCAGTGGGATAAGGCGATCTCCGCGGCAAGCACCGCTGTGCGACTGAAGCCCGATTTTCAGCTGGCGAAGAACAATCTTGCCTGGGCGCAATCGCAAAAGAAGCTCGGAGCGCAATGACCTACTCCGCCTCCTGTGCAGGGAAGACAAATATCTTCTGCACCGAAAAGGTCGCCAGCGAAAGCATGGTTTCCACAATCAACTTAGCGGCATAAACATTCCATCCCCAATAACCCGCAAGCCCTCTTATCAAGGTATAGGAAACGATAGCCACCACGAGCGCGAGCAGGTAATAGCGGCCCAGAGCCACCTCCATCCGCACGCCGGAATTGAAGACGAAGCGCCGGTTGAGAATGAAGTTCGCCAGCGAACTGAGCCGCCCGGCGGCCATGCCGATCAGCACATTGTGCGTCAAAGCGAAAATCATGCTGAACCCGGCAAAATCGATTCCCGCCGAGATCAGCGATGAGGCATAGAAACGCGGCAGTACAAAGCAAATGCGCATCGAATCAAGCACGGGATTGAAGTGCGACGAGCGATTGCCGCCGGTATAGATGGTCGAGACCGGCACTTCAAGCGGCGCATTCCCGTGACGGCAGAGATACGCCAGCACCGTCATCTCGTACTCATACCGCTCGCCGGGCAGGGCAACCAAGGCGGGCAGCAGCGAGGCCGGAAAGGCGCGCAAGCCGGTTTGTGTATCGCTCACCCGGCGCCCGCTGACAAAGTGGAAGACCAAGCGCATCAGCAGGTTTCCCATGCGGCTTCGCAACGGGACCTCGCCGGCAAAGCTCCGGCATCCTAAAACGGCGCGGCCGGAAGCGGCCAGAAACGCGTTTGCCACGCTAACAATGTCGCCGGTGGAGTGCTGTCCGTCGGCGTCAGCCGTCACCAGTCCGGCAAATCCATTCAAACAATTGAGGAAATAGTTGATGCCGGTCTTGAGCGCGCGGCCCTTGCCCAGATTGACGGCATGATGCAGCAGGTGCACGCGATTCTGCTTAGCTAGCGAATCGAAAACCTCTTTGTCTTCCCCCGGACTACCGTCGTCAACAAGGATGATGGCGCCAAATCCCGCGTCCAGCAGCCCGTCGACCAACGGAGCCAGTGCCGGTTCCTGACGCCGGGCGGGTATGAGCACGGCCACCTGGGCAACGGAAAATGGTTGATTCACCATATCGGCGGTTACTCCCATAGTATCTCTAAGCCACGCGCTGGCGGCTGTGCCGGGAGCGATCACACTTTGAGCCGATCGCTGCATGGAGGGTACTGCGGCGGAGACGGAACTCGACTACATTCTCAGCGGCGCCGCGATTGGCAAGAAGAGCGAGTGCAAGGCCCGCGCCTCAATAGCGCTGGCGGTCGATGCAGACAGTGGAATCGTTTTTGCGCCGGAAGTAACCGATTCCAGCGTACCGGCCGGTGACACGCTGGCAAGAGTGTTCCTCAAGGCGATTCAAGCTAACCGCTCGCTATCCAATGAGGTCAGGGTGCGCAGCCAAAGGGTGGGGTTCGCAGTATCCCACTCTTGCGACAGAAAAAGTCACAAGGATGGGGAACGGAGCTTTTGGGGGCACGGGCGGGAGAGCTGCCGCTACTTGGCGATTATTTGGGTCTGGCTGTCGGTCTTGATGGTGAAGTCGCTGTTGGGTATGACCGTATTGAGCTTGATGTTGTAGTAAAGGCAGGTCCGGCTCTGGCCCTGGCCCATGTCGAAGACCTGCTTGAGGCTTACCGCGCGCGCGGGGTCTACCCAGATGGTCACCTTGGGAATGAGCTTGCGCACATCCGGGTCCTTGGCAAGGAGTTCCAATTTCTCGGTGGCGATGGCGATCTTGCCGTCGTTGAGTGTCTCCGAACCCAGGTACTTGATCTCCCACTTGTCGGCCAGTTCCTTGCCGCTGGCGCCGAAGCCCAGCAGCAGGTAACTCTCGTACTTTGCGGCGTCTCGCACATGCACCTGGTCTGTGAGCTTTTCATAGAGTGTGACTTTGCCGCCGGAGTAGGTCAGGTCCTTGGGTACTGGCTTGCCGTTTTCCTCACGTATGTGGGCGGCCATCTGAAAAGCTTTGCCGTTGCGTTTGTAGTAGACGGTACCCTTCTGGACGTCCTTGTCATAGACCGGATCGGTCTGCACGGCGTCGAACTCGAAGTCTGCGGAGGTGGAGTGGAAGTTGGCCGCCGCGGCGTCGAGGCGGCGGAGGACGCTGTCCAGATCGTCTTGCAGGGCGGCATAGGCTGCGCGGGCCGCGACCAGGGCGAGTGCGACGGACGCGGCGAAGACCAGCTTACTTCTGAGATGCATAGGATTCCTTACTCTCTTGGATGCGCGAACGCGGCAAATGAATCACCGAAAATGAGTTAGCGGTGGGCCCAGATCTTCCAGGCGAGATTTCCCTCCGCGTCGGTGAAGGTCTCCCACTGGGTGACAAAGACGGCGTCGCCGGTGACCGGCTCGATAGCCTTGCGAAGGGCCTGCTTGACAACCTTGTCCGCGGCGCCGGCGGGCACGTTGGCGTCCGAGGCCAGCACGGTGATGATGAGCCCATGGCCGTCGTTGCCGATGACCTGGATGGGATGTGCAGGCCCGGCGCCGCTGGATGGCTTGTCGCCGTAGCTCCATCCGGGAATCTGCGGGGTGAGGAAGATGAACAGCAGGATCAGCGTCACCATTACGTCGTAATGGAAGCTGCCGCGCGGGTAGGTCCAGTAGAAATAACTCTTCAGAATCTGCCGGATACTGGGCCGGGGTTGCGGAACAAGTTCGCCGGAGTTCAAAGGTTGCATCGGGATTCCTTTTGGATTCTGTCCAGGCCGCCCATGTAGGGCTGAAGGGCCTGCGGAATCAGGACTGAGCCGTCGGGCTGCTGGTAGTTTTCAACGATCGCCAGCCAGGTACGGCCGACGGCGAGGCCCGAGCCGTTGAGAGTGTGGACAAACTCGGGCTTGACCTTGGCGCTTTGTCCGGGCTGGCTGGCGGGCCGGTAGCGGATGTTGGCGCGGCGAGCCTGGAAGGCGTCGAAGTTGGAGCAGGAGGAGATTTCGCGGTAGAGCTGCTGGCCGGGAAGCCAGACTTCGAGGTCGTAGGTCTTGGCGGAGGAGAAGCCGGTGTCGCCGGTGCAGAGCAGGACGCGGCGGTAGGGTAGGCCAAGGGCTTCGAGAACCTCTTCGGCGTCGCGGGTGAGGCGCTCGTACTCGGCATCGGAGTCTTCGGGGCGGGTGAACTTGACCAGCTCGACCTTTTGGAACTGATGCTGGCGGATGATGCCGCGCGTGTCCTTTCCGGCGGCTCCGGCCTCGGCGCGGAAGCAGGGGGTATAGGCGGTCAGGCAGATCGGTAGCCGGGCTTCGTCGAGAATCTCGTCGCGGTAGAGATTGGTGACAGGAACTTCGGCGGTGGGGATCAAGTACAACTTCCGCAAGTAAAGAAGTGTACTCTTTGGCACAGTCAACTTGTACCTAGATTCCTCGGTCGCAAACAGTTCAACTTCCACTTCTGAACCTATTACGCGCTTAACTTCGAAGCTAAACTCATGACCTGGAACGAAAACAAGCTCTCCGGGGGAAGGTGTGCGATTTATGTCCTGCTCAAGTCCAGAGCTTTCAACCTTGAATAGATCGTCCTCGAACTTAGGTAGTTGTCCTGTCCCAAACATTGATTTGGAATTCACTAGGAAGGGCGGCAACACCTCGGTGTAGCCGTGCTTCTCAGTGTGCATATCGAGCATGAAGCTGATCAGCGCCCGCTCCAGCCGTGCCCCCGCGCCCATGTAAACCGCAAAGCGCGCTCCGCTCAGCTTGGCGGCGCGTTCCAGGTCCAGAATCCCCAGCGCCTCGCCCAGCTCCCAGTGCGGTTTTGGCTCGAAATCAAACGATGGCTTCTCGCCCCAGAACTTTACGGCAACATTGTCGGCCTCGGAACGGCCGGCTGGAACCTCGTCGCGCGTGAGGTTAGGAATGCGGGCGAGCAAATCGCGAAATCCCACTTCGAGGGCGAGGGTGATCGTGCCCCGTCCGTCGAGCTCTTCTTTGACTTTTCGGATATCCTCCATTTTGGACGATGTGTCCAGGCCAGCCTTCTTAAGGGCGCCAACCTCCTGGCTCAGCTGATTCAGGCGGGCCTTCGCCTGCTCGGTGTTTGTGATCGCCTTGCGGCGGGCTTGGTCAAAGGTGCGAAAATCGCCCAGCAGCGCGGCGGGATCGGCCCCGCGGGCGCGGAGCTTCTCTTCCACCAGTTCCAGGTTGGCGCGGACAAATCCCAGGTCGAGCATCGCTCTACCAGTTTAACCGAACGGGTTGGAGGGAAGGTTCTCGGGCCCCAGAACGGCAACGCAATTCGCCTGCACCTTTGGGGGCTTCTCCTGCCGACCCGCGGTGAAGGCTCTCCAGCTTATAATCGTGACGGTTCGCCGTCAATCGTGGAGAGAACCGATGTTCAGCGTTTGGTCCTTTCGTGGACGAATTGGTCGCAGAACTTTCTGGGCCGAGTCGATATGTGAGCCGGTACCGCAAATTCGGACAGGGGGTTAAGTGGAGGTTCTGCTCGCCCACAGCCTTAAGATGGCTGAGAAGAGGAAAACCGATGAGCAGACGTCCCCGCAGGAACCATTCGGCGGCGTTCAAGGCCAAGGTGGCTTTGGCGGCGGTCCGGGGCGAGAAGACTTTGGCCGAGCTGGCCGAGCAGTTTGACATTCATCCCCACCAAATCACGCAATGGAAGAACCAGTTGCAGGAGGGCGCCGCGGGCGTCTTCGGCGAGGCCAGAACTTCCATCGGCCGCTACCTGGAGTTCTATAACTCCATCCGGCCGCACTCCAGCCTGAAAGCGCTCACGCCCGATCAGGTATACTTCAACCGCCTGCCAGAATCTATGGCAGCCTAAAAACAAAAGCAAGAACTTCCACTTAAGGAAAAAGCAAAAACTGTCCGAACGACCGGAACCACCTCACCTGCCGGATGGAAGCAAACCAAATCCAGTCTTTTCGTGAGCTAAAAGAATCTCCAAACCGCCGATCCCTTCAGGGTTGAATCGTGCTGCTGTTAGTACGATATGGGCAGCTAGAAATGTTAGTTCGCTTATTGGCCGACGAGAATAATACGCTTCTGTAAAGAACATGGCGGGATTACCGGGATCACCTGCGCGGCGTTTGTTAAATACCTCTGTACAGTTTTGTCCCTCCAAGCCGACCCTGAGAGAATAGAGCCGGAACGGTTTCCCCCGTAGCACAATTGGACAGTGGGATTGCGGACGGGCAACTTTCGCCCTATCAAATCGTTCCATAGACCTGCGCGCAATCAACTCTAGCGACAGACATGGAGATTCATGGTCCGATTCCTTGAACTGGTTCAGAATGTTCGTGGCGATATTCAAAGACACTTCAGCTTCGGAACATGCAACACCAATGCCAATGGCATCGTTAAATTTGATCTTTGGCGCGAGGTGCGTTTCGCGTGAACCGCCCGCCTCTCCGCCCCATTTTAGGTCGCTGGCAAGGATTATCCTGTCGGTTCCTACCATCGCGATCTGCATTGTCATCGGCACTTCCTCGGATTCAGACAGAGCAAAGAATTCTTGAGGCGCAATCGCAGTAGACACATATACCCTTCTCTGTGTTTTCATAAACACAGAGAAGGGTGCCTGAATCGCTTCTCAAAAGATCATAGCCCCGCATAGTTCCCGCTATGCGGGGCTTTCACTTCCGGTCAATCTTCTCCCGCAGGGCCTTCAATTCCTTTTTGATCTCCACGAGCTGCTCACCAGCCCATACAGCGAACAGAAGCACCATAATCAGAAAAGCATAAAATTCAGCCCGCGAGATCATTCAAAGCCCCTGCCCCATCCTACCGCAAAGCAATTCTTCTGCCAAATTCCCGGCCAGCAACGCAGTCTTAGGACACTACCAAAATGCGGGCGGCGAATCCTGCGACAATGGAAGTGATCGGGAGGCGGGTTCGGTGGCGACGCGAGCATCTTTCTGGCGCAGGCACAGGTGGCTTTGGTGGGCAGGGAGCGGGCTGCTGGTTGCGGCGGCTGGGTTGGCTGCGATTGTGGCCGTGCTTGCGCACCGGGCTGAGCCGTTCCTGCGCGCCCGGATCGTGGAGGAATTGCAGGAGCGCTTTCATACGCGGGTGGAGTTGGACAGCTTTCATCTGGCGCTGCGCATTGGTCTGGAGAGCCAGTGGGGGGTGTGGGCCGAGGGCAAGGGGCTGCGGATCTGGCCGCCAGCCAACCACCCCGTGGACCACGACCTGTCCTCGGGGATCCCGGCGCGGGTGGCGGGGGTTACCGTTCCTGGACCGGCGGCAGCGGCTGGGGTTGGAGCGGCGAAGCCCCTAGAGCCATTGATCCGCGTGGAGGAGTTTCGTTTTCACGCGCCGCTGCGCTTCGAGCCGGGCAAGCCGGTTCACATCTCAATGGTTCGGTTGAAGGGGCTGGATGTGGACTTGCCGCCGAAATCGCACTTTGGGCATGTCGCCGCCGGGGCTGAGAAGTCCGAAACCGGCGGGGGAGCGCTGCGGTTTGAGCTGGACGGCATCGAGTGCAGCGGGGCGCACCTGACGCTAGAAACCAGCAAGCCGGGGAAGCTGCCGATGGAGATTGCCATCGCGCACTTCAAGCTGACGGCGGACGCCTCGGGCGATGCCATGGGATTCGACGCCGAGCTGACCAACCCGCGGCCGGTGGGGACGATCCATACGACGGGAACTTTTGGCGGCTCTCATGCGGAGGACCTGGGCGAAGAACCCATCCGTGGCGACTACCGCTTTGAGCACGCGGACCTGGCCAGCTTCAAGGGGATTGCCGGGATTCTCTCCTCTACCGGCCACTACCAGGGAACGGTGCGCGACCTGGTGGTGGATGGCGAGACGGATACGCCGGACTTCCGGCTCCGGCCCTTTGACAATCCACTGGCGCTGCATACGAAGTTTCACGCCAAAGTGGATGGAACCAACGGCGACACCTGGCTGGAGCCTGTGGAAGCCACGCTGGGACACTCGCACTTTACCGCGCAGGGGCCGATCATGCGCGTGCCGGTAGTGGGAGCTGGAGGCGGGCTGCAGAGCGGGGGGCACGATATTGCCCTGAAGATAGACGTGGACCGGGCGCGGATCGAGGACTTTCTCCGCTTGGCAAGCCATGGGGGTGAGCCACTCATGATCGGCGCGCTAACGATGAAGGCTACGCTACACGTTCCTCCCGCGATGGCGCCGGTACACAAGCGAATGCAATTGAACGGAAGTTTTGTGCTCGACCAGGCGGAGTTCAGCAGCAAAAAGATCCAGGACCGGATCGAAGAGCTGAGTGAGCGTGGGCAGGGACAGCCCAAGGAAGTGAAGACGACCGATCCGGCTGAGGTGCGGTCGCGGATGCAGGGAGATTTCCAGATGGCGGACGGGGTGATTGCGCTCCCCAGCCTGACGTACACGGTGCCGGGCGTGACGATCCACCTGAAGGGCACCTATGGAGTGGAGGGTGGCGCACTGGATTTTGCAGGCACGGCAAAGATGGAAGCCACGGTCTCAAAGATGGTGGGCGGGTGGAAAGGCGTGCTCCTGACGCCGCTGGACCGGTACTTCGAGAAGAACGGAGCGGGAACGGAGATTCAGATTCATATCAAGGGGACGCGGGAGCAGCCGGAGTTCGGCGTGGATTTCGGCCCCATGAAGGACATTTCGGGGGAATCCCAGGGAGAGCCGCAGTAGGGGGCGTCCTCACTTTCGTCAGGACCATCTCCTGAGAGAGGTCTCGGCGCCGGTTGGAGGGAGGGATTTGCGGAGAAGTCTCGCCAATTTGTCTCCGCGAAGGTTTGCGCGAAGGTCTTGTAAGCAGAAAAAACGCCTCCCTGCAGCAATCAAGGCGAGTAGCCGCTGCCCCCAAGAATGTATCTTGAAATGCACCCTTGCACACCTTTTTGTGCGTGAAAACCAGCCCCAAGGTGGTCTTGGAACGCCACCCCATTCTCACCCCATGGCGTGAGGGTCCGGGGCCGTCTTCAGGCTCTTGTGGTGGCGAACGTCCGCACCTTGCACCCAGAAGATCACGTCCTCGGCGATGTTGGTGGCGTGGTCGGCCACGCGCTCCAGGGCGCGGCTGATCATCAGCGCGTTCAGCGCCTGCGGAGCCAGATGGCTCTGCTCTTCCATCACCTTGGTCAGCGCTTTGTAAGCCGCCCGGTTCATCGCATCCACGGCGTCGTCCATGGTGAGCACGTTGCGCGCCATGTCGGCATCGCCCTCGATGAACGATTGCAGGCTCTTGCGTACCATCTCGGCGGCCAATGACGCCATCCTCGGAATATCCACCGGCAGATCGGCCACCGCCATCTGCTCCATATTCCGCACCCGGTCGCTGATGCTCTTGGCCGCGTCGCCCACACGCTCCAGGTCGGCGTTGATCTTGATCACGCTCAGGATAAAGCGCAGATCGATGGCCATCGGCTGCTCCATGGCCAGCAAGTCCAGCGCCGCCTGATCGATCTCCCGTTCCAGACGGTTGATGGCGATCTCGCTCCGGCTCACCAGATCGCAAATCGACAGGTCGCGCACTCGATAGGCCTCGATGGCGCGCTGGATGGCCTGCTCGGCCAATCCAGCCATCACCAGCAGTTGTTCCTTCAAATCCTCAAGGCTTTGCTGAAAGCGTATGCGCGTCATCCGAACCTGCCTGTGATGTAATCTTCCGTGCGCTTGTCGCTGGGGTTTGTAAATATCTTATGCGTCGAGTCGAACTCGACCATCCGCCCATTCAGGAAAAAGCCCGTCTTCTCCGCCACGCGGGCTGCCTGCTGCATATTGTGAGTCACGATCACGATGGTGTACTGCGACTTCAACTGGAAGATCAGGTCCTCGATCTTCGCGGTCGAAACCGGGTCCAGCGCCGAGGCCGGCTCATCCATCAGAAGCACCTCGGGGTCCACGGCCAGCGCCCGCGCAATGCACAACCGCTGCTGCTGCCCGCCGCTCAGGCTGGCCCCCGACTTCTTTTTCAGGTCGTCCTTCACCTCGTCCCAAAGCGCGGAGTTCTTCAGCGACTTCTCCACAATCTCGTCCAGCGCGCGATGGTTCCTGTAGCCGTTCAGCTTCAGCCCCGCCGCCACATTGTCGTAGATCGACATAGTGGGAAAAGGATTGGGCCGCTGGAAGACCATGCCCACGCGTCGCCGGATCTCCACCGGATTGGCGTCCTCATAGATATCCAGATCGCCGATGAGCACCGTGCCCGTTACGCGCGCTATTGGGTTGGTCTCGTGCATGCGGTTCAGGCAGCGCACAAAGGTGCTCTTGCCGCAGCCCGAGGGACCGATCAGCGCCGTCACATGGTTGGCCGGTATGTTCAGATTGATGTCCTGCAGCGTGTGATTGGTTCCGTACCACGCGTTCAGGTTGATGACCTCAATGCCGACGCCCACTTAGCTTGCTCCCTTCAGAACGCCGCGGCTGGTCACGTAACGGACCAGTGCAACCGAAAACACAATCAGCACAATCAACACCAGCGACCCCGCCCATGCCAGCCGGTGCCAATCGTCGTAGGGAGAGAGCGCATAAACATAAATCTGCAGGGGCAGCGCCGCAATGGGCTCACTGAGCTTGCCGCTCCAGCCCACGTTGCCAAAGGCCGTGAAAATCAAAGGCGCCGTCTCGCCCGCCACGCGCGCAAAGGCCAGCATACAGCCGGTGATGATCCCTGGCGAGGCCGTCCTTACCGTGATCGCCAGCACCGACCGCCAGTTGGGCACGCCTAGCGCCAACGCCGCCTCCCGCACCGCATTCGGCACCATCAGCAGCATCTCTTCGGTGGTGCGGCAGACCGTTGGAATCATCATGATGCCCAGCGCTACGCCGCCGGAAAAGGCCGAGAAGTGCCCCTGCGGAACCACCACCAGCGAGTAGGCAGCGATCCCCATGACGATGGACGGAACGCCGTTCAGCACATCGGCGGTAAAGCGAATCGCGTTGGCCAGCTTGGTTCCCCGCCCGTACTCGGCCAGAAAGATTCCCCCGCTGATGCCCACCGGAACACCGATCAGGCTCGCCACAGTCAGCAGAATCGCAGAGCCAACTATGGCATTGGCCATGCCCCCGCCCATCTCTCCCACCGGAACGGGATTGCGAGTGAAGAAGGCCCAGCTCAGCGAGCTAGCCCCCTTGTAGATGAGGTAGATAAAGATAGCCACCAGCGGCGCCACCACCAGAATGGTTGACAGAACCGCCAGCCCCGTCGCTGTCCCATCGGTCAGCGTCCGAATTCGAGCGCGCATTTTATGTTTAGCCGGCAGCTTGCCCTCCCCCGCAATTTCCCTAGTCCCTAGTCCCTAATCCCTGACCCCTGATCTCTGACCCCTGTTTTTCAATGCACCTGCGCGGGCGCTCCGCGCGTTACCGCCCACACCAGCAGCCGGGCAAACGCATTCACCACAATCGTCACCGCGAACAGCGCCAGCCCAATCTCCATCAGCGCGCTCAGATGCAGATCGCCTGCAGCCTCGGCGAACTCATTGGCAATTACCGACGCCATCGTGCTTCCATTGGCCAGCAGCGAGCGGTGAATCTCCGGGCTGTTGCCGATCACCATGGTCACCGCCATGGTCTCGCCCAGCGCCCGCCCCAGGCCGAGGATCACCGCGCCCACAATCCCGATCCGCGCATTTCGCAGCACGCCCATCCGGATCATCTCCCAGCGCGTGGCCCCCAGCGCCAGCACCGCCTCGCGCTGCGAGATAGGCACCGCGGTCATTACCTCCCGCGTCAGCGAAGAGATAATCGGCAGGATCATGATGGCCAGAATCACGCCCGCCGCAACAAAACCCAGACCGGTTGGATTGTCGTCGGCAAAGAATCCCGTCCAGCCCAGCAGCCGGATCAGCCATGGATTGGTGTGTTCCCTGAGCAGCGGCACCAGCACAAACACCGCCCACAATCCATAGATCACGCTGGGAATAGCCGCCAGCAGCTCGGTAATGAAGGCCAGCGGACCGCGTAAAACCCGCGGACACATCTCGGTCAAAAACACGGCCAGGCCGATCGCCAGTGGAACCGCGATCAGCAGCGCCAGAAACGAAGAAACCAGCGTGCCGTACAGAAACGGCAGCGCGCTGAAATGCCCGTTTACTGGATCCCAGTACATGGGCAGGTTGGTGTAGGAGTCGACAGCGGCCGAAAAGAAGAAGCCGAAGCCGAATTTGCTCCACGCCAGTTGCGAACGCACCACCAGCTCAAAGGCGATCAGCACCACAATGGCGAAGATGCTCAGCGCGCTCGCCACCATCAGCCCCTGGAATCCCCGGTCGGCGATCGCCGAGTTGCCCCGCGACAGCAGGAAGGCGCGAATCGCCGAAGACTCGACCTCGCCCGCCTTCGCGGGTTGCTGCCCGGCGGGAACTCCCGGTTCAGCCTGAAGCCGAGTTTGGGCGATGCGAAGCTCAGGCACGTTGACACTCACCTTAACTAACCTACCGGGCCGATGTGAATAGAAGGTTACAACGCTGCAAAATCAAGCGCATACAACCGCAGAATCCCACCCTGGATGCACTGAGACTGCTCTCTGCCCATTCCTTTTACGTTAATCTTGTGCATTGGAATTCGGAAGGACTGTTCCATGCGTCTGGTTTTGACACTTTTTACTCTCGTTCTCTCCACCCTAGCCCTTCATGCTCAATCCCCCGTTTCCGGCCCAGATCAGTCCATCGCCCAACACGATCCGCTCCTTCGCAACTGGCAGGCTGCATGGATCACCCATCCCACCGCCCCGCTGCGTGAGCCCTTGGTGCTCCACTTCCGCTCTTAGGCTCCGCTATCGCCATTCCGCACAGGTTAGCTGCAAAATCGATATATTAGCCGGGGAATGCTGTTTCCGATTCAGCTAAAACGTGTTACAACTCCTACATGGCAAAGGGAAGAAGTTCGATGCCGCCAGGACATGTCAACCTGAGAATGCTCGCCGAGCATCTGGGCCTGTCCCAAACCACCGTTTCGCTGGTCCTGAACGACTCGCCCTCCGCCAAATCCATCCCGCAGGAGACCCGCAGCAGGGTCATGGAGGCAGCTGAGCGGCTCAACTACCGCCCCAACTACTTCGCCCGCTCCCTGCGCCAAAGCCGCTCCATGAGCGTAGGCGTGCTGGCTCCCGACCTCAGCGAGGGCTACTTTACCAGCGTCATGAGCGGCATCGTCCAGGAACTGACCGCCGCCCGCTACTTTTACTTCACCGCCTGCCACGACTGGAAGCGCGATCTCATCGAGAAGTACCCGCGCATGCTGGTGGAGCGCGCCGTGGATGGCTTTTTGCTCCTCAACACCCCGGCCGACCACATCGCAGTCCCGGTTCCTGTGGTGGCCATTTCAGCCCATTGCGCGGCTGAAGGCGTAACCAATATCGTTCTCGATCATCATCTGGCTGTCGAGCAGGCTCTCACCCACCTCCACACGCTCGGCCACCGCCGCATCGCCTTCATGCGCGGCCCCCGCGCCATCCCCGATTCCGAGTTCCGCTGGGAGGCCATCCAGCAGGTGGCGCATGAGATCAATCTCAAGATCGATCCCGCGCTCGTCATTCGCATCGACTCCGCCGGGTGGTCGATGAAGGACGGGCTCCATCCCATGGCGCCCGAGATCGGCTACAAGCCCATGCAGGCCCTGCTCGAAAAGACCCGCGACTTTACCGCCATCTTCTGCTTCAACGACATCGCCTCGATCGGCACCATCCGCGCCCTCAAGGACGCGGGACTCTCTGTTCCCGGCGATGTCTCCGTGGTCGGCTTCGACGACATCCAGTCCGCGGCCTACTCCACTCCCTCGCTCACCACCGTCCGCCAGCCGCTCTTCGATATGGGAAAGCGCGGCGCCCACATCCTGCTCGATCGCATTGCCAACCCCGAAAACAAGTACCCCTCCGAGATCGTCATGGCCACGGAACTGGTGGTCCGCGAGTCCACCGGACCGGCACCCGCTCAACACCAGGCCTGAACGGCGGTCAAACCGCCGGGCGGCGCTGGCCTCGTCCGTTTCGACGGATGAGGCCCGGGGTGCAAAGATCACTTCAAACCGAGGCAGACTGCCGAGCCCGCTTGAATTCCTAACGAGCAGCACGTAGAATTGTGCTACACGGAAACAGGTGCAATCGTGAAAACCAATGTTACATTGAGAATCGACGCCGATCTACTGCGGGAGGCCCGCGTTCTTGCCGCCATGGAAGACTCTTCGATCAGCGCCTTGCTGGCCGCCCGGCTGGAGCAGGCTGTGCGCGAGCGCAAGGGATACGACCAAGCGCGCCGAAGCGCCGTGGCCCGGCTGCGGTCGGGCTTCGATCTGAACTGGACGCCCCCTCGCTCGCGCGATGAACTGCATGAGCGATAAGTACTTCGTCGATACCAATATTCTGGTATACGCGTATGACCGCTCCGCCGGAGTCAAACGTCAGCGCGCCCAAGCCTTGTTGCTGCAACTCTGGGATTCGGGGCGGGGAGTACTGAGCACGCAGGTTCTTCAGGAGCTGTGCATCAACCTTCGCCGCAAGGCCGGCAATCCGATGCCCGTGGAGGAAGTCCGCAGCCTCATTCGGGAGTACTCAACCTGGGAGGTTGTAACGAACACTCCCGAGTCGGTCCTCCGGGCGCTGGAGATCGAAGCGCGCTACAAGACTTCCTTTTGGGATGCGCTCATCCTCCAGGCTGCCGAAGAAGCGGGCGTATCGATCCTCTACTCCGAGGATTTGGCAGCGGGGCAAACCTACGGGACGATTCAGGTGGTGGATCCGTTGATCGATTCTGTAACGCCGTAACAGAAATCCAAGTTCACAAAACGCTATCCGCCGTATTCCGGGGTTTCGGAGAATATGATGGGCGGTATGATCGGACAGATTAAGCTAACCGAGGCAGAGCGGGAACTCGCCAGCAAGATCGTCTTTGACCTGGATAATGTTAGGCTGGAATACGAGCAGACAATCGAGAACGGCGAACTGGCTGCCGCCCTCATGGAAAGCCTCATGGATCGTAAAGCAATCCCCGAGAACCGGCTGCGCTACTTCATGGACCCTGACTATAACCCCAGAAACTCAAGGAGTTCCAGAGCTGATATCTTTCTCCGCAACGCCGGGACCGTCGAGGAGATGTATCAGGACCTAGACTTCGTGCCCTTTCTCCGTTATTTCGTGTTCGGCGCGGACTTGCCTCCCGTAATCAAAGAGGCCTTTGCGAAGGCTCGGAAAGACTCTTTCAAACAGGCGCAACTGATTCAACTCACCCGTGATCTGGTCCGCAACTCTGGCCTTGTCCGTTATCCCCAAAACCACAAGCTCAACGACGCGTTCTATCAACTGGCACTCGATTGCGGATGTGAGGAGTGGGATGCGCGGGCTGTTCGAGATGCCGTTATGAGGGTGAAATAGCACCTGCCATGTGCCACAAGTCTCGCATCCGAGTCCCGGAGCAGCACGAGAAAACTGACCCCTGACCCCTGATCTCTGATCCCTGTCTCGCTACTCCAGCATCTGCAAGTCCAGCGGCTCTTCCAGCAGGCATTCCATTGTCTTGATGCTGGCCAGCGCCCGTTGCAGCACCGACGACTTGCACGGCTCCACGGTGACCACGAAGGGCAGCGCGTGGTGCGGATAGCCGGCCTTCTGCACGATGGCGCGAATGTTGATGCGCTCCCTGGCCAGGGCCCCGGTAATCTCCGCCACAATCCCCGGCCGGTCATCCACCAAGAAGCGGATGAAATGCGGAACCTCGAACTCGCCGCTCACCCGCGCCGGGGCCGCCGGAAGCTCGACCCGCCGCGATCCGTGCGCCAGCGCAAGCAGGTCGCTCACCACGGCCACGGCGGTGGGATGCCCGCCCGCCCCGTGGCCTGAAAAAACCACATCTCCGCCGTAGCGGCCGGTCAGGATCACCATGTTCTCGGTGCCCCGCGACCAGGCCAGCGGCGAATGTAAATCCACCAGCATCGGTCCCACTGTGGCCGCCACTTGGTCCAGAGCTTGCTCGGCCCGCGCCACCTGGCGGATGGTGCAGCCCAGGTCCCGCGCGTAACTGAAGTCCACGGCCGTAATAGAGGTGATGGGCCGCGGAACGATCTCCTCCGGGTCCACCTCCACGCGCAGCGCCAGCCGCATCAGAATGGCCAGCTTGGCCCGCGCGTCGAATCCGCCCACATCTTCGGTCGGGTCGGCCTCGGCATAGCCCTTGGCCTGCGCCTCGGCCAGCACGGCCGCGTACTCCGCGCCCGCCTCCATCTTGCTCAGAATGAAATTGCAGGTGCCGTTCAGAATCCCCTCAATCCGTTCGATCCGATCTCCGGCCAGCCCCTGTTCCAGGCCCGGAATCACCGGGATTCCGCCCGCCACGGCGGCGCCGTACTTGAGCAGCCCGCCCCTGGCCGCGGCCAGCCGCTCCAGTTCCGCGCCGCGATAGGCAATCAGCTTCTTGTTAGCCGTCACCACGCTCTTGCCGGCATCGAGCGCGCGCCGCACCCAGCTCCCCGCGGGCTCCAGGCCGCCGGCCAGTTCGACGACCACATCCACATCCGAGGAGGCCAACACCGAATCGGCGTCATCGGTCCACGTCACGCTCGATGGAACCCAATCCACGCGCCTGCGCGCCAGGCTGCGGCTATAGATGTGGGTAAGTTCCAGGCCTGGCGGTTTGGATTCCACCAGAATCCGCGCCACCGAGCTGGCCACCGTTCCAAAGCCAAACAACGCTACGCGCAATGGGCGCTGAATTCCAGACTCGCCGCGGGTCTCCTTCGCAGCCTGCCCGGAAGCCTCTTGCAGCACTATGGACTCATTCACTTCAGACACCGGCTTTTCCCTTCATTCCGTGGATCGAAACGCTGAATAACCCGATGATACCTGACCGCGCCGCAGCGCTTGCCTGGAGTACCGTCCCATCCTGTAACATGAATCCCAGATGCGGCGTTCCCCTCTCCGCTTTCCCATCCTGCATTTTCCTCTTGCCGCGGCTCTTTTCTTAGCCGCGCCCATCCCCGCGTGCGCCACTGTCTTCGCAACCGTCCATGGCGTGGTCCACGATCCCCAGCACCGCCCCATCGCCGGCGCGGCCGTCACGCTGCAGGCCGCCGATTCCGCTTTCATACTGCGCACCACCACCAGCCAGGACGGCCAATTCGAGCTGCCCCAAACCCCCATCGGCGTCTACCGGTTGTCCGTCACAGCCCCCGGCTTTGCCACTGTTTCTCAGCCCCTCACCGTCGCCAGCGGCACCAACCCCATCCTGCATATCGCGCTGCCCGTGGCCCCGGCCACGCAGACCGTCGTCGTGCAGGGATTGGAGAGTTCGCTCTCCGCCTCCGATTCCGTTACCCCCACTACGCTCATCACGCGCGCCGAGATCGATCAAACCCCCGGCGCCAGCCGCACCATCGGCATGGAGATGATCACCGACTACGTCCCCGGCGCTTACATGACCCACGACATGCTGCACATGCGCGGCGGCCACCAAACCAGTTGGCTGATTGACGGCGTCGCCATCCCCAACACCAAGATCGCCTCCAACGTCGGCCCGCAGATCGATCCCAAGGACGTCGATTCGCTTGAAACCCAGCGCGGCAGCTACGCCTCGGAAGTGGGCGACCGCACCTACGGCGTCTTCAATGTGCTGCCCCGCAACGGCTTCGAGCGCAACCGGGAGGGCGAAGTGCTGGTCTCGGCGGGCAACCTGTCAACCGGTGAGGCACAGCTCTCCCTTGGCGACCACGATGCTGCCACCGCCTGGTACGCAAGCCTCGCCGGCTCCCGCTCCAGCTACGGCCTGGCCACGCCCGTCGCCGCCATCTACCATGACGCCACCAACTCCCAGAGCGCCTTTCTTTCGCTGATTCGCAACCGGACGCCTCGGGATCAACTGCGCCTCAACGCGCAATACCGCCAGGACTACTTCCAGGTTCCCTACGATCCCAACCCCAACGACTGGGAGCAGGCCAGCCAGTATTACGAATCCTACGGCCTGCGCGACGGCCAAACCGAGCGCGACTCCTTCCTCATCGCCAACTGGGTCCACACGCTCTCGCCCCAGGCGCTGTTCTCCGTCGCGCCCTTCTACCACTTCAACCAGGCCGACTACGACTCACAGCCAACCGACTCGCCAGTCGCCACCACCTGGCATCAGGCCTCGAACTATGCGGGCGGCCAGGCCGACCTTCACGCCGGCTTTGGTCTGAACAACTTCTCCACCGGCTTTTACAGCTTCTATCAGGCGGAGAACGATCTCTTCGGCGTCGAGGTGAACGACGGAAGCGCAACCTCCCAGCCCAACGCCGCGGCCAGCGCCAACGCCGTCCTGGTTGAGTTCTATCTCTCCGGCCATTTGCGTTTGGGCCGGTACTTCACCCTGCTGGGCGGCGAGCGATTTTCGATTTACCACGGTGGATTGAGCGAGTCCGCGACCTATCCCCGCATCGGAGCAACCGCCGAGATTCCCCGCCTGCACTGGGTTCTGCGCGGCTTCTACGGCCACTTCTTCCAGCCCGCGCCGCTTGAAACCGTCTCCAGCTCCGTCCTCAACTACGCCGCCAGCCTGCCGTCGGGCGAAAACACCTTTACTCCTCTACCCTCAGAACGCGACGAGGAGCGCCAATTCGGCATTCAGATCCCCTACAAAGGCTGGCTGCTCGACGTAGCAAACGTTAAGAACCGGGTGAATAACTTCCTGGACCACTCCAACCTGGGCGAATCGAACATGTACTTCCCCATTGCCGTCGATGGAGCGCTGGTGCGGGCCTGGGAGCTGATGTTGCGCTCGCCGCAACTCGCCCGCCTGGGCCAGTTCCATCTGACTTACTCCAACCAGATCGCCCAGCAGCGCGGCAACATCGTCGGCGGATTCACCTGCTCGCTTCCCGCCGACCCGGCCTGCGCTCTCGGCCCCAAATACATTTCGCTCGACCACGACCAGCGCGAGACGCTCAACACAGGCTTCACGGCCAGCCTGCCCCGGCGCACATGGTTTTCCACCAACGTCTACTATGGCTCCGGCTTCTCCAACGGCCTGGCTGGCTCGGGCGAAGGCCCTTATAACGGCCCCTATCTGCCCGTCCACACCACCTTCGATGTTTCAGCGGGCCATAACCTAGGCGAGCGCTGGAAGCTATCCGCCTCGGTTCTCAACGCCACCAATCACCGCGTCCTGCTGGATAACTCCATCACCATCGGCGGCTTCCATTACAACGATCCGAGGCTGATCTCGGCTGAGCTGCGCTACCGCTTCCACTTCTGACCGCGGCCACAAGAGCCGGGCACGCCATCCCTTCCAAGCATCGTGCGAAAAGGATGGGACGCCCCGCTAACCCTGCTAACTCCGCTATAAGACAAATAGCCCCGGCAAAACCTCCCCAGCCTTGCCCTCGACCACGTGCGTAAACGCCGAGGCGTTCAGCGGCGGCTCCGGTCCCACGTAGACGGTGCGCGCGCCGCCCATCCGCGCCCACTGCACAAAGCCGGCGGCCGGATAAACCGACCCCGAAGTTCCCACCACCACCATCAGCGTGGCCTTGGCGATCTCCTGTTGAATCCGGTCCATCTCCAGCGGAATCTCGCCGAAGAAGACGATGTGCGGGCGCAACCGCCCGCCGCAGGCGCAGCGGCCCACCTCGTCCAGGCTGCGATAGATGGCGCGATCCTCGACCGGAGGCCGTCCGCACTCCCGTTCGCAGCGCGCCTTGGCCAGCTCCCCGTGCATGTGCACCAGCCGCACCGACCCCGCCCGCTCATGCAGATCGTCCACATTCTGCGTGCACAGAAAGAAGCGGTCGCCCAGCCGCGCCTCCAGCTCCGCCAGCGCCACGTGCGCCGGATTCGGCTCGGCCTTGGCGCCATCCCTCCGCCGTCCCGAGTAGAACTCCCACACCAGCGCCGGATTGCGCTCCCAGGCCTCCGGCGTGCAAACGTCTTCGACGGAATGCCCCGCCCACAACCCATCCGACGCGCGAAACGTCGGCAGTCCGCTCTCCGCGCTGATGCCCGCGCCGGTAAGTACAAAGACCCGATCGGCGCCCGTGATGGAAACTTTGGTCATGGTTGTCCTTGCGTACCGGGTCTTACGAACAGGGCGGCCATAAGCGCCGCACCAAAAACGAATAACAGCACAACTGGAAAAAAGACCGCACGAATTAGTGCTTGGTTTGATCTGCCTATCGCGAGGAGCGAGTACATAAGGACAGGGCCGAGCATCAAGAGAGCCCAGCGCCGTGACCATCCAATGTCCAATAGCCGCTTGACCGTCAGCAGACTCATCAACGCCAGAACGGCGGCAGCGCCGGTCAGCACTAAAGCGATCAAAACGGCAGACCAGCCTTGGAGCAGGACTGAATCAACACGGTCTAGGAGTGCGCCTCCGAGCATCACTGTGATGAGTTGTGCAACCAGGTATTTGGTCCTGCTGATTGGTACCCTCGGGTCCAGCCATTGCGTAATGCGAACTCCCCGATGAGACATTCCCCCTTTATCCTCCGCGGGTTTCTAACCCCTAACCCCTGATCCCTGACCCCTGCCCTCACGGCTCCAGCAGAATCTTCCCCGTCGTCTTGCGGCCTTCGAGGTCCATATGCGCCTGCGCGGCCTCGGCCAGCGGATAAATGTGCTCGGTGCGCAGCTTGAGTTCGCCTTTGGCCGCCCAGCCGAGCACGTCGCCCGAGCGCCACTCCAGCTCCGCCCTGGTGGCCACGTAGTGCCACAGTGTGGGGCGGGTAATGAAGAGCGATCCCTTGCCGCTGAGGCGGATCAGGTCGAAGGGCGGCACCGGCCCGCTCGACCCGCCAAAGAGCGCCAGCAGGCCGCGCGGCCGCAGGCAGTTCAGGCTGCCATCGAAGGTCGTCTTGCCCACCGAGTCGTAGACCACATCCACGCCCTTGCCGCCGGTCAGCCGCTTGACCTCCGCCTCGAAGTCCTGCTCGGTGTAGAGAATCACGTCGGAGGCGCCCGCCTCGCGCGAGAGTTCCGCCTTGGCGGCCGTCGAGACCGTCGAGATGACCCGCGCGCCCAGCCGCGCCGCCATCTGCGTCAGCAGCAGGCCCACGCCCCCGGCTCCGGCATGAACCAGCGCCGTGTCTCCGGCCTTGAGCTGAAATGTGGAGTGAGAAAGATAGTGCGCCGTCATTCCTTGCAGCATGGCGGCCGCGGCCTGCTCCATGCTCAGCCCCTCAGGAACCTTCACCAGTTGCGCCGCCGGCGCCAGCGCATACTCGGCATAGCTGCCCAGCACGCTCACCGAGGCCACGGCGTCGCCGGCTGCGAATCCCGTGACGCCCGGGCCCAGCTTCTCCACGGTGCCCGCGGCCTCGCTGCCTGGGGTCAGCGGCAACGCGGCCTGATAGACGCCCTTGCGGAAGTAAACCTCGATGAAGTTGACCCCGACAGTCTCGACGCGGATCAACACCTGCCCAAGTCCCGGCTCGGGAATGGGCAAATCGGCCAGCTTCAAAACCGCCGGCCCACCTGTCTGGTGAATCTGAATGGCTTTCATGACAGTTCAGAATGCACCATCCCGCTGCCCGTTTGCAATCCGATAGAATCGCGCGGGCAGCGCGGTTCTATCAGAGCCCGGGCGAGAACCCGGCGATGTAGGCTTCCATGCACGCGCCCTCGGTCGCCTGGGGCCTATGCTGGTTCAGCCACAACTCCCGGAATACGTCGATCTCCGCAATGCGGCGGGCACACTCCGCATCGGAGGATCGCAGTTCACTCCGCTTGAACGCGTTCCTGCGCTCCTCGCGATCCAGCGCGCGCAGGGCGGCGCGCACCAGTTCGTTGATATCCTCATAGCGTCCACCCTCAACCCTGGCGCAGACAAACTCGTCTAGTTCCTGAGTTAGATTGATCTTATGGAAGGGCATAGACCTCACCTCGACGGACCCTTGTGGTATCCCTTGAATACCGAAGGTCAGTTCGGTTCTGGGTTTCAGTTTTGGGGGAAGGACCTTGACTTGATCTGTGCCTTCACCTTGCTCTCGCGGAGGGGCACCATTTATGACGCGTGCAGGGCACTTCACCTGATAACCGCGCATCCGATCGTCGTCATGAGCATTACCGCAAACAGGCGGAGGTTTCCTTTTCGGCCTTCGCGGCTGCCGGGCTCAGAACCATCGCCCCTCTTGTCTCGCGAATCGGAACGCCCTTCCTGACACGGACCGAATGCACCCTGAGGGGCGCACTGCAAGCGGCCTGGAGTGTCGCAGCGACCAAGTGCAATACTCCCGGCAGTTTGCCCAAAAACGCCAAGCCCTGCTCGGGCATTGGCCCAGGTGAGGCTTTTCTGACCCCTGATCCCTGTCGTTCAGTCCCTATCCGACAACAAACTTTGCTCTTCCGGCGATTCCAGCCGCACCACGCGATCGACCGTATACGGCGCGGGATTCTGGCTGCTGTGGTAGTGGCGCACCTGCAACTCGCCCAGCAGACCGATGGCCAGCATCTGAATCCCGGCCACAATCAGCACCGCGCCAATCACGAACATCGGACCATGCTGATCCATCACGTTCTGGTGCGGATGCAGCAGCTTTGTCCCCAACAGCACCATAGAAATGACGCTGCCCACCAACATGCCAAGCGCTCCCAGGCCCCCGAAAAAGTGCAGCGGACGGCCCATATATTTGAGCAGGAAGCGAATGGTCAGCAGATCGAAGAAGACGCGGAAGGTCCGCCCGATCCCGTAGTGGCTCCTGCCCCGCTCGCGGTTCTGATTCCTGATGGGAATCTCGCAGATCGACGCGCCATGCCAACTGGCCAGCGCGGGAATGAAGCGGTGCATCTCGCCGTAGAGCGGAATGCTCTGGATCACCTCGCGGCGATAGGCCTTGAATGTCGTTCCGAAGTCGTGAATGTCTACGCCGGAAAGCCTGGCCATGAGCCAGTTGGCGCAACCCGACGGCACGCGCCGCATGAGGAAGTTGTCGATCCGCTCCTTGCGCCAGCCCGAGACCACGTCGTATCCCTCTTCGAGCTTCTCGATGAAGCCGGGAATATCGCTCGGGTCGTGTTGCAGGTCGCCGTCCATGGCCAGGATGAACTCGCCGGAGGCGTGGTCGAATCCCGCCGCCAGCGCCGAGGTCTGGCCGAAGTTCCGCCGCAGCTTTACCACCAGCACGCGGCTATCAACGGCGGCAATCTCCTCCAGCAGCTTGTACGTGCGGTCGTTGGAGCCATCGTCCACCAGCACCAGTTCGAAGGAGTCGCCCAACTGCTCCATCACCTGCTTCAGGCGCGCATACAGGACAGTAACGTTCTCCTCTTCATTGTGAAAGGGCACAACGATCGAATACTTAGCCATGATGCCAGTATAGATGCAGATTCGGTGGGAGACGATGACCATCGCTGCCGGAATAAGGACCACCCCCAGCAAAAAGTTCCTGTTCGGAAGCTGCGGCCCGCAAAAAATCTACCTGTCCAGCTCCTCCAGCATGGCCTGCATCTCGTTCAGCGCGTGGCGGTTCCCGTTGCGGGCCGCGCAGGCGATCCCGGCCTTTAGACGCTCGATCGCCTCCGCCGTCCGTCCTGCCGCGGCCAGCGTCTGCGCGGCCATGAAGTAGCCGGCCGTATACTCTGGATCGTTGGCCAGCAACGTTTCGAACTCACCCAGCGCCTCCGCCGTCTCTCCCACTTTGGCCTGCTCCATCGCCAAGCCGTAGCGGGCAAAGGTGTTTTTGGGGTCGAGCGCCAGAATCTCTCTCAGCCCCGCAATCTTGTCCATCTTGTCCTTCTCCAGCCGATCTTCCGGCCCAGTCCGTCCGCGAGGGATTTGCGTAATTGGCCGCGATTGCCGAAACTGGAAGAGCGGGCCACGCCACGCCAGTCGCCGCCAGCTTCATTGTAGTTGGCATTCGGCCTTACTCGGCGGCCAGCCTCGGCGGCTAGATACGACAGCAAGCCCACATTAACGGTGAATGGAGTTAGCAACCATGAGTTCCACCCTGGATTCCAACCCCGCCAACCCGAGAGCGCGCACTGTGGCCAGCACTCAGTCGGAGATGACGGAGATCATCCTCCCCAACGACACCAATACGATGGGCAGCCTGCTGGGCGGGCGCCTGATGCATTTCATCGATCTCACCGGCGCCATGGCCGCCTACCGGCACTCGCGCACCAACGTCGTCACCGCCGCCATGGACCACATCGACTTTATCCGCCCGGCGCGTCTGGGTGACCTGATCACCCTCAAGTCCAGCGTCAATCGCGCCTTTTCCACCTCCATGGAGGTGGGCGTGAAGGTCTCGGCGGAAAACACGCGCACCGGCGAGGTTGCGCACGTCGCCAGCGCCTACCTCGTTTATGTCGCCATCGGCAACGAGGGCCGCCGCCAGCAGGTTCCTGAAGTGCTGCCGGAAACCCCCGCAGAACTGAGGCGCTTTGAGGGCGCCCTGCGCCGCCGCGAGAATCGCCTGGCCGAGGCCGCCCGCCGCAAGCAGGCCAAGATGGCCACCGCCGCTCAGGAAGACGCCGTAAAGATCGAACTCTGAGCGAAACAAGAGATTTTCAACCTTGAAGAGAACTGGAGTTCAATCCTCAGCCGCGCAATAAGGAGCAATCGATCCCTATGGCCCATTCGTCCGCCATGCCTTCCCCCGCCGCCCTGCCCGGCGTCTCCAAGATCGTCGCCATCGGTTCCGGTAAGGGCGGCGTCGGCAAAACCACCGTCGCCGTCAACCTGGCCATCGCCCTCAGCCGGCTGGGTCAGCGCGTGGGCCTCATGGACGCCGACGTCTACGGCCCCAACGTCCCGATCATGATGGGCTCGGCCCAGCCGCCCAAGGTCGGCGCGGGCAACCGCATCGAACCCAACCTCACCCACGGCGTCAAGACCATCTCCATCGGCTACATCTCGCCCGGAGACAAGCCCATGGTGATGCGCGGACCCATGCTCCACCAGATAGTCCGCCAGTTTCTGCAGCAGGTGGATTGGGGCGAGCTCGACTACCTCATCGTCGATCTGCCCCCAGGCACCGGCGACGTGGCTCTTTCGCTGGTCCAGACCGTCCCCCTCACCGGCGCGGTCGTCGTCTCCACTCCCTCCGACGTAAGTCTCCAGGACGCCCGCAAGGCCCTCGAAATGTTCGCGCAGGTCAACGTCGAAGTTCTCGGCATCGTCGAGAACATGAGCCACTTCACCTGCCCCCACTGCCACCAGGAGATCGACATCTTTTCCCGCGGCGGCGCAGAGCGCACGGCGCGGCAGTTCGGCGTTCCCTTCCTGGGGTCGATCGAGCTGGTTCCCGCCATCCGCGAAGGCGGCGACCGCGGCCTGCCCGTCGCCCTGGCCGGACCCAAAAGCCCGCAGGCGGCGGAGTTCTACGCCGTGGCGGAAAAACTGATGAAACAGGCCGAAGAGGCTGCGGCGGCGGCTACGGATGTGATCGAGATCCGCTGACGGGAAAACTGTGCGATGCTCAAGGAGAAAGCGGGGCTTGCGCCCCACTTTCCCGTTTGTCGCTGGATCTTCGCCTTACCTCCAGTGCCCTTCCACCAGGACCCAACCGTCATGGTGGTGGACCCACTTGTGCGCCACCCAAACCGCGCCGGGATGGGGCGGACGGTCCCAGCGGCCGGGGGTCCAGACGTAATGGTCGCCTTCCCAGCGGTGATAGCCGGCGATCCAAACGTACCCACGATCCGGAGGCGGACCCCGGCGCTCGACGATAGGAGCCGGCGGCCCGATGCGAATCACAACCTGCGCAAACGAAGCCGCAGGGGAAAGGGTGAGAGCAAGCAACAGCGCGAGCACAATCTTTTTCATGGCGAATCGAATCCTCCTGGGTCTTGAGTGTTGCCGGAATCCTGCTTGCCTTCCGGTCAATTGTTCCTATCAACGTTGAGGCGCGGGAATAGTTGCGCTTCCATTGCAAACCCCGCTCACGACCCTTGTATCACTCCCGGTTCCCTCGGCGGTGTTCAGATTTGCTCATTTCTTTGCTGTCGCTCGATTCAGCCGCCCCAATCTCTTCCCGCAGCGTCTCCGCGGCCTTCACGCAAGCCGCGCGATCCACGTCCAGATGCGTCACCAGCCGAATCGCATCCGGCCCGAACGCGCTGGCCAGAATCCCTCGCGCCTTCAGCCGCTCGACCAACTCATGCGCGCTCCGTTCTCCCGTCAGCCGGAAGATCACAATGTTGGTCTCGACCGAATCCACATCGATGGCCACGCCTTCCATGGTGGAGAGCGCCTCGGCCAGCAGGCGCGCATTGGCGTGATCTTCGTGCAACCGTCCCGGCCCCCGCTCCAGCGCTATCAACCCGGCGGCGGCCAGCACGCCGGCCTGCCGCATCCCGCCGCCCAAAGCCTTGCGATAAATCCGCGCCCGCTCCATCAACTCCGCCGAGCTGGTCAGCATCGATCCCACCGGCGCGCCCAGTCCCTTCGACAGGCAAAACATCACCGTGTCGAAGCCGCGCGTCAGCTCCCGCACATCCATGCCCAGCGCGGTGGCCGCGTTGAAGATTCGCGCCCCATCCAGGTGCACCGGGAGCTTGCGCTCCTTTGCCCCGGCCCAAATCTCCTCCATGACCGGCAGCGGCGTAACGCTCCCGCCAGCCAGGTTGGCCGTGTTCTCAATCTCGATCAGCCCGGTTGCGGCGCGCAGCGTACTGCGTTTACGGATCATCGGCTCGATATGCTTCCAGGTCAGAATGCCTCGCTGGGCGTAAACGGCGCGGACCAGGCAGCCGGAGAAGACAGCCGTGGTGGCCATCTCCCAGTCCAGAATGTGAGCCCGCGACTCGGCAATCACCTCCTGGCCCGGCTGAGTATGCAACCGGATCGCAATCTGGTTGCCCATGGTGCCCGTGGGCACAAAGAGCGCCGCCTCGCGCCCGAAGACCTCCGCCGCGCGCCGCTCCAGCAGGTTCACTGTGGGGTCTTCGCCATAGACGTCGTCGCCCACCTCGGCCGCCGCCATCGCCGCCCGCATCTCAGCCGTGGGCCGCGTCACCGTATCCGAACGCAGATCGATCATCGCCGCCAATGCTCTCGTCCCTCCTTGTTCTCCGGTTTCCCTAGGTAATCGATCCGCGTATGAACAGTTTCATCCAGCCCGCGGGAAACATAACCGGACTGCGCCACTCGCCCGCTAACTCGCTGGCCTGCCGACTTGCTAACTCGCTAACTCTGCGAAGCCGCGCTAACTCCCTGACCCCTGACCCTGCCTTTACGGTATCTGCCCCATGGGCAGCTCGATCACCGGCGTCCGCTTTCCATCCCTCATCGCATAAGCCCACAGCCCGTGGAAGTTCTCCCTCAGCCCCGGTTGCGCCTTGAGCAGCGCGCTCAGCACAGCAACCGCCTCGGTGCGCGCCGCGGCCGGATCGGTCACTCCCGTCGATTCGTAGGTCACGCCCAGATCCGCCTGGCGCAGCGAGGCGTCCAGCCGCACCGCATCGATCTTCCAGGTGCGCTCTCCGTCGGCAAGCGAATAGGGAAAGGCGTCCTGCGGCGTGCCCTTGATATGCGCCTGCTCGTTCCCCAGCTTCTCCAGATTCGGAGAAGAGAGGAAATCCATCGGCACCAGCAAGTATCGCGCCGTCTCGTAGCAGTACCAGGCGGCCCAGGGAAGGCCGTCCTTGGCCAGCTCCCGGGCGCGCTCCCAGTACCAGATCCCATCGTGCCCGTCGAAGATGCCCTGGCGCACAGACAGGCCCGCCAGTTTCCAGGCTGGGGCAGCGCCAGTCGAGTCCCAGGCCAGAATCAATCCCAACTGCCCGCCCAGCAAAGCCCCCGCCGCATCGGCCAGCACCACTGCGTAGCGTCCCGGCGGCAGCGCGCGCAGACTGATGGTGACGGTGATCGATCCGCTCTGGTTCGAACAGAAGAACTGCGTATCGGCCGGCGCCGCAAGGCTTCTCGCGTCCAGCAGATACACGCTCCGAAGCTGTACCTGCCCGCCCTTAACCAGCGGCGCGGCCTGCTCCACAGCCTCGCGAATCCCGTCCCACTCCGCCGCCTCGGCCGGCAGCAACGCGGCCTGCAGCGCAGCATAATCCTGCTCCACCACAGCCGCCGAAAGCCGTCCCCCGACCGCGGCCAGCGCATTGCGATCCGTCGCCAGCAGCTCCGCCTGCGTGGTGCAACTCGGCGAACTTGCAGCACGGCTCGCCAGCGGCAAAGCCAGCAAGACAAGCACAAAGACCGCGACCGCCCAGACCTTCCAGCAGAGGCGCATCTGTTTTGAAATCCTCTCTGCCCGACGAATCTCTCGTTCCGAGCGTCCGCGGGCCACTGATAGTCTAGTACAGTGGAGCGGTAAAGAGTCGCCGCGAGCGGTGCCCGTTCAGTGCCGGACGCCGCTCGCGGGATGGGGAGGCGATAACTATGCGCGTATCGATCCCGCTCAATCCGAAGTCTCATGGCGCCGGTCTGCTGCCCGCGCTGGCGCTGGCCGCAGTTCTCCTCGGGCCGCGGATGCTCGCCGCGCAGGCGCCGCAAAGCGCTGCCCCATCCACTCCAGAGCACAAAGCGCTGCACTTTCACAACCATCCTAGTGCGGCCCAGGCGCTCACCCCGCCGGCTCCGGCAGCCCCTGCGCCCGCAACCCCTCCCGCGCCCGAGCCTCCCCATTGGCCTGCCAACGACAGTCCGGTCCCGGCCTCGGTTGTCTGGGACAGCCAGGGCTTACGCATCGACGCCGAAAACTCCAGCCTGCAACAGATATTGAAGGATTTCTCCACGGCCAGCGGCGCCCAGGTCGAAGGGTTTACCGCCGATGAGCGGGTTTTCGGCTCCTATGGCCCCGGCCAGGCGCGCGACGTTCTCTCCGAGCTCCTTCAAGGCTCCGGCTACAACGTCATCATGATTGGCGACCAGGGACAGGGAGCGCCGCGCCAGATCGTGCTCAGCGTTCGCCAAACCGGTGGTGCACAGCCGCTAGCCGCAAACAACCCGGCCGGCAGCAACGACGACGATGCCGACGCCGACGAACCGCCACAGCCTCCGCAGGCCGGCCCCGTGCCCTTCCGCCCCGGCTTTCCACCCGGAGGCCCGTTGCGCACTCCCCAGCAGATCAACATGCAGGAGCAGCAAATGCGCCAGCAGCAGATGCAACAACAGCAGATGCAACCGCCCAACAATCCGCCGAACTAAAGCTGTTGTCAGTTGTCCGGGATCAGTACCAGCCATCAGGGTCTACTGGCCCGCATAGCGACTAGACGCTGCCCGGACTCGAAGGACCGAACCTCGCCTCGAACATCGGAGCCTGGGACAAACTCGCAAATCTCGTCCTCAGGATCATAGCCAGGGGTCGCTTCGAGCCTATAAATGCCATTGCCCAAGTCCAGAGCTTGGGTGGGCCGAAACACCTCGGTCCCTTCCTTCAACAATCGTACGTATATACTGACTTTTTCCTGCATAGAGTTATCCATCAATGCCAGCAAGCGATGCTTCGAAATCCAAACCCAATTCCCGTCCAGCGGCAATTGACTCTGGAAGCCGATTCGGTCCGCCCCCGCACAATTGAGCGAGCGGACTGAAAACTGATCACTGACAACTGAAAACTCCTTCACAGCACCCGCGCCGCTTCCGCCCGCGCCTTCACTACCGCAGACCGGACCTGCGGGCGCATCAGCGCAAACCCCACGCGAAGGATTCCATAAGCCCCCAGGATGCCAAACGCCATCGAGCCTGCAGCCGCGCAAACCAAGATCGCCAAATTTAACAAATCCGCCATTGCTTCTGCCTTCGCTTCGATCCGTCCCGCTTCCTGGACTCTCTACCCTGTCGCTCTTCCCGTCCGGCGGTCCCGAACTTCGGCCGCCTCTGCGCAGAGCGCACCTCTGCGATTGTCGCAGAGAACTCCAGGCGTTGAGCCTCGTTTCTGTTAACCAGGAGAATACCCCCACGGTACCTCAGTGCGGCAAGCTCTGCCGGGCAGCTCCGGAAACGCCCGCTCGGCGCTCTCGGATTGCCTTATCGGTCTCGCGAGCATTTGAAGCATGGAAGAAAGCGCCGGAAGCTGCTCGTACGCATCCCATAGCGTGCAACTAACGCCCGGTTTCGGCGATAATCGCTCCATTGCCCCTCAAGGAGAACTCCCCATGCCGGAAGCGAAGATTGCCCAAAAGAGCCCCTACGCCGTTGAAGTCGAAACCGGCAAGAGCTACTACTGGTGTTCCTGCGGCCAGAGCGCCAACCAGCCCTTTTGCGATGGCAGCCACAAGGGCAGCGGCTTCACTCCCGTCAAGTTCGAGGCGGCCGAGTCCAAGACCGTTTACTTTTGCGGATGCAAGCACACTGCCAGTCCTGTCTTCTGCGACGGCAGCCACGCCAAACTCTAGAGCCTGTCATCAAATTGGTTCTATGGAGAGGGGCCATCGGCCAGTGATGCCGATGAGCGTGTGTTGATCCCCTTGCCAAGAGCGGGCAAAGTCGCAGTCATACCGCCCAAGGCCAAGCGTAAGGTGCCCAGGAATTACGCCCCGGAACTCTACAAGGCACGGCGCCTGACGCGAAAACTTCTTCGCCAAACTCAAACTCTTTTGCGCCATCGCCACAGGCTACGACAAAACCGCACCCAATCTCCTGGCCGCCATTCCCTTCGCCGCCACGCTTATCCGGTTAATTTGATGACAGGCCCTAGGATCTACCTTGCCCCTTCGCCTGAGTATTGTCCCGATTGAGCGCTTTATTACTCGAAATCACAACGCGCGCTATGCACGACTCCTCAGTCGCGGCGTTTCCAGTTGCACATCCTCCAGCGCGATCTCGAACTTATGCCCGAAGACCCTGGAATTGTCGATATAACGGAAGTAAACAGGCCGCAGCGCGTAGAGGCTGCACTGGCTGATTGCCGCCGTGAAGAGGACGCCCAACTGAAATCGTTCGCAATAGGTCTCGATCAAAGCGCGGCGGCGTCCGGGGTCGGCAATTACGGTCACGGACCCGCGCAATTGCACGCCGCGAATCTCTTTCCAGTTCTCCGTGTGCCGGTAGATGGTGACAGCCGCCATCGGCGTCCTCTTCAAGTTCTGGCTGTGCAGGCTGGACTGCGAAGAAAGCCAGAAGAGAGTCAGTTCCTCGTCGGCAATGTAGAAGAGCGGCGCCACGCACGGATGACCCCGTTCATCGGTGGTGGCCAGAGCGAGCGTGCTCTCTTCGCGCAACAAGGCGGCGATCGTTTCCAGTTCCTTCCGCTTATCGCCCATCTCTTTCCCGCCTCATGGTTCCATCGTACCGCTCGCTTTGGGCGAGTTGATTCTTGTGATACACGAACTGGTCCCGCGCTCCTGCAGATCGATCATGGATTCTCCGCGCCTGCAGGCAATCGATTTCGCGATTGTTCGGCGCCCTTGGTTCCTCGATCACATGGCTTCATCGGGCCATTCTTCAATCCTTCACGTGCAAAATGCGGCCGGTTTGGAAGAGAATGGAGATAGATGTTTTTTCGAGCAGGATCGAGGAACGCTTGACAAGCGCGCAAATACAGATTCCCAAGTGGACCCCCCAGCAGTTCGAGCGGCTGGTTCTCGATAGCAATCCCAAGGTTGCGGTCTTCGATTGCGATGGAACGCTATGGAGCGGCGACGCGGGCTGTGGATTCATGGTCTGGTCCCTCGAACAGGGTCTGGTCTCGCGCTCCAGCAGCGATTGGATCGATACCCGTTACCGCGCCTACCAGGCCGGCAAAGTGAGCGAAGTGGAGATCTGCGGCGAGATGGTGCGGATTTACGTCGGCCTGCGCGACCGGGAACTGCGCACCGCCGCAGCCCTGTTTGTGGAGGAGTTCGTGCGTCCCCGCATATTTCCCGAGATGGTCGCGCTGGTGGCTGCCTTGCGCCAGGCCGGAGCTGAACTCTGGGCCGTAAGCTCCACCTGCCGGTGGGTGGTTGCCGAGGGCGCGCGCGATTTCGGCATCCCGGAGGACCGCGTACTGGCCGCCGAGGTCCGGGTCGTTGACGGCCTCATCTCCAGCGAGATCGTGGACGTACCGACCGATGAGGGCAAGGCCGCGACGCTCGCCCGGATTGGGCTGGCCGTTCCCGATGCGGCCTTCGGCAACTCCATTCACGACCTGGCCATGCTCGAGATCGCCCGCCACGCCTTCCCCGTCAACCCGTCGCCCGCGCTGCTCCAGGCGGCGGCAAAGCACGGCTGGGGCTACTTCCGGCCGCAAGGCGCCGAGGGCCTCGATGCCGCGGTTGCGGGAGAATAGACCAAGCCTGAGCAACTCGCCCGTCCCATTCCACGGTTTTGCTTTGAAAGGGCGCTGCGAAAGCAACACCTTTCAAAGCAGCCTCATCCCTCCTAGACGAGGCCCCTTCGAACTCTGCAACTGTTTCGGTGCGATTACACTAGAGGTGTGGAAGAAACCCAGGTAAGTTCCAATCATCGGCCTTCCGGTCCCGCTCTCCGCTTTGTTGCAGCCGCGCTCATCGTACGCGGCGGCGAAATCCTGATCGGCCAACTCCGCCCCGATCAACCCATGGCCATGCAATGGGAGTTTCCCGGCGGCAAGATCGAGCCCGGCGAGAGCCCGGAACTGGCCCTGGCTCGCGAGCTGGAGGAAGAACTCGGCATCCAGGCCGCCATTGGCCCCCGCATTGCGCGCATCCGCCACAACTACCGCCATGGGGGCGCCGTCGACCTGCAGTTCTTTGCCGTCCATGAGTTTACCGGCGAGATCGTCAACCATGTCTTTCACCAGTTGCGCTGGGTTCGCCTGGAAGAGCTGCCCAGCTACGACTTCCTGGCCGCCGACCGCGACCTGATCCGCGACCTGGCGGCGGGAAAGCTGCTGTAGGGCGGAGTCCCGACGGAGCTAAAAAAGGCCACATTTTGCGCAAACAGCCGCCAAGAAACTGCGATTTTTCTGCGGCAAAAGTTTACCATCGAGAACGATTATCACCTTGACGTAGGGCAGCAGGGGTAGAGAATAGGTATGAAGGGAGAATCTATGAACTCAACCAAATCTGTTCTGACTACCTTGGGCGCTCTAATTGTCGGTGTCGCCATCGGTGTG